>Ga0307512_10000077_pt1 | contig 115175 bp, 111 predicted proteins | sample 14_EM_MG_FD_200267 | JGI IMG/M metagenome (GOLD analysis project Ga0307512, IMG submission 200267) | Populus trichocarpa ectomycorrhiza microbial communities from riparian zone in the Pacific Northwest, United States - 14_EM | ecosystem: Host-associated > Plants > Roots > Unclassified... | reverse complement strand
TTAACCTTTAGGAATAGGACTAGCATCATCACCAATAGTCTACAAGCACGGTTCACCGCCCACTACTGTACCACAATATTATGCATCTTGCTTAGCGTTGGGCTCCACGCTGGGGGCCATAGTTATGGGTTGGGCAATTAGCTGTGATAGGATATTGGTTGAACTTTTCCGTATGTTTTATCCTGTTGCTTGGATTGCAAATTGGTGTCACTCATCATTTGCTGACCCAGGATTTTTGTGTATTGATAAAGTAAATATAAGAAAGAAATATGCTTAAACGGTTCTCGTACTCTCAGGCTGATGTCCCTCCAAACCTAGAACCAGCAACCTCTGGACGACCAGTGCTCTTAGTATAAAGAGTCGTCTTAGCATGTGTCTCCCAAGACGCTCCCGCCGTTCTGGCACTATAGGTTTTAGGGCTTGTATTATTAATCACGTGATTACAGATTGTAGTAATAAGAGCTCTCACGAGAATAGACATCATCCTTCTTTGTTAATACTACAAGTCAAACCCACAGAACGGGCTGCAAGCTGAAAACAACCCGCGCGCATTTGGCTGACTTCACTGACCAGTTTGACTTCTGCCTAACCCATATATATATGCACCAACTGAAACCTTTATTGTACTAAGCACAATGCTTCGGACGTCACGTCCCGTCCGAAGAGATTTTATCGCACTCTCCACCCAGGCTTGCACATTCGGTATTAGAATATCAATCATAACAAATCTCGTCCAACCCATCTCGCTCGCTACAGTAGTCTGGCTGTATGTCACTTTCACCACTGCGGCTGATATGAACGAATGGCCTAGGCTTGTCGCTCTTCACTAGGTGCTAAGACAAGTCAAACGCCAGGCTCGTCGGGTTATTTCCATTCACTAAACTTGTAGCGTTTATATATGACATGTCAGGACATTTACTCATTTGCTGTGCATGAGTGAGGCCGTTGTGATGTTTTGTTGGCGGTATACAACATAGAATCCGGAATTCTAGCGGGATTCCAGAAAGCGCTTGCTCTTCACTTCAGGACCAGAAAAGCTATTGCTATGGGGTTTAAAAGTGCAGTAGGTTCATACCTAACCTCTCTTTTGCTTAGTGCATATATCGAGTCTTTCCTAGGCGCACGGAGCTCCGTTGGAGCTCGATCCGGACGCCATTATCTCTTCTGGCAGACGCAAAGCAACAACTGCTTCAGTACAGCAGTGATCACCGGTCCATAGATCTTGATATTTTCCAAGGAAATAGTAGTCATCATACCGACGGATCGACAGTCGCTACGTATAGGACAATTGAGAATTTCGAGAGAATGTCGACCATCGATGTAGCTCTTTCTTAGGCTGTTGTTGGTGATAACATGGTATTGCAGAGGGATTACGGAAAAAGTGTAGACAGTCTTCCAAGAGACGAGAGATTAAGGTCGATTCGTAGTTTGTAGAGCGAATCGGTTTGGATAAGTTGGTCGACTAGACCGTTAATGCTATCGCTAAGCTCACAGCAACTGCTCTAGTCAAATGGTGTATTAGCTAAGGCGGCAGTCTCTGGCTTAGTACTATCGCATGAACTACTTTAGTTGATCCTGATATCCCTATCCTGCTCAATTTTGTAACTCAATCGTTAAGCCCAATTCGCGGATCCACAGTGGATCCGTGAATGGGATTTAACACAATGGTACTCTTTTATGAAAAGTAAATGCTCTTCCTACAGTGAAATTCGGGGTTCCGGCATGTAAGATATGGTGAGAGTGAGGGTGTAATGCCGTGGCAGCTGAGGAAGGGTGCTGAAGAGAGCATCAAGATAGGGTTCGATACGCACGTGATACCATCGTATATCACCCGCGAGCTAACTAGCCCACTTCTTATGTCTTGCCACACCAAATGGAGTCGAGTCGCAACGTAGCTTAAGATGACCATCTCTCTCCGTTGCCTCACGTTTATGCTTCGTTACTACGAGATGTACTCTCGCACTCTAATTCATTATGTCCGAAACGATCGCAATGACTGGTGCAGTCCAGCAATATCGTTGAACGGTTCGACAGAGCCTACGGGAGCCCCACACAAACTCCTTCAACCTTGCCGTCTTCTTCAACGAATATTACCGCAAAGTTCTCGTCCGCTATTGGCATCCAAGCGCTGCTTGGTGTTGTTTTGCAAAGCAAGGCGAGGCCTCCCCGCAAGCAGTAACAACGTCACTAATTACTGTACTGGTTACAGCAGTTCGGACGTCAGCAGAATGGGGTGTCCGAAAAAGTGTTTATTGTGGATTTGATCGGTTTTTGAACATTCGGGATTGAAAAATCTGTCAGCACAAAAAAAGTGCCCGAACCACTGTAACCGGTACAGTACTCCCAGTCTCAAAACCCGCAAATTCAGCGGACGCATGTCAGCTTCAAGTAGATAACCGATTAAATCTCGGGGCAGGCAAAGACGGAGGTCTTCACATGTCGCTACTTTAGCGGAGCGAAGTCTGCTAGTCGGTCATCTCCAACTGGGTCTTCCTCGGCCGCCATCGCCATCGGCTTCGTCCTCGCATACTACACAAACGTGCTAGCCAAAAATGAAAAACCCTGGGCCGAGATGCGTTGGCGCTTGCGAAGTGGACGGTAGAAAAGGATTTCCGGGAATAGAGCGAAGCGCTGGTGGATGGGAGCCGGTTTGCAAACGCTCACCAGTTCGTGAACTGGACTGCAAATGTTGCGAACCGGTCTCTGCAGTTCGCGAACTGTTAGGGTTGCTGGTGGTATTGAACATATTGCATTGAAACCAAAGAGTCCTCGCATGGGGATTCCGTACGTGCCAATACCGAAAAGTTCTCACCCCCAACCAAGCTGGCATTCTATCCATTCTTCTACAGTCTGCGCTTCTAAATTTCGTTGTAGATTTGTTTGTTCTTATTATTGTGTTCGATATCTCGTTAGTGGTCGGCGGTGTTATCTGGGCCGTTTCCTCGTTTTTCTTTCTGGAGGTAATTGGGGATCCATCACATGTTAGAAGAGATCAATATTTATGGGAGCTAGTTCAGTCCTCGTGTGAGATCGCAGCACGGTGATTTGGCGTTTCGTGCCCGAAATGCCCGAAATTTATTGAGGGAAAGGACATTTTGGAATGGTCACGTGCAATTCATGTGATGTTATATTTGTAAACAATGACGAAGGCTGATGCGGCGATAGATAAGATCGCGTGCGGTTGCACCTCTTCTTCAGTGTGGCAGAGACAGCCTCTAGGTGTCTGGGTGGCAATCCCTCTCCCTCTCCCTCTTCCTGTTCCTGTTCCTCATCCTCATCCTCCTCTTCCTCTTCCTCTGAGCTCTCTAATTGTATTACCACTATACACTTATGTGTAAATTAAGCTTTTCAAATCCTATTGTAAATTTCGGGCCATTGTCTGAGCGGAGCGAAGCTCATGTTTATTGAGGGAAAGGACATTTTGGAGTGGTCACGTGCGATTCATGTGCTATTTGTCTAAGCGACGAAGAAGACTGATGCAGCGATACATAAGATCGCGTGAGGTTGCGCCTCTTCTTCAGCGTAGCAGAGACATCTTCAGTGTGGCATCCTCTTGGTGTCTGGTCGTCCCTCTCACATGGCCACTCCCACTCCCTCTGCCTGTCCTCTTCCTCTTGGTCTTCCTCCCTCTGAGCTCTCCAATTGCATTACCACCATACATTTACATGGAAATTAAAATTTCAACCCAATTGCAAATTTCGGGCCATTGACTGAGCGGCGAAGCTCATGTCTGTTGGGCAGATTTTGAGTGCCGTTATCACGTAGTGTTAAGGTTGAGCGGCAGAGCCGCATAGCCGCAAGCACTTTAATTCTTAGAGAAATTACACAGTTAATATACGCATCACCGATTTCGCAGCTGCACCCATAAGTCGCCGTACGCTTCCTTATGGGCTGGATTTGGTCTAACATGGTCTTCAGATTGTGTGCAGCCTTTCCGCAGTCTCTGATACAGGTACTGTGGGAGCGTGTGCGCGCAGGAGGTAACCGGTAAGCGAATAACCACCCGTATAGCAGAACGATAGGAAGTCTATATCGATTTATCGTTCGACAGGATACACAAGAAGCTCGGCTAGGATTACGATATCGATGACAAATATATATTTTAATTGTAGGATGCCTTGAAAGAAAGATAGAGTGACTTCAACTGCGACAAATCAGTGACATTTGAGTCAACCTGCGTTTTCGCAATGAAGACTGCCGCGGGCATTTAGAGTAGCCACGGAATTTCGAGCTTGTAGTGCAATTACCATCTCATATATGGAAACCCTAGTACTCTTTAACATCCTGATAAACTATTCACCCCGCCTTTGCATGGTTGTTTTCGCATTTATGTTCATACGGACGAGGCGGACGATGGCACCGACTCTAGGCCGTGCCCGTGCCTCATCTCTTCCCTGCGCCACCCCAGCCACCATCGAAACAACCGCCGCTCCCAATAACCCCAACGCCACCTAATATAACAAGAACAGACCAAAGAAAGGGACACAACTCCAACCCCAACTCCAACACCTAGCCTAACGACAGCGGTTGTCTTCGTAGCTAAAGCCCAGATTCCTACCCCACCTGCCAACAGGATCGAAATACATAGAAAAACAAGCCATTTACTAGAAATAAAGTATAGTAGAAATAAAGTTGACCTTCGGGGAAACTGGGTGACACCCTGAAGATAAAACTTGCGAAGATTCGCAGGAGTACGTTGGAGGACGCTAATCATGTCCTTCCAAAACAGGGCAACATAAGTTACTACCGTGACTGCCACAGAGACTGTGACCCAAATCCACGCTTTCAGTTTGCCTTCGAATTCCTTAATCACAGAAAGATTTCATCAGCGTTTGAAGTCATTATATGATATATGATGGCTTGAACTAACCACCACATTCATGCCAAATAGACTAGCGGAGAGCGTAAGAGGGACGAAGAAGAAAGCAAGATTTGTTAATTTAGAGATCGCTTCAGCTTGTGCGATGGCCTTTTGACTTTCGACAATAGCCATTGTTGACATTAGAGCCTGAAATGTTGCCTCGGCTCGTTTCTTTAATTCATCCACGTCTTGAGCGAGATTTTTGAATTCTCGCTCAAGGGGTGGAATAGACCTTTTGTCCCTAGATCCTTGAATACTTTCCGCTTCTGTGTTCCCAGCCTCAAGAGTCTGCTTGTGACGTAAAACACTGATCACGTAGGCAATGGAGATCCCATAGTGCGATAGACCCTTTCTCCATCTCCCGAAAAGGGATCTCCAGTCCTGTAAGCAATTTCGTAGCACAAGATCAGATGACATGGCGAGATCCACGGAATCTAGGACCTCTCTGAAATCGGAAAGAGTTGTTAAGATGTCGTCTAGCACAAACTGTTGGAGTATAGTTCTTATAATACGCTCCATGTTCTCCGCGCCGGTAGTTGGCGTAGTACGACGATTCAGTTCTGCGATAAAGCGCACACGCGACGGGTCATCGTTTTTGAAACAACTCCTTTCCTTAGGTTTTTGGGGTTTGCTGTGATTCATTAACAATTCCCGAGACCTGTATTTTTGTCTAATGATGTGAAATTTACGGGGTGCGTCAAATATAAGGACACCTAAGAGAGGTTAATGTCAGCATCCAGGAACTCCGTTCTCGAATTTCTAGAGACAAGACGAATATTACCCATATAGCCGTTTGTGACAGGCTTATAGCAGTAAGAGATGCATTCCTTTGCAGCATGTCGTAACAGTTTTTTCGGGTTTAATAGAGGCGTTTCAATGAAATCAAGCTGAGGTTCCAAAAGATCATATTGTCGATGGATATTGGGAAATTTATGGTACCGGTTATGATCAAGGCCTATGTGATGGGGATCTGATAATATATCCACATCATACGGCTGTCCGGACGCAATTTTAGTCTCAATGGACCATTGGGCATGTTCTTGAAGTACTCGACGTGACCATTTGGCAAAAAAGCAGCCATCAGGAGCTGATCGTAGCCGGTCATGTGGGAGACAATCCAGAAAGTGATGGTGAAAGAATTTCTTTTCCACGCCCAAATGTTGTCCAAAATCCGAGATGTTCTTGTTTGAAAGACCCTCTACCAGGAAGAGACGGACTGAATTCGGATTCGATAACTCTGCCGTAAAATCGTGCCGATTGATCTCGCGCCCTTCAGTCAATCTGGAACCGCTGGAATATTCGAAAATTTTTATATCCGACTCTTTATCCAAGCATTCTTCCCAGCCGGAGGAGGACCCAGAAGCTCCTCCGCTGGCGGTGGTATAAGCGGAGGGAACAACACCGTTATGTTCGAGAGCACGCCCATTGTGTAGTGGAACGTGTCGTATCTCGGAGGCGATGCTGTAGGCATCAGATACTGTTTGAATCTTCGGGTATGCGCTCAGTGCGACCAGATTATTCTCTGAACCGAGGATTGGATGTATCTCTGCAGCTGTATCGCAAAGAGGATGGGAACTGTGCGCTATTTCATGGACTGGCTGTTAAGTCATGTGGCGGGGATGTGACCTATGATTCTGTCTAGGATTGTGTGTTCCCCGTACGTGCAGGTTGCATAAGATTCCGAATGCGTTGATCTTATTCGTCTGCTGCTGGATTACCAATTGGCTTCAAGCATTGGAGAAAATAGATGCTGCTGTTGATGCAGGCCAGATTTTACAGTTGATAGGTAGTTATTCATAACTTGCTACATAAACCTTAAGTTGCTTCACAAGCAGTGCAGTGTCTTAGAGCTTTATTGTTGTGTGGTGTAAGCACAGCCGTGCCCACCTGGAAATCAATGCAAATAAATAAAATAGGCAAGACCGAAGAACTCCAAAGACTTGAATTACCAAGTTTTAATCAGGGGTCGCTTGGCAAACGTGGGGTTCTTGCAGCATACCTGAGGGCAAGAAGCGCACCCTTGCTCAATGGCCGCCGCAATATGGCCAGAAGATCCAGTTTATCACTAGGGCCGGCTACTATACGCCACGATTCACAATCCATCACTCTTTGAAGATTATTTTGGGACTTTGTCAAGTTGGTGATAGTGAGGGCCGATCCACCGTGGTTTCGCCGGTAGTGTCGAGTTAGATGTGTAGAAGACTTAGCGAGATGACACTAGGTCCTCACAAAGCTAGCTCCAAACTTTAATTTAATCGATCAATCTAATTCCCTCCGATCTATGCCAAGTTGCGAGAGGAACAGACAGATATTACAGTAGTTTGATTCTGCCACCTTCGTTTGTGATACTTTGCTAGAAAATAGTATATATGGCATGCATTCAGCAAGTTGGTTCCGTTTATACGAGTGAGGCAGTGTGATGGCGAGTGAATTTGGTGAACTAAATACGACACAGACTCAGCTAGAGTCAACGTTCCAGCACATGGCGTTCAATGATGAACATGGCAAACTGCGCCATATAGACAGCGTACCAGGTAACTTTAAGTACCTAGTACGAACTTTGAATCTACTCATGTCGTTGATTACTACATATGGTCAAAGCAATCGCGGGAAATCACTTCCTTTTCAACGCTTCCTATCTGTCTTAAAGCGCGATCAATTCTGGCAACCGTCCGAATACGCAGTGAGCACCAATCAAACCGCTTATAAAATCGATAGCACTTTAATTCACATCTATAGAGTACATTTATAAAAATCCCCATTTCTTTTAACAGTACTTATTTAAGCAAATATATTGGCGATATGAGCTTAATAAATTCGTTATGAGTGAAGTTTTGTTCTTAACTGCTTTAGGTAGATGAATTAATGTGGGAGAGTAAATAAATCGGCCAAGTAGGAGGATTTAATTCCGAGGGCGTCGTGTAAGGTTATCGCACGAACCGGGCGCAGGGGTAGAGGAGTTGGAGAAGCTAGGTTCTGGCATCGGACACATGTGCATTGTGATGAACCATTCTGGTTCGATGATGGCCTCCCAGACCAATGGTAGGATGATCCCGCCATCAGGTCCGTGGAGTTCATAGTGTCCTTCAATAACCTGAGGACCAATGATATCGATATGCAAGAACGCTTGCTTGATCAATTCTTCCATACCCTAGAAGAACCTTGTTGGCACCAAACCAGGGAAGATGATATATTGATAGGTAAAAGAGTACTTACAGCCCAGGTTCGGCACAACTCAAATGGGAACTCAAATTTCCTCCCGATAGCATCCCGGAATTTAATAGTAGCGTTCAACTTTGCCTTTACAGCCTTCTCTTTCTCTGCATATGTTTTTTTATATGCTTCTGCTTCTGTTTCCGCTTCTGCCTTGGCCCGCGCTTCATCCTCGGCTTTCCTCTGGCGCTCGATCTTCTCTAGGTGCCATTTTCGTTCCTCTTCAAGCATCTCTTGGCGAAGCTTCTTCTCTTGTTGTAACATTTTCAACCGTTCCTCTGCTCGCGTCTCCTCCGCTGTCTTTTGTAGTTTTGCTTTTGCTTTTGCTTCTGCTTCCCTGGCCTGTGCTTCTGCTTCTGCTTCCCTGACCCGTGCTTCATCCTCGGCTTTCCTCTGGCGCTCGATCTTCTCTAGGTGCCATTTTCGTTCCTCTTCAAGTATCTCTTGGCGAAGCTTCTTCTCTTGTTGTAACATTTTCAACCGTTCCTCTGCTCGCGTCTCCTCCGCTGTCTTGTGCGGTGTACTTTGTTTGGGCCAGTCTGGATACTGCCACTGGGGATACTGCCACTGGGGATATCCATATGGCCTGTCAGACCAGTGAGCCTGAGGTAGCCAGTGATGTGGCGAGTGAGGTTGGTGTGGCGCTGGTGCTGGTGCTGGTGCTGGTGCTGGTGCTGGTGCTGGTGCTGGTGCTGGAGTACTAGCACGGCGAGTCTCGGGATGACCACCGGGTACCTGTGACAATTTGAAAATCTTCAGTCGGTTGAGTTGGTCCATCATCCCTTCGATATGCTCCAATGACATATCACCAAAATTGTCCTGAAGTGGTCTTGGGGCCTGCAACATCTCCAGCGTCCGATGCGCCTCTATTAGCTGCCTAGCTGGGTCTTTCTCCCTTTGTGACGGGCGATAGTTCTCGCTTTCATTATTGTTTGTGTAATCCCTGGTGCTCCTCGTGGTTCCCGCTCCTTCGTTCGGACGTTGTGAGCCTGGGATTTTGTTCGACGTCTCCGGGTGTGTCTGGGCAGCCGCTTCGTCTCGTGAGGGTAAGGAGCTTCTTTCTGACCGGTAATCGGAGTTTGAAAGCTCGTTATCCTTCAGGACTTCTGGTCCTCCACTTGCATAAAATATTTCCTGCGGCAAGGCACTCAAAGCGATTTCATCAAAATGCCTTCCAACATGTGTCTGAAGCCTCTTCTTTGTTTCTTCAATCTGCTTCCTACAGAACGGACAATTGACTAGTCGCGGAGGCGTAAAAGCACCATTCTGCGCACAACTATCCACTATTTCATCAACATTTATTCCGGGAGCTGCGTCCTTAAAGTGGTCTTTGAATATGTGTGCAACAAACTCGTGTCGTTGAGTAAATTTCCGCCCACAGTTGGTCATACAGACCCACTCCGAAAAACCTCGGTGGTGGTGAAACTCGTGTGCCATCCAAGCTCTCCTCGAACCATATGTTCTTTCTTTTTGTGAGCATAACTTAAAGGTGCAAAAATATGGCTGGAGATCTTGCAGGATATGTTTCCTGTTGTGCTGCAGTTAGACGCCTGATACTTGTATTTATACCAGTAATGGAACATACTTCCATTGAAGTTTGTTGTAAATTCCGTACTGCATTCTAAAGCAAATATTACACCGAAATTCTACTCCATGTTCCAACGGTATTGGCGGCGGGGGTATTTGCGGTTGTCCACTCTCACCCGTGGTGTCAGGGTTACTGATAGAGGTCTCCAAATGTAAGTTTTCCTTGTCAGCGATGGAGTGTAGTTTGGTTGGAGGTGCCGTGGTGATTATGTGTCGCCCAGACGATTCGGGCACCGGATTTTCGGGGCAACGCACATCGACTCTGACTTCGGGATCTTTCTGGACGGATCTGTGGGCCAGTGCTGTCTCGCGGATCCACTCGTGGCGCACCCAGCTAGTGCGAATGAGGCTTTCTGCAACTGCTTCTTCAATAGCCGGGAACTTTTCCAGAATGATTCGCTCATAAGCCTTTTTTCCTGCATATACTCTAACGTTCGTGTCTTCTGTCAATCTACTCGCCTCGACTTTCGAGTCTAGTTCGAGGAGCTCTTCTAAGTACGGAACTAAATCGTAGAGCGAATCAATTGATTCCTTAGTTTCAATTATAAGTTCTTCAGGGTCCAATATGAGATCCTCGTCATCAACAAAGTCTCCGATCTCGGGTACCTGCTTTCTGGCCATTTCTGTAAGGTCTCGAAAATTAAGTGTCTTTTGTACTGGAACTAAATCGTAGAGTGAATCATTTGAGCCCCTATTCTTGGTGGCGAGCTCTCTGGAGTCCAAGCCAGGCTCCCCGTCAACAAGCCCCTCTATCCTAGATACATGCTTCCTTGATGCTTCTATAAGTGCTCGATAATTAGATTTGTTCTACGTACGTACGTACTGATTTGGAAGGGAGAATGCAACTCTGTCATGTGCGCGCGAAGCGGGGGAGCTCCCAGAGTGGAGTACAAACCAGGACGCAAAGTGTATGCCATGGCGGTTAAGACAATGACCACGGAATGCTGAAGCTCATATCTTCCGGCATCACGAAGCCGACGATCAAGCTCCCCGCCTTGGATAGAAACGCCATATCCCCAAAGAATGAAGCGACCTCGCTCTTCCCGCCATTTGTGTTGTAGTTCATCTGACGTCCCCGCTTGGGACATAGCGCTCACGATTGCTTCCAGACAAAAGTTGAATAGCGTCTCTGTCAAGCAATCCGGACCTCTCTGGGTGTCCATGGTTCTAGATTGAATCGATGCTCGGTGGATATTTCTAGAGTGATTGAAAGGGTTTGGTACACTTCCGTGGTGATGGACAGATCTTCATGCACAGTTTGTGTAACCAATGAGTTGTACATTGTGCGGGGTTCCAAACGGGCTATGCCATGAATCACCATCTTCCGCTACACCCCGCGTCCATTCTGTCGAACAATTGATTCCATCCATATCACATCTCGACTGGGATAGCGATATCAAAACCTGAGACTGCGAAACCAACGATTGCGGCCTAAGCCTCCACCCCACACTCGAGCCCTTCATCTGGTTGTTACGCGCCCAAATACCTTCTTGGACCACATCCTTCGTCCGTGTCGCACTGCGGTAGACTGGCTGTCACACCATTCCACATCGTAGTACCGCGTATCAGTGCAGTCTTATAGAGGTCCAGTACTGTGTAGCACCTCAGACCTTCGACGCAACTATCCGGGGAAGAAAGTTCGTTGTTAGAGCTAAGCGGACAATAACAGACCACACCGATGGAAACAGCCGGAATAGCTCTTGGAGCGGTTGCATTGCTCCCTGTTGTTGTTGATGGCTACCAGAGATGTTTAATGTTGTTCGGCGACGTCCGGTCATTTTCCAGTTCCCTGGGAAGATCGAGGGAACAGTTTGTGCTGCAACGGAATCTCTTTCATCAGGAATGCCGGCTGCTTCTTCGTATTGTGGTCAGCGACGAAGTTGCTAATGCAATGACCGACGATAAAGACCATCCTAATTGGAAGTCACCGCCTTTCACAGCCGACTGGAGTCAACGCTTGGGTTCGCATTTGGATCTTCCCATTAAACATGTGCAAGAATCACTAGAGGCTATCGAACGCATACTGGAGAAGGCTGATAAAGAAAAGCATGATCCTGTATGATGATACCTAGATGCTGCGGTGATATATTTGCGTTAACCACTTATTAGGAAGCTCAAGTACCTCATTCACCTAGAAATTACCGAGGGCGTACAACAATTCAAAGGCTAAAGTGGGCAATGACGGGAAAAGAAGACGTCCGACGTCTGATTGACCTGCTCCGACAACAAAACGTAGACTTACTGCATGCCCGGGAGCAGCGCAATAAACTTGCAAAACCACAACGTCTAGCAACGCAATTGTTCAAGCCACCAAATCTGGCTACACCACCACGCCCGTTCCAACATGTCCGGGATATGTCGAAAGTCTTATATGAGGGTTTATCAGCCACCAACATCTGCTCCTGCCATGCCATGAACTTGCAATTAGATGGACACATCGAGCAAACAAATGGCCCCAGTCCATCAGTCGACGTCCAATCAACAAGAAACCTTAAGAATGGCTTCCACTTCCTGATCACAAAGTCTATCCAAACCTCTGATACGCATGAAGAATGTGAGGTGGTGGAGTGCACCCAGTTCACATTATGCTCGGAAGGCCTATATTCACCAGTCCGTAAAGGAGCAAAGGATCTCAAAGCACCAATTATGAAGGGACATGGAAGAATTCGATTCGCCGTCGACGACCAAGTCACTCAGCTTCATGGTGTCCAAAGCTATCAGGGCTTATCTGATGACGCTACTTATACGATACCGGAAGAGACGCAAGCAATCCAGAGCCTATGTTCTCTTTTGGCCCAACCACTTACTCTTTGTCGGCCGGTGGGATGCCTAGGCATTCTCCGAGGTGTCGAAGCAATCATGTCTGCCACAACATGCCGTAACCTGATGTTATCCGAGTCCAATCCAATACTTACCTCTTGTCAAACTTCGCTTGAGGATATCCTTCCCAAAAAGCAACTTCTTTCCCGCGAAGAACGCCTTCGCCTAGCCATGACCCTCTCATACTCCCTTCTCAGCTTTGGTTCTTACAAAACCTCTTGGTTCCAAGACCGCTGGAGGAGCAAAGACATAAAGTTTTTTGTTACCCAATCGAATGCTACAACCGAAGGCAAAACTAGACTAAGTCCTTATATAACACCCGTCTTTCCCTGCCAGGCCAAAGGAAAATCAGTGGTGCGGTTTTCGGGCTTCGCCTTTAGCCCAGCGCAAGGCTTTGTCCGAAATGAAAAGCTCTTTTCTCTAGCTCTAGTTCTGACGGAGATTGGGCTGGGATGTACGCTGCTTGATATCGAGGACCCAACCGGCTCTGTGCATGGACCTACGGATGACCCTTTCAAGGAGTATATTAAATCCAAGAATATTGTCGAGTCTCACATGCTAGGAAGGGAGATGGGCCCTGATTATGCTCGCATTGTAAAACAATGTTTCTTTTGCGACTTCGGAATTGGCGAGGCAGATTTTGCTACGGAGGAGTTACAGTACTTATTTTATGATAAAGTCGTCTGTGGGTTGGAGAGGTGTTTGCAAAGATTTAGGGGAGTCTGATAGGTTAATACTTATGGCACGTATTTTTCTGTCTTCGGTTCATGGTTTCACTTTAAGTTCTATGTCATGTTGAAGACATGCATTTGAGCTTCTTGTATATTCTCATGCAGTTACTTGTACACTTTATGCATCACCCTTCAAAGCAATTCCGAATAATATTTTCCAGCCTCTTCATCGTCTCAAGGCCACTCGTCACACTCGTCATGACGTAGACCACATTCCCGAGCGTCCTCGCATCTATTTGTCCCTCTTTTAATTTCCTCAAAAGCCATCCCGCTGCCGTCGACGCATATCCTATCTGCTATCAGCATCCTTATTCCCCATCGGACGAGTTAACATACCAGCCTCCCTATCCTTCAACGTAACCGCCAACACTGTCCCGAGAGCAAACACGCTGTGCACTTCCTGTCTCCTCGAAACCTCCTCAACGAATCCTGCTGACCACCATTCCTCCCCCATCTCCATCTCCACCATCGTCTTCACGGACGTTTTCGCGACGTTACAGCCAATCGCGTGCGCTGTGTAACTGTGTCCATGTAACAGCGCCAGGTTCTTTTTATCGCTCAGGAACGCCTCAAAGATGCTCTCACCCGCCATGGTGACACAGAGCGGGAGCAAGCCACCGGTGAGAAGCTTTGCGTGCACTGAGATATCCGGGTTGACTCCCAGGAATGAGGAGGAGGTAACGCGGCCGAGCCGGTATAGGCCTGTAAAAACCTCGTCGAAGACGATTGGAAGGCCTGACCATTTTGATGACGGGAATGGGGTATCTAGTCCGTTGGCTGAAAAAAGGTCAGAGCTCGCGCGGACGACGTTAACGAGTGTGCGTTGGAATAGCGGGTCACCAGATGGAGAATCAGTTGGTCTGAACAGTCAATGGGGGGTTGACAAACATACGCAAAATGCATTCCAGCGGCGCCCAACACCACCGGCTCGATCATCACAGCTCCAAACTTCCTACCCTGATCTTTGATGACCCTCTCCAGACGGCTTCTGATATAAGCGGCATACTTCTTGCCCATATCACCGCGTTCACGGGTTTTGACATCAAAGACCTCATCTCTCGTGTTAAACGCAATATTCTCCACCCCCAGCTCTTGCTGCATCTCCTCCGAAATCTCAACGTTCCACACACCATCCTTCATCCCGACCTTGGGGAAGTCAAACCAATACCCGCGTCCGCGATACCACTCGACCTCCTGATTAAATGGGCCAGGATCCGCACAATCCATTGCCCCGATCGTGTCTCCATGATACGCACCCTTCAGCCCAATGATTCCAACTTCATCATCCGCAGACCAACCATACCGCACCCGGCTGGCCCGCAGAGCCATCTTGAGCGCAACCTCGGCGCCGGTACTACCGTTGTCGGAATAGAACACGCGAGAGAGACGGGGGTTCCCGATCTTCTCGAGCAAGAGCTCGGCGAGCTCGAGTGCGGGAGCGTGGATGGAGCCCGGGAACATGACGTGGCCATACCGGCCCGCAGCATACGCCGCCGAGAGTGTCAAGACGGGGTTTGCATGCCCGAGACCCTGGGTCCACCACGAAGCTGATCCGTCAAATTTTGGATTGAGAAGCTGCTGCGGGGTGGCAGTGATGGGGGAGTACGTCTGGAAGAAGTCGCCGTGCGCAGAATCGATGGCCTGTATTGATTTTGGCGAGACTTCGCCGTGCTGAGTGAAAGGATACCAGATTGTCTTTGCCGCTCGTTCCGGCATGCTCTTGAGTGTTTCGATCCTTTCCTGGTGTCTCACCGCAAGATCGGATATCATCGAATCGACCACCCCCATCCCGCTGGTAGTTGTGTAGTACTCCTGCATCGCCACCTCGTCTCCATCTACATGCTTCTCTGGAGGCGGTGGAAGCACTGTTGTCGAGATCCCATGGCGGTTGAAGTACGGGAGCAGATAGCTGTCGTTGCGATAGCAATCATTCGCGAATAGGATTACTCTTTCAATATCATACCCGCGGATATGCAGAGATTCAAAGGCGGATATGGAGGCCGATATCCCGCCCAGCGCCGGGTCGGCGATGAAGATGATGGGGAGTCGCAAAGGGCGGTAGGCATCTGCCTGCGACGATCCGGATGGGGTGGGCGAGTGCACTCCACCGGCGGTTTCAACGAGGACGGTGCCTGTGGAAAGCTTTGAGATGTGGCGATGGATATTGGAAAGTAAATGTTCGTCTGAAAGATCCTGATGTTCACAATGGTTACACCCGCACAGCGCAGCCGCTCGGAAGTCTAAATAAACTTACTGGGGTCTTTGGTGCGGCTAGGTGCGGGCTGATTGGCGCGTCAAACTGCCATAAGCACCTTGTCTCGACGTCCTTTGCATACTTCCTGACATGTCTGACTTGGAGCGAAAGGTTTAAAATATTTAGCTGCTGTAAATCAACCTCTTCCATGTATTACTCACCGATCATCCGCATCGTCCTTCGCCCCCGTCGACACAGGTTTCAAATACCACACTCCCTCATGGTTCTTCGATTTCCGCCTGAGTGCTTTGCAGAGGATAGTTGACACGATCGTTTTGCCCACATTGGTGTTCGCGCCATAGATCTGAAATGCGCGCAATGATAGCGACACTGACGATCCGATGGTGGAGGGAAACCTCATGATTATTCCGCCGATGTGGGAGGTGTTTTGGTTAGAGATATCTATGGTTCCCAACCGAGGTCCTGGCTAAAACAAATTTAGTCTTCTGCCTTAGTTCCTGAGTTTTTTTGTCGGGGAACGCACTAAGAATCCCTAGACCGAGGCGCAGACGAAAAGTAGGGGTTTCAATTTTCGCAATGTGAGGAGTGCGGGGTATGCTCCCTCGCAAACTGTTTCAATCACAAGAGTCCAAATGTGTCAATCCCGTTCCACCACAACCACCAGAAGAAACAAACATTGTTTCGCCAGAAAACTTTAGTGTGGGGGAAACAAATGCCAAACAACTGATGCGGAAAGAGCAGAGTACACGTAACCCTAACCCTGTTCACGCATGAAACTCTTAGCGTATTTACCCCACTACACAATTTTGTTGAAGAGTGCATTGTTTTCTTGACACACACACACCACCAAACATGTGCTCCGAAGCCACCTCAGATCTCTCAGCCAGTATTAACTCGCAATGGCATAGTCCTTCACCTCGTTCAACTTATTACCTACAACCACAGGGCTAGATATCTAGATCCCCAATGGCACCCGTCAGCCATCTCGAATCGCAGCTTTCCCGTGCGCTCCAGCGCCGGCGCACCCTCTCCAGTTTCCGCACACTCACCCTGCCGGTGGCAGGTGCAGTTGACTTCTCGTCAAACGACTTCCTCTCTCTTTCATCCTCCCCGCTACTCCGGAGGGCCTTCCTCTCTGAGCTCACCTCCTCCCCCACATTCCCTCTTGGCTCCGGCGGCTCCCGTCTCCTCGACGGCAACTCCTCCTATGCACTCCAGCTCGAATCCACGGTCTCTAGCTTCCTACACGGCGAAGCGGGACTACTCTTCAATTCCGGCTACGATGCAAACGCCGGCTTCTTCGCATGTGTTCCGCAGCCGGGAGATGTCGTGGTGTACGACGAGCTGATCCACGCGAGTGTTCGCGAGGGAATGCGGTTATCGCGTGCCGCAGAGAAGATTGCGTTTCCGCACAATGACACTGTTGCATTAGAAGAGATACTACGAGGGTTTCCACGCCCAGGGAGGAATGCTTTTATAGCTGTGGAAGCACTTTACAGTATGGACGGGGATCTTGCACCGTTGGTAGAGATCGTGGCGGTTTTGCAGAGGGTGTTTAAGGGGGAGGGGGCGTATTTGGTTGTTGATGAGGCGCATTCGACGGGGGTGTATGGAGACCGTGGGAGAGGGCTAGTGTGTGAGCTAGGACTAGAGGGGGAGGTGTTTGCGAGGCTGCACACGTTTGGGAAGGCGCTGGCGTGTAATGGAGGTGAGTTGATGCGCTCTCCAGGGTGGGAAAGGCTAAAGGGGATAGCGATTGTTATATGCTCACCGCTCGTGCGAGAGTATTTGATCAACTACGCGAGAACGTTGATCTTCACCACAGCACTGTCATTTCCCGCGCTCGCTGCGATCCGTGCCGCATTTAGGATCCTCGAGAGCGGCAAGACTGAAGAGGTTTGTCCCGATTCCTTCCAGTTTACATCGCTGACGGATGCTGCAGCTGCAAGCAAGACTCCACGCCTTGATTGAACAACTCCACGCCACGCTTTCAGAACTGCCAGAGTATGGGCCATTACTGACGATACAGAATCCTGAACAGCAAAATACGCCAATTGTGGCATTGTTAACGAATCGACCAAGGGCATTGGCGAAGTATTTGCAGGAGGGAGGTTATATGGTGAGGCCGATTGTGCATCCAACGGTGCCGAGGGGGGAGGAGAGGGTAAGGGTGTGTTTGCATGCTGGGAATACAATGGATGAGATTCGGGGGCTGGTTGAGAGGATTAAGGATTGGGTTGAGGGTGAGCGAGTGAAGGGGATAAGAAAGGCGAATCTATAGAAGAATGTGGTATCAATTAGACGAGGAGTTGATGTAGAATCAATAGTTCTAAGACACACCAACTCTCGGGAGACCGTACAACACTTGAAGATATAAAGTGCATCATTTCTCAGGTCAGAAAATATCTCGTTGGGCATCATATATACATAAAATCACTGCCCCACCACCCACTTAAACTGCCTCTGCCAAAGTCTGCTCTACTTTTGCCCCCGGCACCTCCGCAGCCTTCTCCACGTACGCTTCCCTCGCAAAACTCTTCATCGGGCCCATCCCCCACCTCTCAAGCATTGCCCGATCCTCGTCCCACCCAGAACAATCCGTAGTCAACATCCTCTCCCCGGTAAACACTGCATTCGCACCGGCCATAAAACACAACGCCTGCTCCTCTTCCTTCAACGTGATCCTTCCCGCCGCAAGTCTCACAATACTCGTGGGCATAACACATCTCGCCGTCGCGACCGTCCTCAAAATATCCGTGAACGGCAGCGGCGTATTATCCTGCAACGGCGTCCCCTTGATCGGGACCAACGCATTGATCGGCACGGACTCGGGATGACTCGGCATCGTGCTAAGCGTATACAGCATCCCCACATGATCCTCTGCCGTCTCCCCCAGTCCCAGGATCCCGCCGGAACAAACATTGATCCCCGCCTCACGCACATTCTTGATCGTCGCCAGCCGCTCATCGTAGCTCCTCGTCGTGATCACGCTGGGATAGAACTCTCGCGACGTGTCGACGTTGTGGTTATACGCGGTGAGCCCGGCGTCCTTGAGTTCCTTCGCCTGTGCAGCATCAATCATTCCCAGCGTCACACACACCTCCATTCCCATCCCCCGTACCCCCTCAACCATCGCCTTGATGTTCCGCAGCCCAGATTTGCGCCCACGCATGTCGCGCCATGCCGCACCGAGACAGAAGCGCGTGCTGCCATTTTCTTTGGCGACTTTTGCGGCAGAGAGGACGGTTTCTACGGATACGAGGGGGGTTGCTTTCAGGCCTGTTTTGTGGCGGGAGGACTGGGAACAGTAGGAACAGTCTTCGCTGCAGCCGCCGGTTTTGATGTTGTGCAGTGTGCAGAGCTGGATTTTTGTGGGGTCATGGAAGCGGCGGTGGATACTTGCCTGCGGGGTGTCAGCGAGGATGCGGGGCAGGGAAGAGGGGGACATACTGCGGCGAAAGTAAGGTCCATCAACCCCGTGTTATATATCTCCTGGATCTCGGCTTTGGTCCAGGAATTCCTTGGCTGCGTGGCTTCAACTGCATTCTGGAGGACCGACGAGGTGCGGGCGGCGGTGGGGATTACGGTGCCGTATGCGCGCGAGAAGCCGCGGGAGGCGGTGAGGAGGGTGCGGGTGCGGATCATTGTTGTTTGTTTAGGGAAGTGTGAAGTGAAGTGAAACGAAACGAAACGAAACGCAGCGCTGTATGTAAATTGGCGGACCGAGGTGTCAGAGGGGTATAGTCACGTGAAATTGGATTCGGCGGAGGGAAGAGAGGTTTGGTTGAGGATGGTTCATCCCACGAAAAAAGATACCCACCTTCCTACATAAGCCGCACCCTCAACCGCGCGATCATCAGGCACCTTATCGATTGGAGATTACGATGGGCACGCCATCTAATCGGACATCCTTGTTGGTTGCGTCGCACGTCAAAGAGTTTGCTGTGTTTCCCAACACTCTCCAGCCATACAAACGACACGGGTTGGTGGGGTGTCTCAGGTCAGCACCCAAATGCGGATACGATGATCTTCGATTCCGACGGGCCAAGCAAGGCTAGCATGGATAATACCAAGGTTTTTCTTTGGTGTGTAAAATCACTTCGTGATGGCCATCAGGACGGGTGGCCGTGCTTGTTAAGTTTTCCTAGCCGCGGATAGCAAACTTGGTCTTTCGGATCCAAACGATTAATAGTTACTTATTATTAGGAGTTAACGTTCGATCCTTCCGCCCGCTTCCACCCCGTTGAGTGCGCTCTAGGAGCGGTCAGTTCTCCACCCCCTCGCCCTCCGCCCTCTCCTTAACATCAAATCTCTGCCCGAACAGCCAGTCATCCTTCCCCTGATACTTCTTCCCCTGCTTTGAGGTTCTTCAAAAATCAGCTGCCTATATCACCCAGCAGCAGAGGCAGCAACTTACTCTCGAGCATCTACATCCAGTTTAAACGTCGCAGTTGCCCAATCCCGCAGCCACGCAATCCACCACCGATCTGACATTATAATTACAGAACTCCAGTAACTCTGTCTTGCAATGCGCTTGCTTCTCGGTACCCGCTGAGCCGTGTAAGACTTCAGCGCAGCATCGAATGACTTTTTCCCCGCGTCGTCGACGGTGGCTGGGTTATTGAGCAGAGCGTCGGCGAGGACGGTAGCATCTTCGATCGCGAAACATGCGCCTGCGATGGAATTAGTAAAGACGCAACAAGCGGAGGAGGGAGCGGACCTTGACCAGCGGCAGGAATCATGCACCTTCCCGCATCCCCGACCAGCACAACATTCCCGTGCACCCGTATTTCATGCTCCTCCCACACTCTTTGCCACAGCGCCACACGTCCAATCCGTTCCGCGTTCTGGAAAATACTCCCGAATGTCCCAGTAACGGGATGCCACACGTTCTCGTACTTCTTCAACAGCGCGACCGAGGATTCAACCGAGTACCCGCCTGTGGTTAGGGATGCCCTATACCCTGACTCCTCTAACGATACCGTCTCGCTCCTTGGCGCCGGCTCTGCCGTTTCCATCTTGTGCATAGTAAAAAACTGCCGTCCGTCCGGCAACGCCCACGTGCTGCAGCAGCCGTCATTGGTAAGCACGACGTGACCACGTCCGATCACCGCATCATCCTCCTTTCCCTGAGGCCGGGGGGTGACGCCAAAGATGGCCGACGAGTACTGGAATTCAGGTTTCCAGCGGTCCTCGGGGAGCATCGATTTCCGCACTGCGCTCCAGGTTCCGTCCGCGCCAACCACAATGTCGGCTTCCATTTTCTCCCCGGAGGAAAGCGAGACGGAAACGCCTGTCTGCGTCTGTTCGATGCCGGAAACTTTGGTTTCCCAGCGCGCCTCACCGCCGAGAGATAGGTATGTGTGCACAAGCAGACTCTGTAGCCACCCGCGCTCCACACTCCGGATACCGGTGTCGACATCTTCCGCCCAGGCGGGGCAAACGAGACGGTTTAGGTACCGCGCTGGAAGACTCGGGTCGGTCTTGTCGGTGCGCCAGATTTCGTTGGTGAGCCCTTCGGCGGAGATCTTGTTGAAGGCGTCTTTGAGGCCGAGGCTGTGCAGAGTATGAATGGCGTTGCAGGATAAGGCTACACCCGCGCCTGTGGCGTATGAGGCATTGGTGGTTGTGAAGCCGTCGGGAGAAGGGGGGAGAGGAAGACGATCGATGAGGATGGGACGGAAACGGGAGGCGAGGACAGGGTGTGAGAGGAGGTGGAGCGCGAGGATGGGGCCACCCACACCGGCACCGGAGATCAGGAGGGTGGATTTTGAGGACATTGTTAGTGATGGTGATGGTGGAGAATTGAGGTGGAATGGCGGTTCATATACATATGCTATCGTCTTATGTTTGTGTCACCTCGTATTAGGATGCGTGGCTGCCGCGTGGGGTGAGACATTGTTGAGATTGACCGTTAGTTCAATCATGGGAATTCGTCGTATACGCGTAGCTTCCAGCAGTGTAGTCATCTGCGATGGGAGTTGTTCTGAATAGACGTTGGTCACAAGGGTCGATGTTGATTGATTTAAGCTTGGTGCGGAGAGATAAGAATTCGTCACCGGTTAGACAAATTGTTACCCGGCGGTCCCCATCCACGTCGCGTCCTGTTTCGCTTGCTGTCGCCTCGCGTCTTCCCACCCCACCGCCCATTCCTCAATTCCTACGACAACGACATCATCAACGCCGGGAGACGACACACCAAAACTCAAAATGGCACCGACTACTTACACCGTGTTGAGTTTGGACTACTCAGACGGCACTTTAGCGACACACCCTACGAATACAACGAAACCGCCCCCCGGTCCTGATGGCTCCTGGGACTATTTCCGACCCATCGCCGAAGAAGAGCAGAAAGGTATTCTTTGGAGATCGAAGTCTGCCGCAGCTTTGGTGGAAAAGTACATGGCTCCAGACAAGCAGCAGGCGAATCGGAACTATATTTTCAAGACTCTTCCCGATGGTTACAAGCTCTTTGAGCATGTCAAGGGCAAGAAGGTATCCACTCTCTCCTCTATTGTATGTACGTACCTTGCTGATCACGATCAGGGTGGTCCCGAACGCAAGGACACCTATCTGTTTGGCCACCCCAATGGCTCGCGTTTCCGTTCCCCTGCCGAATTTATTCCGCATGTCTACCATCTCGCCTCGAAGGCACCCGAACACGCCGGCGCTGCCGCAGACGAGAACAAACGTTGTCAATGCAAGTACTGTGGCGTCACAACCACGAGAACCCCCGGTACGAGAACTCCCGGTACGAAGATACCTGGTACGAGCGGCCGTAAATCTGGTGCTTCCCGCATACCCGATCACGTTCTTGCCCGCCGCGAGATGTGTGCTGAAGAGCGCCTGGGAGAACAAGAGATGGTTGGCTGGGTAATGCGTAAGGGTGAGATCGTCTGGGTTTGGACAGGACTAGAAGAAGATCTCTTGGACGTCATTGAGATCCACGAATCCGAGCTTTGGGCAGCAGGTGTGATCGTCGAGAAACCATCTACCAACCCTCTTTACCGCCAGCAGGAGAAACCGAAGGCAAAAGGATTGTTTACCGATATCGAGATGGATGATGTGTCTTCAGCTCCTTGGCAAGAGTCGGAAGAACAGGGAAAGATCAAGCACTACAAGGTCCAGTTATGTACTGCCACTACTACTCCTGGCGAGATATTCTCAAATGTCCCACAACACTTCCTCCGCCCCTGGTTGGCGCGTTCGTACGCTATTCCTACACCCACCTCCTACTCCGGGAAGAAGGAGCACCCTTCGGTCCCACCGGCACGTCGCATCGTTCAGAGTTTTAGTCTGTTCGAACGAGTTGGTACTGTCCCACCACCCACTGAGTTTGGCTCCGACGAGAAACCCGACCCTTCCAAGACTGCCACTCTTTACAACGGCGTCTTCCTCGGCCCAGAAAAGATCTTCGTCGGCGATCCCGTGCGCATCTCAGCTCCGACCGACAACGTTGCCGAAGACGTCATGGTTGTCGATAATATTTACGTTATCTCCTCTTCCTCTGACTCGGCTACCGCTTCCACCCCTAGTTCCTCCTCTACCATTCATGTTACTGGATCCGTTTACTATATCTCCACCAGTCTTGCTCTGACCCCGGAACAGTTCGCGCAGCTCCCATGGCGCATGCGTCGTTTTGACCCCAAGACAGGCAAAGCAATCACCTGGAGCGTACGTAACTCTCCTTCCCAACGTGGCGAGTTAAGCATCAAGCTTGTCCTTGGACGCTGGTACGAGCCCGAAGCGATTCATTACTGGTTGTACCCCGACGACAACCCAAAACTGGGAAACAAGACAGTCCTCAAGTGGGTTAAGGACCGTGCTCACGCATTGAATTGGGAAAGCATCAATGGTGTGGAGCTTATGAAGGACGAAGATAGACGTGAGCCTGAGAAGGCGACTTTGGTGCATGATCCCATGGATGTTGATAAGGTTACGCCTGAAAAGGGGTTCAAGAGCATTAATGCCCCAGGAAGCGCCGGAAAGAGTAGAATGGCCCGAGCAGTCGAAGGCGATGACGAAGAAGTAGACGAAGAAGAGGTTGATGAGGTTCCCAAGTCCCCGAATAGAAGGCTGTCGTTCCGCCCAAGAGGTGCTTAGGTGGCACTCAGGGTGAAAAAGGGAGACAGGTAGCCTACTGGGGTTACTTTTACGTATACCTGAGATTGAGTGAGTAGTTTCTTTTTCATTGTCTGTCGGCACCTTCCGATTGCAGTTCTTTTTTCATTGTCTATCAGCCAACTGGGGTTATTTCTACATATACCTGAGACTGAGTGGGATGGGCATTGGTGTCATACTTTGAGGTACAGTTTCTGATACATAGCATTTCCTTTTTTCTTTGTCAGATCCTCCTGACAACAATTGTTTTTCATTGTCAGTCAGGTCCTTCCGTACTAGGTTTCACGTACATAGCGAATTTACTGAATGGTTTACGATCAAAAAGCTTGCATTGTACATTTGCCAGCAGTGATATTGCAAAATGCACTCAGGAAAATCCCGCTAGACGAGAGTTAATGACGCGTTCAATCCAATGCATGTGACGATGCGATACGATTGATAAAAGATAAGATAACCACAGCCAAGCCGGGTATTAAGCCTTGACGATTCCGGTTTTGGTCGGCATGCGTCAGTCTTGGAGCCTGGGGCTGTGCTGGAGGGAGCGGGGAGAACTCAACAACAGCCCCATCCATGACCACATCGACTGATAACTAATAGGAAAGGAAACGAAACGAAGCAATCCAGTACAGAAAGCGGGGAGACCAACGCACGAGACTTGGCTATCCATCTTCCTCCTCATCTTCCTCATCTTCCTCCATCTCCCAACCCAACTTCACTACAGCCATCTCCCTTTATACACCATGTCTACCTTCACTGAGGTGCCAATTCTCGACCTCGCGCTCGCAAGGAATCCCGACACTAAGCCAACCTTCCTCGAGGACCTTAAACACGCCCTGCTCCAGATCGGGTTCCTTTACATCAAGAACACCGCTATCGATGAGAAGCTGATCCAAGATGTTGTGTGGCTGTGCAAGGCATTTTTCGACCTCCCTGAGGAAGAGAAGCTCAGATTGGAGATGAAGAACTGTGAGTCTGATTTCTCTGTCGGCTACTACACTACCTGCCTCGGCCTTGGGATGAAACATAGCTAATTGAAACTGTTTTTGCAGCTCCACATTTCCTCGGATACTCTCGCTTGGGTAATGAAATGTCAGTACCGAATACCTTCACCTACCCCTCGTCACCTACCGCTGACTCGCACTGTGATAGAACGAAGCAAGCCGTGGACTATCGCGAGCAAATAGATATTGCTACCGAGCTCCCCGCACCTTCCGCTGACGAACCGCGTTACCGCAAGCTCCGAGGACCGAACCAATGGCCGAACGAGGAGCTCATCCCAGGATTTAGAAAGACTATCGAAGAGTATATCGCACGGATGACGGATCTGAGCACCGAATTCACCTCATTGGTACGTTTGCTTTGCCGTGTAGGTGTAGTGTGCTGGCTAACTGTTGCACAGATTGCCGAAGCAATTGGACTCCCGGCTAATGCATTCGAACGGTTCTTTGAGGGCATTGGGGAGAGCCAGAGCGGAACTCAGCGACAGGATAAGCTGAAGCTTGTCAAGTATCCGGATATGGCAGAGCTTGGGGCGGAGGGAGAGAGTGCCCAAGGAGGTATATATAGCCCAGTTGTACTCTCCATCGCTAACGTCTTGTCGATAGTCGGCCCACACAAAGGTATGGAATTATCCTTCGGTGGCGCTCCAGCCGGTAAACAGTTTTTCTTTTGGGCTACTTGAATTACGCTATTCAAATGCACTCTAACACATTTCCAGATTCCATGCTCTCCTCCTACATTCTTCAGGTTCCTCCCCACAAGTCCCTTCAGGTGCAAAATGCGGAAGGCATTTGGATCCCATGCCCACCTATAGACGGCACATTTGTGGTAGCGATAGGACAAGGACTAGAAGCCATCACTAGTGGCGTAGTCGCATCGACTACTCACCATGTGCTTTCTCCGGTTGCCGACGAGGGACCTCGCTTCTCGATACCCTTCTTCCAGGGAGTTAACTACGACGCTAAATTTGAGAGCATGGATGTCCCTGAAGACGTGCGAAAGCTGAAGAGGGAAGTGGTTGGAAACGGGATCGAAATGACGTTCAAGAAGGAGATGTTTGAGAAGCTTGGAGAAGCTACTCTCACCAACAGAGTGAGGGCAAGTAACCTCATGCTCTTCCCCATTGAACCCCGCTAATAGAGGTATAGTCGCATACCGATGTCGGCGAAAAATATTACCCTGATATCCTCGACGGCATCAAGGCTCTGCAGCTTAAGGAGCAGCAACCATCATCTTCCTCAACACTGGCAGTTCCGTCTACGGATGGTGCAGATGACAAGCCCAAGGGCCGTAGAAGAGCCCCAACAATTGTCGTGGATAAGATTGATGCTCCCCCGAGTTACGGAGAGGATCCAGGCCCAGATGGGAGTCTGTTGCGCAAGGAAGCGTACGAGAAGAGGAAAATGGATGCGGAACCGGATGAGGTTAGAGTCCACTCGGATGCTGAATAGGAATCAGTGTGGCGACGTGAATGAAAACCTGGTGTACGTTATGGAGATACCCGTAGCAGGCTGTACTTAGTTGGGAGAGAGGAGGTTCGAGGCTTTCATTGAGTGGAGAGTTCGGTAGTCTCTTTTATTTTGCTCGCGCGCGTTCAATGAATTGAGACATGTCACTCGGCAACACCCTGATTGATTGCCCCGAACCCTGAGCCCCACCTCTGATACAAAGCTTGTAGGGCACAGCACACAAGCTCCAGGTTTCATAAACAAGCTTAGGATGTCCATAACCTGCTACTTGGTTCGAAAAGTAGCCCAAACAGGATCAAGTGGATATTTTGGGTTAGTTTGCGTCGTACTGTAGATCGGATAGTTCGGATGACGTACGACTTTTGCGTGCAAGTGCGGTCCTTGGGTGGTGCCGATTTACCCCTCCTGTTTCGTTTATTTGCATCGTCGCCCGCGAAACCCCGCCCCCTAAAACCACTGTAGCTCCCAATCGATATCTTCCCTTTTTCCTTCTCATTCATCCATCCTAAAATTCATCGACATTGTCTATCAGGGAACAAATCACACAATCCACATTTGTCGAGTATTAACTGCGTTGCAACATGGGGTACCTCCTCCCACTCTTACTAGTTGGGCTCGCCCTCTGTGTCGCCCCCGCCAGTGCCTTCGGAGCGGGGAACATCGCTAGTATTTCCAAGATCGAAGGTTCGTTTCACATTCCCCCAGCAAATCCTGCCTAACTTTTTAGGATCCAACTGGCGCCACGGAGATGTCGAAGATACATTGCTGCAGCTATTTGTGGCTGCGGCGGCAACAGGTGGAAAGAGACGGAAGTTCACTACTATGGACGTGAAGCGGATTTACTTCGGAAACTGGCTGCGCGACTACTCGCAGGCGATTGATACCGGTTCGTTGAAGTATGTGGAGGGGCCAACGATTAGGATTCTACTGTGGATCCTGGGGTTTATGACGTTTGGGTATGCGACGGGAGAGTTTGAGGTTACGGCTGAGAGGCTGGGGTGTTATCGGCCCGAGGAACATATTGATAATCCGAAGGATTATAATGATAATAATGATGTGGGCTGTCCCCGGGGGTGATTAAATGAACTTAAGCTAATTGCAGTAGGCTAGGGACTATGATCGCAGGCTTCGAGGACCCGTTGATGAGGAGACGGAGCTAGGGATTGATCCGCAGACAGGGTTGAAAAATTATATTGCCAATGAACGCATCCGCAGTCTTAGAGATGGGGAGGGGATGAATACTAGCGGTAATTATACTCCCCCATATTGCCGGATGTTAGATGTTGATTCACGGTACAGCCGGTTTGTTGAGAAAGCTCTTCGGACGCTCTATCGAACTTGGACGTCAGTACGCGCGCAGCGGCAACCATGCGGACCTTTTCGAGGCCTTCCGCCTTATGGGCACTGGACTGCACTGCATTGAGGACTACTCTGCGCACTCCAACTACACCGAGCTTGCGCTGATCGAACTTGGCGAGACGGACATATTCCCGCACGTGGGACACAGCACCATGGTTAACATCCATGGTCGGCAAATCTGGCCGGTTGTCACCGGAACCTTTGGTGGCGTCGACTTTTTGCATTCCGTCCTTGGGGAGTTTTCCGACAAGGCGATTCAGAGCGAGATGTCGCAGCTAGAAGACACAATCTCGGATGCATCCAAGACTGCGGAAAATAACGGTGGTGAAGATAGCATCATCAAGGAACTCATGTCGAAGCTGAATATTGGCGGTAAGGACGATATTGGCTCCAAGGCAGACGAGCTCAAGGCAAAGTCAAATGCACAGAAGAAGGCGACGAAGGAGCGTAACTCCCCATGGGGGTTGGGATCTAACGCAGACGACCTTGCAAGGGAGATCTTTCCCTTCCTTGAGTTCCACGACAACCTCATGAAGGTTTACATCCCCCCCGGGAGTGTTTCCCCCGCTAACAGAAACAGAAAATCAACGAAGCTCTAGAAACCATGGGCATTGAAGCCATCATCGAGAAGCTCTCAGAGGCTGTCAGTCTTTTCGTCTTCTCTCTCATCGCACCCTTCATCCTCCCAGTCCTCAACCAGGTCAGCAACGAGCTCAAAACCGGTTCCTCGGAAGTCATTGCCTCCTCCGAAGCCGCGCAGCACGTCGTCTTCGAAGACAGCTACTCCAGCAACCCAACACACTCCATGCTTTCCAAAGACCACTTCACCAACGTACCTCCCCTCTCCCCTTGCATCCCCCCGGCTAACACTACATCCAGCTCCTTAACGAACCCGCCGGTAAAGTCGCCTCCACAGTCCTTAAATTCGCCGTTCCCCTCCTCATGGAAGCCTGGGACAACGAATCCATCGACCCCAACCACGTCTGCGACCAAATCATCGGTGGCGTCTTCCACCACCCGGCCTTCCGCAACGGCGAAGACGGGCGTCCAGGCGTAGAGGGACGACGAATGATGTTCGCTGTAGTCAAAGAATGGTGGGCCTCCAAAGACCCCCGGGAGCAAGACGATTTCCGCCGCAACCTCTCCCGCGAAGGCGTCCTTGCCGGACGAAACCACAAAACCGGCGTCCACGACTCAGGCCACGGCTGCGGAAAACCCCTCCACCGCGTGAAACCGAAGAACAAGGGCGGTGAAATCGGCGGGCTCGGCGGCGACATCGGACAGGTTGTTGGTGGAGCGCTAGAGAATGCGCTTAGCGGCGGCGGGAAAACGGATACTGGCGGACTCGGGAATATGCTCGGCGGTATGCTGGGTGGCGCACTAGCGGAGAATCTCTTTAGCGGAGCGAAAGAGGAGAGGAGAGAGGAGACTACGTATAGGCAGGAGACTAGCTACGGTAGCGAGCAAAGACGGCAGGAAACGAGTAGTTACTCCTCGTACTCCCGCGGTGGAGAGGGTGCGGAGTACTATGGGCAGCCAAGAACAACGTATGAGGCGAAGGAATCGTACACCGAGTCGACGCCCGAATATTCGCGGACTACTGAACGTTATGGTGGGTCTGGGAGGGACACGGTCGAGCGTACCTATGAAAGTGGTGGTTACGGTGGCGGCGTCGATTATGTCTCAGGGCGAGGCGGCTATGAGGGCTCTAGACGCGGCGGCTACGGCGGCGGCGATGTATACAGCTCTAGCCGCGGTAGCTACGGTGGCAGCAACGAGTACGGAAGTGGAGGCTATGGAGAACGCTTGTATGAGACTCGGGGCGGATATCCTGGACGAGGTGAACACCACTCCACCACTGCTGTTGCGCATGGAAAATCTGACGATAGAGAGAAGGAGAAGAAGAAGAAGAAGGAGAAGGGTGGAGAGAAAGAGAAAGAGAAAGAGAGAGAGAAAGAGAGAGAGAAAGAGAGAGAGAAAGAGAAAGAGAAAGAGAAAGAGAAGAGTGGAGAGAAGAAGAAGAAGGAGAACGAGAAGAGTGGAGTGAAGGAGAAAGAGAAGAGTGGAGGGAAGGGTAGTAAGTACCATGACGATGACGAGGAGGAGAAGTATGGCGGGTATAAGAAGGAGAAGGGGTATAAGAAGAAAGACGACGACGAAGGATACAAAAAGAAAAAAGACAAAAAATACGGCGAAGACTCGGGGGATGAGAAAAGGCATTCGAAAAAGAAGGATTATGATTCTGGAGATGAGAAGAGGTATAAAAAGAAAGAATATGATTCTGGAGATGAGAAAAAGAAGTATGGGAAGAAGGAGAAGGGATCGGATGATGAGCGTCATGGGTATGGACATAGGAAGCATGGGAAGAGGTATGATGATTGATGAGGGAGGAATGGGGTGTTTGTGCTTTGTTTCTTTGTGGTAGTTAGTCTCTTTAATGAATTAAATACCCATGTGTCGTGGTTTGTGTAGATGTGATGGAACACGGGGCGGGCGGAGACTACCGCTAGTGAAATGCCGACATCAATATACGAGTGATCGCCTGCGCATGTGCGTTGGCGCATCATAATTTCTTCCATCACAGCTGGCGTCTGTGGGTTTGAAAATCCCGGGAGGTTAGTGCGAATGCTAGGAAACCCGCGTGAGAATAAGTATATTGGATTTTCACCCGATTTTTGATACGCCAGAGATCGTGATCAGTGTCGGGGATCGACGCATCGGGAATGGTGGTTCGAAAACTACAACCGTATCTACTACACGTAGTCGTCTGGTGGGGCGGTAGGGTGGAGACCGAGACAGGACTTTTGGGTTGGGTCCCGAGCTTATATATAAAGCACATATGATCTACCCCAAGTGCTGCAGGTTTGTTACGTTCAAATGGCGGTGTCTACCGCAGCCACGATTCAGCTTGGATTAAACAATCGGGATTGGAAGGGTGAGATGTTAAATGTGCAGTTTCTGCGGTTTAGTACGGGGATCTTTCTCTCGTGCCCAATAGCTAGCAAAACCCGAAAACGAGAGCCGGAGTTTCGGGACTAACCCAAGCCGCGAACTCGCAGTAATGATTTCAATTCACCAGAATATCTTATGTCGTCTCTTCTCGCCATTATCCGTCCATTTACCAGGGGAAAAGTCTGCGGGGAAATATCGAAGAAATGGTTGATTTATATCGTGAATATGCGGAAATGTGCCCTTTAAATCGATGTTTATGTCGGTTCTCTCCAGCAGGGTTTGCGCTAAGTTGATTTTTTTTGTTTTACGTGGTATATTGCCTCGTGCAAAGGGATGTAGCCAATCTTGTCTTGAACGTTCACGTCCACATTGCTTCTCTCCAGAAGTAACAATGCTATATCTTCTTTGCTCATAGAGATTGCAAAAGATAATGCTGTCATGTCCATCTTGCCCTTTAAATTGATTTCTAGGTCGGTTCTCTCTAGGAGGGCTTGCACTGCCTTAACCCCGCTCCAACATGCTTCGTGTAGTGGAGTGTCACCTTGGTCGTCTTGAACGTTCACGACCACGTCACCGCTAGCTAGAAGCAATCGAATTACATCTGTATACCCTCTTTGGGCTGCTTCATGTAGCGGCAATCTACCATATTCATCAGCCGCGTTAATTTCCACAGATGTTGGGTCCACATCGTGTCTATGCAAGAGAAATTTGACAATTCGAGTCCGCCTGCTTTGTGCAGCCCAATTAAGCGGAGTTTTCCTATAACTATCCTTGATATTAAAATCAACTTTGGCAGAGTCAGCGTGTTGGAAGATATTCACGAATCCGTATGAAGCGGCCACATAAAGAGGGTCGATGTTGCTAGCTTTCTCGGTAAAGAATGTGAGTTTTTCCACATGGCTCGAGTTTCCCTTTGGGGATATTTTGGCCCACTGGCGGAAGGCGGCGCTGCGTTCCCGGAAAAAATCATGAATCAGATCCCAGAGGGTCTTATTGGACCCTTCCACCGGCTCATCTCCTGCAACAGCTGATGCATGCAGGGGCCAGTTAACGATAGAGTAATGAAATGGAGAGGCCTAGATGTACATGTTTTCATCATCATCGCTACGCCTAAAGTCATTCAAGACCTTCGAAAAGACTTGCGTTATTACGCCCTCAGTTAGTAACGCTAGTCCCTTAGCAATATAAACATTTCTTACTGCAAGTAACCGCAATCGCGGCATGCCCTTTTGCAATATCGAGAGGATATGGTGTTAGCGCTACTCTTTATCTCGACTGTAATTCTGTTTGTGTTGTTTCTCCTGGGGTTGAAGTATAAACTCTTTTACGGTCGAGTGGCTAAACCTGAGGACATCCTCATCGGATATCTCCACCAGCGATCCACAGGCTTCTAACATCTCCTCTTTGGAGAGTAGCGTCTTATCCTCTGGGTCGAAATATTCTTCACCATCTTCTGTTACACAAGCGTATTGCATTTCGGAAACTTTTATTGGCCGCAATGCCATTGCTACCAAGAGAAGTATCCTTTCGCGCATCTGTTTTTTCTCTTCATCGCCGTTCGAATCAAGCCTTTCCAATATGACCTGGTACATGCCGGTTAATACCCGCGGTATGCTCTTTAGCCAATTTGAAATGTTCTTTCTAGAAGGTTTTTTAAGTTCTTCCAGTAGAAGGGCTGACGGTTCATTCCCTTGTGTCAGTCTTCTCATCAGCCAAGAGAAGGGGTTGATTGAAACCCACCAGCATAACGAAACATCCCATCAGAATTTTAGCTAATTGTAGCAATGATTTCTTATTAATGACGCTTCAGTCTTGCTTCACTTCCCACTTTTTCGGCAACAAACTTGCAGATATCGTCGTTAACATGCATTCCAAGTGTGGAAACGACAGTCGAGTCATCAAACACGTGTCGCACTTCGGGGCAACCGGTCACTACGATTTGTACTCTCGCCTGTGACGCAAGGTAACAGAAGATTCCGGGCTACCTCGGAAGGTTCCGTACATTCATCGAATGCATCGATTAGGATAATCACTTTCATGGGGTATTCTAATCCCCGCAGCATCTCCATGAACAACGAGCAAACTTTCCTGAAATGCCAGACTTGATCGGTCAACCCGTCTCTATGAACCTTAGTGCCTTCTTTCAATATATTCATCAGCCTCTCGCTCTCCACCCCGGACGTTACGAACTGGTAAGTGAGACTGGCGACCATTCCCAATGGCACTGAAGTCTTCAGGTCACCATTCTGGAAAATGAAGTACAAGACCTGGAAGTCATGCAGTTTCCAGGTCTCTTCGACATGTATGCCGAGAGAACCGACTTCCCCGCCCCTAAGGCAGATGTTTAGCATTAGCAATTACGCATGTATTGCATACAAACTTGCCTGGCTTTTATTTGATTTAAAGGATTGTCGGTTCCTCGGCGTCTCTCCAGCCCTTGTATAGTTCGTTTATCCAGCCACAGGTTCCTGGAAGCCATTTATCCTTATCAATGTGATACTCTATGTCTGGATTTGTAGCGTTGAGTCACTTCAAGGACCTTTCTAGGGCTTGTTAGTCTTGGGCAGCCAATATGGACACGCGGGCCACAAAAGTTTCCTACCTCCTGAAGCTCGGCCAATCCGCGCAGGTAAATAATGCGTACTCTTCACGAGCTGCTCTATCCGCTGCGCTAATTGTTCCTTCAGCTCTTCTACAAGATCGCCGATATTTCGGGAGCCTGTTCCATTTATCAGAATATTGTATCATTGGGATATCATGAAGAAATTTCCATCATGCATTTGACTCCCTCCATAGTTGCCATCATAGCTAGCTCTTTCAGCGAGCGCTCCTTCTCGTCAATATCGTTGAGGCACTCCTGAAGTGCAATGGAAAATGGCACAAGTGGGTTGGTAAACCTTTCTGCTTGGCATGAGTACAGTACAACCGTTTTTTTGCATTAAACAAAGCGATCCTACCCGTAACTGATGGCGTAAAATATCCTTTTGCCTTAATAGAAAAGACTAAAATCGCTGCATAAATTCTAGCAGTGCCAATTTCAACCTCTCACTCAATGAGGCCGTTATTTCCAGAGAACGTAAAGACACTTCCAGGATTCCCACATATATGCTGGCCTAAAATTCACAGTTTGCTATAATTGTGGTGATAGTATCAAGGGCAGCGTCAAGGGCATCAAGGCCCTCCTTGCGATTGAGGTAAATCTATATCTCATTCAGCCTCTATTTATCATGCAGTTGTCCATTGATTTATATGCTTTCACAGGCAGATATTCTATCCAGAGATACGAGAAGAGTAACCAACCTGGAGAAGAAGGCGTGCCGAAGCCCAAACTAAGGAGGTAATCTAGGGACTGTGACCAAATGCCACATGCACAATTTTGGCGTATTTGTCGAAGCCCTCGGCAATTTTGTCAAATCTGTCCCTCACAATCACTACTTCGCCGTTTGTTTTGGTGTAGCGCCATTTCTTTTCGTCCCTATCTTTCCTCGCCGAGTCCGCTTCCTCCAAGACGGAAAAGATCGAATCATCGGGTAACGAGTCCAAGTATTCCATTCGCTTTCGGTCAACTGTTTTATAGCAATCTCATATACCTTCTTCCAGAAATCTCTAATTTGCGGTAGTTAGTTATAGCATGACCTGTATGAGGGTGAAAGGCTAAAAACCCACGTATTTTGTGCATCTATATCGCAGGGCTGAGTATTAGGCTTTGATGTCGGAGTAGCTACTAAGGTCTGAGTGAGGGAAGGCCTGTTTTGCTCATTCGATACTGAAGCGGTCTGTGAATGTATTGATCTTGCAATCGCAGGTCCAACCGAAGCTTAGTCTTAGCTATTTGTTAACGGAGTTTGTCCTTATCCCGTACGACCCCGAAAACGGCTGGCAGCTTACTTGTAAGAAGTTATTTTCGCTGTTGATTGATGATGGTTCGGAGGTTACAATCCTCTGTCTGGTCGATGGTTCCTTAGCGTTTTGTTTCGCACGCTGAACTTCTGAAGAAACCTACGGCGACGGCTTTCTCGCGGCAAGGTAGATGTACCGTCGTTTGAATCCGTGGCGAGTTGCTTGGGTATTATGTGAGTAAGTAAAGCAAGGCTTTCCCACCACAGTACCGATATCAGCTATCGAAGGTAATTCTTGTACGCGAGGTGGTCAGTGTCAACTTTGTTCTTAGTGTGCAGTCAAAGAGAGGTTTTGCATAATCTAAGGCTGAGGGGCGGCCTATCCATGGGCGGCAATTGAACAATATGATTACAAACAAACAAACCAATGGGCGGCAATTAAAGCAGGCGGTACATGCATGTTGACGCATGGGTTAGGTCTCCCCTCTTAACCTCGTGGGCAAAGCCTTACATCACCTAACTGAACTAGATACCGCTTAAGAACAGTAGTTGAGGTTGCCAGGACTCCCGACCCACGTGCATTCGCCGTAGACCCGAATATTAAAAGCCACAGAGTTCGGCGCGTCCATGTTATTCACCCTCGGCCTTTCACCTTGGATCGGCTGAGTTTTTGCTGTTACACCGAATCTGCGGATAGGGCCTTTTTTTGCACCCTCTCTGCTCATGGGGCGCAAACAGTGTTGGGCACGAACGGTGTGCGCTCAGCGAATTCTGACTTTTTTACTCGACTTACAACTATTTTTCACGACCAAAGTTACAACTGTATTTGCAATTGCTGGTTGGAAAGAATTCTTTATATGAAGCCAAAAAGGAACCCAAATTGGAAAGCTTCCTTGGTAGTAAGTGTAATTCACCTTGTTATGGCATTTTTGAGACTTCAATTGTGCTAAATGTTACGACTAAATTCGCAACTTACAACCAAATTCGCCGACTATGACTCAAACGTGAACTCGTTCGCACCTAACACTATACTGAAACCCTAATAGCATTACTATCATGTAGCCGTCAGTGCTGGGGGTCGTAACGGCGTTCGGGCGCACCCCCCTACATGCTCTGCGCTGCCCACACTCGTACACGTATTGAATACCACTTCGCCTGGGGGTGGGTACCCAGTGCCGCCTTAGAGAGTGAAATATTTACATGTACGCTATTGGCAGAAGCTATCACGGATTGACTCGGGGACTGTTGTGGAGGGCGACCGGGTCGCCGGCCATTCCACGACGTCGTACATAGAATTAGCGGAATTGGGTAAATTCATGTACACCAACACCCAATTCCACTAATTCATGTAGAGTACGACATTGTTAAATTGACAATATCGTGCATGGAATTAGCAGAATCGGGTGTTGTGTATGTGAAGTTACCTCAATTCCATTAATTTCATGCACAACATCGTTGAAATTTAATAGTATTTGACCACTTTACCGCACCATAAGGGGTAACATCAATGTGAGATTATCTTCGGCAGTTGGAGAAAAAGCTTCTTGAGCTAGCGAAGCGAGGCGGCGATTGGTACTCATTTAGCCTATTGAAAGTCCCTCCACACATCATGGAGAATGATTCTCTCCACATACGGCACGAACAGATGAAGTATTACTAACAGATTTCATTGACGTATAGGGTCTTTGTCAAGAGCAGATGTAATGATGGTGTTTACGATGAAGCAATTTTATATTTATTATACGGTCAAGTTTCTACATTATTGAAGGGCATCAGTGCCATTGAGAGCAATCCATATGGCTAGAGCGAGGGCTAGAGCACGATGTCACGGTGGTAAGGGGAACAACGATACATGAGCGATTCAAGAGGAAGGAAGTATCTGAGCATGAGTGTGAGATGCAAGGCAGCTGAAAGTGGTATAAGAGAGTGAATATACTGTATTGGCAAATTTCAAATGGCTGTCGCATTCTTCTTTACTGCCACTTCAAATTAATCGTAAAACCAAGTTTCGTTGGGGCCAACTCGATTCCCAGCGCGGGCATTTGAAAAGAAGTTAGCAGGCTCGGCCGTGAGATTTTGCCACCTACATCATGTAATTATTCTTACCCGTACACTAAATTGCAAATCTTCCTGTTGGCCTACTGGCCAAGCGGTCGACTCTTTGGCCCATTAATTCTTTGGCTTATGGGTCGACCGGCTAGCCAACGGGAGATTTGGTGTACGGATTCGAACATAGGTTCAAATATAATGTACAAAATATCACTTGATACCATTTCGTTCTCACATCGTGAGGATGACATATCGCTTTTCTTTGTAGTACACTGACGTTATGTGATACTACAGTTATTTACGCCCTGTTCCACCAAAATAGGGAAAGGCTCACAGCAGTTCATATTCATAGGAGCAATATTACATTATGGTCCCAGAAAAATGCCGCGAACGGTACGTACAGGTACCAGACCTTTTGGAATGTATCTAATCTGTCAATGTGGTTCGTGACATATGTTCTTGCAGTTATCGTCCTCCCATTTTAATCTAGTTTGTGCACACCTGCAAGAAGTTTGTAACCATGGTGACCGAAGTATCTTCTTTACAAAGCTGAGCAATTTGTTGAGTAGTCGACAACCACAGAATTTGGACTTTTCCGATCAGCATTACCTCTAGTGAATTACTATTGAAAATATCCAGTAGCATTGGTATTACCCAACCGTCAGTACTAGAGGTTCGAGCGTTCCTCGCTGCATAATCCACGTATTCTTTGCGTCTGCACCCGTATACACACTAAGCACAACTTCGTCTGACAAGGGTTGTCACATTCGACGACCGATCAGTATCTAGTTCAGAGGATGCCACGTGCGGGATTGGGGTGGCTAATCTATGCGCATCAAACGCACAAACTGTTACACGAGCTCAAGCATCACCCTACACAGTATTATTGTACCAAGCACAGTTATTGGGACGTCAGCTGTCAGCAGGTGGTGTCCGTCCCAACCTTCTTATAAGTTTTGTCAGTGCCAGAGGCAGGTGTCCAGTAAGGAAAAGGTGTCAGAGGGACTCAGATTTAACGACTAGTTACATGCGAAGAGAACCTAGGACCACTCGCAGTTGGCTACCATTCCTAACTTCACACGACATGAATTTACACTCGGCAACCTGATCAGCTTCAAGTACTTGCCACTGTTCCAGAACCCTTTCTTATCTGTCAGGGCACCCCGCCCTCTACTTTAAAACTGTCAGGTCTACCCCGTCCTATCAAAAAAAGTAGTCAGCGATAGACCCCGTCCCAGCCACTGTGCTCAATACAATAAATACAGAGCAAGCTCTTCGGTTGTTCATACTAGAATCTGGCAAGCGCGGAGAACATGCCACGACCGAACCCTCATCCTCCTCCTGGCGATGGCCGGTCAGCACCGCGACGGCCGGTGGGCTTTAGTGTTAATACTTGGTCAGGCACGGTATAATCCCGGAATATTCATAGGATTGCGATATCGGTAAATTTCATACATCTGAACAAATCAAGTTCCTATAAGCCGCTGGTGCTCTTTTCTCGTGCCTAGACTCCTCCCGCTCGCAAGCTCGCGTTGCACAAATTTTAATTTGTCAGTCTGGGCACAAGAAAACTGGTGCTCTAAACACCTGCCTGCGGGCTTGAAACCTGCACTAATCATTCTTTTTCCGCTTTTGTTCTATCACCCAATGCCACATAATTACCTAGGTAATATTCTAGTTTCTTCGTGTTCTTTGAGCACTTCCATGTCAAAACTTCGCCCATTCGACGATATGACTAGAGTACCCAAACACCAATATAGCACGCTGAGGGTATGTTAGATCCCGCGGTTCGTCCGCTACAGCGGCTGTTGCGTCACCTCTAATCACTGGACTTACGCATTTGGACCGTTTCAGTGGCGGTGGTCTGTTGTGTGGATTCTGGCTGCAGTGTTAACATGCTGTGGTAGAGTTTTATATGTATTGATGGGAAAGAGGAGAAAGAAGCCTAGGGCACATACAGAATGAACCTGGAGCAAAAATATTCCGACACACCGAACCAATGAACTTACAGAAACTAGAAGTATAAGTTCCACCCAGCCAAACCTTATAGTCCGGAGGCGTGAGGGAATTTCTTCTGTTCATGTTCGGCTTTGGAGATGTAGGAAGTTTTGAGACTGAAGTCATGACAACTCGGGAACCAGGGTAGAGAAATACGGTATCCAAGACCCCTACACGGCCAACTATTGCAACACTAGCCAGGCGATAAAATGTCTAAAGGGAGGTAGATCTTCTTAGAATGCACTTAGCCTGTCAACGAAATTCGTGACATGTGCTCTTGTTATCGTTCCACTATTAACCGCTAGGTGCTGAAGATCGTGGCGACACTCCTCGCTACATGATCCAGTACGCATATGTATATGTATCACACGCATACGAGATGAGTATAACTTTGCCCGTGTGAATCGGTCTTCAACATTGATATCAATTAGTTTATCAACGCATCTAAGGCGAGGAACTGAGCGACGCGCAATGCATATCGCACTTACACGGAATTTTAGAGTATAAACAGCATGCGCACCTCTCTGCCGCATTAAGTATCAGCCAAAGATACTTAAGATGCACTCCGCCATCTAACCGGCTCGCCCGGAGGCGGAGGTGCTTTAGATTCTGTCATACTCTAGTTAGAGTGAATACAGTATGAATAAAACAAACAAACAAACAACATTAAGATGCAGACGCCACAGTATGCTCCTCTTGTAAGCACAAAGACCACCTATGGTGTGCTTTTATGACGATCCAACAAACTCATTCTTTCGCGGCAACGGCAACCACAACACCACACGAAAAATTATAACCATTGATAGCAAAATAAAGCTTTAAAATACATACCCGGGTAAAATAATAAGCTCTAAATAGTGATTATTTATTTCATATGCAGTGCTATAACCTTCACCATTATTAAAGAGCTAATTCTAGGGACCAGACTGTTAGAAATGGTTTGTTTGTAATCATTCTGTATTCGGCCGCTTGCAGCCATGACATACATCTTCCTAACTATCCTTCCCACTCCAATGAAATTACAAAGTAAAAACAAAGTAAAACTGTAAGCCCCCTCCGCTACCCTCTTCCCTTATGCACACTATTTCAACTTCATCATCACCCCCCTAGAGCTCTACTCCTCGCCCTCCTCGCTCTCCGCCTCCTCCTCCTCCGCTCCGACACTGTTAGAAATGGTACTGTGCAGCAGGTTACGAACAGCCGAAAGGGGGAAGCGCCCAAGATCTTGCTTTCCCCCCCAAAACACCCCTGCACCGAGTGTGTAATTGGCAGAGACATGCGCAACATTGTGCACTCCAAATGCCCGGACGGTTACACAGTCATCCCTGCATTACTTTCATGTACTTATATAAATGCGAGGCGCGAGTTGCTCGAATACAGCATTCTGGCCAGCGTTTGATGAGGGACGGCAACCGCGGCGAAGATGGATAAATCACCACCCAATCCCAAACAGACACCACGGCCAGGGAATCGTATTTCCATTGATGGTTGGAAACGCCTAAATTATGTCCCTGGAATTGAACGTTCGAATCGGGCTAGGGAGGTTCAATCTGCAGTGGAATCAATAGACAAGGCGTTTAATCCTTCCGATACATCTTCACCCCAAATCGGAGCGGCGTATGAGAAAGCACCTAAATCTAGTGTCGCGATCTCCCCTCGAGCAACCAGCCTTGCGTCCCCTGAAGTTCACGTTCCAGATAGGGCAAGCAGTGGGCGCGATGTCCACCTAACCACAAACACTCCAAGAAGAGCTGGAGGAGAAGGAGTACACGGTACCAAGCCGGCACCTGGTGAAAGCTTCAGGAAGGGACAAATGTGCAATTTCGAGCCCAATCCTGATCTCAATCGACAAACACAAATTACAACTAAGAGACACGTCCGACTGTGGAACAACTTGCTGCCATGGATCCAGATCCACCTGAACGAAATTGTCGGTGTCGGGAATACGGGTGCAATCCTATTTTTGCCCTCGTCCAAGGACCCTCGGCCGGTGATCCAAATTATCTCCAGTAATCCAGAAAAAGCAAATTGCAGCGTCTTAGAAACCAAGCTCTCGGATGATGATGCCTTTTCCGGTTTGTTTGTTGTCGAGGTATCCGCTGGTACTGTTTCTCAGTCAATGAATGCGCATGCACTTCTGGACCCGTATCAAGAACGTCCCACTTGTGGTGCTTCGATAGGAGTCGCCCAGTTCCCAGATAGTGGTCAAACCTTTGGAGGATATGTGTACCTAGAGAGGGAGCACGAGGGATGTCAAGGCAAAGTATACGGCCTAACCTGTCATCACATGTTGCAAGACTTTTCCACCGCCGAGAGTAATGACGGGGTTAGAAACGGAATTCTGGGTGACCGTGAAGTTAGGCTGTTGCAACCATCGTTAGGCCACGCCCGTTTCGTTCAGAAACTGAAGTCACCTTCCTTGCCAGATTCTGGCAGAGCGTTAAACAGGCAACTGAAAGATTATGAAGCCCGGGTAGGGTCATTTGGTAAAGTTATTTGCTCCTCGGGATATCGTTTGGAGGAATATGACTGCTCTTCGAATAAATGCCGTCAGGTATGTCTTCGAAAAGAACCCTTGTCAAATACTGCTAACAACCGAAGATTGATTGGGCATTGATTACCGATATTCCTGACGATAGATTTGGATCAAACCTCGTTCAGTTGCCTTCGGGAGACCGGGTGCCTGTTGATGTGATGACTCTGAGTGACTTTTCAAAGTATGTTCTGGGGGATATTGACCAAGAGAACGAGGATCTGCCGATATTTCCCACAGAGGAACAGTGCAAATTCGTATACGGTGTTGGTGCCTTCTCGGGATTGGAAGAGGGGGCGGAACTGGAGAAGATACTAGTCCCGGTGCAATGGGAGTCTGACGGACCTTGTTCAATTGAATCTGTGTTTACGCCACAGAAGACTCTCGGTAAGTAGATTTCTAGAAAGTTATTCAATGTTGCTAATTGATCCACCTCCTAGGAGTATCTGGTGACTCTGGGACTCTGATTTTTGACGCAGACGGTGACACTGCAGTTGGGATAATCATAGGGTGCATCGAACAAAAAACGACAACTGGGACTCAGTTACGAACCATATATACCCCTATGCACGCCGTTTTCGATGACATCACGAAAGTTATGACTGCGAAGAACATTAGACTTGCAACAAAGCTGGATTTGCCGACGACCCACAACACCTTCAATTCTGTAGCCGATCCCAAGGCCATATACTCTGCACTTTCTTCACCACCGCATATGTGGAATGTGGAGTTCAAAAATTAAATAAGGCATATCTCGCGCGACAGAGCAGAATGGCAATGAACGGTTGGATAGTGGCGGCTTACGTGGCGATGTTATGAGATCGAGAAGAGGAGTGGGGAGAATAGTTATCAAATTAGTGAAACGTCCACCTATGTATGCAATTTGATTTGGTATGGAATATATGGCGTGATTTCTGCATCCTGTAATAGGTTTGGGCGAGGTTTCGACCATATTTCGACCTCGTAATTCATAATTATAGGATAAGCTCTCCCGCTCCGCTTCATGGATTACATCGGGTATTCGTGGATATGGAACGAGCTCATTGGTACATACTGATCTAAATTGGGGCCATGCAGAAACAAAAGGCGACATAAAGAAGGACCAAAATATCAAAGATTCAAAATGGGAGCGGAAAGGATTTTAAAGAGTTGACTAAGTATAGGTAGAAGTCTGATGCCTGAAGCTGCCGTATATATACTACAGCCGTACTCATTCGTTTTTCTTTATCCAGCTGAATTCCATAAGTTCGTATCCTCCCATAAGCCCATATCCGGATGCTGAGGCTGACGATCTAAGTATATAAGCAACAGCATGAAAACCTAGATACCCTGACCTACTCTGTGCGTGACTGCTTTCAACAAATGGTCATAGCTTCTCACACGGATATGTACACAGGAGCCAAGACGAGCTCTCTTTCTTACTGGATACATCCAACTATCTTCGCATCTAAGTAACAGCAAGTAGATTGCAGTTACTAAGTGATATTCAGTGATCTTACGTTAACACCAACTCCACCAACTCGCAACTGTTATATATCGCGAGCCGAAACCACTTTACGGAATGAGGAAGAGATGTTTTGAGTTCGTACATCCTAATATTTACAAATAACGCACAAATTGCAGATTCTCAAATTGTTGCGTTATATTTACGAACCTAGGCATCGTCCGAAAAATTACCATTGGATCGGCATATTCCCGACCTGATAGCAAGATCGAATGAATCATTATCTTAGGTTTGTTTTTCCTATCGTCCAGAATTTCAGAACTTCCAGTCAACAGGTTCCAGAACTATGTTTCAGTTCAGCTGCCCTTCGTCATTGGCACTGTTATGAAGCTTGGAGACAGTCATTCGAGGTCAGTTCTTCAAAACGATGGTTCGTCATGTAGAAATTACCGCATCACATTTTCATGCCTCGACCCCCCTACCCTTGCTCTGGTCCCTCCTGTTGGTTCACCATTGATCACCCGTGCAAACCTTAGTCACCGGTACGCAGCTTTCCGCAACGTGCAAGGTTACTCAGGCTAGTAGAACCAGTGCGATGAAGTACCCAATGATACCTTTTAACAGGGGCACTAGGGGGTCTTTTTGCGCATGAGTGACTAGTCACACTGCCCGTGACTCAACACAGACAAGGGTTGAGGAGGAACTAAAGTGGTAGTGTGAGTAAGACGTTAACGGTTCTAGGTAGCTCAAGATTTTATATGGAGTGAAGGAAGCCAAATACGCGATAGCTTCCAGAACCCGGCTACAATCGTGACTCCAGCCACCGCTCCAGGCCCTGGAGGTTACCCCTACCTGAATTGTAGGGTTAAAAAAAATCTATTAAAAGGCTGATAGCCTCACTATGATTCACCCTCATAGTCCCATGTGTAAAGTGTGAACCATCGAAGAACATACGCTTGTGATCACCGTAGAAAAATTCATGATTAACAGATGAGTTCCCAAGGTCTATGAAATCATACGTGTTTCACTGTTGCAGTGCCGCCACCGAGTGCGCATTCGTGTAAGAGGCGTGCGCCACCGCTAGCCGCCGTTTACGCGGCGCTTCGCCACTTTCGATATCCCTACACAACCAACACACCATTACATATCACCGCCACCCCACATGCGCAGCTTCCCGGAGGATTTTTCTAGATGCTTCCCACAGCCCCGTTTCGATCTCCGGATCTACGTTTTGACAGGTCGGACAAAGGTTCTTTCACATGCATGCGGCATGCTTTTGACTCACACAGCCCCACTGTTGCGCAAAAAATCTGTGTGTGCGCGATTCAAACCTAGCTAGACTAGTGGAAGCTATACGGGATAATCCGTGAACCCCCAAGCCTTTAGAATCTGAGCAAAAGAAATTGTCGGTGAAGAATAAACTCTGAAGGAAGGCTGTACGATCGATGTCATGATATGCCCAGTAAGAGAAGTTTAAGCATAACACTGCCCTAGTCTGGGCTGAAGATGAAAGAGAGTGCATAGGAGAAAAGGGGATAGCCAATACTATGCACATACCGTGATGATGACAGACACGCCCTAAAGAGATATAGGTGAACTAAATATGAAACCCGGCGGAGCATAATCGATCAGGGCAAAAACGACGACGACAATGAGGTGAAGTCTTATATCAGCTGAATACGGGCAATCATAAACCATAACTGACAGAAAAGGGGTATACACATATGCAAGAACAAAGATCTAAAGTAAAGAAGTGAAACCACAAAAAGCAAGGAACAAATGCCAGAACGCCAGGACCAATAAATTCAAGTACCAACAGGAAATCCCGCATCAAATCAATAAGGTGCATTAATATCACTGTCTTGTACTACACTCTGACTCTGCCTATCTGATATGGGGCTCAGATGAGGAGGCCAAGCTGCGCCACAGCTGCTGTTGCCGCCACTCCCACTATTACCCCGAAGATATTGTTCTAAAGGGTGTTGGTTTGTTGTTGTAGGGATACTCATCGAATACGCTTCGAAAGATGAACCTCGCTGGCCAGGATAGCAGTAACCCATGTTTATATCATCAAAAGTGATCGCGGGCAAAGAGCCTTGCAGCAGTTCACTGTCTAGTCCAGGGTTCGGTGGATCTGCCGGTGAAGAGTAAGAGTGTGGCCCTGGATAAGAGTAGTACGCTATCCCGTCTGCAGTGGGATCCTCGTATGGACTAATAGGAAGTCTGGGATCCTGTCTAGCCCACGCGTTCATGCTGCTGGTTACTGCAGTATCTATGCCTAGAAGTCCACTAAATTGTCCCCCTGCAGCGGCTGAACCTAAAGCTGCAGGCAAAGATTCCATTATGTTGGTAGGCTGTTGAACCACCCGTCTCCACACTGCCTTTCCTTGCCTCCCCACGTCAGCCTTGGAGAACTCCCACATCAGAACTGCCGACCGCTGTTTGTCATCCAAGCCATGCACTGACGAAAATAGCTCCTGTACTACCGAAATACCCTTGATAGCAGTGCCCTCGTCCCTACGGTGATCCGACCATCCGTTTCCATCCGACTGAGCTATCGAAAGCCTGCTGAAGATGTTGTTCCAAAAATCCTCCTCAAACGGTATTGTGAGCCTCCGCATCCCATGATTATCATTTTCAGTCATATGTAGACATCCATGCAAAACCTCCCAGATCTTCTTTCCAGACTCATATATCCGGGTTACGCACTCCCACTCACAGCCCTCGTATTCGCTGCCTGGGACTGAGACCTCAGCCTGTGATGTACACAACAGGCGTTGTACCGGTACATTGGTAGTCATGGTGGAAATGCTTGCCCGAACGTGGAGCATAGTACAGTTGCTGCCTATCGTGACTGAACCGCTTGCAGCTTCTTCATCAACAATGTCGGCAACATGTGGGAAGCAGCTTCTCCAGGAAGCAAGCGAGAATAGGTTAACCGGGGGTGCATGTAGTGAATCTTCCCGAGACAGTCGAGTGTATGTGTGAAAACAACCATCCACCTCTCCGATAGGGTTAGACTTAGTGTCTGCCTTCATGACGAATTTCGTGAGTTCAATGTTGGATCGTGAAAAGCCAAATTGGCTCTGGGATGCCGATGGAGGCGGCGATGCAAATGATATGTTGTTATTGGTGTATCCCATTGAACTATGAGGTCGTCCGGGAAGAAAAGCTCGAGCTTGGAGTGGGGGAGTTGGTTCACTGTATGCGGAGGGGGATTCAACGTCCTCGCTCCAACCTTCCAGTGGCTGAGTGTCTATGGGTTCATCAGATGCCCGATTTTTGGTGGCTTTATACTGTCAGCACCTTGAAATGGCTCTAGTAGGGAAGTAAACCAACCCTCGGGGTTATTTTTAAGTAGATTCTTCAACACCTGGATATGACTCGACACCTGCTTTCTAGACCGTCTCTTACCAGTGCGTTTGAAGATGTATTCTGCAATCAACTCATTCCTCCCTCTTAGCTTTCCATCCATGTTGTATTTTGTCCTCCCAATCTTCGGGATATTAGCGTCAGCTATCCGGATATTGTCAGCAAAGTGCGCCTCGATACCCAAAGGAAGAAAGGAAATAAACCAACCCTCCATGAACGCCACCTCAAGTTCATCATCCCACACGCTCTCACCCATAGCAGCATCCCTCCTCTGCCGCGCCCGGTACTGATGATACGGCATCAAATCTAAAACCGCGGCCAAAGCGCTTCTCTTTCCACTTCCGGATCCTCGTTTTTGAACCCCACTACTGCGGGGACCTAGTATCGCCCCAGCGGTTCGGGAGCTCTTGCTGCTATGATCTACCGCTTTCGAATCCGGGTTTGATTTCCTCACGCCGTAAGCGGATATATCGTCGTTACTAAAGTCCTGAGATAGAGGTGACATCCGTTTGGTGTCCTTTGGGGTCTCTCCGAGGGGTCTTCTGCGCGGAACTGTTGCCACTGGTGTATGATGATAGTGGCGACGGTTCTGACCTGATGCTGATACTAGGTGTTTTAAAGAGGGTAAGAAGGTGCCTATGGCCGGGCGGGGGGGGTGATCATTAAAGTGCTGAGCTCGGGGACGCGCAGACGCCGTAGCGATCAAGGCAGACGGCGTTTCAGATCCTAGGTCCGCTGGTGTACAAGTGACAAGCACCATCTTACTAGGATTACTGCAGACGATTATGTACGGAGTCGTCCGTTCATCCACTCGGAAAAATTAAAGGTGACTAAACTAAAAATAAGTCGAGCCAGGCGGACTTCCCAATAAAATGCGCCTCGGTGGGGAGAAGAAAATGATATTTCTTTGAATAGAGCTATAGCCACTAGCCTGAAGTAAGTATTAAAAGGTTAAGGGCGTGTTTGAGTGTGGTGTGTTGTTCGAATCAAATAGTTGCGCAGACGTCTAGACAAAGCTAAGTACCTTCTTGCGGGGCTGATGGATAACGTAGTTCCGATTAGATAATTTGTGTACTTTGTTACAATGAACAGTTGATAGCGTAGGGCGCGAGGCTGACTTTAGGCTAGTACGTTGCGCTGTACCGATGAAATCTAGGAGGGGCGGAGTTTACAGTCCGGAAGCTATACAGAATGAAACCAGGAAATACTCACTCGATTAACTCGAGGAAGTTGAAACGCAGTAAAGAGTGAAAAGCAAGAGACCCATGTACCCTTGGAAGCGGTGGAAAACGAGCGGGAAAATTGAGTCAAGAACACAATAGAAGGTTCGCTGTAAATGATATACCTCCCAGGCTTACTAGAAATTATTGAGATGCAGGGGAGCTTATTTACACTGCAGTCTCAGGAGTGAAGGGGAAAACAAACCAATGACAGGCCAAAACGCTACCACTCCTCGAAAACAATTGTTTTTGTGGCCAAAAAAAAGCACTGTAAAATGGAATGGACGAGTTCTACTAGTCGAAATATTCACCGCTATTTCCAGCCTCTAGCCCGTGATCATGATCACGAGAGCTCGGTCCGTACAGTGATGACCTTTTTTTTGGTGACCCTGGTTGACGCAGTCAGTGATTGGCCTACAATGCACCGCGGATAACGGGTTGAGCGCCGAACACTCGCCAAAACGCAAGCGAACTGTGGCGTCGAACCCCAACACGGAACGCACTTCCTATCTGCGGCCATTAATTATCGGAATCTCCATCTCCATCCGACAACTTCAACGGCTTCGGGGCTAGTTTTCAGCCACTCGAATCCCCCTCACTGCCGCCTTTTCACGTTTGAACTGCAATACCTAGGTAGTCATGAACTGCGCAGGCGCCGTGCATGTCGGGTGATCTTTATCGCCCGTTGTGCAAGGTTCAATACGGCGATTGTACAGGTGCAATTGCAATTTCGCGATAGAAAAACTCGACTGCCTTCGTGAACACTCTCAAGAGCTCGCACCCTGTCATTGGCATCCAAGGGTTCCAACAAATTGCCCGAGCTGTCCCTGCATCTGCAGGTTTCCCGCTGAGCTAAATCTGCGGCTGGTGCGGGTACTAGGGTTGTGCCACTAGTTCATGTCATGCGCATGAATTGAATCGCGCGCCTAAGCTAAACCGGCCAGTTCACGCCCCGGTTACTGGGACGCTGCGTCTGATAAAACGACTCCTCGTTTGGCGTTTTAACTGGCACTTCTGCCGATTTGTGGTTTGTGTATGGGCGATTGCTGGTATTATTGGATACATAAAACGCGTACTTGCTACGCCACACCGCACATCACCGCTTCATTGAAACGAACGGTGTACTATACAAGTACAGCCCACGTGTGATGATACTCCTTCATGCGGACATCGTGGTTTGTACTTGCTTTTTCGCTTCACGTGGCTGTTCTTGCCACAGAGTAATCAATTCTTTATTCAAGACCATGTAGATGTTTCGACTGCGGTCATGACGGGGATCTCGGTTCTGATGCCTGTCGCTGGTACCGCGATACGACAAGTCAAGACCAGCGACCACAATGATCTCCACGTCATATGTTCTCCTTACTGTGGCTGAACTGAGACCTCGACGAATCCCGGCTCACGTTCATGTGCTTTCGTGGGCCGAGGTGAAATGCTGCCTCTGGCAGGATGCTTGGATTGAGTTTCATCGGGGCACAGCAAAGTAGATGTCAACATGCATCGCGAAACGCCACCTTGTTGCACAGTCCCCATTCCAATCCTCCTGCAGTATCTCCAGGCAGAAAGTTCAATGTCCGAGCCAGTGCACATCGTCCACCGGTTCCTGACAAAATTTGAAGGAACGCATCATGTAGTCATCCCATCTACTGGTAGAAATTCGTTTTGTTGGTTCCCCTTAAACAGCATCTGCCTATTCCTCGGGCCCCCACGTATCCCCGAGATGAGCAAGTATTCTATAGAACAAAGATCGATCCTCCAATCTGTCGCCGTACATAACCCAAAGTCCTGGAACCGGCTTACCCGACTGTAAATTTTAGGTTTTTTAAGAAGCACAGGACTTTGCAGCTACTACTGCAGCTAGAACATAATTAACGTTATTACCTATTAATTCAGAATAATTCCTCCCACATCCCTAAATCTACTGTGTGGAGAAAAGCAAAGACAATTTCAAGGCACAATTCATGGCACCTGCGTCTGAGGTGCCATATCATCTTCTCGCAGGACTCTGGTCCATGCACATCGATATCCGTGTACCACTTTAGTGTAAGCTTAGGATTTGCTCGGTTGGAGAATCTCTCGCTGGCTAATTATATACCTACATGATAAACACATACACTATAGGAACAAGTCTCACGCTTTCTCCAGACCCCTGGCTTGTTCGATTTCGACTGCAAGTTCTGCAAGGAGTGTAGCTAGAGCTAGATGTTTCGTTTACTTGCGGGGGAATTCTAGGAAACGCGAAGGAGCTGGCATATACTCGATTATGGTGCGGATCAGGCTAGCACCAAGTCCCAGTTGTGGCGACAAAATAGGCAAGTCGACTTCCGGCAGTAGAGTAGAACCAGAACGATGTAGAACTATCTATATCAAAACACTTCTCACGATGTAAGGGGCATTCCGTTTAGTCTCAAAAAACACACCGCATTAAGTTCATGACAGCATGCATGTATAGGGTACACTCAGCCATGCATGATCAGAGAATAATTTGCAATTATAACTATGCTATTCCTTTGTGGCGTTTGACATTTGTTTTTCGTGGCTTTTTACAGTACATTCTAGAAGTTCCATGTTTGCACTTCTTAATGCAACGTGCAGCGATTACCCTAGTGAGAAACCCTAAGCTGCCCGCATATACCAACTTCTTGATTTTGTTTAGAAGATTTCCAATCTTTGACGATTCCGATCTTAATTGTGAGTTTTGGCATTATGGGCCTCAGTGCGCACACCTACATATCCAGCTATTTCCCGAAACTTAAATTGTCAGACCTCGTTGACACTGATCTTCAAACTTTACAGCAACCGAGAACGTACGATTCTTCGAGGTTTTGCATGTTTGAAATGATAGTAGTTTATATCAGCACATAGGCAAGCCAGAGCGTCGTTGAAATGCACTCTATACGCTACATGCAGTTTCTTTATGCTTTCAGACACTAAACCGCATAGACCTGCAGAATCTGTCATATCAAGTGCAAAATTATAAAGAAAAGATGTAACCTTCTACTGACAGTGTCGTCTGCAGATCTGACAAAAGATTCGGATAAAGCAGGTTCGCCGGAAGCTGGAACCTTCCGGATGATCGTTGCCCTCTTTGCAACTTAATTTTATAGAACCGCTTCTGGTAGTGTGTATGTATCTCATTTAGCTAGAAAGTCGTCCAACTGCAATTGCAGTTGAGACAGTAGATAGCGCTTCAGTCGCTAGTAAAAGTTGCTATAAATACCATTTTTGATGTGTTCCAAGATAGTCCGAATCCGAGAATAAAAGAATGCCATGCAAATGCGGCGAGATGCTGAAGACTTGTGAGCTGGGCCCGTAACCGCAGAAGAAGTAAGGTGTAGAAATTCGGAAAGAGCTGCTTCGGTTTAGCAGGTTCATCTACTCGCGATTGTCTCATACAAAATGGGTGTTAATTATAGAAAGTCCTGGCGATAGCAAGCTAGTTCCACTGTAGCTCTTTGGACAACGAATGTCCACAGGTTTCCCCTCACTGAACCATGAGATCGCATCTGGGGGAGAAACCCAATTAGCCATTCTCTGCCCAAATACTCGGCAGAACATTAAGTCACAGAAGAGGAAATAATAGGACTTCATAACGCTTGTGTTTCATACCTATCTCTGCTGGCTTTCCTCCTCGGCTCCATTATCTATAATGAATTTCTATTACATAGCTTTAATTGTGGTCGGCAAACTCAGTAAACGAGCAACGGTCATTTTCGGTAGTATATCTGGCAATAGAAAAAGCATGGCGTGGAATTTGTTTATATCCTATAGTTGTGGTTGATCTTGAATCTTGATACCTTAATATGATATGGTGGTACTCGACTCGTAGCGTCCACTTGTAGCGACTTGTGTTATGTAGGTTCCGGTGGGGGATTCAGTTATTTGAATCATTAATTTGTCAAGCATTTTGAATTGTATACTTTAGTGAGGATATTTGGTCTTGCTTGTTTTAGCATTTTACCTCAATTTTATAGTTCGAGTTCTTCTCGGAGCCAGCACTATTTATGAATAGTAGTTATCAATACGAGCGAAAAGGGTTTTCTTCCACTAAATCAATTTCTTGTCCCGAAATCTCCCTATGCCATACTAATATGCTAGATAGCTGATTTCTGTGTACAGTCGCAGTGAAAAAGTGATGAAACGCATGCGCACGAACAGTCTTATGAAGCTAGCTACACCCGCAAAAGCTTGGGAATTACAGGGTAATGATTAAGAGATTGACCTTGGATCTTTAAATCTACTGCAACTAGAGTGATATATTGCATTTGTATATTTTGTGGTGGTTGTGATTTTCGCGCGTCTCATCACTTTTTACCGCAACTATACATGTTGGCATCTCAATAGATTGATTTCCGATATCATGAGTCCCAACCTCGGTATATCAAGATATGATTTGTAGTCAGTTTAGAGGGTTTATTCTCAACCTATTCATTAGATTTCCTGCGGATGATCACGTATGCAATTCTAAAGCCCGCCAGTGAGCTCGCGCTTGATTTGAGAAAATGGTGATCAATATCCATATCTTGAGTCCAATTAGTTGGAGTGTAACAATTGCAGGACTCAGGTGACCAGGATTGAAATTGTCGTTTCGGCTACATCCTTGAAACTTCACCTGGCCAGCATTTTATCATTCTACTCTATCTAGAGTTTCGCGGACTTAGTACCACGATTCACTGTCGGTCATGCTATCACTCCACGATTAAGATTTTGATAAACTATGCTGCAGCATGTACTGGGTTTGAACGTTTCAATGCATAAAGTGCCCGAGTGAGATTACGTGATGCTAGCCCGTGTCGCATGATTATCGTAGCCCCAACCCTTAGCATAATCACGTTTCAGGCGCGTTTTCCTCTACTTAAAGTACTACCCTCCACACCCTCACCATGGCCACCGTAGACCCCTCTGCTTCCATGACCTGCGCTACCATGACCTCCTCATCCTCCAAACCGCACAAACTTTACAACCTTATCCTCCCTATATCCCTCAACCGAAAACAGGTGCTTCTTGGCTACAAACGACGCGGTTTCGGTGTCGGCAAGTTCAATGGTTTTGGGGGGAAAGTGGAGCCACATGAGACGATTGTTGCATCTGCGAAGCGCGAGCTGGAGGAGGAGAGTGGAATTGTGTGTACAGAGGACCAACTCCATCACCATGCCGTGCTGTTGCTGGAAACAGTAGCTCCTGGAGCCGAGAAAGAGAAGATCCTTGAAATTCACGTTTTCATTTGCACGGAATGGGAAGGGCAGATTGTGGAGTAGGTGCTTTCAACAATCGAGGGGATAATTTAACATAGCTGACAAGAGGATACAGGACTGACGAGATGCTCCCTCAATGGTTCGCACCAGAAAACCTTCCTCTCGACGACATGTGGGAAGAAACGCGCATCTGGATGTTGACCGTCCTTGGACTCTACCTTCCACAGCCTGGGGAGCCGTCTTCTTCTCCCCACGGCGAGGTTCTACCTACTGAAATCACGTCTCCAGTTGATGGGAACCGTGATGAGGGGGATAAAAAATGGTTCATTCACTACGTTGACTTTCGCGGTGGAGTCAATGCACAGACAGGCGAGTGGGATGCTTGGCACGGTATGGGGACGAGCGTTTGGGAGTGGTTCGATAAGCCTGTGGATTCGTGGAGTAAAGATGAGATGGGGGCATGGGTTGATAAGGTACGCAGGGGGAATGGAGGGTTGCTGAACTGAGGAAGACGGGACGAAGACCTAGGATACGTAAAACCTGCCGGTAGTTCTAAGTGTGCATTTGCTATGTATGTGTTGACAGCAGACTGTCTAGCCGCTCCGGATAATACGAACAGATCGGGACTGGTTTGTGGGTGAACACCCCACCCCCCACCGTAACCAAGCCGGAGTATCCAAAAGAGCACAGTGAAACAAAACGGGAAAAGGGAATCCAATGCTTCCAAGTGGTCTTTTGTCAGACGAGGTTGGAGACTCAGCTGGCGTCACTGCCTTGTGGAGGGACGGGCGAATCAGGTAACGACTATTCGCGAGAACGAGCTTACGGCTACAGTGCACTTGCCTTAATAATTTTTCGTATCCTAAAGTTGACTCAGCCTCAGCAAAAAATGTACGAGGCTATACTATTTATTGTGGATATGTCGTCGTTGGGCTCTCCCGCCAAAATGAACGCTGGGAACTAATGCTTCTGCTTTAAGTACTTCTTGTAAACATGAAACGGCAACTTTGCCTAGCTATCGATGATTCGAGATCGACATTCTGAGCTGGCGGAGTGGGGGGATTTTCTTCGGGAATCAGGTAGCAGCAGTTGATTGCGAACGGCTTCAGATGACCAGAAGCCGTAGCACACGCTTCACTCGGCAGAACTCATACTCGTCCCAAAAGCAGCTCCCATATCCTCACCAAGGAAAATATTACACAAGACAGGAAACCCATGGCAGTGCTATCGCTGAACCGCAGCATTGCCACAATCAACCCTGTCCCGCACACATCACGAATTTTGTTTGCGACTACTACCCTTCAAGTGCATCTTTCTTGCGGGTTGAGTGAGTACCCTAAGGCTTGAAGGGTTGGGGAAGTATATAATATTCAACTTAGAGATCCTTAGTCATCACTCGTCACTTTTACCTAGAAAGTGCACTGCCCGTCTTGCGGCACTCGGATCTAGAACGCCGGTGGGTAGCGACCCAAACTCTGATTTATGGCTACGTTTTCGTTGTTTGGTCAACGGCGATGGTCTTGGTTGAACTGGGGTTCAGTTCTCTAATGCATCGCCGGGCATCTGTATCACCGCCGGTCGAAAACGCTTTCGCATAAGGAGCGAAAGCATACGAGTATCCTCAATATGTACCTAGCAGATCTAGAGCGGCTTTTTCACGTCGCAGAACGAATCACGAATCTGATTGTGATACGTCATATATTCATCAAAAACCTGCTTCTATGAAAAACAAGACTGTCGTTTATCAAAATAATATCAAAGCTAACGTACATGCTTTTCTCGTTCCCAAAGTTTTGCCCTGCTGCCGGCTTTAGGTACATGCTTAGCCCAAAAATGGTACAGGATTTTGGGCAGACATGGCACGTATTGTATATTGTACCTGGTACGACGTTGGCAATTACGAATCGTGTGATTTCTCAATTTTTCGAAAGTGCATCCATTTCAACTAGTGAATACATTACATTCGATATTGCCGTATTTCTTTTTTCGGTATTGGTGACACGGTATATCTTTGCGACAAAGTTAATGATGCCTTTCCTCCATTCGTTCACTTCTGCATGCAATTTAATTTGGTACTCGCACCATCCCATGCACCGGTGAGCCCGGGACTTTATTGTTTCTTGGTCTTAGTTTTGTTGTACTGTATACTTCCTGTGTTAACTGTCAGGGTTTGGAATCTTCGGGATATTGGAAACGAGGCTATTCGATGTCACCTGCCCCATATTTCGCTTCTTGACACCCGGGCGTCAACCCATTACAGCGGTACTTGATTCATCAGCCCCTACCGCAATATTAATGCAGATGGGACCTACTGTTGCTTACATATGTACCGGGACGAATGCCCATTGGGCCATGGTTAAAGATTATCCATAGCTGTGGTGGTTGGATCCCGATCGTGGCTGTTCATGGATGTAGGCGCTCTCGTTTAATTTGGGCCACCCGGCGCACCGTGCACCTCCGCCTATCGATAAGTAACTCTAAACGCACTACTACTGCAGCCTACTCCATATTCCGCTCAGATGGTGCATGACGCCTCCTAGGGGTTGTCTTGCGCAGGTTGGGAAACGGTGATGAGTACAGCCTACAAGAAAAACATGAAAAACCTCGGGTTTAATCGAACTCTTGGATCTCGTTTTGACCGAGGTAGAAGGTAAGGCATAAATCACCTGTGCAAGGCTTTCACGCCGTCAACCCACTTGATTATGCACGAAATTCAAAGTTGACGATCTGCAGCAACAAACAACCTTTACAATTGTGCACTTTCGCCGTGCCCTAGCTGCTTCTAATTGGAGAATCATATCAGAGGATACAAAAATATCCCTCGTACATTAAGTACTGTGCCCATCACCCAGAGATTAAATTTGAGTCTAGATTTACAACCATATATATTTAGTGATCAATGGGGTAATCATCATCTCATGTGCCCCTCTGATCTCGCTCACCCCCCCCGCTTAACTAGGCGAGCTGTGAAGAATCGAGATAAAAGTGTGGGGAGGGGGGGCAATTGTAAGGCGCCCAACCGTTTGTGCAGGACGACGGTTCAACCTGCCATCTTCAATCCGCAACCGAGAAAAAACTTGTCGACATCTCTCAGCATCTCCGGGCTAGCTATGTACCTGGGCTACAGTCAATTTTGATTTGGTTTGACTCTGGGGTGATAACCAGCGATCGACAACAAGCACAGAAGAAGTCAGCTGGGGTGTGCCGTTGCAGATATGCCGTCTTTTATTTGGGCAAGCTAAATATATGTATCGCTATGGGAAGATATCTTGCTGGGCGAGCTGCACTGATCGACAAGCAAGCGAACAGCAACCCTGGCGCACGGAACCAATCAGCTGTCAACCGAAGGCCTTAAAAAGCTATGATAGGGTCCCCGAAGGCCAAAAAAAGAATATATGTTAACCGACACAAGATCCCTTTGAGTGGGATCGCCTACCATACATCCTTGTGAGCACATCCCGCAGTGGACGCGGCGCTGCCGCCTGTGTACCACCATACTAGTCGCATGCACGCATATAGCGGAACTGTGCAAAAAAAACCTGACAATTGTGATCCATGACGTGGTCATCCAGCTGTCTCTGTGGTTGCGCTCCGATAAGCAGTGAAGAGGGGGTCATGTGGAAGATGGAGGGCTAATCGGATCATCACAGGTAAATAGGCAGACAGTACTCTACAGGCTACAATGGGACAGAGCTATCGCGGACTCTAGGTGGGCAGGATGGACACACTCAATCAAGTTACCATTGCAATTGCAACATATCACCTGCGCCGCTCTCGTATAACGACAAGTTTCCACGGTATGAACTTTCTGAAATGGGATTGGGTGTCAATTGTGATATCCGATACCCCTTACTCTGCTTTTGTTGGGTTTGTTTGGGACCTGTGGGTACGGAATTGGGGGTGGGTTGTTGTTATGCAGCGTCCATAGGCGCATACACTCAGGTGCATGAGCTCTGCTAGCACCAGTGATCACAGGCGTTCGGCAATGCAATACAAACCGGCAGATATTATATTAGGCCCATTCTTCAATATGATAAAAGGGCGACGCTTTGGCCCACTGCTGAATTTGTCTCAGATATCCGTCTCATCGACAGACAGCACCGAACCAGGCCTCACCTCTCACCGTTACCGAATCTCTCGCTTTCCCGCAATTCAAATTCGTCCACCGTTGCCGAATACTTGCGATGCACGAAAACCACAACCACACCCGACAACGATCGTCGTCATCTAGCTATTATAGCTCTTCACCATCGGAAGATTCTAGTTACATCTCGGACATGGAGTATGAATACGACCCACCACTTTCCGGATCCGACGACTCGCCTCTGCATCCCATCCGGGTCAACAGGACGGTTGCAATCACAGTCGAAGTGTCGCCCAGGTCGTCAATCTCAATGGAAACAGACCCTTCGCGGATAAGGACGTACTGCTACTCTTCTTCTCCATCACCTCTAGACTGCGGAGAGCGCCGGCACACAGGAAATAGAAGGGCGACAGCGGGGTGGGTACCAGTTTCTGCTGTCGGCTCGCCTTCCTCGAAGTCGCACTACGCCTACCAACTACCTCGAAACGATCCTACAGCCAGATCCATGGCCTTGATGGATGATGCGTCCAAAGAAACAACTACCGTACTACTGCCCCCATACTCGGAATACTACAGGTCTCCGGGGATGTATGCACTACACACACCGAGGATATCGGGGGGTAACATCATTTCACCGCCTTCACCACTATTTCCAACTCCGTGTTATGAGGATTTTGAACTCTACCCTCCGCCTTCACCACCCCGTAGCGTTGCTGGTCAAGGACACAAACGAAGCCATAGCTCAAATTCGAGCGCAGCACCAGGTGCGCATTCCCTATGGTCAGAATATGAATGGCTACTGATTACAGGCAGATAGCGCAAAACGACGGTGAGAGGGAATAATAGAAAGCATAACAGGATACCAACGCATTAGGAGGGCATAATCAGGTTTCTTACAGTCAGCTTCTTTTGTGGGTGGACTAGCGGGCGTTTGATGTTCCTGAGTTAATTGAATTTCTACTTTTGGCAGTGAACATTAAGAAATATTTGGTCTGACAGATAAAGTCTTGGTAGTGACTGACCGTACTGTCGATGAAACCTTACAGGATATCAAACACACCTGGTACTACTTTAATACACTCGCCGCAAGCGCGTTGCAGCCCCAAATTCGAAACGAGCGTGTAGTTTCAGGAACGGCTGTGCCGCAAGATGTCTTATAACCCGGCGTACAGGGCATCACTCTACCCCACGCTTACATTCGGCGAACGATGCCTCAAAACCTTACACCCGGCATTTGGAGTTTCCGGTTATGTATACTCGATGATATATAGCCCAGAATCTTGGGGCTTAGTATGCATGAGAAGATCCAGTGTCACTGAAGCACACTCAGCTAACAACATCTGTGCTGCAAAACACTCCGTCCATCTCATCGACCTCGATCATCCCGACTTTCCACCATTATCCATAGCCACAAACAAATCACTCCCCACAACACCCACACCCCGGCTCGTCTCTGCCACCCGCTGTCAGGCGCAGTGGCGGTTGCCACCACCACACAATAAGCAGTATAATCCGCGGATAAGGACCCTAGTATGTACCCTGTACCTCGCCGTGTTCCCTATATGAATCCCAGCAATTTCAATCCCGGACTCCAGCGCCACAACACACAAAAAAAACTAGATAACGCAGTTGCACACGATAATATAAAGGCCGCAATATAGGCTGTGTAAACACCACGGCGGGTGGCTTGGTCGAACGCGAACAAGGATATCGCCGAACAGACTAAACGCTTACGCTAGCACTGTCGCTTGTTGATATCGGCTATCCTCGCCCTGCAACAGTCCCCGGTGAGGTAGGCAAGGATCTTGACAAGAGTGCAGCAGCTGGCAGGGTAGAGGCGGTATGCCTTGAGCTAGCGGGAGGACATGGGTATGGCAATGGCGGTAAAGTTGGTGAGGGTGATGGTGGAAGAGATTTGTGAACGATATTGGTTATATACAAGTTTAAGAAGTGCCTCGGTTTTTAGGTAGTGACCCGCGGTACAGGGAAGCGCTCACGCCATGTTCTGGTGGTCGCTTCGCGGGAGTCAATTTTGACTGCTCGGCAGTTTGGGGTATATCTGCCACGGCTAATTGTTATTTTTCGAAGGACATCAAACACAATGATAAGAGGGTGCAATACTAGGGATTCCCACGTGATTACCTACTATAGTACTAACTTAGCGATGCTATACTTAGATATGACTGAGCGGACGGGAAGCCTCAACTTAAAAAACAAGCATCTAGAGTAATATAATGTTGGAATGATAGGCATTACCACCCCGTTTGTAGTTGCTGTTAGTCAAAGGGTCGATTGCTGATCTTGCCATCCAATTTGGACCGGACTGGAATTATGCTGGAAGTTTGGTCAGTGGGGGCAACACTGGGTTAGTAGCTGTTATGGGGATTAGGAGGGGGTGTTGAAAATAGAATTACTTCAATATTAATAACGACATAAATTCCTTTATAGGCTACAACTTGGACAAACGGTTCTAAACGCACGGTATGTCCTCATAATCGGCCGCTTAAGACCGTTTCTGACTATTTGCTAATGTTTCAATTTGGGGACCTTATCGTTTCAAGGTGGGTGTTGGATTGGGAGCATTCGAAGTTTTTGGCTCCAAAGTGGGAACTCCAATTTTCAGTACATCTTTGGTGCTTCTACGACCATTTTCCATGTATTCCAACCCATATCAACTAGTATATGAAGCTCTCGCCCTCTATTCTCTCCAACTCTAACTCTCTTTTATTATTATTTATAGCTACCCATAACTACATCTTCCTATAACTACAACCTTCCTTCCTATAAGCACGTGTTATTCCCAAACAACATCGACTCAAATAAGTATGAACTCATGGAAGCAAGGATAAAACTTTCCGTTAAGCAACCAGAATAGCAATACTTGGCACTTAAGTTAGACTACTCGACCGATAGATATCCCCGACTATCTACAAAAATTTCTCAATAATGGTGTAACAGCTATTAATAACAGCACTAATTGGAAGTAAGTCGTACAGTCGTACAAAAGCAAACATCACATAAAGCCGCACCAGCAAAAAGTACTAATCCACTATATGCTACGCTACACGTACAAACGCACACGCGCACTGTGCAACTCATAAGTTTTCCGTGAACCCTTGCGCGATGTGCAGTCTATACTCATAGACATCCACATGTGGATAGTGTTCCCAACGGGGCCTGCTTGCATATAACTTCATGCAGGCCCAATAATGGTAAGCCGTCACCATGGTTGCAGATGCTGGCTGGCCATGCCAATTCCAGTGTAGCTAAAGCCTAAAGTCTTGCAAGCGGTTAGTGGGCAAATGAAGGTTGCAGTCGCGGTAAAAGAGGGAGAGAAGCAGAAGTATATTTTGCTATATAATGCAGAAGCTTTCCCACGATCAGGTCATTCTTTTGCTTTCGTTCTTCATCACCTCCCTTTATTCCATTCCGGCTATGCCCACTGAGGTGGAGTGGGTATTTGGTAGTTCGAAGATACCCATAGACCGCCGCAATTGTCTAAGAGATGCTGTTATTTGTCCTATTGAATGCTTGCAGCAATCGTGGGAGAAAGTAGGGATCGTAGAGGTAGCAGAGGTCAGTATGCTCGAGGAGATGTTGCAGGCATTGAAGCAGCCAGAGCTCTCTTGAATAAAAGTGGCACTGGGGGGTGGATGTTTCATTTCGAGTATTTCTTTGTTTTATATTCCCCACGCCAGTACACTCTAGCATTTACATAATTGCCCCAACACACTATTCCTTTGGCCAAAATGTTTAATTTCTTTTAATTGTCTCTGCAAAGCTAGTAATGATATCATAGTTCTATGTTTCTTTCCGCTCAACATGTACGTGTCACCTAAAAATCGCTCGGCCGGACGGCGCCCGGGCTTACTCTAAAAGCCTGGCCGGCCCGGCCCGTTGGGAACCCTGCGTGTGGACCTATGGAAGTCTATACAGCTGGTAAATTCTATAGGCCTATAGATCTATACAGGTCTGTACTGCCGACAGGCTTCCGCTGGTACTATACATACTATTGATACTATTATTGAGAACACGCTTGAGAGCCCGTTTGAGAGCCCAAATGAGAGAGTGCTTGAGAACGCGCTTGAGAGTGCGCTTGTGAGCATTTCCATGGATAGATTTATCCCGCCAGAAGCGTTCTAACACGGAAAGCCTTAGCAAAACGAAAGCTTTGTATCATGAAAAACTTTGGGCTGGCGGAATTCCAAGGTTTGACATTGACGCAATGACCCCACTTATCCAGCCATAGACCAGTCTAGTGCGAAGAAATTTTAGATCAGGATCGGACTAATCTAAGATTCTGCCAGACTAGGACGGGCTTGGTCTGGACCAGTCTATTTTGCTATCGAGAGTAGATTCGGGCTGAAGAACCGGATGGCAAATCCCATCAACCAATTTGGAACGAAACAAGTGGGAGGCGAATTCTATCAATAAAATGAGTTAAGAGCCACTCATTGGCTATTCCAATGAGCTGTTTTGCATCGAAGCATCGACAAAATGCGCCAACAGTACAAGCCTACTCAGTGTTCCTAGGCGGCCAGGCCTGCCTTAGCGGCGGCTTTTAATGAGGGCCGGACCGGCCTATAGGCTTTTCCGGCCGGCCTACAGATCTTATCGGCCGGCGTGTAGGTTTGATGGAACAAAGGATGAAGAGGGTATTTTGTTTGAAAGACACCCTCTGCTGGCTACACAAAGATAGCCTCCTGATAAGAGCACAGAGCATACGACTCTTCTAGTGTAAAATTATATTTCAGATCGGCGAAACAGATTGCAGATCGATGGGCTGGAAGCGGTGGAGTGGATAAAATCGTGTGGTGTACTTCAGACTGGGCTTTCACAGGTAATAGTTTCTAGAGCAGCAGCGGAGGCGTCCAGTGGAAATGAGGATGATGACAATGATCTGATGAAGAGAACATGGAGATGGATGATGCATGCGCATCCTCGCCACCTCCTCACTTCACACCTGTGTGCTGCACATAGATTGGTGAGAGATTAAGCAGGTAGAAGAGTGGACTCACAATCTCGAGTAGAAGAAGAAGAAGCGAGTGATGTCATGTGAGCAGTCCCAAAAGCAGATGAAGTCTAAGGATCACTCGAATCTTTTCGCCCCGACGATCTCATCTTATCGGTCTCCATAATTCTTCTTATCACCATCTTCACCACCAGGACATAACCTAAGATCTAAGAGCTCAAATCTAAGTCTAGAACTCAATAAGAGCTTCACTACCGCTCAAATCAATGTCCGGAACTAAAAGTTTTAAATTTGACCCCTGCTTTTTACTGATAGATCAGTAAGCAGATATATACGTAGCGAGTGAAGAGGAGGAGGAAGAGGGGTGGCCATCCCTCCACCGAGAGGCTATCTCTGCCACACTGAAGAGACGCAATGCCACCTCATCTTTACTCTGGAATGATATGGAATGATATGAAGTATTTCATATGATAGAGGTTTATCTCTATATAGCAAAGACCAGTAGCCTTAGGGTACATTTTGGCGTAGTTTAAAACTCACGATAGGTAGCATGGAATTTATAATTCGTTGTCATGAGGTCTAGCGGGGCGACTACATGACATTGTCGTGAGATCAGCGTGGTAGCTAAACGACGTTGTCGTGAGGTTGTCATGAGATGGTGAAGGTTAAGCTGGTAGTTCAATCGTAGTTGTGGGCGTGAGATGCTCACTACATTATGATGTATATGCACACGATATCGTGGTGGTATTTGCACGATAGCTAAATCACAAAGGCATCTCTTTTACACGAGAAAGGCATTATATATCACATTTGTGGTATACACATATTCAACGTGTACCTACACTACAAATGTGTCAAAAAGTTCGCAAAAATACTTAGAATATAGCGGGATTCGAACTCGAAACTTTCATATACCTAACTCGCATCGTGGGTACAAATATAGGCAATTTTCAACATCGTCTCCCATGCAACAGACTTAGAAAAATTTCAAGATTTCCCAGCATATAGCCTACACTCTATCACTACCATTTCTACACCTCATCGTGGAAATCAGACGGCAGTCGTTTAATTTATACGATACCAACCTCTAAAAAAGTTTAAATATAACTACACCTACCTTAAATGTATTTATAGTCCTATTGAGATTGTGGCATTTACACCACAGGGTTTGATTTAAACTACAACACAGCCTCTAAACTACGCCTTCGTGGCTTTTAAACTACCTTGCATACTATCACGAGTGATTTGCCATGCCGATAGTGGGTGGCGCCGGTAAAAATAACCTTATGGTTTTTCAGACGGTATTCTATAGGATATTTTGTGTAGGTACAATCAAGTCCTATGGACTGCGAGAAGCCCGAACTCGATTGCACGAGGTGACTATAGACCGCAGGCGCGTAAGGAAAGGCAAAATGCCCATGGAGTTGTGATAGCTCGTTCAGCGAAACTACGCTAGATACGATGGATACTATGCTTTATTCTCCCAGGTACACTGCACTTGATTGCACACTCCAGGTGCATTCAACCCGAAGCTCCCAAGTGCACTTAACTCTAAACTCTCTAGTATACTATATCTTATCTCGGATTATTTGTCAATCATTAACTCAACTTACATAATTTAAACTGGCTGCTTCGCTCGCGCTCAAACGAATAGTCTTAAGTTGTGAAAATCGTATCCACTTAACCTATAAATTAATAGTCCGCTGTGGTAGCGGGTCGAGATCGATCGTGTACTTCTAGGCTCATATCTTCTTAGCCTCGACTCCGCAAACAATCATCTTCTGCGGTTATAATAAGTAACCGCGGGGGACAGGAATTACCGGAAGTAATCTTTAGGCATCTCTCACCGGTTTACTCCCTGCTCTTCTTTCTCCTTGTGTGTCCGTGAGAATTGCAACACTTTGCCGACCAGTTGTTCTCACTGGTAGTGAAGTCAACGGTCCGGACTGAGCCGGTCCTGGGCTTTGGACTTGACCAAGCAGTCTGGTCCAAGAAATGTATTGGACTGGACTATGGACTGGATGGTCTGGGCTTGGTTCGGTCTAGTCTGGGTGTTGCATATGTACCTGGATCGAGAGTCTCAGCCTCTGTATGATGGCTTGTATGAGAATGAAGGCTTGTATGAAGATGGAGGCTTGTATGAGGATATGACTTGTATCAGGATCAGGATCAGGATCAGGGTGATGCATCTCAGATTAGTGCATGCACGTACACATATAGGAGACTGTACATATACGGGCCTTGGGGTCTCGAGAGATCAATCAATCAGTCAATCAACCATACAAAGTAACACTGGTCCCAGTCTAAAGTCGAGTGAGATTTCGAGGAGTAACTTCCCAATTTAGTAATAAGTGATTGACGAATGACTGCCGAGAATTACCACTGTCATCTTCCTGCCTTCTTGCCCTTCCGTTGCAGATAAGCACCCATTTGTAAGTATAAACACCATTGGGCCACAGTACATAGTAACTTATAGTCATTGAGCACCATGACTCCCCATCAAAGTCTAGTGTTGAATTGGCTGTTCCAGACTAAGTCGGTCCAAGCCATTTCCAGGAGCTCTTGCACCAAAAATCAGAGCACATGACCCTCTGACTTTTCTTTCTACCCTTATTGCCTCACTGATCTCGGACGACGAACATTCTCTCGCCGTCGCACAGCCACCACCACCCCCCGTCTCAGTACCAAAACCACATGGCAAAGGAAAGTTTAAGGGCAAGGGAAAAGGTGGAGGGAGAATCATAGCTAAAATACCTGAAAATAGAGGCAGCTCTACCAGAGCAATCGCAGCAGTAGCAACCCTCTGTATCGTCCCTCCAAGGTTCAAAATCTACGTTCAGGTGAAGTCGTCATAGGACGAGTCAGAGGTGTTATCGAAAGGAAGAATCCGACCCCCGGTTCGGTGAAGTGCACGAGAGAGAAGCTACCAAATCTCAACAGCAAAGATGAACTGAAGATTAGCTCGGATCTGTAACGAATCAGTTTATGCTGGAAGTGGTTTCATCGATGGGTAAGTACAATCACCTCTTTGGACAAGGGGTGAGCAAGGAAGAGAGAGGAGATTTTATCACTGATTGGTAGCTCGAGGCTACGAAGAAACCTCGGGGATGGCCAAACCAAAGCGCACGAAAGGGAAGGATAGTGGGAAAGGTAGCGGTGTGTGAAGTAGCGGGGCTGGAAGGCCGGAGGGCCACCTCAGCGTCCTTCGTGATACCTCCCACGGAATCCAGAGGGATCTCGTAAGAAAAGGGTGGTTTCGACTTGAGGGATGTGAAAAGAGGGTAGAAGATCCCAAAGAGATCACTGCTCAAATAGCGGTTGCACAAAAGTTTGGTAGCAAGCCGTTTCAGGCAGCGGTGGAGATTTAGATATGATGAGGGATAGCTTCCTAGTCACATGGCTTGGGTTACGACAGTGCTTGGGGACTCTTCTATCATCGTAAAAAATGGGTTCGCACTCGAGGGAGGATTTTCCGCTCATCCTACGCTCAGATATATATCTTGCACATAAGACTTATTCGTCTCGCACAGATCTATTCTCTAACTATCTATGTCTATTTATATATGTACACACGGTCAATATAGGCTTGCTAGAGATGGTACTCGTGCACTTGGAAACTGAGCTCGAGCGTACATAGGGGTGCACTTAGAGATGGCACTCGAGCGTACTTGGAGGCGTACTTAGAGGCGTACTTAGGAGCTGGCTAGAGACAATATGGTGTTAACTCATGATCCTATCAGGAGCAGGTAGGGAGAGATGACTTAACTTCTGTTCTAGTCCATTCACGGAGGCGGTTCCTCCGCGGAGTACCCAGTCAGTTCACGGAGGCCCACCTTTCGTGAACTGACTGGTTCGTTCGCGGTGTCCGTTCCTCACCTCCGTGAACTGACCGGTTCGTTCGCGGAGTCAAACAAAATTGCAAATACTCTGCTCTGCACGCATATATGCACATCCACTGGCATGTACGTACACTCAGCTAGCTCTATCCAGCTGAATTCAATCAGCACAACTGTGTACGTTCAGTGCAGCATAACTGTTTCAAAGCGAAAGTCGAATGCACACTTCATTGCCATGGCCGAGATGGTGGTGGACAGTGCACAAATACTGGAGCTTCTGCAGCGCCATCTGGTACTTTCAATCTCGAATGAAACACAAGAACAGCTCCACCCGAGCCAAGTCACAATGAAAAACGCTGTCGAGCAAATACATAAGGAGATGCTTGCGAGCATACTGATCCCACATCCGCGGAGGATACTGCCGATGAGAGCAGCAATGTGACAGAACTGGATACTGAGGATGGGGAGGTTCTCGAGGAGGAAGAGGGCTATGAGAAGGAGGGAAATGAGGAGGAGGAAATGGGGAAGATGAGACGGTTTCAAATGATGACATGGAGCACAGTGTAATTGTAGTACGATGATGTACAGAGTATTTCTAATTTTTGATTGACTCCGTGAATGGACTAGAACAACTTCGTATTCTCAGGTGCTGGTAGAGTAGTGGACGTCAGAGAGAGCTGAGGGATGGAAACGAGGAGATAGGCGAATTCATCTAGAGAAACTGGAACAGATTTTCGTGTTCCCTCCACCAACTCCAGCCAGCCCACCGCCTCCAAGTGCACCTCTAATAGCACCCGAGCACAGTCTCCAAAGTTCACTTCCAAGTGCACTAAAGCATCACCTTCAAGTACGCTTCTAAGTTCGCTTAAGCACTGTCTTTAAGTATTGTGATGTAAATTCTACCGCTCTTGCAATGCTGTCAGTGAAAGGGTTACATAAAAGGACATAAAAGAGCAATACAGGTACAGTAATCAATAAGTTACGCCAATCAAGATATATCGCCCCGATTCTGGCGATCCACCCAAAGTGCATCGATAGTTTGAAAGACAATCGTGATTGCTTCCATTTCTACCTCAAAAAGAGCATCCATGCCCCATCGTTGTTGTGCCTTGTCGGGATGCCATCGAATCCTCTCCATCTTGAGAACATCTTGCAGAGACTGGCCTCCACCTCTAGGTGCCCCCAGAACAAACTCTTCCACCGCCTCCTTGCCAACTACCAGAAATTACGGGCCAAGGTATGTTAGTAGGGTCGCCGAGTCCTTTTCCTAGTTGGTCCCAGTATTTCATATACACCTCCGAACGTTAGCGAATCTTCTATATAGCACTGCTCTCGTAAACCAAACTTTGCCTCGCTCGGCAAAAGCGAAAAAGCGAAAGTCTGGGCACGAGAGCAGTATAGCACGTTATTCCTTTCCATCTTCTCATTAATCCTGCACCTACATTCTCGTTCTTCCTACTCCCACTGCAACCACTCTTCCTCTTCCTCTTCCTCTTTCTTCCGCTTCTCCCGTCGTGTTCGTCCTTCCATAATGTGTTCATAACTCTTTTCCCACGTCTTCTCCCTAACATATCGATTGATTGCAACTTGCTTCTCTAGCTATTTCTTGTTTCTTCGCGGTGATTACGACCATTTACAAAATATTTGGTAGCATTTTTTGACTAGATTGTTATTGCATGATAGGTCTCTGCCTTCGTATGGCCGGAGATGAGTCTCGTATGGCCGGAGGTGAGTCTCGTATGACCGGAGATTGCTGTCGGCCTGAAGGGTCTATACTTGGATGCGTACGCACGCATTCACACTTGTACTCCCATATATATATAGCCTTGTGGCTCTCTTAGATAATATACAATTAATCTTCTCTAGCATCACTATTTCAACAATTGTGATGGAATGTGATTATGAGTGACTGCTTGTGGATGACTGCTAGAAATACAACCGAAACAGATGCTAGACATACGCACAATTGCTCTCGATAAGGCGGTGTTGAATGCCTCCGCCTAGCAAGACATAATGAGATATCTAAACGGCGACGAAAGGAGTACCATGCCCCATTTGAAGACGACTCATCATAGTATGACGATATCTACATTTCCAACACCGCGTCCTGGAAATATGCTGCAGACTCGGACGCTGCGTTGCGGGGATCTCTCTTCGATGCTATGGTGGATGACGAGGGTGCGGCATTCTGGGGGGGTGTTTATGGACAACTTATTTAAGTTTACGATCGTCCTGGAATCAAAGATAAGAGAGATGAGTTGGAGAGAATGAGCGACGAAGAGTATGCGTTTTCAATCCCAAACAAATGCACACGTAAAAACGAACATTGCCAAAATACAACCGCATAATACATCTATATCATTCCACGCCGGATCAGTGAATCCGCTTGATCCGGTTGTGCGTAAGAGCAATCTGGTCGTCGACATTATCGCTCTGTTATCCAAACGTTAGCCACAATTCCTCTTTAACACCATACTAATGACGAAGAAGTCGCAACAACTCCCGGCACTGAGTACAACCAGTTGTGCAACTTCTTGACACGACATAATAAAACCTACCTTCTGCATGATCTTATTAATCTGTTTATTCTGCCTATCCACCTCCTGTCCGGTGGCCATCGCAAGGCCCTTAAGCCTCGCTGTAACCCCACTCAACTGGTCGAGATTGTTATAAATCTCCTTCTCCTTCTCCTCGTCGCTCTCGTCGGCCTCAAATTGGTACTTATTCTTTTCAGCCATACTCATCTTAGTGCGTCCGAAACCTGGCCTTTGCGCGGTGTCATTGAGGGCCTTTCCAACTGCGTCTTTGCCTTCATATCCGAACTGACGTGTGCGCTCGCGTTCCTCACGCTCCGATTGGTGTCTATCCAGGATCTTGCGTTCTTCCGCTTCCGCGCGGGATTTCGATTTCATCGGATTCTTCATGTGAACTGCGAACATGCTTCCATTGAGTGTTTTGAGCTCGCGGGCCTTTTCCTCTGCGACACGGTTGTGTGCCGTCGCCACGTCCAGGTTCTTTTCGGTGTTGTAGAGACGCTCGCCCTGTGTTCCAAGGCGGGCGAGTGTGTTGCGACCGGTTTCTTCGGCCTGACCGGCGATACGGAGCGCATTGCGGGTCGAGGACACGGATTCTTGCTTCGTGAAGCGGATCTGCTGCTTTACGGCCTCGACGTCTTCTTCCTCTTCCTCCTCAGCGGTGAGGACGCGGTCCTGGCCGTACCCACTCTGACCGTAGCTACTCCCGCCGGCGGGTTGCGAGTAGCCATCCGGCCGTCCGTATCCGCCACTGCTATCACTGCCGTAGCTTCCTCCGGGAGGAGGGCGTTGCTGTTGCTGTTGCTGTTGCTGGGGTTGGCGTCCGGAGAATAGCGCGTCGCGGTTACGATCGATGGTGCTGGTCGACTCGGCTCCGTAGCCTCCGTATCCACCTTGTGATGGTTGCTGCGGCTGGGATTGGTAGGGTGGAGGTGGCGCCGTATACGGGTTTTGAGCGGCAGGGGGAGCTTCTTTTCCACCGCGAGAGCCGAAGAGTTGCGATCGCGCTGCAGCGTCTTGTTCGTCTTTTCTTTCTTTGTCTTTTTTGCTGAAGAAGCCCATTGTCAATGCGTTTGTGTAAGGGAGTTTGTTGTGGGGGAGGTGAAGTGTGGAAGAAGGTAGTAGTGGTTAAGTGCTCGAGCTGAAGTTGACGCCTGCCAGCCATCCGGAGGGGGAGGAGAAGTGGGCTCTGCCATACTTTAGATAAGAGTGAATGTAGTATGATTAAAACAAAAAAAGTGAAGCTGGGGGCGGTGCATGCAGGGAGGCATCGGCTACAGTGACAGGCCACCCGTCCACTTGCAAATCCCATCTTAAATCCTACCGTGTTCGGCGGAAGCAAAACCCCACCCAGCGAAGCGAATTAGGGTTGAGGGTTTTGCGCACCGGGTAACGTCTGGTACGAGATAAGACTTCAGCGTATATCCAGGTATGGCACATCCCCGCAACCATAACTATGAGCGGGATCATAGAGTGGGCCTTCGGCAAACGCCAGACTCCCGCCGAGCGTCTCAGAAAGGTCTGTGCTTCCCTTCCTTTTTGAAAATGCAGAATTAACATATCCCGCCTTGTAGCATCAACGGGCTCTTGAGAAGGCGCAACGCGAGTTGGACAGGGAACGCATAAAGCTTGAGAGTCAGGAAAAGAAGCTTATTGCGGATATCAAGAGATCTGCAAAGAATGGTCAGATGGGTGCTTGCAAGATCCAGGCGAAGGATCTGGTACGAACGCGAAGGTCAGTCGGCATTCCCTCACTCATCCATTCGCCCTTCCGTGGGTTGAAAACACCCAAGTCTGGTGTTACCGGGTCTCGTCCCTTACTTGTTGCACCCAAGCTCACCGGCGCAAATTGCAGGTACATCCAAAAATTCGTGCAAATGAAGACGCAGCTCCAGGCCGTTTCCCTACGCATCCAGACGGTTCGCTCGAACGAACAGATGATGCAGTCGATGAAGGGCGCCACTGGGCTACTGTCTAGTATGAACCGATCCATGAATCTGCCGGCACTGCAACGCATCGCTATGGAGTTCGAGAAGGAGAACGATATTATGGATCAGCGCCAGGAAATGATGGATGATGCGATCGACGATGTGACGGGACTGGATGATGAAGAGGAGACAGATGAGGTAGTCAACCAGGTGCTAGATGAGATTGGAGTGGATTTGAACCAAGCTCTTGGAGAGACTCCTACCGGGTTGCCCAAGAATGCGGTTTCGGAAGAGAAGGTTGCTCAGGCCATCGGTGTGGAAGATGACGATTTGCAGTCGCGGCTGGATAACCTTCGCCGTTGATTGGCCACGGTTTATGTTGCTGCTTTGTTATACAATATTATTCGATAATTGATGTTGGTATGGGGTTTCTGGCGTTTTTTTGCTTAGCTATCTACTGTATTCTGTATTACTGTTATCTGTGTATACACAGCATTCTTATTACGACCTGGTAAACACCATCGCATCTATTCTTAGTTCATGTATAATTTTTGGCGCCTTTCCTCTGCTTTCGCAGCGTTTTTCCCTTAGAAGCACCATGGACTTTCTAGCTTTCGTACGTAGCATTGCTCCTTTCATAGCCTTTTGCGGCCTTTTTGGTGAACGTTCCAGCTTTCCTCTTCTTTCGCGGGGTGTCTTACACAGTACGAAAAGAGACCGGCTGGGGATGGAGAGATGCCGCCAAAGGCTGCGAAGCCGGAGAAAGTGGAGAAAGCTGGAAAGAGGGCGGGAAGGCAGTCAAAGGCTCCGAAAGTAGTGGCGTCGCGAAAGTTCTGGTGCTTTCAGAAATATAAACGATTTTGAGAAAAATCTAAGTTCAGCATCAGGAAAGTGATGAAAGCCGCGAAAGTTCAGGGTGCTTTCTGAAAATTACGTGACCTATGAAAGCTACGGCAAGTTTCGCGATGTGTTTAGGCAGCATGTCACAAACACCAAGCTTCCTGTGGATCCGGGAACGCCGCAGAATACGGGGAAGACGCCGCGGGCAGGCTCCGATACGGGGAAGAGTGAAGTGCAGGCGGCTATCTTGACGGTTAAGTTTATTCCAAGATCTTTGTGCCGCTGGTCGTCTCGACTCTCAACCCCACATCTCTCTCTGGTACCACTTTCCGGCTCCGGCCCACTTTTTCACCCCCATTTCCCACCCTTTTCTCGCACTCTAAATCTCCCTAAGTTCATCACTAAGTTTATACCTAAATCTCTAATGCTAACATTCGTACAGACAGTTGCGTTCACACATCGTGCGAGTCTCTCGGCTGACAGCCAAGTTCTCCCTGTAAGTGCAGCCGCGCACCATCTCCAGCCAGCTCCCAGCGTGTCCACATCTACTGTCTCCACCACGTCCAGATTGGCCGTCTGCAGCCCGCTCCCGCTAAGTCCATCTCTACCGTCTCCAGCCCGCTCCCAGTGAGTTCATTTCTGTCATCTCCAAGTGCACCTTCAAGTGCACTAGAGCACTGTCTGAAAATGACCCTCCAATTGTCTCCAATTGCCCCAGCCGCCCGTGTATATAGTTAGATCGATAGGTAGGCACTTTCAGGAAACATAGTTATCAATATCTTACCTTTAATTTGGTGAGGGTAGGAGCGCGAATCAAGGCTGCGATCGTGGATTAGGGCCGAGTCTGTAAGTTTGTACTGCGTCTAGAGTCCATGTGCAATGCCGAGGTCGTCTGTAGGGTGCGCGCAGGGGAGGAGGTAGCGTATAGAGCGTCTTAACTGCTCTAAACCTTTCTAGTCACAAGATGTCTGGCCGGGTAATAAATGACCCCACCATTAGCCCGGAACTTCACCCCGCGATTCAACTGACGACCTCGAGCTCGAAACTCCGTGTACAATGGCACCGAATCTTCTTACACAAGTTCTACACGCACTAAACAATGCTGGCGCTCTACCTCTCACCTCTACGATGGCCTTCCCGGACCTCGAGTCACAGGTTTTAAAGGGCGCCTTAGATTCACTGCAGAGTCGGGAAATGGTTACCTACGAGACTGTGGATAAAGAAGTTGCAGTATTAACGGCAGAGGGCGCGGGAATTGTGCAAAACGGTTCCCATGAGGCCAAGGTGTACGAGGCCATTTGTAAGGCTTTGGATGGACTTAAGATCAATGAGCTAGCTGTGAGTCAGTCTGGTACGGCAAGGACGAGGATGAGATCACTGATGCACGGCAGAAAGTTGTGGGAGCTGCTTCGGCGAAGATTGGGCAAGGCAAGGCTTCCAAGGAAGGTTGGATCAAGAAGGATGGAGATAGGTGGGTGAAGAAGGCACGTCATATCTGATGCCGGTGGGGTGGATGCTAATTGTGGACGGACACGTAGGCATTATCAATTAAGGATGTAACCCGCGAACAGCTACAGATCATCAAAGACACCAAGATTTTCCCCGACCCAAAGGTCCTGACGGATCTGAAGAAGAGGAAACTGATCATTATGCAGAAGCACATTAGCTTCAAGATCAATAAAGGCTTCAAGTTTGCGCTGGAGATTGTCAAGGAGGAGACGGATCTGACAGCGGAGATGATTGCAAGGTTAGCGCTGCAATATCTGCTACCTTGTTGGCTATTGCTGATCGAATAGTGGTACATGGAAGGAGAAGTCCTTCAAGCCTTACAACTTTGCCGCTCTCGGTGCACATACCCCAAGCGGTGCTTTGCATCCGCTGAACAAAGTCCGCCACGAATTCAGGAACATCTTTTTCGAGATGGGCTTCACCGAAATGCCCACCAGTCGGTAAATCCCGCCACCCGACAAGAGGTTAATATATTTCTGTTACCTTAGCTTAGGCTTACCTTGCACAGTTTCGTAGAGTCCGGTTTCTGGAACTTCGACACCCTTTTCGTCCCCCAGCAACATCCCGCCCGTGACTTGCAAGATACTTTCTATATCTCCGACCCGGTGGTAGCCGACAGGCCACGCGACGAAACCGGAGAAGAGCTCACGGAATACTGGAACAGCGTCCGCGAAGTTCACGAAATCGGCAAGTACGGATCGCAGGGCTACCGCTACCCTTGGAAGGAGGCGGAATCTCTCCGCCTTGTTCTCCGCACCCACACAACCGCCATCTCCGCCGCAATACTCTACAAACTAGCCAAAAACCCGCGCCCTGCACGTTACTTCTCCATCGACCGCGTCTTTCGCAATGAGACTGTCGATGCCACACATTTAGCTGAGTTCCATCAGGTCGAGGGAGTCATTGCGGATTACGGTCTCACGCTGGGAGGTTTGATTGGTTTCATGCAGGAATTCTTCAAGAAGATGGGAGTGCATAATCTCCGCTTCAAGCCCGCATACAACCCCTACACCGAGCCGTCGATGGAGATCTTTGGATTCCACCCTGGACTCAACAAGTGGGTCGAGATTGGAAATTCGGGTATGTTTAGACCTGAGATGCTAGAGAGTATGGGATTGCCGAAGGACCTCAGGGTTTATGGGTGGGGACTGAGTTTGGAACGACCCACCATGATCCGGTATAAAGTGAGCAACATCCGGGAGTTATTAGGGCATAAGATGGATCTAAATTTTATTGAGGGCAACGCTGCAGTGAGGCTGGATAGAGACTAGATATAGATAGTATGGGTGGAATTAAAAGCAAGGCAATTTCCGTTCAGCGGTATGCCTTTAGACAGTACCTAGTACCAGTTGTACTTGGCAATAGGTTTCGTCGCCTATTGACATCTATTATGAGTGAGGTTAGGTATTCTATCCACAGAAACTCATCAGCTGAAGCCGAGATCGTGGAGGGAGATAGAGGATGTCTGAACGTTTTCACCAGGACACAATATTGTTACTGAAGCTTTCTTCTCCTAAGACCTCCATCTCCCTTACTCCATACTCCTTGTAAACACATGCATCAATTCTCTATGGTTGTTCCAAGCTCTTCCTCGTATGGAGCGCAAGCGTGCGGGGAGAACGCACTCGACTCCTAGCTCCCAAGTGCACTCGATTCTATGACTCTATGTGCATTTGAGCGCCGCTGTTTCTTGCTCCTGCAAGTGTGCGGTTTGGGTGGTGGTCTTCAGGGTGAACTGACGTTTCGATTCCGTAGGTTGTGATAACTGTTGCCAATGTTGGAAGTAAAAACTTAACGTTAACTTTATTATTATTATTGAATTGACGGGTTCCACACCTCCACGCCTTGTCACTCGACTGCTATCCAAGTCACCGTTCATCACTCACCGCCGGATGCACCGGATCGGAGATACGAGAGGCTAGTGAGCGGGAGTTGGAGGCGGCGAATGTTACGGAGGATGTGGGCGGGATTGAGAGGTCCACTAGGTGGGATACCGCAGAAGGAGTTTATGGGGATTGGCGTCGGGGCAGGAGCAACATACATTGTATTTTACAACGTATCCAGATACCGGTTATATTATCAACTTCTTCACCGAGCATCATACTCTCCAGATTCAAACGCAGCCCAAACGTATCCTCCGCATATGCGCGTACCTTCTCCGCAAACCCCTCCCGCTCAAACACCTTATTTACGAACCCGCACTACACGAGCTTATCGCAGGGGATGCGACGACTTAGAATTAGCGCCTCGTTCGCCTTCGCTCCCCCCATCTGCCGCACAATCGTATAGCTTGACCCGCCCTCAGTGACTAGTCCCAGCAACGTGAACAGCGTGAGGATAAACGTCAGTGGGGTGACGTAAATGAAGTCTGCGAATGCGAGCAGAGCCTACGGCGGGGCCGTTGAGTGCTGCGACTAGAATCCCGGGGTGCGTGAAGAACGTGCGGGTTGGAGGGGAGGAGGGGAAGACGGACGCGGAGAAGTAGCACCTTGTGCCGGTCAGGATCGTTATTGTCACCTCTGGCGCATGAGTTTGCCGAGGAGGAAGTAGAGGTGGAAGGTGAGGGCATTGAGCTTTTCGGGGAGGTTGATTGCGATGTTCTGTGGAAGAGGTTAGTTGAGTAATGGTAGAGGGAGACAGGATAGCTTGCCTATCGACGGAGAGCTCGATGGGAGCGACTGGAATATGGAACGCTGGCAGTACATCTGGGAAAATACGCAGTATTCTTGAGAACGTTCCGGGCGCAAGGATTAGCCCGGAACGCTGCAAGCTGGGCTTGGCAGAACGAGAGGACGCATTAGCCACGAATTACAGGAGCTTGGCGCAAGTAGAATCAGTTTAAGAGGGTGGTTACCGCCTTCTGTGAGTGGGAAGGGACCAAGTCCTTCAACCTCACGACCTGACAGACGGAGATGGCACAGCAGGAAACACCATGACTCTGCCGGAGACAGCATCGAGCAAGCAAGCAAGCAAGCAAGCAACAATCGTGGTGATAAACATGTTCAGACTCCTCAGCCGGCAAGCGTTCAAGGCTGTTCCCAAACTCGGTCTCCGTCTTTCCAACGTTACCGCATCACAGCAGATTCATAACATGCAACTCCCGTACACTGGTCCTCCGAGTTACGATACGATCGCTCAACGGTTCTCTTCTTCGCAGATCGATCCATAAGCCTTTTTCACCCGCAAGCGCCTGCAAGAGGTTAAAGAACGCGGCGAATACGTTGATATCCATGATATCGGTGGTGTGGATCCGGAAGATTATGATGTTTTGATTTCGGATATTGATGATGAGAAATTGCGAGGTGAAGTTGCGGAGATAGTGGGCATACGGTACCACGCAAAGGCGACTACGGAAGATGCCAATAAGGTGGTCGAAATCGGTGATTGTTTCATATACGGCCGGAAGTTTCGGACAATATTCCCAGCAGTTGTTGCTTGTGGGGTCCAAGCCCATTGGGTTTTTTTATCGTGGACTCTGGATCTCCATTGACGTACGTACCTTTCAGCGCAGGTAAGTGCTCCTACCTGTGAAAAGGAGGCCTGACTGCTAACTACTCCAGACGAGTGACCTCTTTAATATCACCGCAGAAGTACCTTGACCGACTCCTGTCAAGATCGCTGGATATCACCACGCAGTTTATAAGTCGCCTAGCTACTTACACTTTTCTGAAGTTAATCTTCTCGGTATGGATTTTTGCAACCTATTAACGTTTCCTAGTGGAATGATTTTAGGAAGGGCCGGGCGAAATTATTCTTCGGTATGGACTGGGAGATGGTTAAGAAGTCAAAGCTGTAGTTCTTCGAGCAGGTGACAAGCGGAGGAGATATAGGGACAAGTCCGGGACCGACCGAACTACCACGGGGGACTCCGCTTACTCGCTACTTTTCTTATCACTACCTCCAAGGCCATCAAACACCTTCCCCCTCCTCGCTCTCCCGGGCCGTCTTCCAAACCCGCCTCCACTCGCCCTCGTAATATTGAGCGCCTCCCACCCACCATCCTCATCCTGCACCACTGCACTCGCACGCACAATATAGTCTTCATGTTCCCTTCCACCCCAGCGGCCATAGTCTTCAACCACACTCACCTCCATTGCACCCACATTCAGTGGCACCGCGGTTTTTACAGCTGTCACTGACTCTGGCGATGAGAACAGCACGTGTGTTATGGGCGTGTAGGTTTGTAGTGAGCTTGGGAACTTCTTTGGGTCAGCTGAGGAGGAGAGGGAGTGCCAGGGAGGGTGGGTTACGCGGAGAGCTTTGAAGGCTGTTATTTGGCCGAATTTTTGTAAAGCCTTTAGAACCGAGCGCGAGTCGGAGATGTTTTTGGGCGGAGGGGAGAGGCGGAGGGTGATTGCGAGTTTTGAGAGTTCGGGGATTGTGCGCGACATTAGGTGGATGTTGGGATAAAAGTTTTAGGTGGGTAAGCTATTTGCGGGAAGAAGCGAGAATCTGGGAGACCCGACTGGAGGGTCGATGCAAATTTTTTTGTCGGAGAGGAAACAACAAGCGCTTGTGGCACGATTCTACATGGAACGCTGACTTTATAACTCTACAAGGGAACACGCGTGTGGAAACCACACGGTACCCAAAAAAATATGTTTCCATACTTCTACTGGTTCTCTCTCAAAGTTGGCCCGAACTCGCCTCCGGCTCCTTCGGGTGTGTTGCTCGCAAGCTCACCATATTTCTCCCGGCCGGGTGTGCTTTGGTACCGGTAGGTGATGGGTATGAACAAGCTCTGTCAACATGTCATTGCCCCGCTCGCACGTTAGTGTAACACGTGATCCGAATTTCTGGTGAACTCCCTTGCCATTCGTTACTCGAATATCACCATATTTCAATATGCTGCCTCGAGGCCTCCCCTTCTACATTTGCCGCCGCTCCAACTCTACCGTTACTCCTGACGTCTCGCTAACACTGTAATACCTCGGTGTACCCAGCTGGATGGTGTCGTCGCTTCTTCCCCCCTCTCCACTCTAACAGACACGACCATCACCCCAACGAAGCTGCACCACCTCTTGTGGCTCTCTGCTCTCTCTCCACCACCAACTCCAGCCGCTAAGATCTCCCTTCTAAATTCTCTCCACAACCATCTGCACTTTGTGCGTGCGGTGTAGGATGTAGATACCACTGATGTTCCACCTCTATCACGGATAGAAGATGAAGTATCACGAGAGGAGATAACATGGAAGGCTATGAATGCGAGGGGAGAAGACGTACGAAAGAGTGAGGAGGCTAGGTGAGCATGGGAACATAGAATGGGATCCGATGTCACTGCTGAAGAAGAGGATGGGCGAGTTTTATGTGGTAGATGAGAAATTTATGGATGAGATGGATGTGGAGAACGAGAGGATTCCGGTTGACAAAGTGTAAGGACTTGGAGGTGTAAGATATGGGGATGAGATTGGGTATAGTTAAGTGAAGGAAGGTAGATATGGGGTTATTGTGGTGTTCGGTGGAGATCCCCACCGGTAAAAATCACCTTATATAATGTGCATCCCACAGCAAACAGTTTTTCGGACAGTATTCCATAGGAAATTTTGCGTGTACACACTATGTAATCCTATGGACCTGCACATTGACTAGATTAGGTAACTATGGTACATCATATGAGAACAAATTTGGACTAGATACTATTTACAGCGCTAGATATTATGTTCAATGCACTCGATTGCAACTTGCAAGCTCCCAGGTGCATTCGACTCTATGCTCTCGGGTGCACTTGACCTAAAGCTTCCAAGCTCACTCTCCCCAAGTGTACTCGACTCTAAGTGCATTCAACTCTATGCTCCCAAGTGTACTCGACTCCAAGCTCCAAAGTGCACTCGACTCCATGCTCCCAGATTCACTTGACTGCATATCCCAAGCGTACTCAAGCATACGGTAGTTTTAAGTCCCTTAAGACCAATGGATCGTGCTAGATATGGAAAATTTCAGCCGCTCGAAGTGCAGTTTCAGCTAACGATACTGTACTACTCACAGTGGTCCGGACGTCAGCAGTCATATGGGGTGTCCGTCCGGAAATTTTTATATACTTGTCAGTGTCAGCAAGCCGGTATTCGATGGGTTAAAGTCTGTCGGCATTGTAGAATACTATCTAAAATAAGCTAGGAATTTTGTAAAGCTATGTAAACTCGAGTTAGGTCTGCTGTTGGTCAAGTTTAGGTGCATATGATAGGAATCAGAATTGAAAGACCGTGAAAAGGGCCCTATCAACGGAGGAATAGAGAGGCCCGAGTATGTGGTCCAAGCTTCATCACTATGTCCGGTCATTGTAGAGCTGTCAGCAACGACTGTCCAGTAGAAAAATACTCGTCAGCACCAACCAGCGTCCGGACTACTGTGAGTAGTACAGTATTTGGAGCCGCTTTTCAAAAGTTTTATTTCCGCACTAATCACCTCTCACCAGAACAATAAGCTCAAGATCGCTGCCTCTTTGTAGCCCAGATCAACACATCCATCATTCGCACCCAGCTCACTAGCCGCATTCGTTGCACCCCGATATCTTCGATCTTTCTGCAGAAAGAAGGTGAATGGCGGAGTCCCTCTCACTGCATCAACCGACCCGTCTAGCATTAGTGACGTTGAGAAACTCTCCCATAAATAGCACAGGAAAGGCCGTTCGATAAACAAGCCCTATATTGCGAAGTGATTTGATTGCCGTTTTGGGTGACTAAGGAAGCGTCTCCTTAGAGTAACGTTGTTGTAACCGGAAAGATTGGTCATGATACGAGCGTATATTCGGCGTCAGGAATCTATGTCACAAACAGTTAGAACCTGGCTCTCCACCCTGGACAAGCCAAGCCCACTTATCTCTCGCCTAGAAATCATCATCAAAGCCCACACTGCTCCTTCCGCCCGCCACACTACTTCCCCTGACCGCCATACTACTTCTTCCAACAGTACTAGCTCTTCCAACTGTACTCTTCCCATAAACCGTGCTCTGTGTATCGTCGTCATCCTCCTCCATCCCTTTCTCCTCCTCAGCGCGGCGATTCTCCTCCCTCGTAGCTCCCAACCGTCGCAACCCATCCACCACCGAGCCCGCAAACCCCCTCAGCTCCGTAATTTCTAACAATCCCAATCCATTCATCTGCAAATATGAACTCTCGAGCTGCTTGAGACCTTCACGTGCTTTCGTCTGCCGCACTTCCCTTAGTCCCCGTAAGAGTACCCTGAGGTCGCGTTCTCCGCCCAGTCCGGCATCCGGAATGTCGTCTGCTGCAGCATCGAGAAGTATTTCGGCGGTCTCGAGCCAGCGCCACGGCAATGCGGGCGAGAAGGCATCAGAGTTATCGGTTTCCCATGTCAGGATCGTCTCGATGTTGTACGAGTTTAGCCAGGTGGGAGCGACGATGTTGCAGCGCTTTTGTTTCTTGAGGATGAGCGCAAGCCACAGTGGGATTGTGACACGTTGTGGGGGTAGGAAGGAGGGTATATAGCCCTGCCGATGTTAGCAGAGTGTGTTGTGGGGAAGAGGCGGGGAGGTACGGAGATCAGATTGAGCCCATCAAGTCGTTGTCGGGGCACAATTGTGATTGGCTCGTTTTCGGCGAGGAAGGAGACTTCGAAGGGAGTGAGGGGACCAACCCCGGTGTGTGGTTGTGCTGCCGTCGCCATTTCTGTAGTGTTTGTTGTGTTGGGGTGAGCTTAAACGCGGGGAAGACGCGTTATATTAAGGCTTGTGGATTTATCCGCATTTACCCGGTCTTCACGTCTGGCTGAACAATGTGTCACACTCAGAACTTCTGCTATCGAAGATGCACCCACTCCTTGTGCGCCTTAACTTCCTTTCCCTTGCTGTTATCATCACCTCCTACAACATTAATCGCATAGTTCCGGATCCATATCTTGTGCGTTTCTCCTTTCCAATCATCTCACTTCTAACGAGCGCAGGACGAAGTCTTCCACATTCCGCAAGCGCAAGCCTACTGTCGTAACGCCTTTCATGTCTGGGACCCCAAGCTCACCACGCCAGCGGGACTCTACCTCCTCAGTTACCCTATTAGCTACCTGAACCTCTGCACACCGCCCTTTCTCCGCGCACTCAATGCTTTCGGCATCGCCTTCCTCTTACCGGTGACAGCATTTCGGATCCAGCAGACGCTCCACGGGAGAGGCCACGGGAAAGATGAAGCATCGGCACAAACAGCAATGAACGTTGCGCTTTTCCCACTGCTGTTCTTTTTTAGTGGCTTGTTCTATACTGATGTGTGGAGCACCATCTTTGTGCTGGCGGCGTACCTGGCAACGCTACGGGAAAAGAATTGGGTCGCCGGAGTGTTTGCATGGGTGACACTATGGTTTCGGCAGACGAATATAGTGTGGGTGGTATTTATGGCGGGGGTGTATGCGATACGGAAGCTCGAGGAGATGCAGGAGGATGCCGAGAAAAACGGTGCCAGAGAGCTGGAGGTGGGGATGTTTTTGGATCCACGGCGTTGGGGTGAGGTGAAGATCTATAACCCGCCTCTCACTAGTGATACCAAGTTCACAGGTCGATACCTCTCCACCCCAATCATTTGCGCCCCGCTAACGAGACAGACTACCTTCTAGCACCCGCCACGCTCTTCCCCGTGCTCCTTCGCAATCTCCCCGCACTATTAGCAGCATTAATACCCTATACCCTCGTCTTCCTCTCCTTTGCCCTCTTTCTCGCCTTCAACAACTTCACCATCGTCCTCGGCGATGCATCAGCACACCAAGCGTCGCTACACCTCCCACAACTCCTCTATTTCACCGCGGCAACTGCATTCTTTAGCTTCCCTATATACCTCCCTTTCCTCCCTACCTTGCTCTCCAACCTCCACCCTTCCCCCAAAACCGCCGCATTCATCCTCCTCTCAGCAGCAGCAATCGCAATGGTGGCGCACGTAAACACAATCCTGCACCCTTACCTCCTGGCAGACAACCGTCACTACGCCTTCTACGTATTCCGTCGCATAGTCCTGCGGTTCCCACCGTACTCTCTGCTCGCACCCGTGCCCATGTACATAGTCGCGGCATGGCTGCAGCGGTTGGCGTTGTCGTCGGATGTGGTGTGGGGTTTACTATATGTGTTTGCAACGGCAGCAACGTTGGTCAGCGCGCCGCTAGTAGAGCCAAGGTATTTTATCGTCGCGTGGGTGCTGTGGAGAATGCATGTGAGGGAGCGAAGGATGTGGGTGCTCTTGTTGGAGGCGGCATGGTTTGTCGCGGTTAATGGAGTGACGTTGGGTTTGTTTTTGTTTAGGAGCTTTGAGTGGGAGCAGGAAAAAGGGAAGAGACAGAGATTTATGTGGTAGATATCCTAAGACTGGTTTAATATTTTAGTAGTTTCTGGACAACATGTGATAAGAAACTGGAGATTGGAATTGAAGCAACGAGTCCGTGGCGGGGCTAGTGATGTTGCCTAAGCTCATGAGCTAGCCCCGGTTGGATCCTGTAAGGTCCTCCAGCACTTCGACCCGGCAAAGGCTGGACAGTTAACGTCTCCGATTTGGTGATCAGTTTCCGGTGTTACCCCTAGGTTCGGAGAGGTAATGAGCCCTCGAACTCGACACCGAAAATCAAAAAAGAAGTTTTCGGTTACAGTCTATGTAGATAATAGCTGCTCTAGTAGTCTGCGGTCGGTAATAGGGACTAGCATGCGAGCTTAGATGTTGTCGGTGAGGGCCTCCTCTCTCTGCTCCACAACATCCCTACTACGAGGACGCGAAATCAATTTCGCGAAAATTTACTGGCCGGAATATGGCGAGCTTACGAGCAACAACACGCCCGAAGGAGCTGGAGGCGAGTTCAGGCCAATTTGAGAGAGAACCAGCAGAAGTATAGAAACTTATTTTTCGGGGGGTACCGTGTGGTTTCCACACGCGTGAGCTGCTTTCGTCAGAAAGTGGCGCGCCAAGAGGTGGCTAAGTCGCGTACATGCCCCACAGATATACAATTCCCAATTGTCCCCAGACCAAATACCAACAACCCATAACCAACAACTCATAACTCAAGATCCACAACCAACAACCCACAATCAACAAGCAACACTAACAGAACATGGCATCAACACCCAAGAAAAGACCTGGGGGTGGCAAGGGCATTGCTGGAAAGTCAGTCGGTGGCAACGGAAAACAGGGCCTCGGCGCCGGATTTGCGAGAAACCGTCGCCGCAAAATCCTTAAAGACACAGTGCAAGGAATTTGTAAGTACTCGATGAGATGATTTGGGAGCTTCTGACTATAACATCGTGTGAGAGCAGCCAAAGGTGATCTTCGGTGGGTACTACATTCCAACTACGTGACCGTGGAGGCTGACAGCTTCTAATACCAAAGTCGTCTGGCGAGAAGGGGAGGTGTAAAACGGATTTCTGTTCCGGTCTACGAGGAAATGAGGGCTGCTATGAAGAAACATTTGACGAAAGTATGTCCGGATTGCACAATCGTGGTACGAGTAATGCTGCTGATCAGCCGAGCAGATCCTCGCCGACTGTGTTTGTTACCTAGATCACGCCCGTCGCAAGACAATCACCACAGTTGATGTAGGCCAGCATGTTTATTTGCGGAATTACTTGCTAATCAGACTGCACAGGTTATCTTTGCGCTTAAGCGGGTATGCTCATCTATCCCGATTAGTGCAGGTACTTACATTGTCTCGCGCTTCTCAGAATGGCCGTCCTATCTATGGTTTGTTGCTCTCCTATCGCGCAGTTATCTGGTCGTTTGCGCGTCTGGTGCTTATCTATCTATAGGCTTCGACGATCCGGTCAAGAGGAGATAGTATTGCGTTCAATGTCTCGGGAATTGTTTACAAAATGTCGTTCTGTCGAAGCTTACTGCATGACTGCTTTCCGGTCTCTATTGGGGTTTCGCATTGTATTCTGTTACCTTTATCTCTTACATGTCAGATTTTTATGTTACCGCAGAAGAGAATACCCTACTCCATATAGAGTAATGCCAAGGGTCATTTCAAACGCCCATGCTAGTGTTTCAAATGACATCCTTGCCTTCTATGGCGCTTAAAACGTGTGGCGACAGCGTAGTACTTTCATTTTGGACCCTCCTCCTACTTTAAGGTTCATCTATCTGAGAGCTCAACGTTCCTTCTGCCCGTTCTTCCCTTCACAAAGTCTCGTACTATCCAGTTCAGTACACTCCTTCAGTCCGGCTTTGCCTGTCCGCTATTCCTCCCCTGAGAACTCGAGACGCTGGGCGTCTATTATACTTTATCCACGAGATCCCTTGTCCCTCGCAAAACCAATCTCCCAGATTCCTCTCTTCGAGGGTTACCTCCTCACCCCAGACCTGAACAATTATACGCGATTATTTTACGACCGTTCTCTCTTCTTTCCGGAGTTGCGACACTATGGTGAAACCAGTACTCACATCCTATGTGGTTTCTGACTTTGTCTTTCTGGCCACGGGAGTTATGCTCATTACTGTGGCATGCATATGGCGCAAAGAGATGGCATCGCCACCAACTGAGGAATCCGTGGGGCGGTTGATACTTTTGCAGGGGTGTCCGTTGATTGGTTAGTATGCTCTCCCTGAAGAGCATTACGAAGCAACAGTACTGATCAACGTTCTGCATAGCTGTTATCGCAAATGGTGGATTGGTTGTCTTTACCTTTGTCGTGTCTTTACCTGCATTTGCATTACCTACATCTCGCACTTGGTTGAAGATACATTCGTGGGGGGTAGTTATGTGTCTCCTATTTACTCTCGTTCTGGGCCTCAATGAGTGGATCCAAACTCTCACCACTCGCGCCAACTTGCAGGTCGTGTGGGGAAAGCAAAGCCGGGACACACAGAGTATGCTACAACAAAAGGTGAAGTCGTACGCTGTGAGATACTGCAGAATGAAGTGAAGTACTGACTTTTAGCTCCCTAGTTCGATTGCTGCGGTTATGTTAACTCCACTACACCTCTCTATGTACCAGATGCCGTCTGTACCAATGACATTGTTGCAGCGTCTAAAGAGGGATGTGTCACCGCATTTTCAAGCTATGGAGAGAAGTGGCTCAACTATTTGTTCACTGCGGCCTTCGGGGTTGTTGGTATTTAAACCCGACTCATCAAAATCATCAAACCAGTCAATTAACTAAAATGACTACTAGGCATGGATGTTGTGCTTCTCCTTTGCGCCGCCATGTTGATCAGATTCCGGAAGGAACAGCTTCGTTACAGGCTCATCGACCAAAAGTGGGGTGTAGGAAATATTTAGATACCTGCTCTCATAAACCAGTCTCACCGAATTGTCCAACACCCACTTAGGCGAGATGAACATCTGTATAACGATATCACAACATCTGGCATGTTGTGGGAGACCAAGTATGATGGAGATAACGCGTGGGGGTATGCAGTTTTGGTTTAGTGTCTTTGCTGGTCATTCCAACTGTGTTTTGGTGTGTTCTATTACCCGACCTGTTATCTGTCTTATACTGGACTCCAAGTCTCTCAGTGATACATTATCTTCTCGCGTGTGAGGAGAGCTTTCTGCCTTTTAAGTCCCGTGCTATACGGTTGGTTGGAAGTGCCGCAGGGTGGATAGCCAGGATCTGTACCACATCAAGTGGTAAATCACTAATCGTGATCAGCTCCTCGGTACAACAAAAGTACACGCGATGAAGGAGAGAGTTTGCAAATGTGAGCGAAAGCAGAAAGTATTTCTCCACTCGATGTAATTTCTCTTCCTATTCGTACTATACTCATACGACAACGATCTCTCTGCACGTGACTCCCCCAAACCCCATCGTCCTTCGTCTTCCACTTTCACTGGCAGAGTTCCTCTAGGCGAGTTTCAAACAATGTGAAGCAGGCTATACCAGTGTTCACGCAAAAAAAGCATAGCAAGGACCAATCAGAAGGACCTCATGCGGCAAGTTAAGGCGTAGCCCTTAAAAGAACTAAACGTACCTACTCCTATGAGCGAATATAGGAATGGCTTGTCTTTAACTGATACTGAGTATTTAGTGCTGTAGATTGCATCAACGAATGGGTGATTTAATACTCTATCAGCCACCACAGTTGCTGTAAGTATTGTCGTTGACTACAAAGAGCTCATGAAGGTTAACTCTAGCTGCACCCTGCTGCCGGCAAAGAGCCAAGACGCACGACGGGAAAGTTGAGATAGATGTTCTAATGCTCAGTACAGTACCAGGCTTCGATGCATGGTGTACTAAGTTTCTTGGCTTTTCATTACTTAATTAAGCCAATTAGAGCCTCAGAACTAGCATCATTACTTTACCCCTCAAAACTTCTAGAGTTTTGAATCGCAACCACTTCACTCTGCCCAATATCGCTGCCAAAAAAGCGGATCCTCTTTATCCACCCCGATCTTGGGATAGGAGGCGCCGAGCGCCTAGTCATCGATGCTGCTGTTAGTTTACAGGACCGAGGACACAATGTCACAATCTACACCTCTCACTGCGACCCTTGCCATTGTTTCGATGAAGCTCGGAACGGTATTGCTTGAGCCTTACTTGTGAAAAGCTGTCTATGCTCACTCTCATGCAGGGACTCTTACAATCTGTATCGCCGGAAACTCCATAATACCGCCCAATATCCTGGGACAATTCAGTATCCTCTGTGCCAATTATCCACCAGCTTCACCTGACCTTGTCGCTCCTTCTCTCCGGTGAGCTATCCGCCTACGACTGCCTCTTCATAGACCAGCTCTCAGCTTGTATACCGCTCTTCCACTTCTTTGCGCCACGTATATCCGTACTGTTCTACTACCATTTCCCTGACTACCTGCTGGCATCCCGGACACCTCTTGTCAAATCGCTCTACCGAATACCATTCGACTGGATTGAGGGGTTCACAACCGGACTTGCAGATACCATCGTAGTGAACTCTAATTTCACAAAGTCAGTCTTTGCAACCGCGTTCCCAAAGATCAAGCGTAAGCCACACATCGGCAAAAGTGCAAATCGACTATAGACTGCGCTATGCGTAGCTCATAACAAGCTTCCCGTGGACCCCTGCGCGTGGGACTATGGAACTATATACGGCTGGCAGTCAATAAACCTCAGCCTGTCTTTACTGCCGGCAGGCTTCGCTGGTACTATACGCACTCATTGAGAGCACACTTGAGTGGCCGCTTGAGAGCCCACCTGAGAGCCTGATTGAGAGCCTGATTGAGAGCCTGATTGAGAAAGCCGCGCTTGAGAGAGCCGCGTATGAGAGAGCTGCGCTTCAGAGATCCGCGCTTCAAGGGGAGTAGCGTCCACGGGAAGCTTTAGACCGATGGAAAACTCTAAGTTTGTGGAAGCTTTGGCCGATAGGAGGCTCTAAGTCTGTAGAAGCTTTGACGTTGACGTAGCCAACCTCCTTGTCTATGTGCTGGCCAGTACAGTGACCAACACCGTCACCGCCACCATCACCATCACCATCACCATCACCATTACCATTACCATCGTACAGCATGAGCAGCCTTAGGTGCATGTGCATACGTCTAAAGTTGGTGGCAATCGGGCTGCAGATTCCGCTGGAAAAACTGAGTCGGAGGTCTACTCTCCCCAAGATTCAATTGTCTACCTTTCCTGCAGAATCTAAGGCTGCAATTGTCAACACCATGACCGTGAGACATCGTGAGATCCTGTCGCGGTGGGCGCGCTAAAGATAAGGTTCAGACTATGATATCGACCGACGTCATGATTTCGGCCACCATACCCTGCCCGCCACACCCCGCCACGCCTCGCCCGCCACACCCCACCCGGCGCCGAGCGCCTTCTACTTAGCGAATCTCTGCATTGAGCACACGGGAGCGTACTTGGGAGCGTACAGTCAAGTGAACTTGGGAGCGTGCAATTGAGCATAGTTGGGGGTGTACTTGGGAGCCTACTTGGGGCATACAGTCAAGCAGGCTGGGAGTGTGCAATCGATTGCAATTGGGAGCGTACTTGGGAGCGTACAGTCAAGCAGGCTGGGAGTGTGCAATCGAGCGCAATCGGGTGCATACTTGGGAGCGTACTTGGGAGCTTACTTGGAGCATACAGTCAAGCAGGCTGGGAGTGTGCACTCGAGTGCAATCGGGAGCATACTTGAGAGCGTCTTGAGAGCGTACTTGGGAGCGGCTTGAGAGCGTGTTTGGGAGAGTGCAATGAAGTGCGTTTGGAAGCATGGAGTTAAGTGAGCTGTATGTAGGTATCGAGTGTAGATATTTGCATGTATGTCATAGAAATGTAGTCAACGCGCAGGTCCATAGGACTTCATACCACGCGTCAAATATGCTATGGAATACCGTCCGAAAACAGCTTCTCTATGAGCTGCACGTCGCGCATGGTCCTTTTTCCCGGTGCATGTAGTCTATCCCTGTGTAGACGTCTCGTCGAACAAGAAAGACGTTATCCAAGATGCTGAGCCTGAGTTTCTTGCAAGCGATGGCCGTAAGATATTACTCTCAATCAACAGGTTTGAACAGAAGAAGAATATCGAACTGGCCATCAAGGCATTTGCTCATCTCACAGATCAAGAAAGGAAAAGTTCGAGGCTTATTATTGCGGGTATGCTCGATTTCTAGTATGTCGAGCTTCCTATTCTTACATTTGTCGTACGCAGACAGTTATGATTCTCGTGTCAACGAAAACATATCCTACCATAATGAACTGGTTGCACTGTGCGAAATTTTCAATCTCAAGCACATCACCTGCAAAAACTTCATCACATCACTGTCAATACCTAAAGACACTGATGTGCTATTTCTCCTGTCCATACCAGCTAGCTGAAAAACATATCTCCTGAAGGTAGTCTCGCTACTTTTGTACACACCAGAACGGGAACACTTTAACATTATTCCAATGGAAGCCCTGATTACCGAAGTATGCATCACACCAACACATTCCAACGATCTGAGCACTACTAACGAAGGACTTACTTGCAGCTCCCTGTTCTGGCTCATAATTCCGGTGGTCCTTTAGAAACCATTCAAGAGGGTGTGACTGGCTACAACCAGAGATCCCCGAAGAATGGACGGCTGTAATACGGATGGCCTTGTTTGAGATGCAGCCGGCTGAGATAAAGGAAATGGGCAGGAGTGGAAGAGACAGGGTGTTTGAAGGAAAAGATGGGGGAAAGACTTGAGCGTGAGTTTGATGTTACGCTAACCGACAAGGGCATCGGGTTCACAGGGATTCTACTCTTTGTTGGTGGAATTGTGGTGGGTGTAGGAGTTGGTCTTATGCTACTGTTTTAACTTTTCAATTGGGAGGAGGTATCAAAAGTTTCAAGTGATTGGAGGGCGTTTCGGCAGTTTATCAATGGCGGCATTCATACTTCGCACATGTACTTTAGCGCCGCTAATGGAGTGTAACATGATATTGAACCTGAACCTAGAAGACCACACGAGTTTGACGTGCGGGAAGTTTGATGGAAAGTTTCCGTGGAGAAATGGTGAGGTGAATCAGTGGTAGGAGTACAAGTACATCAGGGAGAACGCACTTGGTGAACGTAAACGGAATCATATGCCCTAGATGCATGGATTCGCTGCTGGGTCCACGTCCAGTGTAGAGAAAGAACGGCTTCCCCGCCTCGTACCGATCCAGAATCCGCTCCAAATCCCGGTGCGAAAAAAACATGCCTCGACGCAGCAGGATGTGAGGCCGGTGGCCGGTGATCTTCTCGAAGTGCTCCAGAAGCTCGGGAGAGATCCGACGGGTGCCGAATTGGTTGATCAACTTGTTGTAGTCAATGGCAGCAACTTTTCCGTCGGCGCCGACTTCGCCGCTCACATCCCAGGGCGTAATGGCTTGTTCTGTTCCCTTTGCTGGAACGTCGACGGCAGTCTTTGGAAGCGCTGCGGGCTCAATGGCGTGGGGTTGGGAAGAATCGGTCATTGCGCCTGCGTATCGAGGGATTCGAGAGGGAAGCGCGCGTTATTCAAGTTTCGTGTCAGAAGTAATGGTGGGGTGGTGGGTTTGAAGGATCCGTGTCGAAGTGGGGCTCATGTCCGGCCCCGACCTAGGTTGCGTACAGACTAATGCATGCCATCATAGAACCCTAACTTTGGATTGTACCTCTGACACCTTAGAGCCGCCTCCCCTCGCTTCATCATCATCATTCAGTACCACACAGCTCGTTCTTAGTCTATTTTCCCTCGGGATAGTCAATGTTCATCCTCGTATGTCTAGCCTTGGCATTATTTGCCGTCATCACCAGAGGCTGACGCGATGGATCGATTCATAGAGCTTTTTCTCCGACCTTGTGATAGTTAATCCCGAGGATTTCTCAAAACAGACAGTCGATGCACTTGAAGACCAAATAAATGCTAAGTACGCCGATAAGGTTATTCCTTCTTACCATATTCCAATTGGTCTGGAGTTGATCGTGTTCGACTCGTCGATTGCATCTTGAAGGTCGTCTACAATCTAGGTCTTTGTATATGCCTCTTTGATATACTCAAAATTTCAGAGGGCAAGGTTGGTCATGGTTGCGGTTCAGCCCACGTCAATGGTTCGTCTACAACTTCGCTCAGTTTGTTACCATACTCTCCAGTCTGATGCGTTACAACTAGTTGAATTCCGCCTCATTGTCTTCCGGCCTTTCAAAGGTGAAGTAATGACTGGTCGAATATCTTCTTCATCCCAGCACGGTATAAACGTGCGCACCGAATTCTTTGATGAAATTTTCATCCCACGCACTTACCTGTTCGAAGGCACGACCTTTGACTTGAAGGAAAACGTCTGGATATGGGACAATGATGGTAATGAGTTTTACATGGACAAGAACGAGCTTATCAGGTTCCGCGTAGAAGAGGAGGCATTTGAAGATCAGTTACCCATCCCCCCGCACTTGCAGGATGATCGCATGGAAATTGAGAGGAAACCGCCATATCGAATTGTTGTGGGTACCCAGTTTTGGCATTTGGTTGTATTGCGTATATTAATTTGCTCTCAGGCGTCTGCACAGCAGGCTGGAATGGGACTTGTAGCTTGGTGGGAAGAGGAGCAAGCAGAGGTAGTCTAGCTCCTTTATAATTTTCATTGTTTCGCACAGCTGGTCCATCTCTACCACAAGCGAAATACATTCAATTTCTGGAGATGTTTGAGAGCTTAGTCGCAATATTCCATATCTGAGACTAAGCTTGGCATTTGGAAGTTCGGTACATGTTGGAGCTACTGGTGCCTCAAAATTGCGATGACACAACACTCGAGGTATACCTGCATGTTGTCACCTGCAGAGCATTCAAAGCGCACACACTTTAGTCAACCGAAGTAACCAGCCAGTCCAAAAGCGGTGTTTTCAATCTTGCATCAGTCCGCGTTAGGTTCATCTGAAAAAGAAAATCTTTTAGCGCACATTCATTCAACCGTTATCAATATCCAATACAAGTCTACTGTATATATCTCAAGTCTTTCTCCCTCTCTTCTCCCTGTACCATAGTCCATACACACAGTTCTCCCTATATCGCAACAGTAACAGGTGGAATGGCGATGACTGAGTAAAACTTCGATCAAACTCGAAATCTAGACGCTTCTATTCTTCACCAATTTGTATGCTTATCTGAGGTGATTCGACGCTCATATTCCTTTCAGTAGAGACTGCAATAACATAATCCCAGAGTAAGACAAACGAAGTATTAAATAGTAAATCATCCTAACTTTTGTCAAATACAAGCGCAATCAGGTACAAAGAATATTCGAATCAGTATCCTTAATTTCGCCACGCATCACATAAAATCCCCACTGCCAAAATTCGAAAAGGGGTTATGCATACTGCCTCCAAAAGGGCCTCCAGGTGGACCGCCTGGTCCTCTTGGCCCTCTCAACCCTCCTGTCGGTGGCTCGTCTCCAGGTCCCACTGGATCGTATCGAGCGTTAGGTGGCACTCTATACAGTATGTTAGCAAGGCCTCAACAAAGTAAGAGATGCTACTGATCTGACCTCGGACCACCAATCATCCCACCCCCAATGCCTCTTCCCCCAAACATGGGATGATCTGGAGTCGGGTGCATACCACGCATCCCACTCTCCTCGCCAAAAAAGGGACCCCTTAGCGGCGGATTCGAGCCCAGCCCCGGTGGATTCAGGTCATCTGCTCCGATGCTCAACGGGTTCCTGCCACCGGGGGGGTGTCCATATCCAGATCGTCGTTGTGGTTGGATAATTTCGTACTCGTCATCAAAACCTGGTATAGTTTCTCCAACTGCTGGAATCGAAGAAGGACCACCCCGCGGACCGCCATATGGACTATCACTCACTCTGGGTACATGCATAAAATCATCCGTACGTGATTGTTGACGTGCAGGTGATGCTTCCCCGGCTCTTTCACGTAGCCTTTCTTCCGTGTCAACAGACTTGTGAAGCCCTGGTATAAGTTTCTCCACAATATTGATCTTTACCAAGGTTGCGAGGTCCACAATCCGATCTTCAGAAATAAATCCTTCGGTAAGTTTCTTCAGCGAATCGACAGTGTCCATGGTGAAAGGAAAGAAAGTTTCGCTTGTAAAGTCTTTCGTAGTGATGTCGAAACTCGAGATTTTATCGTCTCTCAATCCCATACCTATGATGACAGTCTTCTCGCCAAGTCGGTTGATCTTGACGAGATACTGCATCGGCGACTGGGAGTGCGAGTACCTAAATCCATAACTGCCCCCGTGAGAGTTCCAGTTCGATGAGAGCGGCTTAGGCTCAGATTCGTCCGATGATGTTCCTACATACATCGCTGTTGGCATGCACTATTGCAGCAAGTTGGATATGGATGGTGTACCTATGTTATCATCCTCACTGTAACCTACTAATCGAAACCCGGTGGAGAGCATGCAAGCATGCACAAGGATGGCTATTGCATCATGGGGGGTCCTTAGCAGTGGATGTGTTTTGTCATCGACTTGAGGAAAGCTTGCGCGGATCAACTGCAGAAGAGGAGAGTTGAGCGGAATGTTTGACATGACGGCGGCGGTTGATTGTTATGACGTTCGCTGTTCGATCAGTATGGTGGGGTAAGCTTTGGGTCGGGTAAGCTATCAGGCGCGGGGTGGTAACACCAGCGGGTGAGTTAGAGGTAGCGTCTTGGCATTCCTTGGCAACAAAATCGTTTCTACCATACTATGATGCTTGTCGTACTTCCTGTTGCTTACTCTAACCTTGGCATGCAGGTTTGTTTTGCGTAGGTTGTGCGACGATGTCTTTCGTTCAACGCAAGCTCGGGGGCGCAGGTCAATCGGTGTCGCGGGCACAGAGGTGCGGGATGAGAGCGCCTGAGACGAATATGCAGAGAAAGCGGCGCTAGGGAAGCGACGTACAGCCGATGTCAAACAAGTGAAAGCGACGGTTACTGATAGGACAGCGATAGCGATAGAAATACCAACTATGGTGTCGGCCATCGCAGGACGGGTTCGCGTCATATGAACAAGTTTATGTGACAGAGAATAGACCAATCGACGAGGTCTTTTATTTGATGTTCTCGGATTTTTGGAGGCAAGCGCGCCAGCGGCTAAGCTACCACAACCTTGAGTAGCATTGTCGTGGCATATCACCCCCGGACGACTAGTACCGTGCTTCGCAACTGAACTTCAGGGCCACTGGAACGAAGTTTCCCGTAGCTTTTGGAAGGTGTCTGGAATGCTCAGGAGCTGAGTGGAGACGATCGATCTGGGTTGACCGGACCTAAGACTCGTTAACTCGCCATCATGGGGATGTAAAGAGAGAAGACTTATCTCGAGTTATCAGGGGCTGGCTGGAGATGATCAACTGAGGCAGGTGGGAGACGTTCGATCGAGGCTGGCTGGAGACTATTCGGTGTTAACTCACGATCCTGCCATGGGCAAGTAAAGAAGGATGACCTAACTTCGAGTTCTCAGGTGCTGGTAGAGTAGTGAACGAGGTAATGAGAGCTGGGGGATAGCGATGGGAGATGAAGGCTTAGGTTTGAATCTGCATATTGATTGCTAGGCGGTTGGTATACGGAGTTAACGCTTTGGGCTTATATTTTACAGAATGAGGTGTGGGTCACTAGAGTTTGATAGACTCTCGATTATTAGGAGGACAGCATGAGCCGAGGCGATTAGTTAACGGAGTTGACGTTTGGATTATCTTTTAGCGATGAGCTTACATTTTGCTGGATTGTGACAACGGGATGGAGGTTATTAGAATTTAATAGAGTGCTCAATTATCGTGCAAGCTGACACGTCCGAGAAATTCGTGACAAAAAAGGGCCCAAATAATGGGTACAGAGGCCCGATTAACAGGGCCAGGCACCTTAAAATGGGTTCGTTTTCGTCAGGACATCATTAGGGAGAGTAGCATCGGGAAAAAATGAGTTCGCACTCGCAGCGAGGATTTTCCGCTCACCCAACGCTCAGACTTATTTACCTCGCTCACACTTATTCGTTTCGCTCAGACTCATGAAGCATTTGTTAACGGATAATATGGCATCTATTCTCTAACTATCTATATATGTACATAAGGTCGATCTAGGCTGAAGGGAGACAGTACTAACATGCACTGAAGACAGTGCTCAAGCACACTTGGGGATACACTGAGGGTGATCGAGCATAGATGAAGGGGTAATCGAGCGCACTTAGAGGTAGCATTCAGTGCACTTAGAGACGGTGATCAACCCTACTTGGAGGTGCACTCGGAGGCGCTCGATCAGTGTTGGCTGCAAGCAGTGCTTGGGAGCTGGCTGGTGACAATCGATCTGGGCTGGCTGCAGACAGTGCTTGGTAGACGGTTGATCTGGTCGACGAGGAGCTGAGACTCGTTAACTCGCAATCGTGGGGATGTAAAGAGAGAAGACTTGGTTCGTGCTCAGAGAGCTGGTTGGAGACGATCAATCGGAGCTGGCTGGAGACGATCAATCGGGAGCTAGTCGGTGACGGTCGATCTGGAGTCTCTATTCGGTGTTAACTCACGATCCTGCCATGGGTAGGTAGAGAGGGATGACTTAACTTCGAGTTCTCAGGTGCTGATAGAGTAGTAGACGAGATAGAGGGAGTTGGGGGATGGCGATGGGAGGAGATGGGAAATAAGGGTACGACCTGCCGGATCGGGTTAGGGAAGTTAACTTTCACATACGAAAATCTCTAAGTTCCATCTCCTCCCATCGCCATCCCTCAACTCCTTCTATCTCGTCTACTACTCTATCAGCACCGAGAACTCGAAGTTAAATCATCCCTCTCTACCTACCCATGGCAGGATCATGGGTTAACATCGAATACAGTCTCCAGCTGGCCCTCGATTGACTATCCTCGATAGAACGTCTCCCGCCAGCCTCGATTGACCGTCCCAGCCAGCCCCAGTCCCGATTGATCGTCTCCAGCCAGCTCTCTCAGAGCACGAGTTTAAGCCCCCACGATTGTGAGTTAACGAGTCTCAGCTCCCGGTCAGCCCAGATCGACTGTCTCCGACCATCTACCTAGCACCGTCTACCAGCCCAGATCGACCGTCACTTACTAGCTCCCGAGCACCGCTTGTAGCTAGCCTTGATCGACTGCCTTCGAGTGCACCTCAAGTGCGCTCGGTCACTAGCTCACTCTCTCCAAGTGCATCTCCAAGTTTGCTTGAGCACCGTCTTTAAGTGCACCTGAGTACCGTCTCCCATCAGCTCAGATCGACCGTATGTACATATAGATAGATAGATACAAAATACAAGCTGAATACAGACTTTTGCAATCGTTCTTAAGAGTGGAAACTGAATATCTCGCTCAAGCTTGGTGGTCGCTCAGAACATGGTCGCTCGCTCATACTACGGTCGTACGCTTACAGAGCTGAGCGGAAAGCCCTCCGGAGATCAGACGGAGACGACTAAAATATTCGTATCACACGCTCGTGCGTCCAGTGCGTCGGACGAGGCCGAGCGGAGATACCCATTTTTCCCGGTGCCTACACCGTTCCTAAACTAATAACGATCTTGCAACCCAGACACAACCTCGCCTTCATGATATCCCACATCTGGCTCCTAATCTCCGACTCAGCGCTCCCCCTCGGAAGCTTTGCGTTTTCCTCATCTCTTGAATCCTACGTTGCGCACGCCTCCAAGCCCCCGCCATCGGCGCGAGAGCTGGTAACGACGTTCTTGGAGCTCTCCCTAAAATCTACCGCTTACACCATCCTCCCCTTCATTGTCGCCGCCTATACCAACCCCTTGGACAGTGCTGTTCTCGACGACGAGCTTGACGCCAGTACACCATGCAATGTTGCACGCCGTGCGAGCACGAGCCAAGGCCGAGCATTAATGACTGTTTGGGATAAAAGCCTTTCCGCATCCCTAGTAGCACCTGACTCCGAGGAGTGGCAGTGGGTGGACGGGTATAAGCACTCCATTCGCAAGGGCGAGGCGAGTGGGCACTTTGGAATTGCATGGGGGGTGATATGCCGTGCTTCTGGTTTGCAACTGGAGGACGTGTGTTATGTGTTTATGTTCAATCATTGCAAGGCAGTGCTATCAGCAGCAGTCAGGTTAGGGTTGATTGGACCTTACCATGCACAAGCAATGTTGGCACTAGAATGGACGAAGGAGAAAATACAGGCTGCATTGACGGAAGGAAAGAAGATAAGCGTAGACGACGTGGGCCAGAGTGTGCCTGTGTTGGATTTGTATCAAGGCAGGCATGAGCTGCTGTATTCTAGAGTTTTTAATTCATGATGGGCACTATACTACCCTAGACAGAAAGTAAGATAGGTACATTCATTCTTATGATGCCGTGGTACTCGATACAAGGGGAAAATACATAGCAATAGAGCAGTCCTGCCACCTCTAAATTTCAACTTTCCCATCGTGCGTCTTGGATCTTTGGCCGGCAGTAGTTTTGCATGACGCAGCTGGACTTAACCTTTGCAGTCAACAGCAATACCTACAGCAACTGTGGTAGGCTGATAGAGTATCACATAACAGATCCTTACCCCATTCACTAATGCAATCTGCTGCACTACTGTAACCTACTGTCAGCCAAGATCAAAGACGCACGGAGAGAGTGGCAATTCCAAGGTAGCAGGACAGCTCTAATACAGGTGCCACAAGCTCACGTATCTTTTCGGTAGGTCTAGTGATTATGTGTGCCCTCAGTGCTAGCGGATGCATCACTGAGGGTTACACCGGCGACTTTATCGTCCAGCCTAGCTGGCCATACCCTAGCGTCGGCCGGGTAAAATTTTGTGTCCGGACCCTGTCTACTTTATGTAGGGACAAGTTGCTACCAACGTCAACACCAATGGTTCGATACAAAGCGCGCTACCTCCTCTTCAACATCCTCTATCCTACCGCACAACAACTTACGTCATCCATACCCTCCTCCATTCAAACCTCTGGTGAGCTCGCAGTGCTACTCCGAGAAACACTATCGCAACAATTCGGCGATTGGGGCTCAGGCATCGCCGGAGGTCTTTCTGGTACCTTCTCTCTGCTGGTTCTTACATCTAAATCTGCTCATTGTCTCTTTAGTGAAGTACTTCTCACCCACAACCTCAACGGGAATAGTGCGAGTTGGACGAGAACAGTATAGACTCGTGTGGGCCGCATTGACATTCTTGAAGGAGATCAAGGGACAACCTTGCATCATCAGCGTTGTACATGTCAGCGGTACCATTAAGAAGGCCGAGATTGAGGCTATGAAGCGTGCAAACAGGGCCATTCAACAGGTTTCAGTCGAGCAAAGAGAAGATATGATGTTAGATGAAACAATGACCGATGACAATGTTGAGAGTTGATAGATATCACAACGGTCAGTGGAACGTGATGGGTTCTATATACGCATATGACAATTGCGGATTTTGGGAATGCCATGTTACATATCCAAGAGACTTCAGTTTATATTCATATTTCTCATTCCAAGTCGACGAACCAGAATGAAACAGGTCCGAATCACCCAAGCCACAAAACTATCACCCAAGCCACGTTGCTTTGCCATTCAATATTCTTATGCCCAGTTAAGACTCCGCGTTTAGGTCGCGATTCTAAAAGTTCTACTGATATGGTCCTATGTACTACGAATGACTTCAGTGTATATACAGAAGACTTCGGCAGAAGGGCGAGGGGTAGAGGCAGTGTAGGCACGCCAGCGACCAACCTGCCCGCAGCCCCGAGCCATTCTGGGTACTCCGCCCGCAGGAACAGAATAAGTAACTGAATAGTTTCAAACGTTTGGTACCATATTCTGAGACTACCAGATGAAGAAAACGCATCGTATCTCAATGACGATGTGTTTTGGATCTTCAGCATGTTCTACTTAAAAAAATAGATCTTAACTCTTGTTGATCGGTGATACAAACAGTATGCCAGAGGTCCAAGGATTGTTGTGATCACGTGGAATGAAAGAGCCGTGATAACCTCTCAACTTCGCCAATATCCACAAATATCTACCAATCACACCCACCATCACCCTGTACGTTCTATCGGATGGAATCCTTTTTGCCGCCCAAACTTACTAATACTTATTTGCAGATCTCTACTAGTTATACATCCACAATGTCCGGAATCGCACCCATCGTTGGTAGACTTAGGAAAGGTCTCGTTATGGACCTTTCCGTGGCCACTGGCCTTGGGATGGGTCAGTTGTTCTCTTCTGAATGCTTATGTTTCGTTTTTGACATGCTGGCAGCTATGGGTTACTGGTTTTGGTATGGTATGTTGTGGCCAACACCCCACCGACAAAGGACTCTTCTTTGTAGCCCAGAGACTACCGCTCACCAAATTGAATGTCTATGCTACGATTATCTTCTAACGCCAGTATCCGATATATAGGTTACCATGTGCCCGCTGTTCGCACCCGTGATGCATAGGATCCCCTCCTTTCATCCGTCAATGGCAATAGACTCTGAATTGAGGCATAGCTACTACGCCAAACTTGAGCAACAGCGAATTGCCAATGCTCAGCAGTAAGCTGTAGGAGGTTCTTGCATGCAGAAGGTACTGGTTGTATCAGGTATCGGATTAGGCAGTTGTACATTTCGTATTCGAAACCAATTAGATTTGTAAAAACCTACCACAACTCCGATGGTCCCAGCTAGCAGCAACAGCAAATAGACTGTTCTCACTGCATCAATCCAGCATTTCACAGTCATTTGATGCATGTGGCCACTCGCGTGGGATATTTTCCTGGTAAACGAACACAAAATATACAAAATACCAGAATGTAATCTGACAGCCAAATGTAAAGAAGTTAATAAGTTCCAATGGTTACTCAAAAAAAAAGAAAATAGCTACAAGAACGCTGGTGCACGCTTTGACATACTGTACAATGCTGCTTGCAGAGTACTGGACTCCTACCGCGCTAGCAAACCCAGCCGCTAGTACTAATCATAACTCCACTGCGTTACTGGTCTTCTGTCGGAACATCTTTGTGTACCTCTGGGCACTTCCGCACATTACCACTACAATTACAAATATGATCTACTAGTAAGTCTCCGCGATTTGGTGAAAATACGCCGTTTAAGATAACAGTCTTCGCGTAGCGGAGCTGAGCGGCCAGTTGCCTAGTGCACCACACTCCAAGATTACCATTGCCTACTAAGTGTAGTAGTCAGAGGCTGAGTTGAACCCTCTTTATCTTTAGCTACTTCACTACAAACAAAGAGAAACAGAAAGACTTGAGTGATAACTTTAGCTCTTCTATCTTGGGGGAAGAGTTGGAACTAGTTACATGCACTCCACGGATGCCTATAGCGTCCGCTCGCCATGTTCCGAGTGATATTCTACTGGTGTCATTCATAACATTAATACACGGCTTCCACCTCATCCGCGATCTCAATACAGATAATGTGGACTTTCTCCTTTCCCGCGCCATGGAAAATTACTGACTGTATGTACTATACACCATAACCCCGCTGCCATCTACTGTCTACAAGCATCCTTCCTAAACTAGGCGTTCTGTCTCCAACTCCAACGCCTCAAGTCTCTTCCTCGTGCTGGCAACCAACACATCCCTACACTCATTAGCACGCTACTGACCCCGTTATCTCTACGGGGGGAACTTACTCTCTCTCCAGCATCTGCTTAAGCACTTTCAACTTCCCTGCTCTTAATTCCTCTGGAACCATATCGTCCTTCCCCTCACCCTCTCCCGCCTCCGCCTCCGGTAGCAGCTGCTTCACCAACTCCCCCACCATTAGCGTCCTCTTCCCAAATGTATTCCCACCGTCTCCAACAACACGCTCACTCATGCGATTGACCTCCTTAGCCCACTTCTTCTCGGCGTCTGAAAGGCCGATATCGCTCTCGATAATCAAGCGCCGCAGCAGAGAATCCGCACGCTGCTGCATCTGCTCCTGGCGCTCTATAAACTCTTCGAGTCGCTGGCGTATGTTCCGGTTAGCGAGGGCGCCGAGGCGCGCGTGCATGGCATGTAGGCTTTCGAGCTGCTTGTTGTATTCCAGCCGCTGCGCCGCCGCACGGTCATGCATTTCTTGTGCACCCGACATCAACGCGTCGAATTCCGATTTTAATGTTGCACGAGCTGTTTTGAAGGCATCCAGGGTTTCTGCCGAGAATAGGATGGGCTTGTTGGCGCCTTTCTGCTGCTTTAGGAATTGGGGGAGTGTGGAGGGTTTGGTGAATTCTGGGGAAGGCTGGTAGGGGGGTTGGAGGATAGAGACTTTTGGGGCAGTGGGAGGAAGAGCGACAGTAGAAGGCTTGGGTTGGGATGTGGAGTCTGGAGCTTGGAAACGCACTGGACGGGGGGTGCCGAATGGGTCGTGTCGCTGTGCAGGTTGCAGGGTGACTGTATCCTCATTAATAGAGAAAGAAGTGCCGGTGAGAGATTCGTCGAATTCCACGCTTGAGAGACCGCCCTGGTGCCCGGCGATGAGGAGATAGCCGATATAAGCCTCGTAAACTACGCAGCACCCATCAACCGGCTTCCCAGAGGTATTGACAATCTTTTGCACCTGTGATCTGGGGCTCGTATCAAGCGTTCTGGACAAGATCCCCTCGTCTTCCTCAAGGTTCAAAGCCGCCTCTAGTTTGCTCAACCAAGCCTTCATTGAGAAGGCCACAACGCCCGATATATGGTTTACGAACCATAGCTGGCTCGAATGTGGGTCCTTGGTGAAGGTGGGCCAGCTAGTGTATTCCGAGTTGTTTCCAGCTTGAATCCCTAGGCTGATGGTTTCATAGCTTGCGATTACAGGAAGGCTAGCGAGATCAAGTTTTGAACTGCGTTTTTTGTCTACCCATCTAGCGGGGAGGGCTTCTGTCTCGATGCAGATATCAAGCTTGCCGTCCGAGTGGACGATTCCGATAACGCCTACCGGACCTGCCTCGAGATGAAAGATATCACATGCAGCTGGACAGTCGTTGGTTGTAAACTCCTGAGGTGCAGGCTCGAATAAGAAGGGTCCTTGCAAGACCGGTTCTGGACCAACAACTTCAGGTCTCTTTAGGCAAGTAGGGATGCTTCTACGGGGGGGGGTGTTTCCACTGAGGGTGGTGAACGAAGTTTGTGCATTGGTAATGCCCGCTTCTTGGTTCAGAACATCGTTGACCCATTTGGTTTGATGGCGGATTATGGTCTTGTATTCCGGTGTAGTTTCTTGGGAGAAAGCTTCCAGTTCGGCGGTGATGTCGAGTGATAGCATTTGGATGTAATCTCGGGATGCCACCCAACGACTCGGAACGACGGGGTTGAGTGCATAGACATCTCCACTTCGCATCAGGATATAGAGGGTGAATGGTCTCCATCCGTATTTTCCGGAGCCAAAGCAACACGAGGCTGGCATCATCTCGTCCTGATCTGCCGCGAATCCACCGGTGTGCCGTTTTCTGCCATTTAGAGCATAGAGATCTAGCGTCTGATCCGGCACCTCGAAGGAAATCTCGCTTCCAATAGTAAAGTCATACGTTCTAACGTATCCGTCCGCTGTCAAAACAACAAGCGAGGCCCCTTGGACGCCTAATGGATGCCACAGCACTCGAACGATCTTCGCGCCAGTGTCTATATTATGATATCCCTTGCCGATCCTGTGAAAGCTATTCTGTGTTAACTAGTAGTCCTCGGAGCCTTCTCTGGGGTTACCTACTGAGGTACCTCCGGCCTCGTAGCATCGCGCTTCAAAAAGCCTTCACCAGGAAGCACGCAAATCGCAATCTCCTTCTCGCCCACAATCGCTAGGTACAAGTCGTCGTGGCTGATTTCCAGCTGCCGGATTTCGAAGTCGAGTTGTGGTAGATTTAGGACCTATATGTCGTGAGCGCCTCATAAATCTTTCCATCGTAGGCCCGCGACAAACCTTATGCTCCCTGTGTCCGACCTTCTTTGCTTCCTTCGCGACTACCGCAATGTTGGGGTGCCTCGCCTTGAGGTCCTGTAGATCAGCGCATCGCACCTCATTTCCGCGTCCCACAAATAGTTCCGAGCCCCTGGTCGCAATCTGCCGCTTTGGGGAGATACCAGTATCTCCGTCATCAGATGGGGGGGAAGTGAATGTTGAAGGTTTCGTGAAGAGGTCATAGCCGGTGGAGGGCTTTGATAGCCAGGGGAGGCATTCCGCCGCAACCTTAGCCATCGCGATACGGGAGCGAGATGTTGAGTTGTCGCTTTGGGTCGTTGATTGCTTAAGATAGTGCGTGTGTCGGACGTTGCTCTGTCGTCGTGCACTTGCTGGTTGTGATTTACCGTGATGGTTTGCAAGATGGTTGGCGGCTTGAAGTTCGACGCGAGCTTTCGTGGAACCTAGACGCAGGACATCCTAACTGCAAGCAAGGATTATGATGCTTTGAAACTATCAGAGAGCGTTGGACATAAAAACACTTGAATTTGTATTGCGCGAAGAGTAGCTTATAGATAGAGAATTCATCTACGCAACCGGTTTTGAGCCCCATTTGATACACACAGAGGCCACTCTGGTTCTGAACCTTCTTGTTAGCGCAGGTCGGGTTTAGCAGGATTATACAGTACCACTAAACAACAGGTAAATTCGCTACGACTCCATTTTTCTTCTCCGCCATGAATAAGATCTCGTTTCCATCCGGTGCCGTCCCGGTATAGAAAGACTTTCGTGCGACCATCCCGAGAGTCTCACATTACCAATTAAAATCCCAGGTTCCACGCAACAGCAATCATTCATCCAAGTTGCCCATCAGCACACCACCAACTATTCTAACAATCTTTCTCATCAAAATAATACTTCGCATTGCAGTAGAGTACCGTTGGTAGTTCTAAAGTGTTGAGTCGGTCCCTAACCGACATACTGTTAATTCCTAATCCCACCAGATCATCGGCTTCGAATAATGTCAAATTACTTGAGCCCGTGTCGTCAAGGCAAAGAAAATCGGCAACAATCCGTGAGCTAATAAGAGAAACAGTATGAAAAACTAAAGAAATCATCGGCAACACAAACCTCCATCCGTGTGATATGATATAGCAGAGCCTGATCACGTGCCTTGTGGTGCTGGAGCCTGGATCGCTAGGTAGAAAGGCGATTTGATGGTAGTGCTTGGCTACCTAGAACCGTTTCACATTAGCGGGGTTGGTTTGTTTGTCTTAATCATACTGTATTTACTCTACCTAGAGTATGACAGGACCCGATTCCCCTCCCCCTAGCTAGATGGGGAAGATCCCCTTCCTCTACCCTTCTTCCCCTCTAGACAAAAGAAACGGAGCAAAAAGAACGACCGCACCTAAAAGAAAGTAAAGAGAACGACAAAAGCAAGCCTCTGCTCAGCGGCTGGGTACTTCCCCACCTCCGTGGCCGCAAGGAAGTCCATCACCGCTTGATCGTATATTTCCATCCCTAGGAAAAATAATGTGGATAATATGGTACAGGGACGAAAGACGTTTGAAAAATGGCTGTGAGGCGCACAACGATGTCAATACGAGGCTTGGGAAAAAGATGTTTGATTGTGGAAAAGTGGAGGACTGGTGGTGAGGGATGCTAGAGGTGGGGACCGCGCCGGGCACAGGAGTCGTCCCGAATAGCTGCGCGGGGACATCGGGCGTAGGACACCATGTGGTTCCTCAGTCGAGGAAAATCCTTACGGAACGCGTTATCTGCGAGTCAAGGACTTTCAGGAACCTAAAGCTCTGTACGATATTAGTGGTTGGACGGCACTTCTATTGGGGTATACTTGGTGCTGAGGTTTGGAGTATAACAGCATGTTCACTTTTGAAGTATCTCTCCACTGTATTACCAGCTGAAAATACATGGCGGTGGCTTATGAAGTTTATATTCCAAATCCCAGCACCGGAGACTTAATATGTACATAAGTATGCTCAGCACTGGGCTTGAAGAGATTACTCTAGAGTCAGACGCTTTCAACACATCAAACTTGTTCTGGTCCAAATTATCACCCCGGAGATTGAGAGAGAATCAGCATAAGTATAGAAACTTATTTTTCGGGGTACTGTGTGGTTTCTACCGCATGTTCACTTTGGAAAATAGCTTAGATTCTGCATGTGTCGACATTTACCAGCTTTCCAGCCCGTCGCCCGCCCGACAGCTTTTCAAAGCTTTTAAGATACGTGGCCGTTGGTGCGTGTCCAACTTCAGTTGGTGCTGCCTGGCCGCCAGTGATTTCTTACATTTCATCGGGATGGGCCTCTGACTCCTAGCCTTCCTAGAGCTATTTCTAGCTCGGTAACCGTAGTGCTTGCTGCATCTGGTGACTTCCAATTGTTGCTTCGCTGTAGTTCGTAAGTACACCACTCTGGAGCGTCATTGCCACCCAAAATTTTCAGTGAAGCTCTGGTGCGATCTATTTGTACATCCACTTCCTCTGTACTGCAGGAGATCCGATCTACTTCACCCTCCTGCCCGCTAGCATCGACTCTAATGAAAAACACACTGTGCTCAGTTCCAAAGACGTGCGCAGAGAGTCACGTACCTATACAATGTCAGTATCGACCTTCATATTGGTACGGCATTTATCTTACCTCTCGTAACAGCCTGTTGTCTTCTTGAAGAGAACCTACTTGGATCTTACATTCTTCAACCTGTTCCTCAACTTCATTAATCCTCTTTTCCCTTAGAGATTCGTCTTGCTCTATTTACCACCGAGATGTAAGCTCGCTCCTACACAGTGTTGCCACGGCCTTCCCTGGCCTTGTTTACTTATCGATCGGCCTCTACGTTTCCAACGATGCCTGGGTGGCCTGGAATCCACCGAATCTCCGTCTCAATGCTGTTGCCCTGCAAGAGGGATCTCGCTTCGTTGTTAATCCGCCTCGCTAGCTACTGTCCTGGGCCCAGTTCTAGGTTCACATTAGCGGGTATCAGTATATAAGAGGAAGCATGCTTACATGTTCTCCACACACGGTAGATCCCTCCTCCGCCTCTTCCCTCCACCTTGAAGCTTCACACAACCATCTTGTATCGTCCTTCTTCATATAGCTAGTCTTTCGAATACCGCCTACCCAGTATATCCATAGGTGAGGACGTATTTCTAGCTTTCCAGCTTCATAGGCTGCAATGATGGCTAGGATGTTCACAGTATCCCCGGGGGTAACGAGTTTGCTGGTCAAAATCTCACTGAGTTGAGCCACTCGGTATGAAACGTTATTGGCCGGCTCGTTTCTGTAATTGTTGTCTAGTTAGCTACCCAGCCTATTGATCAATTAGTGACGTTAAACATACTCATGAGGGACGAAATTCTTTATCGAAAGAATTGCACTCCTGGCATTGTCGACGTTGAAACCTCACTCAATATGCTCCTCATATGCTTGAATTGCCGCTTTACGATTACCACTAAGATACAATGTCAGTAGATTCGTTATAGTGGGGCATTTTTACTAAGGGACCCTAAATACGGTAGACATCGTGATATATTAAGCAAGGACTATCGGTGTTGAAAGTCCTCAAGCACACGATACTAGAAACTAGAGCAAAGTCTCCTGAGGTGCTGTCGTAGAGGAAACGAACGAAAATGTGTGTAAAGAAAGGTCACAGCTACCTACATAAGTACTGGAGGACAACAGGCTTGGCCTATTCCACGTGGTTTTAAGCTTCAAGAAGCTTTTGTAGGTGTTGATAGTTTCATCATCATCAACATCATAACCTAATATACGTTTTCGCTATCTATCAATCGAGAAAATGAGTTCGCACTCGAGCGGAGCCACTAGTGCGCTCGGGCGAGAATTTTCTGCCCATCCTGCGCTCAGACTTGTATACCTCGCTCACACTTATTCATCTCGCTCAGACTTATGTGTCACTCAGACTAATTCGTCTCGTTTACACCGGTACTCGATTTTGCAGTTTCAATTTCATTACGAAATATTTGTTAAACGATAATATGGCATCTATTCTCTAACTATCTATCTATATATACATACGGTCGATCTGAGCTGGTGGGAGACGGTACTCAAGTGTACTTAAAAGACGGTGCTCAAACACACTTGGAGACGGTGATCGAGTGCACTTGGAGGCGGTCGATCTAGGCTGGCTGCAGACGGTGCTCCGGTCCTCGAGAGCTGGCTGGAGACGGATCTGGGCTGGCTGAGAGTTGAGACCCTATTCAGGGGTTAACTTGTAATCGTGGGGATGTAAGGAGAGAAGACTTAACTTGTGCTCCTAGAGCTGGCCGGGAGCTGGCTGGAGACGGTGCTTGGGAGCTGACTGGAGACAGCCAATCGGAGTTGGCTGGAGACAGGCTCGTATGGAGCCAGCAGCAGACGGGGGCTGGCTGGGGGCAGTATATGGTATTAACTTATGACCCTTTCGTGGGCAGGTAGAGAGGGGTGACTTAACAGTGTGTTCTCAGGTGCTGGTAAAGTGGTGGACGAGATAGAGAAAGCTGGGAGATGGAGATGGGGGGGATGGTCAAACCAGCTCATGCTCCGCATTCCCGATATAGAGAGTGGACAGGAATATCCGTCTCTTTGCTCTCAAAATTCGTTTCTGTGTTGTGGTGAGTGTTGTTCGTCGTTCAGACGTTCCACGGAATAATAAGTACCTTAAGTATAGAGTAGAAATCCGAGGGCTTCTTATAATCTGTATCTTTTCCGCCTCTACCTCAAAACAGTGCAATTTTGTCGAGCTCATTCGTCAGGGAACCGAGAACTGAAGCTTTCATTGAAGCCGCTAGCGCTGGAACTGGCAAAGGAGGTCCAGATGTCATGGAACGCTTTGTGTATGACACGTAGGTATGCTGTTTTGAGAAGGCAGCTGGTAAATGTATAACCGCAAGTTGGAAACGAGTGACTATCATCGGTATACGGATGTCAACAAGTGGTAGCCTAGGCGGTCAATTTAAACACTGGGTAAGGTTAGGGTTTAGGTGACACTAGGATTAAATTGTGGTGTGCCTTCTGCAGGCGTTAAATGTCAGTCCGCTCCGAGACTTTGTCTCTTCCAAGTATCTTATTGCTAGCAAATGGGATTGGGGCTGCGGGTGCTGGCATGAGCAGCGCTCTTAGAAAGCGCACTTGAAATTGACGGGAAGCGAACTAGGAGGATATGAAAGTTAAGTAGGCTTGACGGATATGGGACATAAACTACTTAGGGACAGGAGAGCTTTAAATACTAGCATTTTCAGATCATGAATCGGCCATAAGCTGCTAGCTAAGTTCGAATTTTTGACCCGGTTAGAGTCAAGAGCCAGCTGGGAGCCAGCTGGATAGTAGAGATCATACCGAGAACTACTTAAGTACTTAAGTAGCTAGAGGTAGTCGTCGCACCGAACGGCGTGAGAGTGACACCGCCTCGGGCCGATGAGCACATGGGGTGTAAGGTCTCCACGCAATGTGGCCGTTATGCAGCGGAATCCGCTTAACTACAGTTGCAAAAAATAGAGTTTTTTTCAACGTTTCCTATCTGTCTTAAAGTGCCATCAATTCTATCAACTGTCTGAATACGCAGTGAGCACCATTCAAAAACGAACTGAAAACGCTTGCAAAATTGATAGCACTTTAATACGGATCGACCACGTTTATTAAAACCCCCCTTTCATTTCACAGTACCTAAGTACGAAATGGGTCTACTCGGGCACATAAGACTTTGTATCTCAGACTATAGTTACTCTCGTAAACAAAACTTTGCCTCGCTCGCAATTTCACAGCGCTAGTGAAAAAGTGAAAGTCTGGGCCTCAGACTAAGTACATATGTAAATATAATTAGTGCATCTCCGGCCAATGCACTTTCCAGTCAGCCTTTGCAAATCATAATAATTGATGCGTCACTAACTATAGTTTCAAGGCGTACGTATTGCTTTTAAAGGACGTTCGTACCAAGAAAAGTGATGAAGTTGTGGTTTCTTTTACATTTGAGCTATCGTAGCATTAATCTATCGTGTACCTGAGCACTACCGTACAAACCCTCTGTGACGTGTGATTATTTGGTGGCTTTACGTACCGTATGGGCCCTCTGTCCGTCCGAAACTCGACGTTCTGTACACTGGAAATACCCTTTACTACACCAACAAATGCTAGGTTCCTCCCATCTGCAGCTACCTTGGTAGGAAGCCTATGTTTACTCTAGAGCAGTCCATCAGCTGGTAACTGGTACGGCATATCCCCGGTTATCATGCTGTTCCAATATTAACCTGCTCGCTGGCTGAAACTTCGGCGAAGTTGCATTGATATGCATGCATGGTTGTGCAGGGTGGCTGAGGGATTCGGCCATTCACGACAAGCCCGGGCTCGTCCCAGGCCAGTGAGGCAGTTGCCAAGTGCTGATACAAACATCACGAGCCTAGGCATGCATGCGAGAGCAACCCGACGAGTTAGCATATTTCAGCGGTTAGCAAAGTCTACAAATTACCATGTAACTGGACTCCAAAGAGCGGTATGAAATACAGAATGAAGCTGAAGGGTTTGAGGCACACATGCAGGTACTAGTACCTGCTCTGTATTCCGACTCTCACCACTGTCACCAGCTACAGACATGAACGCCTTAGATAAGTACTTTTACCTACTCTATATACATTCATGTAAAGCTACACACAGCAATCAAGCCTTCGCCATCTTCTTCGACTTTTTCTTTAAGCTCTGCACTAGACTCTGCAGCTCATCTTTTTTCCCGTCCTTCGCATTCTTTTTCCTCTTCCGCTGTCTCCCATCTTCCTCATCAGGCGCTGCATCATCTTTGCCACTTCTCGCGGCAGACCGCTTCTTCCTCTCTTCCATTAGCTTTTGGGTACCCTCAGTCTTCACGAACCGCGGATTTGTAGGATCAATTGCAAAGTCATGGCGCTCAAAAACGGCAGCGAAACGAGGATCCTTGACGTCCATCTCAAAGTCTTCTTGGAGACCCTCAGCTTTTGGCATTACCTTCTTATACTTCGATTTCTTAGCCTTCTTTAGTTTCTCTGCATTGATGACCTGCTTCATGTCGAAATGGCTGAGTTTCTTGCCGTCCTTGCCGAGTATGTTGTCATCATCTGCCACGAGAAGTTCCAACTCAGCGAGTTTCGAGGCTTTCTCCGTGGCTTCTTTCGCCTTCTCCTCGCGCCTCTTTTGTTTCTCTGCCTTCTTGTGTACGGCGTTGGATTGCATTGGCTCGTCGAAGAAAGGATCATCGAAGCCTAACTCCACTGCCGCCTGATCGGGTTCCTGTGCTTCGGCCTTGGGAGCCGCTTTCTGCTGGTTCTCATCGCCTGTAGTGGTGCCCCCTCTTTGTGCCTTCATCTTGGCTTTCCTCGCTTCTCTACGCTCCTTCTCCTTCCTGCGGTATTTTTCAATAGTCGTTTCCTCAAGCTCGATAACCTTTCCGTCCTTGTCCTCGTCTAGTCTAGACGTAAATGCGACCTCCAACTCACCAGTCGGCTCGGCCTTGGCCTTACCGCCGAATGTGAGTCCGCCTAAGAGCGCTCGGTACTTCTCCATATTCTTGTCCTTATCCTCAACTTCTGAGTCGGAATCGGAGGCAAGGTAAGCTCTGAGCTCGGTCTCTTCAATGTCACGTTGAGAGAAAGCTTTCTTTGAGACTTGTTTTCGTTGCGCATCGTCTTCGTCCCATGTCAATTTCACCTTCGAGTGTTGGAGCGCCTGTTCCGTGTCGTGAGTATCATGCTCTGCCGCAAGATCATAGGTATTCAACTTACATCGGTGATAAAATCAGTTGGCGTGTAGTCGGTTGGATCTTGTGTGCACTCATCACGGGGTTTGTCGTCGTTAAAACTTGTCTCATCAGGTATAAATCTTAGATCAATGAAGTTTGCCGTGGTCTCATACTCGGTGCCGTCGCAGTTCTCGTAGATATGTTGCGCCGTGTGCTTCGAATCGCATTCAACAACGGCATAGTAATATCTATTCAAATCAGCACTTCCGCTATAAAGTGAGCGCAAAGAGTAACCCACCTTAATCGCTCCAATTGATACTTCCTCAGCTTCGCGCTATCAAACTCCTCGCTCCTACCCTCCTTCACAATTGTCTTCTTTATAGCCTCTTCATCCTCATCGCTCTCTTCATCCTTTCGAAATATCTCACGTGGCGGCCCCTCTAGTTCCTCGCGTTCCATCCGCTGCCGCCCAAATTCCGACGGATAGACAGTAACCTTCACAACCTTTCCTCTGCTCGGCGCAAAACTTGAAAATACCTTCATCAAGTCGACAGCGCGCACATTGTCCCAGTCGAGATTTACACACGCAAGCCGTCGGGAAACCTCACCAGTCGGAACCTCTGCCTCTTCCTGCATCCAAACCCCTTCCTCCATCTCTACCTCCTCTTCATCATCACTCCCACTTTCAGACGACGTGTCAATTACACCCTCTCCTCTCGCTGGATCAAAACGCACCCTCCCCTCCTCTTCTTCTTCCTCATCATCAGAAGCAAGTTTGTAGAAACGAGACAACTCGGCTTTTGAAGATCCCTGGGGTAGCTTCCGGCCATAGCGATCGATGAGTGGTGCCTGTGAGGAAAATTTGGGGTCGCTGAGGACGCTGCGGAAGCGGGAATCGATGGTCAGAGAGGTGTCCCGTCGCTTTGGAGGCGCGAAGTGCGGGTCGTTGTGAATTATTGAAAAACGGGGGTCTGTGGTCACCGGCGCTGTATCTCGAGGAACCTTGGTTTTGGTGGGTTTTGGTTTTGGTTTCGGCGACATGGTGAGGATTTGTGATTTGAGATGGATGGGGGAACTTTTTTTGAGAATGAATTGGGTGTGGGGGTGGCCGGGTAAAAGCGGTAGTGGAAAGTTCCCACGCGACCTGCCGCGACCGCTTCTACTTGTTACGACACACTTCCTCCCAGCGATCCAGCCCGATTTTTCAACCTGTACCATGTCCTTATTTGGGCGAATCGCAACACCGTATGATCTCTATCTCAACTACCTTAAGCATAGCTAACATAAATTCTCAGAGGCACTCCTACGACCGGAAGTCTCTTCGGCGGAGCATCAGCTACACCTGCTTCTGCGTCTAGCGGTGGTCTCTTGGGATCCAATACTCTTGCGACTACCGCAGTGACTGGTGACGGATTATTTGGGAGAGCTAGTACAACGCCAGCAGCTCCTAAGCCTGTGACGGGAGGTGGTCTGTTTGGTTCTGTGCAACCTGCCGCGACATCCGCCCCAACAACGGGGGGTGCAACCAACGCCCCTGCGAGTTCGACCACGACAATGACCCCTAAACTGTCACTCTTGTACGTTCATATCCCGTCGTTCTACATTTGAGAGGATGCGGTGGGAGCAGTGCTGAATTGGGACTAGCCCGCCAGCAGCGAACACGACCGGGGGTGGATTTTTTGGCTCTACGCAACCTGCTGCGAGCACGAGTACGCCAACTGGCGGTGGTCTTTTCGGCTCTGCACAACCTGCAACTGGTGGCATAACAACAACGCCTGCCACTGCTGGCTTCTCTGGTCTCAAGCAACAGCCGCAGCAACTGCAACAGCAGCAGCAGATGATACCCGCCGCAACCCTTGATGTCACCAAACTCACATCTACCACACGTTTCGGCGATTGTCACCAGAGTGTGCAACAGGCGATGGAGCAAATAGAGTATATTCTCACCCCCGGCGCGCGAGATGAGCGCTTCTGACCATGTATAGGGCTGAAATCCAGAATCAGATCTCCATGTCCTGCCAGCTTGCGGACCTGTTCCCAAGCCACCGCGAAGCTCTCGAATCCATCCCCGTCGATGGGTTTGTTCTCTCAAACCGACTCGCAACTCTGAAATCGTTTCAAATGTCCGACCAAGCCGCCTACGACCATGTGCGCGCGAATCACGACGCCGATGATGACGCCTCGACGCTTTCGATCCGCACGCTCGATCTCTTCCGTCTCCCTCACGCACAGCGTTCACAATACATCCAGCGCAGTGCCAATTACTCAACACCTCAGCGGGAGAACGATGTTACTGGTAACAAGCCCATGATTACATACTTCAACAAGCAGGCGGATGAAATGGAACGCAAGATGGAGATGATTACGCGGATCGTACGGCAGGTTGAGGGGAGTCTTCTTAGCGTCGAGGCGCAGGCTATCCAGGGTGCAAGAGGCGTGCACGTTGATGGGAGGGATATTACCGCCGTCACTGGCGGAGTTACCGGAAGACAAGATGCAAGGAGGTTGAATAGTGCGTTGAGGGGGTTTAATGATGCGTTGAAATCTGTCAGCGGCAGGATTGTAGATGCACGAGAAGGACTGGAGGCGCTAATTGGAAGCCGGTGAGCAGTGCAATACACACTTGAGTTAGGTAGTAGGAAACCTGTCAAGGCTATTACCTCGTAACAAAATTGGCTGGGGGATGTATGTACTTAATTTTTCTGTTTGTAGGGGATCTGTTCTTTCTCTGCTTTATTGGTATACTGTTGGGCGTTTTAACGTTTTGGTTTTGCTGCATGCTCATCTGAGGCATTCCCAGGTTTTCTATTCATTGCAAGACGGGGACGTAGAATAAAATCACGTGAAAATGGGATTGGACAAGAAATGAAAGGCGTACTCGAAAGTATCCAATTATCTGCCGTATTTGGCATACTCAGGTTATGCGAGGGTCAATTGGTTGTTACTCTTGACCTCACTATCGATACCTGTGGCGGAGACGACGCGATTGCGGGAGAGGGCAATCGAGGTAGAAAGCGAGAGCCGATAGCGTTGGCGTGCTTTTAATGTAGAGTGAAGGAAGCCGAAGAGTGCTGGGGGACCAGGCGCTGGCAGTCGGAGTATGTTGGAGTACCTACCCGGGTCCCGCCACCCTGCTGGTCGGTACGTCAATATTGGAGCAAATGTTAAGCCGTCACAACACCTAAGGAGAGCTCGATGAAGGAATCATGTTCGTCCATACAAGCCCTCGGATGCTTGAGAAATTATTAACTAAAGCTACGGTAGCCTGAGAGATTGCTAACTTCAGCAGTGTCTACCGGTAAGTAGCCAGTAACCAGTGACCAAGCACGAGTGTTCGGTACAGTCAGTGTTCCCAACGGGCCCGGCCGGGCTGAGGGCATTCGCGGGCATTCGGGCCAGCCGGGCTAGGCCAACAATTTGAAAAGCCCGCGTGGCTCGGCGTGGGCCCGGCTTTTTTTGAAAGCTTGCAGGCTTTGTCAGGGCCGCTGGCCGGCCTGCATATCTGAAACATAAAATCAGCAAACAGTTATCCTGTATTGATGGCTGATGACATTATTTTCAGCAGTGGGAGGTCAATTTTGTTGGCTATTCTTAGTAGTGGCATACAAATTTGGAGCGAGCATAGATGGTCACTCGGCCCACAGGCGCCCGCAGGCCGGCCGGGCTATTTCTCCAGAAGCCTGCGCTAAGGGCGGCCAGCTTCAAAAGGGTGAAACCCGGCCGGCCCAGCCATTTGGAAACGCTGGGTCCGCCCCGTCATACAAGCCACCACGAGCCCGGGAGAGCGAGAACCCGACAAACCTGAGGTGAGATGAATCTTAACGTGGCACTTCAGAGCGACGAGCTCTTTACTGCGAGGAACATATGCAGGTCCAAATTAGTACTAGCAAACTATATTTGTCAAATAACTAGTCAATAAAAAAACACTAGCACAGTACAACTTTGAATTCAATGCCGTCCACTTCTTCTAACACCAACCCCCTTACATTGACCTGGATCAATATCAGTAGCATCTGTTCCTCCCAATAACTGGATCGCTTCATTAGTGGGTGCAAACAACAGCCCTTGAAGCCTGAGGCATGTGTGAATACTTCACTTCACAGATGAAGTCATCCAGTTCAATACCCAGTACTTACGTATTTTGCAGTCACTCATTCTACCGTTCTTCCCCTACTTTATGATGCTCTAGACTGTAAAGCACATGGTCCTTGCAAAGGACCTGTTTAATAGTGGCTACTGGAGCTGAGCTTTGAAAATTTTCAGTTTACTGCGTATCTCATTCTTATAAAAATCATAGTCGACTTCTCGAGTCGTCCAGGCCTGTCGCTCAGCGCTAGCATCGTGCGCTGTCTCTGTAGCTCTGATTGGCTTAATTGATGAGTGGCTAAGAAACTGAGTACACTGCACTGAAGCCGCGGTACCGTACCAATATTCCCAACGGGCCGGCCGGCCCCCCTTAGGGCAGGCTTTTTTTTTAGAAAAGCCCGGTCGGCCGAGTGATTTTAGGTGAAACGTGCATGTTGACCGGAAAGAACTACTGAGCCATGATATCATTACTAACTATGCTGAAACAATCAGAGAGCCAAGAAACACGAAAGAAGAACATTTTAAACCAAAGGAATAGTGCATTGGGGCAATCATGCAAATGCTAGAGTGTACTACATGGCAATGATGGAATGAAAGCAGGTGATGAAGAACGAAAGGAAAAGAATGTCCTGATCGTGGGAAAACTTGTGTTATATAACAAAACTTTCATTTGCTTCTCCCTTTTTTACCGCAGCTGCAACCTTCATTTTTCTCACTAGCTACTTATGACTTTAGCTACACTTGAAATAGCATGGCTAGCTAGCATTTGCAACCATGGTGGTGGCTTATCATTGTTGGGCCTATATGAAATTGTATATGCAGGCAGGCCCGCGGGCCGGCCGGGCCTGTTAGGAACACTGCCCAGGTGCGCTTGAAGCGCACCCAGAAGCATAAAGTCAAGCGCTGCTGGGAGCACAGAGTACAAGAATTTAGAAGCCCATACGTATTAGAGACTGAAATTAAGTATGTACGTCGACGTGCGAGAATTTACGTCGGCGTATTTTGACCAAAACGGGGTCACCATAGTCGTCCTTCCACTCGAGCATTTGACCTTTCACTCTAAGAGTCTGGATCCTGGCCGATAGTAGTGTTGTAGGAGGTAACACAGCGGGTGCTGAGATGATATCTGGAGATGAGGTACTTTTTGCGTCACCCTGTTTGCCGTTTCTGTTGATCAAAGGATCCATTGCTGATCTTGCCATCCAATTTGAACCGGGATGAGATTATGCTGGGAGTTTATGATGGTTTTCTTGTTTTGAATTTGGACCCCCAGCTGCCGTTTTAGTGTTTTCAGAGGGCCTGGTTGGCAGGGGCGACATTGGGTCTGTGGCCGCTATGGGAATTAGGCAGGGCGCTGAAAATGGAATTGCTTCAATGTTGATAACGACATAAAACTCCATTATGACTACAGTATCATAGCCCTTCCTCCAGAATTTCTCCGCCCATTTCCTCTAAAGAATAGACGGACTCCTCCAGTTTTTCTTGATCATAAGTACATAAAATAGATAACTAGCAGCTGCGGTCATAGAATATGAAAATAAGGCCTTTCCGTACATTCAGAACCGTTTCTCTGAGCGCAATAGTTCGGACATCATGGGTCAGGCCCATCCTGTCCGTTAACTTTGAACTGTTTCTCACCAAAAGTATCCATCACACACCAAATAATTATTGCTTTTACACTAGTCGTCTGTTAACCAAAATCTGTTACACTAGGAGTCCCGTACAAACCGTTACGCTCCGTATAAAACACATTTGGTGGTAGGTCGCCGAATTCGAAGACGTGACGAAATTATAACAAAAACTGTAGTGATCTCATAACTGCATTTATCGACTAAAAAACTACCGAAAACAAAGTTAACTCCTGCGGTTGGCCGGTGGGAATTGATTGTCTAGAGTCAAACCGGATTCTTATGAACATAAATATCGAGTGATAAATTATGAATATGACATTTGCTACTGTCTGAAATGCGGTAGTCTAGTTGTACTTTAGAGGGCCGTAAGGATTCTAGATTTTGTGTATATAATGGGCAAACATTGAACGAAGATAGCGGTGTGGCCTAATAGCTAAACGCCGATGAAGCTAGCGCTCCCAACCTGAAGATGTAAAGTCTACATACGAGGATCGATATTACCGCTTGGACCAATGGTTCTGGATCATCTAGTATCCAAACATGAACGATCGGATCTGATAGCTATAAAATACAAGGAGGCGAATGCTTGCGCACCTCGATTTTCGTGATATTACTTATTCTGCGGGCGTTTACTAGCTGCTATTAACTTTTTTGAAGGTACGGCCTGAAATTACTAGTAGTTCCATTCCAGATAGCTTCATGTGTAAAGTCTTTAGGTATTAATATATTGGGGTTTGGAGAAGCAATAGGTACGCTCGCCACTTGATGCTTGGAGTTGGGAATCAGTGCTCATCACTCGGTACTTGGCATGTTATCTGTTGAAAAGTGTACTGATTGATCTATCTAGAAGAGACACAAAGACCGTATATGTACAATCTACCATATGCGTACGCGTATGCACTACCTGACATGAGACGCATAGCCCTAGTCCTGATGCATATCC
>Ga0307512_10000076_pt1 | contig 115540 bp, 110 predicted proteins | sample 14_EM_MG_FD_200267 | JGI IMG/M metagenome (GOLD analysis project Ga0307512, IMG submission 200267) | Populus trichocarpa ectomycorrhiza microbial communities from riparian zone in the Pacific Northwest, United States - 14_EM | ecosystem: Host-associated > Plants > Roots > Unclassified... | reverse complement strand
CAGGAATGCCCTCCTAGGGTCTGATACTCCTGAAATTGACGCATCTAAGTTTACACTCCACATCCTCTCAGACCAGTGACTAAAATACATTTTGCTGATGCTATGCAACGCGACACGTCGCCTGGGCGACGGGTAGCATGTAATTCTCCGTCAGAGCCGTCAGAGCCGTCTGGAACACCCTGGTGTTTCTGACGGAAACTAGAGTTGTAGCTGATGCAATGTTGCTGTAGTTTTTCCCAGTGAAGGCTGCGAATATCTGATAAATTGATGTCTGCAAGCAATCGGAACATACATCATCGAAGCTAAAAATTGTTTACCCCACGTGGATGCTCATTCTCAGAATGGGGCAGTGACCGTGTTGCTGTCTCTTTTGCCTATAAAAGCTGCCATTACATCGTTTATGCATAACAGTGACCAAATCACTGTGTAATTACTGTACTTACAAAACCACAAATCGTTGACACTCCATTGACGCTCATTCTCAGAATGGGGCGGTGACGATGTAGCTGTCCCTGTTGTCTACAAATGCTGCCAATACATCAGTTATGCATAAGAGTGACCAAATCACTGTGTGATTACCATTCTTACACAACCACAACTCGTTGACGCGCCTTTGACGCTCATTTTAATGTATTGTCCATTCAACATCTGCTGCCATCGATAATAGATTTCATCATGATTTGAACTTATTGGTAGTTTTTCTGACAGATTGAGGCTTGGCCCTGTGGCAAATCCGAGCACAGTAACATTTTTGCACTGTTCACTCTCACACGACTAAAATTTATGTATCTTGCCAAAAGCTTCATTGCACCTGCTATACATCTGTTTATCAACCAATATTTACAAGCTACTGCTCACTATTTGCCCATAATATATCTCCAACTAAAACTCTTGGTCAAGATACATACAGAAGCTGGTGAAAGATTGACGCATCCTGTCCTACTGTTTCTTCACTCCCTTATTACTCCTTGTTTCGATTGCATTGACCGTTATCAACAGCTTTCAGCCTGTCTCTTTGACATCCGTGTCGGCTGAATCAATCCAGGAACATATGGCGCGGCACTCACATCCCCCTGCTCTGGGCATTCCGGATCGTCGATGCAATTGTCTTGCTCCATGCGAGATTCAACGTCCGCCACGCAATCGTCTTCGCTGTCATTTGGATTATCCAAGTCCCCATTCCAGTTAAGCTAATCTTCTGAGTCCGAAACGGTTTGAGGCGCGCAATCCTCATCCCTTTCGACTGGATGACGGTTGATTCTTCGGATTTGGCGGATATTCAATATTTGAGTTCGTCCTGCAGGGAGGTCCTCTGCAGTCAAAGGTGGTGGCAAAAGAGATTTTTCTGACAATTTGAATGCAGCCACACCATCATGTTGAAAGCGTGACCACGATGCTTTGACGATCTCTTCTTCCATCCAAAATGTATCCCACAGCAGTCATCTGCTTGTTTTGAGCGCGAGATTTTTTCTGGGTAGCACATAGATTTTAGCTGCCCTGCCACATCTCCAAAAAGTTGTGAACCTTGCCCATTCTGTGCAATTTCCTTTTCTCCGCCTCTTTCTTCATTTCCGAGTCGTTTTCTGCGTTCATTGTATCCAAATCTGGGTCAGTGCCAGCCTAACTGCCGTTATTGGCCCGAGCAAACTGCCTTACAATGACCTTTTCGCGAAGGGTCTCGCCTGTGGTTTTCGACTGCCTACAGCCGATCACATCTCCGCCAATAGAGAAACTGGCCTTCACTCCGACTCCGTGTGGTATGATGGAGAATATGTTGCGTGCCATATTGGAAAGATCGGCGTACTTTGAGTGCGTTTCCTCCTGATGATGGCACCAGTCCGTTATGTCCGGTAACCACAATGTACTGCAATCTCCATTGGGCCGGAGTTGTGATCATTGAGATTTTGATCAATTTGCCCCGAGTTCTTTGGGGCTTCAAGTGGCGAATTCTAATAGAGCCTAGCAGTGGTCAATAAGTGTGCTGTGCGATCACTTCGTCTGGGTGTCGTCTCAGCTACATTGTTAGGCGTTAAGTATTCTTCATCATTGCTGGACAAATCCTATGGATCAAAGCATGATTGACTGGACCCTGAAGCTGTTGTAGAGTGAATGAGATTGCTGCTGGGAAAGCATTCGTGCATATTGACCGGCACAGGTCGATGATTGGCACAGTATTCATTCTCGGCATAATTTCGAATGGCCTCATGATATTGGGTAGTATAGGATGTCTCGTCGTCAGGATTAATATCCGTTGCCTTGTCGCACTTTCTAAACAATCACAACTTCTGCAAAAGATCTGGGATATGTACAGACATGGGAAGCATACCCGTCGGGGGAGTTCCTTCACCGTAGAATGTGGACAGCCTCTGTCCAGCTAACTTTACAGTGAAGAACAAGTCTTCCTTCCATGGAGTCTTCTTTTTAGGCAAAGCTCGCATCACGCTGTCCATGTGATTGAACATGTGATTGTACACTGTGATCACGTGATGCAATGTGACTGTATGCCTCTGCGACATTCACAGGGTCCAATATCAAAATGGCCTCAATACTTCCATGACATACTTCACAATGATCCATTCATCCTGAGTTGTGAAAAGTGACCGGTAATAAGGTTATTTTGGATTTTGGAGCCATGCGCGTGTGAATTCTGGTAATTGGTAGGTGCGCTCGAGCAACTCCAGTGTTGAGTTCCAAAGTGTCTTCACATCCATAATCGGTAGTACAGCACTGCGAACTTTGGCTGTTTGATTGTCAATGAACTCATTTCGACAACCAGGTGTTAGTGTAATCAATACAGCAAGCACTCTCTGCTATATGAAGGTCAATTTCAGGACTTTCAAAATATCATGAAATACATACTTTCTCAATTATCTTTGCTACATCTGGTTTCATGGCCGACACCTTATTGATTCTAGCGTTGCCCTCTTTTCGAAGTCTTTGACCCTTCCCAATGTCCATGCTTTCATTCTCAACAAATTGCTGATCGCAATCAACATCATCGAATGTGAGTGGAGCTTCACGCAGTGCCCAATTTTGATCCATATAATAAGCAATGACCGTCGTTATGGGCAGTTTGTGCGGTGATGTCCATCTGTTCAAAGTTAAACTAACTTTATTTCGTGCAAGCAATTGATTCTTGATTGCATCCACGGTCAGTGCACATTCCCTGCGGCAAATCTTGCTAAGGGTCGTAGCGGACAGCAGCACTAGGTCATCACGTAATGCCTTATATGACGGTCGTAGCTCTAGCTTTGATATAGCGTTCCATGGCTTATGAGCCGAAACAAATCGTAACATGAGGTAGCGATTCCACATGTCCCAGTGTTATTCAGAAGTTTCAAAGTCCTTAGCTGCCAGTTTGGAACGTTTGGTCTGTCATTTCGGTCAATATGGATCAATCTGGATGTCCAATATGATCTACCTCAGCAAACTTACTATTGTGATTCCTCGACTTCCTTGCCTCTTGAATGAGGCCAAAGCTGTTACATCAACCGTCAAACTATTCAATTCAGTAACCTCTGACTCTGGTAATTCGTTCAAGTTTGCGATGTGAACATTTGCCAGCAAGTGTTTCCCCATTAAGCTTGTCCCATGTTCTGATGGATGGCGAAGAACTTGATGACCAACGATACATATCAGGCCGGGGCTGCCGGTTTGCTAAATTCCACAGTGTAAATAGAATCGCCCCGACCGGGCATGTCGGGAATTTTTCCAACCAATGAGCCACTTCAAGCCTACAGTCATTGAAGCCTAACAAGCATCGAAGATGATTTGGAAAGTAAGGTCGCTTAAATCACGAATAAAGACATGTTTATGTTTGGAAGAGATCAGAACCTCGAGCAATGAGGTGTTCAAAGATTTTGAATCCGACATGGCGGTAGGAAGTAGAAAGCGGGGTAATCCACCTTGAAAGTCAGCCGAAAGTAATGATACAGTAAAGCAGACTGCGGGTTCCTGAATCTTGACTCCACAGCTAGAAGTAAAACAATCAGATCTGTGAGACATTGCATGCATATATGTGAAGTTGTATACAAGGACATATTGAAAAGACTGACCGCGTAAGACTCAATTCAGTAACAATGCGATGCAGTTCATTGCTGTGTAGCATACTGAGCCCCCACAAGAATTGTTGACACTCTGTGGGAGCTCAATTGTAGGAGGCGGATGTGATATCGTCACTAGCATTTTTGCCCATAAAGGCAGCTGATAAGTTGATCATGGAATAATGTCGTTCCATAGCCCTTAGATTATTCAAGATGTATAATCAAAAATCGTTGACACTCCGTTGACGCTCATTCTTAGGAGGCGGTAGCGATATCGTCCCTAGCATTTTGGCCCATACAGGCGGCCAATGCATTGATTATGGGTCAACGGCGATGCCCAGCGCTTTGAGTGCCCATCATGCATAGTGTTAGCAACGGTTCCATATTTGGAACCGGCCGGTTTTATAGGTCTGCATGGCAACGGCCTTACCACATCAAAAATCGACGATTTTTTTAGCGAACTGCCTAATTAAGTCTACCAATATTAGTCTGACAATTTAGAGCTTGGTTTGTGGAATATGCAGCTTTGCGTGGCGCATCTTTTGGCCGTCTCCAATTTTCGATATCTTCAAAACTCAGCAAGCAGTGGCCCAAAAACATCGTTGTTGGACCAAAAATGACTGTATTTTTGAAGCTGCTTGCTGAGTTTTAAAGATATTGAACATTGGAGACTGCCAAAAGATGCGCCATGCAATGCTGCATATTTCACATACCAAGCTGTAAATATTTTATTCAATATTGGTGGACTTAATTGGGGGAACCGTTTGGCAGAAACCGGAACCGAACCGGCCGGTCCCGGGTTTTCTTGGAACCGCTATTGTAGAAACGGTCCAAAAATGGAACCGTTGCTAAGACTAATCATGCAAGACGAAGAATTGTTGACACTCCATTGACGCTCATTTGTAGGAGGTAGTTGCGATATCGTCACTAGCATTTTTGCCCATGAGGGCAGCCGATGAGTTGACTATGGGTTAACGCCGTTCTGTAGCCGTTAGATCGTGTAAGATGCAAGACCAAAAATCGTTGACGCTCCGTTGATGCTCATTTTTAAGAGGTGGTAGCGATGTCATCACTAGCATTATTGCCCATGAAGGTGGCCGATACATTGAATATGAGTTAATGCCGATGCACAGCGCTTGGAGAGTCCATGATGCAAGACCAAAAACTGTTGACACTCCGTTGACGCTCATTTTTAGGAGGTGGTAATGATATCACCGCTGCCATTTTTACCTATAATGGCGCCCAACACTTCGATTATAGCTTAATGTCATCGGACAGCTGTTTGATAATCCAAGATGGAAGAACAGAAATCATTGACGCTCCGTTGACATTGATTTTCATAAGATGGTAGCAATGTCGATGCTAGCATTTTTGGCTTTCAAGGCGGCGAACACTTTGAGCATGTGTCACACTGACCATGCTATTTGTTTGATTATCAGACTCACAAGACCGACAATCGTTGACACCTCGTGGACGAGCCTTTCCAGGATGGGTCTACAAGCCTGTCACCCACCTTTTTACCTATAAAAACCACCAATACAATGACTTTGGAAGGATGTGACTATGCAGCCGTATGTTCGCCGAAAATGTAAGACCAAAAATTGTTGACGCTCCGTCGACACTCAACTCAATGACATACTGACAGTCAGAGGATGCTCAGCAATGGTGTGTAAAAATGCATATAGTCGTCATTGGCAGTTGATAAATCGTTTCGATGTATAAACGTTTGCATCGAAATGCTTCGAAGCCTCTCAATGTCTGATCCACCAGTAGACACGTTATCTGAGTAATGAATGACGTTGGCCTATCATCTTCCAGCGCTTTTGGCCAGCAAATAACTGCATATAAATCTGTACACTAGTTTTTGATATATTTAGCCCAACATCCTCCCCTTTCCTCATCCAGCTCATTCTCCGCGATTTCCGTGACCTACCATATGCAATTTTCATCATCTTGACCATGTGCACCAGGTCTGTGCAGAGAGTTATGCAGTTGGATAAATGATCGTATGCAGTGTGACGGTTGTCATTCATTCCGCGTTGCATGGCTCTTGGACCGCTGCATCTATGACTCGTATGACATCACTGACTTATATTTTGTTAGTCAGGTTCGTCTCTATTTTAGTTTTAATTGTCTTACTTACTAGTGACGGGCAGGATGATATCAGGTTCATTGGTCGTCATTGAATGAGATTTGAAGTCTAGAACATCGGCATGTCCTATCCGACCTTTGCAAATCCATAGAGGAATTATCATGTCTCACAATTTGGTCACTGAAATCAAGTAAAGGCTGACACGTTGCAAAATAGGTACGGATATCACATTTCAACTTGATACATCGTGAGAAATGCCAATTTGCCAATTCATTCCTTCGGCGACGCAGCAGTCATCGCAATGTCTTCGTCAGAATCCGATTTCGATATGGTAATCAGCTTGCGATGCGATATGCAGGGGTTAAAGTGTGTGGGTTCGAGATGCTTTGATTTCTGAGACAGCAACAAATCCGGCATTGGGGCGCCCGGGAGGGACAGAATGCATTCGTGTGTCCGCGCGTTCAGCTAACCTCGCCTCATATGACTACTCTCTGGTCGAGAAGCCACTTGCAGCATTTGCAATTCTCCTGGGACGCTTTCAAGAGTCTCCATACGCTCATCAACTGTTGGCAGCACTGATGACGCTGCATCATTGGCCGTTTGAGGTTGAACGACAGCCGGAACCTTCGATTAGGTCGTCCAGTACTTCTTATGCCTCTCACGGAAGCAGTCGGCCGCGTCTCCCAAGCCTGGTCACGACACTTTATCATGGCTCATCTGGTTTTGCCAACAACGCTCCATGTGATACTGTACTGTTTTAGAGATTGTGCCCATCACCTAGCCTGGTTCATCATCTTCGCTAAGCTTGCCCCCTGCAGAATCTTCTTCATCATCATCCTGGTCGTCCCAATCCTCCTCATCGTCGGAACTTGGAAGAACACTCAGACTATCCCTGATGGCATTTAACATCTCCTCAAATGTTGTTTCAGGCTTGGTGGTTGTCAATCCCGCCTTTTCAGCATTTCTCATATCATCTTGCACAGGTTGAATTGTGGTCTGTGTGTCTTTAACTCGCTTTCTTGCCACAGCTGTCTCTCATTCCACATCAACCTCGATGCATTTCTCCTTCGCTTCGTTGCTTGTGAAGTGAGTTTCTCTTCATTTCCCCACCGCAAACTTCTTTTTGGATCGCAGCCTGCGCAACGCTCCCAGGGCTCTGACCCGTTCTGCTTCCAAGCCGCTCTTGCCATTATTCGCTAAATGATGTCATCATGTGGAGGGATTTGTCGATTTGCAGTATTAGCCAGCCGTTAGTGGCCAAAGGTTCTTTTTCGGAGCATTGACCATTGTATTTTGTGTATACTTTGTTGATGGACAAGATGTTGGATGTTGCAAGATATGGACCATATAGATACAAGCTGCGTCTTGTATGTCGAGGTTAGTATGCTGAATCGACTTCAACAAAGCAAAATCTGCGTTTTGACCGTCATTACATTGGGAATAGCAATGCTAACAGTACATCATGACATGATGTTTAGCGTCTGTTGCATGCAAGATCCCAGTGATTTCTTGAGGCAAACATCAGCAGACATCCATTCCATCGAAGAATGTACCATTTGTATGGCACAAAGACAAGATCTCGGTGGTCGTTCACCGTGATATATCCATGTGAACAAATCCACAACATCGGACCGACTTGGTGCAAATTGCAGGACGGTTGGCAGCCCATGCAATGGGCAGCTAGGCGCAACAGGATTCATCTTGTGTAGAATGAGCAAGTTGGCTGTTACGCATGCCAATTTGACTTGAAGCTAACTATATATTCCTCAGGACTTCCAATGTCTTTTCGTTAGCTTCTTCCCCAGGACATCCCACTTTGTTTCGTTATCATCATCTCTTCACTTCCACAGCAGCAAATCATAGCTCCAGAACCACCTCTGCAAGGTGAGAGTGGAACAGAATTGAGCAGAATGACGGGCGCTTCATCCAATACGCCACCCACTGAGACCCAACTATGACGCAGACACCACTTAGTTCACACGATGCTGCAAATGCAGACACCGAAAATATGACCCTGGACACACAGTTAATGATTGTCCGTAAAACCGGAAGCAGCAAGAATAAGAACCAGCATGCGATCGGATCAAAGTGTAGTTGTATCGAGGTACACAGCCATCAACCGATGATATAACATACAGCTAGAGTACATAGAGAGCTGCATGACCAATATATAGCCGCCCGTAATGGGAAACCTCCGTGGTCGACCAGGGCATCTGTACGCACAGTCCGCGAAGTCAAACATCATGATGTTGTCAGCTCTGGGTTAGTCGCGGACAAACTTAGTGATAAGAATCCCCGAGAGTGGACTGATCAGGCTTGGACCTCATTGGATGGTGCTACGGAAGCGTGTATGGTTGAGGTAACAGCCGAATCTAATATGTAGATGCAGCAACCAATTTCTTGTAGGTTTCCAACATGGCTGCAACTGTGGCAAGGCAAGGAGGTCGGGTACAGCTAGAACAGTCTGACATGCACCTTGCCTTGAATATAGCCAAGATGGCCAAAGTAGGGTTTTCGCATGCCGCAATAGAAGAAATGCAATTCCTAATCCGCAAACCTCAGGTGGAAGTCCGACAAGAGAAGAAGCGGGGAGTTGACATTTCTGGGCATCAATATATGAAGGCTGTGATGGAAAGACACCCAGCTATGCATCAGGAAAACCAGACGGACGGCTGCCTTCCTTGCCAAAATGGCACAGCACAGAATCCCCAGACACGCTGGAGACGCTAAGGCACAGGTGCACCTCCACCAGAATGACTCACACAGCCAACATCAGAACAGACACCACATCCACCCGAAACGCCACCTGTTCCAACAGGTAACAATGAGGTAGCGCACTTATCCGAAATCAAAGGTGTGCCACCCGGATATGTGTATACACATACTCCAGCTCCCTGTGCTCAATTTTTCAATCTTGATGCATATGCCAAAGATCACCAGTGTGATAAAGATTTTAATCCAGATTTGCTGACTGAGGAACGAACATCCACTGGTTAGTACACTATATGCTGCATGGTAATGCAGCTGACATCCATTTGGCAGATGACAGCAGCTTATTGAGCGAACCTGACAGTGAGGATGAGCATTGATCGAATGGAATGGGATTGTTGAGTTTATTATTATCTACAATTAGCGGACACTTTAAAGTATATTTTACAGGGTATATTTATATGTATTATTGAAGAACAATGTATCGATGAAGGAGAAAGTACATGAAGACGGTACAAAGGCTGCCAAAACACCATTCATGACATATTAGTCCAAATTAAATGATGAGATATTGTAGATACGCCCATGGCAAAAGGAGTGTCAATGGAGCGTCGATGATTTTTGGTCTTGCATCATTGGTTATCTGCGTGGCGAACGGTAGTGGCCATTCATCAATGTGATATTGGCTGGCTTTCTAGGCAAAAGAGAGAGCCACACACTCCCTGCCCCATTCTGAATATGAGGGTCAACGATTTTTGGTCTTGCATCATTGGTAATCTGAATGTTGATTGGTTGCGGCCATTCATAAATGTGGTATTGGCTGGCTTTATTGGCAAAAGAGAGAGCAATACGCTCCCTGCCCCATTCTGAATATGAGCGTCAATGGAACGTCAACGATCTTTGGTCTTGTAAGTCGGGTAATTCAGATGCGATTTGGTCACTACTATGCATAATCAAAGTATTGGCCGCCTTTATTGGAAAACGAAATGTAGCCACGTTCCCTGCCCCATCATGAAAATGGGCGTCAATGGAGCATCAACAATATTCGACCTTTCATCATGTGTAATCAAAGCGCGATGCGTCGGGTATAGTGTGTATAGGATGTTCTGACAGTTTTTCTAGGCTAAAACGGTCATGAACTCTTCATTGCATCATTGTAAATGAAATTAGTTGTTACTGTCTGGGAGGTTGTCATGGGAATGTCGCTTGCTTATCCGCCTAGAGGGGCTGCTGATTCCGCCTTAATAGAGGTTTGCAATCATGCACCACATAGATTACCCAAGCTGCGAGACCTTAAATTGTTGATGCTCATTTGACACTCATTCTCATGATGGGGTAGGGAGTGTGTTGCTTCTGTTATTGCCTATAAAGGAGGCCAATACCTCAGTTATGACTATCTGCAACCAATGCCCGCTCTGATTACCCAGGATGCAAGACCTAAAAGCGTTGCCGCTCCATTGACACTCATTTCCAGGATGGGTCAGGGAGCATTTGTCTACATTTTTTCAGCACAAAGGCAGCCAGTACATCCAGAAAAAACAACGACGTACCATCGATAATGTTTTACGATTAAAAGTAGGATATCTGAATGCGAACATAAATTGAACAACCCGAAATGCACAACCAGAGATTGGGCCCGACGGGTCTAGCCACACACAGCGAAACCCGCGGGTTGACAGGTACGGGACCGGGTTTGGACCGCCCAGAAGCAGCGGGTCAGGTCCTTGTACAGTTCAGGAACCAAACAGAACCAATTTTCTGGTCCAAACCCAGACCACTGGCGGGTTACCCGGACCCGTTGCTAACACTCATTCCAATCCGAATATATTGTTCAGGCTTGTTCTCCGAGGTGAGCAGGTTGCCAACTATACCAGCGGACAATCAAGAGGTTTTTATACCTCTCCCCTCTACACTCTAACTGCTAATTCTAACTATGCTTTTCTCCAGATAAATGCTCACTAGCCTCTTGTCCTCCAATCCCCTTGCTGTGATAACCAGTCAGCCTGAGCTTCGTCCAAGCAAATGGTATCCCTTCAATCTACCAGTCCTTCCTGACCAACAGTGTCCCTCTGATACACATCTCCAGACTGATTGCCATCCATCGGGCTGTTTTCTTCCGGACAATCTGCCTCTTTGTATCATTAAATAGCCTTCCTTCAAATTGTGCTCAAGTATCTTCATCCTACCGGCCATAGCTGATGCTAATTGAGAGTGACTTCATATAGAGGTGACAATGGCTGGCATCATTCTCTATCTTTGTCCATAGAGAATATAGCGATCTGCGTTTGCTTTGTATTAACGCACAATTGCAACTGTGACAACATTCGAGGATGGGTGATGATGATCTGATCGAGGGATATCTGCCTGGCGGTCACTGGTGTGGCAATAGTGCTGGCTTCGAATTGATGTACCAGATGGAATTGGCACATGACAGCATCATCGAGTGATTGTTCATGACCCTGCAACCGTGACCAATTCCAAATGTGGAACAGACAATCTTGGGTGGATGCTGTAGTATTCAGTGCATGCTTTACTGGGTGTGTGCTTGTACTCAGTGTATGCTTGTACCAGGTATACGTTCGTACTCAGTGTTAACTCAGGTACATGGCATGGAGAGATAGAGAGGGATGAATTAACTTTGTGTTCTGCGATGATGGGAGAGCTGTGGATGAGAAAGAGAGATAGGGGATGTGGTTGGGAATGATATGGAGGATACGAGCAGATATGAGAAATTGGGGGTATGACTTGCATGGTTGGGTTTTGAAGACCTTGTATCTGTATTATCAGTCGCTCAATCAGAAGTCACACCTGCCATATCGGGAATAGCAAAATGAATTGCACATGATGTTCCCCAAGTCCCAATTTTTCATGATGATTTCGCATCTAATCTCATCTCTCTCTTGCTTGTCTTCAAGTCTACCATCACCTAAGAACACGAAGTTCAGTGAGCCTTCTCAATATCTCCAAGCCATGATCAGAAGTTAAGATTGAGTACAGCATACACTGAGTACTGAATCATACCAAGATCAACTGTCTCCCGCAGCGAGCCAGTCTCATCACTCAGCTCTCAGCGGACATTGATGTACTCAATTCACTACATTCCCCAAATTACGAGTTAAGAAATGACTAGAGTCCCAACTCGTGTCACACCTCCCTCCTGATATAACGCTTCCAGATCGGCCGCCTCCAAGGCCTCCTTGAATCTTGATTGATCATTGCCTCTAAGTGCATCACCAAACTCACTCAATCATGGCCTCCAAGTTCGCATGATGAAGGCCTCCAAAGTGCATCTCCAAACTTGCACGATTATGGGCTCCAAGTGCTTCTCTGCGTTGACTTGCTCTTGCTCTCCTACTGCATCTCCACAGTTGCTCGATTACGGCCTGCAAGTGCATCTATGAGTTCTGTCGCTCTCGGCCTCCAAGTGCATCTCCAATCTCGCTTTATTACACCTTCCAAGTGCATCTCTGAGTTTACTCGCACTTGGCCTCCAAGTGCATCGCCATACTCGCTCACGCATGGCCCCCAAGTACCACTCACAAGATCAAGGTGTGGGGAAACGGCTGAACTCTCATGTTATCAAAGGGGAATTCGTGAAAATGTGCCCTCCTGGCTTGAGGATTGTAGACAGAGGGTGTGAGGATATGAAGGGGTACCCGGCTGTGACGAACCACACAAATCACAAGGATCAATGAAGGCTTGGCAAGTGTGCATGAGGAACTACACAAGCTGCATAGATCTGTGAATGCTCGGCAGGATTGTGCGGGACAAAGAGCAGGGAAAGATAAAGTGTGTATATCGTATAATGGAATGATGTCTATCTAACCTGGGGTCTCCCAAATATATACTCCCCATTGCTCAGTCCGCTCCCCCTTGCTAAGTTCATTTCCGTTATCCCTGTATCACCGTGTGCCCCATGATGGCTACCCCCTGCCAAACCGAATGGTTGTGGTGGTGAGAAACAGACTTTCCTGGCACAACATCCTCCAAGTGCATCTCAAAGTACTCTCAATCAGTGTCTCCAGGTGGTCCTCCGATCAAACTCAAGTACTGTCTGTAGCCAGATTCACCGTATGGATGTATATAGAGAGACTGAGATATTATATGCCATACCATGATGTTGCAAATCTTGTAACTGTAACAAACACAAATATGATAGACAAAATGCCTTCTGGATATTGAACTGGATGATTGAGTGCTGCGTGAATACAACACCAAGTCTCCTGGAGTGTTGCACTGAGGTCTCAGCTGCTTTCGAAGTCTCCTGCAGACCAGCACAGAGGTCTCAGCTGCTTCAAAATTTGACTATCCTTTAAGTCAAATATTGGAGCATCCTGAATACGCGTCCAAAACTGCAGGTGCTTTCAGAAGCACCTGATAATGCTCTTGCAGAGTCTGAGAGCACTTTGCTTAGCTCCAGCAGGGCCTGGAAGCATCTGGAAGTGCTTAGGAGTACTGGAAAGGTCAACAAGAGTGTCTGAGAGGTTTGTGTGTATCTTCCTGACTGATTTACCTTTTGCTGATATACATTGTCCAGAAAACTAAGTAATTCTCATCCCTTTCTGTGACCTATAACAGGTGGTAAGCCCATCAGACATTCAACTTTGTAAATCTCCTCTCTTCACTATGTCAATTCAATGTCACATGTTTCAGAGGCAGGGGATACCGATTCTTAATCAATTTGCTATTGACATCCTGAAAGTCAATACAAAATGTTAATCCTCCATCAGGTTTCTTTGACAACACCACTGGGGCTGCAAAAGGTGAAGCCGACTGTGAAATAAATGTTTTAGTCATATTTTCCTCTAGCCATTCCGTTAAAACTACCCGGTCTGCCCTTGACATCGAGTTAGGTGGTCCTAATGTTTGCGTCTTGCTGTCTTTGGTACATACCTCATAATCAATGCCTGGTGAGTGAGGAGGGAAGTGATCTGCGAAATCTCACGAAACGATTTGAGGAATTCATGACACTTTTTGGATACAATCTCCTTCCAGGGGTTTTCCTTCCAGTCATTAGCCTCAGTGGCTCTATGAATGTCCTACAGTGATCCATTGAAGACTGTTGACTTCTCTTTCTTCACTGCTTGGAAGAAGAATGATCTATTTAACAGATCAATATTCTCCCAAAATTGTTGTTGGGGCTGTATCTGGGGTTCATAAACATTCCCTTCCAGAGGGTAGCCTTGTTCTTGGGGTTCCTCCATTACACATTGCACTTCAACTGGTCTGTTGAAATAATGTGTAATGCAGTATTGAAAGCTGAACATAACTGTATTTAACACGAACTGTACCGCTATATCAAATTGTCTTTGGGGTCCAATCCCAAGGATGATGGGACTATGTCCTGACTTTGTAATGAACATCAGTAATTGTTTGTTATGGTCTTGGATTGTCATTTCAACTTTGGCACAATGTGTTTTGTCTCCTGATTCAATGGGTCTTCCATCAATTACATCAACATGTCATTTCTCCTCTAGCTCTTGGAGTAATATGCGATGATGGTGAGCAACATCTTGATTCATAGATACAATGCCTCTAGCCCTGGAGTTGATTGGTGCATGGGTAAGTATCTCTTTATTACTCACCGTCAATGTGCAGGTTATAACTAAATGTCTCTCTTCCATTGATTTTTTCAATACTTCCACCTTGCTAACTGAAAGATGCGAAATCCCATAACATTTCAAAACATTTAAATCAAAACTTCTTCTATCAGCAAGGGCGCCATCCTTTTTTGACTGACCTTATCTTGTCCTGGTTTCTGCTTCCTTGACATCCACTCCAGCTGCCTTCAATATTTGGGATTTCTTCATTGCCATGCATTCCACTACCCTGTGGTTTAACCCACCACAGTACAGGCACCATCAATTTGCAAACCTCATCACACATTCATCACCAACATTTTTCTGCTCCTGCCGCTCAAATCCAGTTGTGTAGGTTCACTATCCCCTACAACACTTCACACCGGGTCTGCTGTGGGATCTTTCGGAGGTATTAGCACTTTGGTGGAAGATATCAAACCAATCCCTCTTCCTGCCTTGGGTGCGGCGTTCATTGGCCATTGTCACTGGATCTGGTTATTCCATTTCTGTTACATCACACTAAAGGTGGGTAGTTCACAGACATATTGTTATTCTGGAATGAATCTCTCATTTCTTCTGACAACTCCAATCTCAGGGCATTCTTAAGTGCCAACAGATTGCAGTCAAGGTTTGCAGTGATAACTTGCAACTTAGCATACCACTGAGAGAACTTGTGGATCATCAACAACATGAAAAATGGTTCCAAAGTCATAACTGAATGACTCAGCGATTCCAAACAGCGACACAGATACTTGTAGAAGCTTGATGAAGCTACCAGACAAGCTGAATGCAAAATGATGTTCACTTAAGTGCTCTGAGAGTAATTTCAGGTACTCCTCAATGGGCCTGAAGTAGTGGAGCACAATGTAACAATATTCTACCGAGTATGATGTTGTCTTTAGCATGGTATAACATTATGCCTTTGGGTTAGTAAAATTTCGGAGGTGCTGGGACTACGACACTCATCTCCAAGATCATTCCAGTGCACCTGGAGCCAGTCCTTCCAGGAGTGATAATATATAAAGTGAATATTGAATAGTACAATTTGATAAACTATCTCACAGCTACACACCTGAATGAAACATTCTAATCTAATCAATATACAGTCCAGTAGGTATCTAAATCCATATGATTATATACAATTGATACGCTATCGATGCTGCCCGATGCGACATCCTCCCACACCATCTGTGTTGATCCAATTCGCACTCCAATGGGTACAATATGAATTGTATTTGTCTGTTTGACAACCAGGATGAACCCATCAACACAATCAGCACAATCATGCGGATCTTTGTACCTTGTTTTAATTACTACCGTATATTCTTGACCTTGCGAACATAATACCCATCGTTGAGTCCGCTTGCACCTTGTAGCAAAGGTTGATATTGCTTTCCCGGCAGGCAGGCACTGCTCAAATTGGAGGATTTGATTCAGTGAAGTGCCACTGAAGTGAAATGCAGGAAAAGAAGGAATTCGTCCTTGGAAGGGGTTATCAAGGTCATTCTCTTCACTTTGTGTATACAGGACCCAGATGTTATGGGCTTCAGAAATGATCCATTGGTTGGTGTGTGTATTTTCTACCTTGCAATCATGTCCCAGATGCTCAATAGAAGTAGGGCTGTGAAACGGTCGACGTTAAGAACACAGCCTATTCTGGAGTTTGAATAATAGACAGTGTGTGAGTACATCCGGATCAGATTGGAGCACCCGTCCACAAATGGTGTGTCCCCAGTTATCTTCATTTTGCATGCAGAATGGGCATTCAATGTTGGGAATACTGTAATCTTAAGATACATCTCGGAGTGAGGTCAATTTGAAACTGCTGTGAACTCTGTGGACATGTGTATCTCGCAAATGATATAACTGCTGTGATGCAGGGCGGATAATGGGCTCGATCTGAATTGTCAGGAGACGCGTTACATGAGCTCTGCATGTATTTCGCTGTTTGTTTGTTGCAGACAGTAGGTTGAAACCTCTTTCAGAGTCAATATCATACCAAGCTTGAAGGGCAAGATACAACAGTGTCTCCTCCATATAGTCAAGACTGGTACACCGGTCATTATGCTTAGGCATATATTGAATATAATTAACTTTGTAGTGGGATCAATATGGATCTTTCCCATTGGTAATATGAAGCTGTTCTGAGATATCAGTGGTATAATTGTCACCAGAACCCATTTGGTGAAGTGTTACTGATATATGGCTCACAGAATGCATCTTGAGATGTACAAATTGTATCAGGTGTTGTTCAACGGTATTCCAGAGTGTCTCAATGCTGATCAATTCCCACCAAACTTCCCAATGAATTCAGTGGATGGATAATTGATTTCTGACCTACTCCTGTTGATTCGAAGTGGTGCCATAAATTTCTTCGCAGCTGGTAAGTCACATGGTACATATCAGCCAACCCTGGTTGTGGCTGTGGTCACAGCAATATAGAGCCAGAACTGACATTGCAGTCACCTGCCACGGGTTGTGTTTGCTGTCCGGTAAGTGTCGTGTTCAGCGGCCAGTTACTTCAGGTCAAGATTTTCACTGAATATACTTCTGGAACCGATTGTCTCGGTCCCATCTTCCATCAAAGGTTGTGGCATATGGTATTGGAAAATTTTCTTAAAAAGCTTGAGTTTAATAGGTGTCACTTGATGGATTTTGTGCTCCAATCGCTCTATAGCCTTCTGACGATCAGCATCCGACCAAGTGGTTGCCGTGTGTCAGGCTCTATTGAGGCACCCCAGAACAAGCCTACATTGTGTTATGCAAACCATTTCAGCCCCATATACAAGGACCACCATTGTAGCATGAATTGAATGAATCTTTTGTGTCTGTAACTGATGGCATTCCTTTGCGAATGGGTCATCTACTTCGGCCTTCCCAGACTTTGACATTTTCTGTTCTCAAGAAATACCATTCTGCTGGTAAAATCACTTGAGTGCATCTTCTAGTGCTGCTAGGGATATATCTGAGTGATTTTATAGCTAACAAGTATATAGAATTCACAAAATGCCTGTACTGCACCCATTACCATTTCATTGGAGGCTGTATCCACTGCAGTTATCCTGTTATCCTTGGAGCAGAGAAGGATTGGAGTGCAATTCACAGCAAGTGTTCTGATCACTTCCTAGGTCCGATTGCCTTGTGAGGTGCTGCTTATCACTGAATTGAATAGTTTAGAGAACAGCTGGAGGCCTAAATATTCTGGTACCATTGTAAATTGGTTGTCAAATTGATCCTTGACAATTCTAGCTTTCAGGTATCTGAGTAGACAGTTCAATAAGTCGTTAACTACACCAAGGAGTAGCTTATGTAATTCATCAGCCTGCCAAAGCCGATAGACAATGCAGAGAGGGTATTGCCAGAACTGGTTGCTGATTGAGTGGACACCTACAGTGTGGAGAGCATCAAGATTAGTGTCCTTTAGCAGGTCTGAGCAAATATGCTGGTCTTGTGAGTAATCGAGTCGGTCCAAAGTTCAATGCCCTATTGGCACACCCTTAGGATTTTCACATGTTGGGCATGAGCCATATGAGACTCCAGTAACAATGACTTGTTCGAGAGAATCTCTGACCCAGGCAGCCAACAGAGGATAATATTGTCGCTTGAATCCATCTGCACAATCCCATTTCAAGCCAGGACCAGTGATGTCAAGATGCGAAAGTTGAGACAGTACAGTTCCAACTTTGTTATGCCATGCTTCATCAATATTTTTGGCACAGGTTCAAAATCGAAGTGTGACTGCAACAGGAGATAATCTGGGAGGAACTTGATACATTCGAAAATTACCCAGTAGTATAAGGTCCCCCAGATACGCAAGTCAACTTCTTTCCAACTATCATCACCAAGCCCAAAACGGACTACAGAGAGGAGCTTCCTCAGTGCATTTGCTGATTGGAATGATTTGATCTTGATGTTGTCCAGTCCACGCCTCAGATGCCGACCTATCCATGTGTTTATTTCCAGCCTGAACCATTGAGTCTACTGACAGTGATGTGTGCAATGAAATGGATGCCATGGATTTCATTGTTCTGAGTACTTTTGTTGTTTGTTGTACAATCCAGTTGCTTTGCCATATGCTGATCCCTCACATTTTCCACTGAAACTACCTCCCTATTAGCCTTTGTCATTGTTGGATCAGGGGTACAGGTCAGATCAGGCTGCTGAGGGTCTATAGGTTCTTCGTTGGGAGTATCTTCCGGTGGTGGTACACTTGGTAGGTTGTCTATGAGTATATCGTTACTTTATAGCATCTCGATATCCATTCAGGCGCACCTACTGTCATCACTGCATGATGGTTCAGGGTTATCCCAGCCAGCAGGTGGTAGAATCATGTTGGGCAATAGCCGATTGTTCATTGATATTCGGTGATATTGTTGATAGTGATCTTCCAGTCAATTCTTATTGAATAATATGTGTTTGCAGATCGTACATTGCAAATGGTTCTGGCAAATATTGACGAGATATGAGAAATGCTCAGTATTCAGACAAATCTCAATGATGCTTTTGGCAGTGTGGTTTGTTGCTGGATATACGTCTAAGTGATATATGTTTGAAACTGACCTAACTCAGGTTAGCATATCAGTTTCAAAGCTGCATCACAACCCACCAATTGTAGGGGAGGGGTAGAACAATGTCACCTTTGAGTCAGTAATTATCATAAACTAGGACATCAGCAAAAACTAAATTTCCTTCATTAAATTTATTTAGTTTATTGTACCCACAAACTCAAATAAATGAAATCGAGGTTTCCCTGAAATATGGCATTGCTTTAACATTCCCGAGTGTTATTTGAGTTGTCACGATGCTGGTTTCAAGTGTAACGATCAGTGTGACCACTTTTGCGAATGTGACAACGAGCACTTGACGAACGGTTCACACTTCCATCAGCAATATCAAAAATCCTCTCTAAGCATACATCTATGTCAGGCGATTTGATTTGTCCTTGCGATGATGATCGTACTCCCTCCATACCTTGAATGAAGTGTGTTGTTCTTGTTTTTAAAGACCCTCATGGTTCAATTTGACCACTGATAGATACCATGCTGAAGTGGTTCACGATATTGAATTTGTTGATACAAGATGGTTCACTACCTTCCAGTTGAACCGTTGCGGGAGGGTAACGCATCATCGCGATTATGCTGTCACACATTGGAGATCTCACTTCAGCAAACAATCAGTTGTATTACATTTACTACTATTATGATATATCAACGAAACCTAGTATAAAACACCACACAAAGGAAATCTTGAATCCGATCACTGACACCAATGCTAACCTCCAAGTGACATCGCGCCCTCTAGAATCTTACTTCCATCGACTAATGCTGTATTCTCGATGCTGGTGATGTTGGTGATACTGGTCATGTTGTTGCTGTTGTTGTTGCTGTTGCTGCAGGGGACGGGATGGCAGACCGGCCCTTAGGCAGAACAGCTGAGAATCGCATGCTAGCTTCAGTAGCAGCAACAAAGCTGTGGAGACGATTAAAAGAATTGTCGTGCTGCTCAATCAGCTCCTGCAGCATGTATTCAAAGAAGTCCTCATCAAAGCTGCCCTGAGCGTAGTGAGGTTGTGCCATCACTGGGTCCGTACCAGTTGAGTAGATTGTACTGTGTGATATTCTGCACATATTAACTATCATTTGGCTTGAACCTCTCGCGAGGATGTATGAACATCTGCATCCAGACGATGAAATTCATCTGTGCATGCATTACTAACCACGGGATTCATGTTTCTTGTGTCGCACATATGTTGTGCTCCACCTCCTGGACCAAACACTGGCGGGACCAAAACTTGCCTGGTTTCCAGGCTGACAGACAATGGCGTATGGCTAGTGCGGTGAGGGCAATGAATGTCGGGGTAACTTTATCAATCAATGTTCTAACTTTCATTCTCATAGGTCATATGCAATGGAAGTATGTCCGGTGAATACGATCCACAATTTCAGTTGCTGCAAATCCAAACTTGCACTTCTAAATTCATCTTGAGGATGACAATTAACCACGAAGAGAACATTGAACTAATGTCACGAGTGTTTCTGGGGCTGGTAAACCTGTCCTTGGCCAAACGCCAAGGTACCATTTGCTGGATCTCTGTGGGTGACTCTGTGTGAAATCTGTAAATACAGTCGATTGAGGTCTTGCAGTGGTATAACATTGCTGCACAGGAGCCAGCAATCTTCGGGAGAGCCTGATACACAATCTCAGAGATGAAACAATCGTTGAGATGATTCATTTACCACTTAAATGTAGGCAGGTGGAGGGTCTCAGTTTCTCTGGGCTGGATCAACCGTGGCAATATCCTCATGCCACCAACGATGAATCTGGAAAGTCTTCACCGCATTTGTGGCAAAGGTAATCACAAACATCGCATCATTGATAGCTCTAGGCTGCACATGTGCCATGACCATTGCCAGAATGCCGGAAAGAGTTGTCTGGGCGTTGTATTCTGCGCCAACGACGTGGTCTGTCAGGTCGTCAATAATGGGCTCATATCGCCTCAGATTTCCAGCTTTACATGCAACTAATTGCTCACGGGCTGAGTTTGAATCTGTCCTCTATTATATATAGATATTAGCGGGCGGATTCAATTGTTTAAACACTGAATCGAAAACCTTCTTGGATGCCAGTGGCACAGGCTCACGTTCATCCTCCTCCTCTGAGAGAATATGGACATCCCGATACTCGGGTTGTAAGAGTTGCTCCGATGTAGGAGAGAATTGAGTTGCCACGACCTGTTGTCCTACTGCTGATGTGAAGGAAACGTGTGAAGGCCACTTGCCCATTGCATTCCTGGATGGTTGCCGAAGAGGCTTGTCATTGGATTCTAAGTTGTCAGCTTGATGATCATTGAAATTGTTGGGTATAGTGCTGAGATTGTCATCCAGATCCTTGTTGTGGATAGATCGTCTGCATCTCCTGGTGCTGGAAAGACGAGGAGAGTGAGGGGAAGTGCAGCGCCTCCGTGTCATGATTCAAAATGGTGGCAAGTGAATTGTACGAAAAATCCAAGAAGTGACTCATGGAACTGTACATGAATGTATAGTAAATGAATTAAAGCGTTGTGTAAAGGAAAGAAAGCATTGATGTGATGAAAAGAATTGTCAGGATGCATCTTTTTATCCTGTCCACAATTCTAGGATTTTGGCTTTTCCCACCGCCCACACTTCCAACTCCATGGATGGACGGGAACTCAGAACTAGGAATGGCAGGGGACACGCATGCCACTGGGTTGTTGATTGGCTTCCTTTGACGAAAGCAATTATAGCAACGAGCCAAAAAGCGTTCGCATTTCACTGATTATTTGGGCTAACCTCTGCTGGGTACAGATACCGGACTACCACTTACATGATAGCCATACACGGAGTCCTATTGCTGCCACTATGCCTTTCCCAACAACAAGCTTCTCAACGATTAATCCAAACATCATGAACTCTCAGCACAGCCCTGTATGCATCAATATAACCGATGTAATAAAAAAATAAACATAACACCAAAAAGAGACCCAAAACCACTCCCAAAAACTCCAAATTATCACCCATATGTCCACCCTCCAAAGGGCCAGAAACATACCCACCCACAATGCCAATCCTTGAACAACCATTCAGCCAGTGCAGTCCATCCTCACAACGACAAATTTGGAGCTGGGCGGCTGTTTGTACACTTCCTTTTGGACGAAGAGCCTGCAGCAGGAGGATTCACAATGTGATCGTGCTCATGTTACCAAGCCACATTGTTATCAGTAACAACACTTCACTGGCAATCGGCAAAAAGACCAAGAGCACTGTTTCGGATGACTTCATGGTATCGCTCCTGTCTGATAATCCTCCTTTGGAGTTTCCGTTCAAACTTTTGGAAGCCTGCTTTCGTAGTCGGCAAGCTTGTTGGATTTGGGCGCAGTGTCTCAACATCATCTTCTGATTCCTCCCCGATATCGTTGATCATATCCTCGTCTGGAGGTGGGAGGAATGCCATCCAGATCAAGGTAGCTGCGGCCACCAGGCATAGGCGTCTGGGCACAAGATGTGCCATTGCCTTGTTGGCCAGGATAAACGACGCAACAAAGTATTCGGTTGTTGAATTCAATTGCTGGCTTTACCCATCAGGCTGCAGTTCTGCTATTGAAGATTGGGGTAACATTACTGGTGTGTGGACCACCATTTCCATTAGACTCCTCCCGGCAGCCCCAAACCTCACAGATTTTCTGGCTAGGGTCTGACAGACCGGCAATTGCAGAATTCATGATTGACAAAATTGTCATATCGATGATTCGTCAACTCCTGGCCTGTGCGATGAGAATAGCTGAGTATTGGTTTCACCCACCCTGTTCCCAGCAATGGGGGATCTACAGGGGAGATGGTAAAGCTAAATGGTCCGACGAGGAAATCAGTCGAGGGGTCACAACGCGCCATCATCGGCGTAGACCAGTGACCCGACGTTCCTTTCTCGCCGTCTTCTGTATCTACCCATCATCAGGGAGAGTAAAAGAAGTATCAGGGCGATGAAATACATACCAATCTGGATGAATCATCTCTTCTTGGTCGGGGTTTCTTGGATCATATTCCTCCTTCAGCGATGGCCAGCCTCCACAAACTCTTCCGGTGCTGCCTCGAGTTTCTGGACATCGAGGTCAGTCTTGTCTGCCAAGTACCATTTCCAAACTGGGCATTTAGACATCAAATCACTGATTCGAGAAACTCAACAATCGATTAGGAGATTCCATTGCTCTCGTCTGGCGCCTGGCTTGTTGCTGATTCTCATGGACTGGGCAATCTCCCAGACGCACTCCCACACTTTATTATCTTTCCATTGTGTTGTCAAGCCATCTTCCTCCTAACAAATCCCCATGGTTTCGGCTACCCATTGGCTGACTCCAACCCCAGCGTTCTTGGCCCAGACACAGACTGATAGAGTCGGCATCTGGATTGTATTAGTATATGTGACAACTGATTTCGGCAACCAGAAGGCATCACATTACATTTCAGGTTCTCAACAGTGGTCAATTATTGAGAGGTGGATATCAAATGCTCATCACTCTAATAAGGCATTGGGAGTGTTTAATATATCATCAAGGGTGATGCCATGTGGTAGCAGAGGTGACGACGGTGTGTCGAAGGTTCTAGAGATTGTCAGTAAGGTGGGTAGGCGAGGCGAATATATATGTGGGCTTGGAGGTGTTTTCTTGATCCAGCGACATCATCTTGGCTGCTATTCAGCTGGGAAACAAGTTGCTTAGCATCATCTAAGCACCCTGATTCATCAACTGAACACTTAAGTTCATCAAAAAGACAACTAAAAGGATGCTCTGCAGTCGTATCTCACTCGTTTGTCCTTGCTCTAGTTCTTTTACCCCGCAATGACCTTGCTGGGTCGGTATCTAAGGCGAATACATGGTTCATGTAAGATACAAACTTAACAAAAAGTGGCAACCATAAAGCAGGCAATCGGCGTAGGAGCGTCTTGAGAGGGTGCATAACGATCGCCGTGATGAGCTGAATGGAGATGTGGGATTGTATTCGAGATCCCAGAGATATTGAAAACGAGAGAGCGAGTAAACACTTTACCAACCTGTGAAGGAGGGTGAGAGAAAATATACAACTGTGTAGGACCCCTGTTTGGAAAATGTAAATCGCAGTGTGGCTTTTTCCAAAGACTGGCTGGCTTGCAATGGTGTGAGCAGCAAAAAGACCGTCCAGACTCATTTTATTGTTGTTGCGACATTTCCTTTTGCTACCGAAACATGGATATTCATTAACACCCTGTCAACTGCTTGAAGACGGAATTCTACATTGGCGCTTACATCAGCCACCTCTGTCGCGACCACCAAGAAAGGATAGTATACGTATCACCGAAACAACCTCCAGATAATTCCTTTGCGATTGACCATGATAGGATTCTACTTCCATTTGTTCATGAAACACATTACGACCCATTTCTTGACCCTTCCGACGATGATTCCAGCAATAACATAGTGGATAGCAAAAATGACTGCATCAATCACGAGCAATCTCCAGATCGGCCCTGTACGTATAGTACTCCACGCTTGGGCAACCATCTTGCCGGCAAGTCTATCAGTAACCAGTATTTCAATATCTTCGATGGTGAAATTGATCTATGGTCAGCATTGTCTTGCGAGGAGCAGTACCGATTAGCACACTGGTGCATCAAGCATGACGTTAGCGGAGCAGTGTTATCAACAAGCTTTTCCGCAACCCTACGATGGCAACCGTCAGCAACTTTACTTCATCCCACACCTCATTCAAAATGTTGAACGAGATGTCCTATGCGATGGGTATCGACTGTTGGAAATCAGGCATAGTGGGTTAAAATCATTTAGCCGATCCAAATGACCTTTGGTATGATGATTACACACATTTCTTCCACTGCAATGCTGTTGAAAGGATTGATTTCCTCATGCAACAGCCTGCGTTCAGGGAACATATGTTGTATGCTCCAGGAAAGGAATTCAATGAAGCTGAGGAACGTATCTACTTGGAGGTGAAATCAAGCGACTGGTGGTGGAATGAACAGGTACGGTAGTTGAGTTTCGCAATAGCTACAACAATTTTGACTGCTTCAATAGCTATGATGGCCGATGGGAGCTTCGAAAGTCTCTGCATTTGTCAGTTCAAACCAGACACATCTTACTAACTATTACGGTGACAAGAAGGAATGGCCAGTATACGTGAGTCTCAGAAACCTCAACTTGACGATTAGACCGAAGACTTCGAATCTTGCAACCATGCTTGTTTCCTTTGTTCCCGCTCCTCTGAAATAGCACTTTACTGGAGATGGAAACACAACTGCTGTGAAGGAACTATAAATCCACAATGGAGAGGTTTTAAGGAAGGTCATCGAGCTTATTTTTCGTCCTCTCTACACACTTTGCAACACTGGATAGCATATGCGTTGTGTGGATGGTCGGATGTGGTCATGGTACCCTGTCATCTGTGCATGGATGGCTGACTACTTTGAAAACATTCACTTGCACTCGTTCTAGCAGCCCCATTGCACTTGGGTGAAGCACTGAAATTGTCGTTTGGAGAAGGGAATTCATCATCATGACAATTGACAGACCATCGGCTATACTTCCAAATGAGGATACTCGCAACTCACGGAGATGAGATGGAGAGAAGGGATGCAATACATTATCTGGAAGATCAAGCAGTTCGAACCCCAGAAGGCATCTTCTGGAATATGAAATGCATTACTCTGATGATCAGTATGGTACCGGATATTCTTCATAACATCTATCTTGGTATGCTTAAACATTTGATGGACTGGGTCATGTCCTCCCTCGAACAACATTCCAGGAATGCCAAAATCAACCAGCTCTGGGCGATGATGCCTCCATATCCTGGGTTTGCTTGATTCAACAAGCCATATAGCCAGGTGACACAATGGAGTGGTAAGGAGATGAAAGCACTCAGGAGTGTGATAGTTCCAGTATTTGTGGCGACTCTTTTAAACCATTCAGTGAACCAAAGGATTCCCTTCACAGAAGCCTTGTTGTGCGTCATAAAGTTAGTGTACTTGTACCTTATGGCACAGTACCAGTACCATACTGAAGCCACGATCGAGTAAATGGAGAATCATCAGGAAGAGTTTCATCATCACAAGGATGTTTTCAGGGGATTCCACGCCAGGAAATCTACGATGAAGGCCTGCACAGTCTTGAAAATGCAGCATACTTTGGACAAACAGGAGGAACGGGAGAGTTACCCCACCTGGAGACATCTTTCTGCCGTGACAAAGGGTCGTCGCATTGATGAGGATCAAAGGCGGATCCAGCCAGCAATTGCACAGCATCTTGTAGAAGAATCGCATTTCAAACTCGTGAAGAAGCACCTCCTTAACAACTTCTCTGACCATATCCGCCAGCTTGGTAACCTCTTAAATGCAAGCGCTGAACCCGCAGAATGAGTGATGATTGAGCTGAAACAAGTGTACTGACAATTAAACCGTCATGAGGCCGCCTGCCAGATTTTGCGAATGAAAGCCCGAACGGAGGCATTTCAGTGTCCAGACCTGGATACACAGGCTGCAAAACCACCTCGCCAGGATGAAATAACTCTAACAAAAGCGCCTATCACGCGAATCATGAAAACCACAAGACCAAAAATCATGACCCTTGATGACTTGGCCAAGTGGTGTGCAATGCCAGAAGGGGAGCTACCGAATCACATTGCTTGGTGTTTCAAGGAATTTGCCCACCTCACAGACTACTTCAATCACGATCAGTATTTCAGTTGTCCCAATGATCCAAAATGCTTTCGGTACAACGTGGTCGCAATTCCAGTGACGTCTTTTCAATGCGACGACCAAGCAGTTCAGATGGTTTGTTGCACTGGGTCCACAAGGTGGAGAAAGCATATGCCACGAAGAAATCATACAGTGCTACTCTGGATGGGGACGATTCCAGATTGCCACTGCAAGTCGACTCCTGGATGCATTCCCGCACGGTTGAAGTGTCTCTTCATCCTCAAGCATGCTGAATTGAGCGTTTATGGGCTTCTTGCCATGCTTCAGACGTTTGCAACAGGGCCGATATATCAGACTGCTGGTATGTGATTGTCGAGAAGAGATATCAACCTCCGATGCAACCCTCACACGATTGAAGCTACCATCGTGAGCCTCATTTCACCGTCGGAACCAATTATATCGTCCCTATAAGTGCAATCCATGGGGCTGTACAGCTCCTTCCGCTGACGCCGCAGCCAGTTAGCTCGCTGTTGTACTTTCCCAACACCATTGACTTGAATACTTCCAATTTGTTTCACATGCAGATTATTCGACTCGATGCTTGAAGTGATCGTTGCAGCGATATATTCATATCTGATGAGTGTTTACTCTGGGTGTCTTAATTTTTGTAATGGGAGTTGTGGAAGCTTGTGTATAATCGATGTCTCAAGGGATTAAATAGTTAACAATATTCTTCAAATCAATGGAACAGTTCAAAAAACTGTCAAAACATTGAGAATCTAGAGGACAAATGTGAAAGAAATAAGCGCAGTAAATTGGCTTGAATGACTGGACAAGTTTTTGAAATGTCATGACAATGCAATCACATCATTGAACGCTTCGAAGAATGTTGGAACATTGCAAATATGTCGTTCACATGATTTGTGAATAATGTAGAGAAGGATCAGTGTGTGGGGTCCATTTTCAGAAACCAATTTCGCTCTTTACTGATGGATAAGATCAGTTCAATTCCACTCAATAATGATGCGCATCATCCACTGAGAATCGTTAGCAGCGAAGGCTTCTTTTGTAATCATTGCGATCGACTCGTAATGCTGGTTATCATGTGCTAACATGATTGGGCTAATCGTATACTACGTCATTCCCGCATTGTGCAGATTATACCTACACTCAAATCCCAAGCACTGGATTCATCAGCTTAATACAATGCGCAAGGTAAGTTCCCAAGCTGGCTGTATGCCCACTCAATGATCATCAAGAACTGATTAGCTTGTAGGATATTTTCTTCATTAATAATCCTTCACCATGAGGTGGATCCTGATAAGACAATGAGGTTTAACAGAATGAGCTCAAAAGGAAGCAATCACAGTTGGTGCTCGACTCACAGGCCTCACATTGAATCAAGTTGCATATCATACACACACATTGTGAGTGAAAATCCCTAGTCGTACTAACCTTCTAACTAGATATAGTTCTTGTAGGTTTCTGGAAATATTATGTCATATTCCTTCTATGACATTTACAGTCATAAACCAAACAAAGGTGAGCATCTATCCAATATCCTGGTTCTCCAATTCGAGCATACACCAAAGAAAGCTGGGATGTGTGGGAGTATGATCTCGTTCTCTCTGTCAGGTATCATGGGATGAAAGGTGCAGTGAACCGCCATAGTTTATGAAGAATAAGATGCATATAAGAGGCCTTCACTTTGCTGAAGGTCACTGCAACCTTCAAATTGTCAATCATACTCCGCATTATTCGAAATCTCCAATTGAATTGATAATTGTTCACCACATTGCTGTTCACATACTGTGTCGACAAATGGATCTCTGCTGAAGACAACCAGTATGGCTACAACAGGTGGGCTGTTTGGCTTGCAACAACTCCCAGATGACAATGTGGGAGCATCAGATAATAATGCTGGAAACAAACTGAACACAGACACTGAATCCAGGTAACCCACAGATCATGACGCCAAGCTCACAGCAAAGCTCCAGTGCCACTGAAGGATATCCGAGTTATGGGCCATCGTGGCAACCCAACTACATTCCCCAATGCAGTTTTTGTGGTCCTTGAACGTTCCCCCCTAAGCAATCCCCACGGCATGGGCCGTCATCTCCAGATGCAACTTGAGTGCCTCCATCACCACCTGGAAACAATACATTCATTTAGCAGACATCCTCCACCAATGCTCCCCCAGGACAACTTCCTGGTGGATCTGGGAGACTCCCCATAAGCTTCCCAACAAACCAATTTCCACTGGCTGCAGAACAATGCAGAACAGATGTTGCAGGGATTGACCATTTGCCCCCATTATCAGAGACTTCCTATGATGAAGACAATGGAGATGATGAGAGCAAAGATTCGTTGGATATGGGTGGTGCTGAGGGCAAAGCCCCAATCAACCTGAAGCAAATGGAATTCTCCTTGAAGCAGTTGGCCAAAAGGATAGGGCAGCCCAACTGTTGTATCTTCAACAAGTTGAAGAAAGTAAGGGAGGCTGGGATTCTGGACAAGAAGCATCAGTCCAGTGTCTAGGGACAGAACCGGTTGAAACAACTTCGAGCTGGATCGGGGGACAGGGAGATGGCGGAAGGATATTTTTTCATAATTTGCAAGGACTGCCTGCCTTTGGAAAATTTTGATTTTGCCAAATAGATTTGGTGACAGTGGGTTGAGATGTTTTGGAAGAATTGTGCAAGTGATGTTTGGGAGGTAAAGAAGAAGGTAGGGTGAAGCAACACATGATCAGCAACGGATTTCGGACAGTGAATGACTAAAATGGCGAGAGGTATGATTCTAGAGTTACTAAACAGAATATTCATCATTATCATTTGTTGGGTGCCAAATGGTGACAATCACCATACATCCAGCAAGCAACATCAAGCTTCGTAAATAGATGTGAGGAACTGGGAGGAGCTGATCGATTTCATCCAAAAGAATTGTGTCCCAATAGTGTCATGATCACCATCTCTGATATACAAATGCACAGTGACATGGGAAGCATTGGAGGATTAGTGTATGGCATTGTACACACCTGGACATATGATGAATGATTCTACATGTGGCTAAATTTTTTGTAACGGTTGCCTTCGATTGCTGCCAAGTCGAAATGGTTACACAATCTGATCCTAGCATTGGGAGAAATACAGGCAGCTACAGGGCAGGATTTTGAGGAGCACGTAATTAGACTGGCCCAGGTCATCTCTGCTAGCCTTGTTATGTTTATTCATGCCCCACTGCTAATTGGTATATATAGGCTATGGAGAGTTCCAATGAAAACGAAAGAGTGGAGGATGAGGAGGCATGTGGGCAAGTGATTTGTAGTACTATTATTGTAAGTTCGGATTGAGTGAATAGAAATGATTATGTTCTACATATTTATTGGGTCCAAATACTGGACTATGAAATTCCTGATGTCATGACGAATTTCAGAGACACTGGACTATAAGTCCGTCAGCCCATACTACCTCACAGCAATAGAGAGAGATTATTCAGGACGAATAGAAGACTGACCAAGGTGGTAGGGAGGTTCAGGAGCACATGGATGGCAAGGAGGTTTTTGATCCCGAATTCCAGTTCAGTATTGAGTGCTGTGCTCAATTCAAACAACATCCAATTTGAACACGAGTGCCTTGGTCAGGTGCTTAGCCTTCTCATTGCCCCTCCGATTCACCAATCGATAGATGCGCGAGATCCTGGCAATGTGTATTCAATTTCCGGCCCGCCAGGAACTAAGTTTCTGGCTCAACAGGTTTGGGCACTACAGTCAACTGTAAGGAGATGTGACTGGGAATCAGATATGCCAGGAGAGCTGGTGGCAGACGAAATGGGCCTAGGGAAGATGTTGACCTCGGTGGCAGCTGGTATGATGTCTAAATTGTTGACTAATCAGGTTATTGTTGGGTGGCTGCTGTCAGCTTTGTAGGGGATATGCTCAATAAATGGGTGAATATGACTCAGAATGCCTATCCCTGAATTATCTCTGAATAATGAGAATGGTATCCTTTGCAGAGTCTGAATTCAATTCCTCACCACTGTTTACAGATCCAGTCAACTCCCACTCTGGGGCATCCAGTGCTTACTTTGGCCCTGGAACCAATTGTGGTTGTAACAATGCCTGTAGTAGTCGAGACATTGAACAGTGTCATCAATGATATGACTTAACGACCATTGATTGAACTGTGGAACTTGTTCGATATGGAAAGTGCAAATGCCATCCCCAAGTATCTGAATACCAGTATTGCAAAGCCGGGAGACGGACGAAATATCCAGCTCATTTCATAAGATATGGCAACATCCAGAGCGAAATGCTGAAGCAGTGGCCAACTCACACTGTGATTGGACTTTTGGGATTTTGCATGAGTTGCAGCAGTACAAAACATAAAACAGTGTGGGCTGGCTAACTGCAATGAATGTGAGCATTGAATTTAACCTTCAAGTCACTGCAACGCAGCAATTCCATCCACTTTTGACTGCAGTCATCAGACGATGTGGCTGGTGTCAGGTGCACCTGAAGATGCAGTGGATGATACAGTGATGGAAGTGCACTGCACTGAGGCACTGTATTGAGTTGCGAAAAGTTTGATTCATGGCATCCAGACTGAAGACAACACAGCTCAGTAGGTGATGACACACCACTTGATCCAAATTGCAAAGCCCTGGGTGATCAGGAGGTGGTCTGAATGGAAACGAGCGAATGGGAAACCACTTGTTCAGATTCAGAAGGAGAATGAAGACCACGTTGATTTCACATGGACTGAGGTAGAGCAAGCCAAACTAAAGATCCTTTTGGAAAGATGCACTTCACAACATGCTACAGGAGCATGGAGGGTACAGAGATGCCAGCTAGCATGATTTGCATTGGTATTGGGGGACACTGCGGATCGCAATGATGTTTCAGAACAATTGTATGATCCATGCCCACTCAATTCTCAGGTGGGATCTGCAATTTTCCAATGGCTGAGAGACTCATATTTGGCACAGCCTATCAATGTACAAACACAGTATCCCAGACCTGACAAAGATGAAGTATCAAATATGGTGTGCCTGCATGAATCTAAAAGCAATGAAAGTATCTTGCATTGTGCACCAGCTGCCCAATAGGCAGTGCTCTGTTTTTATCCATCTGGCCTAGTCCATTATTTGAACTGGTTGCTCACAATGTTGTTTGCACATCATTTTGATATTTTCTACGTGTGTGTGGAAATGGGCAATGATGAGTGCACAGAAATGCAGCTCAAATTTGAATATTCACTGATTTCCTCTTTGTTTGTAACTACACCCAAACTGGGTGCAACAGATCCAAATCCCACTGCAGCTGACCATGAGGTATCAACTCAGATGTTCTGGGCATTGAATCAGCTGTGCCAGGCATTTCCACAGGATGTCCAGCTGGGGTAAAACAGAGTCCAACAAACATGGCTATTGAACACTGGACCCTGTGGTAATGACAACAGAGCGAGTGGTCTCCACGAGCTCTCTGCCATGGCACAGTTGAGAGTGATCCATGGCCTAATGGGCTGACCACACATCATAACCTCGATGATATACCAGATTCCTGCGAGTTATGAGGACCAGATAAAGCCATGTTTTGAGCCAGGACACATCGTGACATCAGATGGTGAGGATGAACAATAATCATCAGGGCAGTGAAATCAAGGTACATCTCTTTAACCATTCAATCAACACAATCTCACCAGCTGATGCAAAATAGTCAAATGGTGTGGAAAATAAGGTGCTCATGAGGAGACCAGTAGTATTAGTCAGAGTGCAATTCCATTTTGTACTAGTTATTCATTGTGATGAATATGAGATTAAGTCAATGATAATCAAATATTTGGTAAACTGAAACATAGCCTCATTGGGATGATCTAACATTCGATGAAAAGCAGGTGTGCCCATTTAATGTTGGAGAGTGATTGAAATTGGTTTCAGGAAATCAGTGACTTAGTCACATTCCACAGTGCCAGATATTTGTCTTTGTGAGAATCTTTTGAAGCTACACGTACTTCTCACTATCATTGTATCAGGTCCCCATGGGAATGTAATGCCCAAATCTGCAAACAGGATTCGAGATTTCAGAGGTACCAGAACATCCACATGTAATTCAAATTATTGATTATATGCAAATCTCAGGCACCCCACGCACTAGAGTCATGAAAGAAATCAGGATACTAACTGAATCAACAATGTTGAATACTTTACAGTCCATTTCAGACAAGAATCAGTATCACTTCTTGACTCTTATGAGACAGATCCAGCACAGTATATCTGCAATCATCCTGGGATAGAAAGACAGTCTAGGTGATATGGAGTTGATATATCATATTGTAAAATACAGCTTGTGCATTCCAGAATGACCCAAAGAATATGTCGCGGAGTATTTAATTGCTCAGGTTTCAGGTTCAGGCACACCTCTGATGCACTATCCTGTCGAGTTTGATTGTCTCAGATTCAACACCACATGCATATTCTATTGAAAAGGCCAATTTCCAAAAGCTGCCAGTCATTATTAAGATATGATCCCAGTTTAGGCACACGACTGAACTGTGTATACCCACTTTGGATTACCCTTGAACAATCCACTTTGCTTCATTCCAAGCATGTTTTCTTCCTATCTGAATGCTGTGGATCAGTGGCTGCCAGCACACACAGAGTGTCATCTTGCAGACAGTAAACATGTAGGTGCAAGCGGCTCATCCCGGTAGGCCCCAGCTACTATCTGGACTTATGCTAGATAGGTATGTGCAGGCAGCTGCTACTATGCCATAACAGTCATGGTGCTTGTCAACCAATCCTTTGCAGGAAGGTGTCTACCACATACTTACCGAATATGCACAGCCCTGGGATATAGGTATCCACACTTATCTTGAGACTGACTAAGAAGTATGTTTGGACCTACATGTCCAAGATCCAAAAATAACTTCAGTTGTTTGGGCTCCATAATCAAGCTTGCAGCATGCAAGATAGAATCTGAAAACACAATTTCTACTTAGCTGTACTGGAGATGACTGGCAACTCCCGTTCACCTGTATACCGCCTTCATCAAACAGGCCTACATTCACAACATTCCTAATGCAGACTGAACTGCATTTTGAGCAACTTGCCTGTTTGGGCCACCAAAAAACCAGATCTTACAATAGGTTATGTGAACTGATTTCCATCAAGAGAGCTCAAAGAGATAGAATCTGAATGGCAGTCCCTGCTCAGTGACTTAATCAGTTCCTAGCAAACTCCCGCCAACCTCATATCTTGAGTGGCCTGACTCCATGCCACATCATGAACAGATGATATCTGATGTCTTCCAACTTCAATCCGAAGAGTATATAAAGAACCCATATTGATGACAGCTCGAGTTAAAAACAGGCAGCTTCTGTAAGTGCAATTATCTGCCAATGTAATGCAAGCCAGCAATCCCAGCCATTACATCAAATTGGATGCTGCATGACAATTCAATGCTCGCTGCATTTCAATTGGCCAGAACTGCCTTCTATGAATGGTCTTTCCACATTTTGATGACGCCTCACGATGCATTCATAGTGGCGTATGTTGTGCACTGCATTCATACCCAAACTTTGTCTTAAGTTAATTTTGTAGCATTGAGACTTATAATGAGGCTGTGATTAAATGAAGCGGTGTTTACTAGATATAATGCACAACATCAGAATGTAACTGACTTTTTATGACCAATTCACTAGCCATCGTGGCATTGGTGAGAACTGGAACCAATTAGACTACCCCTGAATCATGATCATACCATTACCGTTCTTTTTCTATATCGAATATCTCCTTTCTTAGCCCAGATTCTCCTTGTTACCATGACTATATACAGATTGTGAATACAGCAGACCTGGACCACTGAAAGTGGAGTGTCACAAATGACATTGCCTAATCGACTGCTACCTTTACTGCAGAATCCTAAAACAATACAATATCATCCAAACTGGGTGTCCTTCCAACTGGTATACCTCATTCAGAGATTCATATATATTTCCTATGAACCATAAACTCACTTTGATCCCATGCAACTTCAACTGTTGCCACTCACCAAGGTCCCAACTCTATCCTCTGTCCAAGTTCTGCAGATTCTTCAACACACAAACAATTCTGTACCTTGTGGTCACCGCTCATATGCTTGAACTGGAGGTACTATCAACTAGCTTTGGTGGAGTCGTATTCAGGGGTAATCATCATCAATCCATTCTCAGTGCTCCATATATCTAGCCCGGAGAGTTAGTTAGTGATACAACCTTGTTGATGTCTCGAGTTTGTCAGGTGCGTCAAGATCTTTAGGTGTGTCTGGCTCAATTCTTGGTAAGTTGGCATAAACCAACCTCCAATTCTTCTATCAATAGCATACTTGGATACATGTGCTAACAATTAGAACTGCGGGCATGAAGCATCCAGCTGATTTGGTGCACTTGATGCTTTCTAACTCATAACAAAGCACAAGCATCGACAATGTGAATATGATTGGCTGAAATCTCTTCCGGAATCTATCCAGGTATGTCTTTGATTGAAACCTCTTCGGCCTGGTGTAACATATTCTGGTCACACCTTGAATTGCATACTCCTCCACCGAGTGTTACTTTGTTGCCCCATCTAGCGATTATTCCATTACACTTCATAGTATATTTACCCTTATATACTTGTGTCTATATTCCCCAACTTTGATTCATCAACATGGAACCTACAGCCAGCCATGAGAGGAATCACTATTCACAGAAGAATCAAGAAGCACACCTTGAGAGAGGACTCGCATGCACATTCAAAAAGTCAGCCAATGTCCACTGCCGATCAAATGTTTGAACATCCAACCCAGCCTTAACATATTGCATAGGAGATGGCAGATGTCCACTCTAAGATTCTTGTGTGGCATGATAGTGATGATACCGATCGCAACATAAGCAATGATGCAAGTGAAGAACCTACAGAGTGCACATTTTCTTCCAATATCAAAGGAGACAATTTGGACCACCAGCAGGAGGTCCTACATCGAGACCAGGCCATGATTAACACTACGAACTACAATGGTTCCACTGCGAACAATAACAAGCTGCGCTGATTCTGTCATTTCACACACTCGACTTTCAAATCTGCCACATTCAGCAACTGCCATAGCACCACAATTACTCAAATGCCGAATGCCAACCATCAATATATTACACGAGGCAGATCTTGTACCTGCCCAGGGGTTCCCGCATCCCAAGGCTTGTGGAGACTTGAATGTTCCTCAACCAAAGGCCGGTGGAGGTCATTAGGCTTAGCAACACCAAATGGCCACTGTTGAGGTGGTGAAACAGTGCATGGAGGCAATCGTATTCCCAGGGATTCCGTGGGTAATGATATCTGATGAGAAGTACTAGATGGTTGATGAAGCTAGGACACAAGCCATTGAAGTGCATTATCATCAGTAGGCATTAGCTGGTGCTCCTGTAGGTACACCATGTGTGTGTCAATTGGCCGGAGATCGACCGCTTAAGCTCAATCAGCACACTTCAGAATCCGTAAGTCTCGATTCTGGTTAATATCCCTACACAGGACTTTTGATGTTGATGAGACCCCAAAAAATACTTAGTGAAAACTAAAGATTGGGACCATTCAAGAGCAATTGGCAGATGGAGCTCGTGAAACTATTGTCTGCAGGGAGGGGTTGGATTTCGCATCCGAGACTAAGCTTTGGATCCAAGTTAAAGACATCCTGTTTGATCATGCTTTCCTCTCGAAGGTCATGGATGATAAGGCATTCTGGTTCACCTGGAAGGAAGTGCTTGACCAAATTTCCAATCAATTGTTCTTCACCACCTATAGCTTGTGGGCTGAACATACCAGCTCTCAGTTCTCTCACCCTGTCATACTGCTGACATTAGCACTTGTGGCCACAGCTAATCATTGTGGCATGTCTGACTATGCCACTGGAAAGAGGGTTATGGTTATGTGTTCACCAGATGAATATGAAGGTAAATCGTGCCCTTCCATGGTGATTGATTGTATAACTGCAGAAGCAACAGCTCTGATCGGGTATGCATTGGTGAGGTGCTTCACACCCCCTCAAGGTGCTCATCTGCTACGATAGGTGCTCAATAATCCCCATCAGCAGTCTTCACTCTGGACTGGCACTCCAATATTTCATTCAGTGCTCCGTACCCACTATCCTGTCATCTCTCCTCCTCTAGGATAGGTGCTCCTCAATCCACTCCTTGACCTTCAATAGAAGTGCCTATATTTGATTTCAGACTCTTTACCCCCCTGCCCACCTTTCCAGGTAGCGCACATCTTTTCCCCCCGAATTCACCATATTGCCTTTCAAACTTCATTTTCATTTACTGCTAGGTAACATCTCAATTGCAATCTTTTAGCTACCACAAATTGAGCAAAATGACATTGGAATTAAATTTCACCAATTGGCCAAGCCTAAATTGTTTGACAATACAAGCGAAGTCTCCAGCTTCCTTCCGATGTTGATGAATTGTGTGTTCCTGCTTTTGTCAGCTCTGATGAGATGGGAGGTGTAGTGGATGGCATTGAGATGATGATCAATTGATGTCATTCGATCGCTTAGTCATGTTTCTGTTCTGGTGTTACCTGCATTCATGTTTAGGTCACTTCCAATATTCTTTGGTTCCGTAATGTAGCGATGTATACAACAGAATGTTGAATCAGATGCTGGGTAGTATATTAAGATGTAGAAGTTGGTAATAAACAATACTCCACGCATCATGTGCAGAGGGTATTCTATTCCTCATGTACATCTGGAGAATCTCAGGTAATACCTGCAGACCTCTGAATGAAACTCCACAAGAACCCAGGCATTTCTGAGAGGTAGTTGGGGATTTTCGCATTGCTTGGTCGATGGTCCCAGGTGCTCCCAAATCAATAACAACTGCTCGCATGGCACTCCTGTACCAGTGATGACACATTCAACTTCCTTTGAAGGCCGGCCAGATCACCCTCCTAGCATCTGATTCTCATTTGAAATTGACACTTTTAAGTTTGCACTCCACCTCCTTTCACACACTCCTGGAGGCTCCCAATGACTAAAATGCATTTTGCTGATGTTCTTTGCTTCATTTCACTGATTGTCTGTTCTGATGTGGCCACCCTGTCGGGGTTCCCAAACACTGCTTCCAGTAGTTCTATGAGGCCTGGTAGATCTCCTAGCCCTGTTGTTCCGTTATCCCGGTTGTGTTGCTAGTTGTGGCCTCCTGCTACTCCCTTCAGGTGGTTGAATGCATACTGCATCTTCGACTGTGTGTAAGCAGAACTGCCTGGCTTGGGTCATCTGACCATCCAGAGTTGGGCAATCCACCATCTCATGTGAGTTTGATTGGTCCCTGAACCAGCCGGGGAGACTGGACATTTCTGTTCTTTGTCTTCTGCACTCGGGGGAGCAGCTAGAGTCTCTCTGGTTGAAAACATTAGGGTTTTGGCCAACTGCATCCTCCAACAGTTGACTTCCGCTCCACATTCTCTGGCATCCCAGGGAATCATGTTGACATTCGGTTCTTTATCCTCCACAGTACCGGCTACTACTTGCCTCCCCTGGGCTTCTTCGTGTTCATTCGCGAGTATCTGTATCCTCCTGTCCATCTCCTAGTGGTCACACACCCAGGGCAGGATATGTCAGGCTTTCAGGTTTGTGATCTCTGTCTGTAGGCTGGTGATCTGGGCGGGGTGATTGCACGCCATCTACACAATTTTGGCCGGCTCGGTATGCTTCGCAACCCTCAGTAGCATCTGCGGAAGTTCCCCCAATATCTGGCTCATCTCATGGAACCTGATGCTGTCTTTTGGTTAATCTACCAGGTGTTGTATCCTTGTTTGATCCTCCCTTGACAGCAGAGCTACACGTTCTGGGCAGTCTGATTTGATCATTGCAGTGAATTATACACATCTCCTCATGCCAACTATATGTGTCTATTTCAAATTTAGTTAGTGTGAGAGGTACTGCCACAATGTGCAGACTACCCAGATACTTAGCTATTGTTGCTGATGTGGCTGGATTCCCATTTGTGCAATGGGTTCCGGCACGATTGTGGCCATTGCAATGTGATGGTGCTTCCAGGTTGCAGGGTAACAACCCCCGACCCGCCAAAATATCAACTCAAGTGTTGTCGAAACACTGGGTTTTTACTTTCCACACCTGTGCCATTTCGGGCTGAATCCGTCACATGATAACTCCAGGGGGAGGGAATGCCCAAAGGTTCCCATCAATACACATCCATCTGTTGTTCTTTACATGTAATGGCGAGATTTGTATCAACTTTCTCAAAGGTATTCAAAGGTTTAGGTTCAAAAACTAGGTAAGGGGTTCCTGCACAATTACAAAATTTATTCAGAAAGTACAGTTACTGTCCAACTTTGGCATCCAAATAGAGTGATGGATGTGAGTACTGACAGATATGAAGTCAGGTAAGTTGTAACTGGCTGTCTACACTATCATCCCAACAATGTATTCATAATCAATCAGGTGCGATATGAACCCACCAGGAAACAGAGCAAGGTTAGATACAATACTTACACCCTGCCGATGGGAATAGACATTTTCAATATCAGGTACATTGTGTAAGTATTTGTTCCGGTGAAACGGATGGAGTCGGGTTTAGGCGAGGTTGGGAATTATACTAAGTAGTAAGATTAGAGCGAAGAACTAGAAGTGAGTATTAGGGAAACAAGATCGAACAAGTGTCGGAACTGTTCAAAGTTATCTGTTGTATCACTATAGCAGAGAAGAAGTCAAGTGAGAAGAAAAGGATATGCTTCAACACTAAACAACGACTCTTAATATACCATTGGTCTGTTTCATTCAAGCCATTCTTCATGCTCTGTCGAACCATCCTAATCCTTGCCCATGATTGCTTACACTCTCAATACAACTCTTATTGACACAACCTTCCCACACCATCCAACATCGCAACACCTTCGACTACTTCCTCATCTTGTCCTACTACACAATTCTATTATCACCACAGAGTTTTCTCATGCTACTTCCAGATCTTTCCAAGTGTGACCCTGTCTGCAACACCAGTTTCTTCCTGTAACTCCTGCCACCAGTCACTTCCTACTATTCTATCCTCAGTCGCACACTCCAGCTGTGACAGTACTGTACACAATGCTACATGATGTTCATATAAATTGGATAGTACTTTGAGCCAATCATAGTCATTCGGCAATAGTACTATCTGGCTCTGCTCATTAAACTATACTAGAAGAATTCCAAACTGTAGCTAGAATACTATCATCCTCTGATCTGGGATCACACAGCCCAGAAATTGAAATTGTGGATTTAGACAATCAACTCTACATTAGTAATCTGCAATCTACAATGTCCAGGAATGAACAAGGAGTATCAGAAGAATTGACTAACACAATCTGAAATACCTAATAACAAAATGGTCCATACTGGCTGATGACCACCCCACTGGATCTGACTAAAAGGTTATAGAATGGGAGGTGGAAGCAGACAGGCAGGAGGAGGCAGACCACAAGAGGGTAGGAGGGGGGAATTTAGCTGCAATGACAGAGATAGATGCAGAGGCAGCAGAGAAGCTATGGATAGAACTATTGAAGAGGAGAGTGCACCTGGATGCAGAGTGTACAGAAGACAAGGTGGAGCAGGAGGCTATATTGTAACAGGAAGCAATAAGCAGTGTTCTCGACACCGCAGCAAAGAAAATCAAGATATGCGCCAATACAGAGTGGTGCCGGAATGTCAACATTGAAGAATGAACAGAGGTGTTCTGAAGAGAGAAAATGAGGAGACTGAACTCAGCTAAGGCCACCCTGGTGAAGGCAGAGGTACAGAGATTGATTTGGCAATCCAATAGCCAAATTTGGAGTGGTTTATGGCAAAACCTCAGTGGAGCCAAGCTGTGGAGAGCAGCATGATATGCCAACCCCAGGGCGGGCGCGACCGTGGATGCCCGAATAGACGCCAAAGGCAAGCAGCAAACACAGCGTCAGTGAAGGAGGATACACTAAGACGCGAATCGTTCTCTTAAATGATGATGACTAATGGTACCAGCTACCTCGAGCTGAAAGCATGCATACACGCGTCACTGAACAAGCAGTTCAGTGAGCCTTATATTCTCAATCAGGGTAAAATGGACCAGGGCAGGACAAGCTGTCTTTTGCTTCCATACAGCTACTCCGGAAATGGGACAAAGAGAGGATGGTGAGGCTGAGAAAGGTGGCAATTTGCACAGTGATATACCCACGTCTGGGGAAGTGGGATAGAGGTGTGGTGATTCGCAAGCGTGGCAAAGACAACTGTATGAAGCTGAAGGCTCATTGCCCGACATCACTGCTGAGCTCTGTCAGCAAAGATGTTGAAAACTCAGTACCTGAGATGCTGTCAGACGATGCTGCAAGAAGAGGGCTACAGAGATATCGATAATTCGGGCGTGGGAAGGGATGGTTAGCCATCGATGCATTGGCCACCTTAGTCATCAGGGTTCATGTAGCCTGGACAAACAGCCAGATTACAGACACGCTTCTCATGGACATTAAGGCAGCCTTCCCGAGTGTGGCAAAGGGAGGCCGATCAACACCATAAAGGTCAAGCAGATGGAAGGATATATTAAACGATGGACACATAGTGTTCTTGCAGAAAGGACAGTGGAGATGATAATCGAGGGCAAAGCCATGTAGAGACACCCAGTGGAAGTGGTAATTCTGCTGGGCTCACCTGTATCACCGATTTTCTTTGTGATCTTCATCTCAAGACTGATTACGTGAGTTGAAGAGTATGTCTCAGCTGATTGGCTGTCATTTACAGATGTCCTTGGCTGTGTGGCGACAGGAAGTAATTTCAATCAAATCATCGTAATAGTTGGGAGACTCGCAGCGAGAGTCATCAACTTGGCAGGTGGTGAGAAGATCTCGAACTCCTCCTCAATCGACAAGTGAGATGCATCATCAGCAAAAAACATTTCCGTCCAGGCGGAATGGCAGGGTCGGAGTGAACGCACTCCGTCAGAGCTGGCAGAGACACCACGGTTGCAGACTGCTGCGCGCCGGGCGCCAATACTACGAGTCGCGTTGTGTATCGCCCTCCGATTGCAGTTTCGCCATTTCTTCCTGCTCTGTCGGTATCCTATTGGAAACACACAATTTGGCGTTGTGGCCAACTGTGACCATACATCGGAATGGGTTCATTGGGTACATCAGCAAAATGAACATCAGTCTAGAAGCCACATGTGGGGTTCCATAAGCACAAGGCATTTCGTCTATCATATTCGTCTTTGTTACAGTCACAAGATTCGCTACCTCTTCCTACGGCATGCATTATGTAAGTATCTCTATATATATACATACGGTCAATCTGGCCACAGATGGTAGTTGAGCATAATCGGAGGAGCATCTGGAGAGGGCCAGTGAGAGCGCAAAAGGAATTCGAGAGAAGGAACGGTTCTAGCTCGAGGAGCCTAGGAAGGAAGTAGGACGAAATGATACTACCCGGTCGTGAGAATCCACGCAATTGCTTGGATCCAGATGAGATGAAAATGAGATGAGGTCTATCTACCCCGGGGTCTCCCGAATATGTATGCCCTGTCGCTCAGTCCCCCTCTGTTACCCCTGAATCTCCGTACATCCGCTGTCCCTCCTGAAGGTTGTACTTGGAGGCCGTGATCGAGCGAGTTGAGAGATGCACCTGGAGGCCGTGATCGAGTGAACTCAGAGATTCACTTGGAGGCCAGGATCACGGGCACCCAGAGATCCACTCCGAGGCCGTGAAGCAGCGAGTTTGGAGATGCACTTGGACACCGGAATCGATCGAACTCCGAGATGCACTGGGAGGCCGTGACAGAGCAAGTTTGGAGATGCACTGGGTGGCTGTCATCGAGCGAGTTTGGAGATGCACTTTCAGGCCGTGATCGAGCGAGGTTGGAGATGCAATTGGAGACCGAGATCTAGTCAACTCAGAGATGCACTTGGAGGCCGTGATTGCGCAAGTTTGGAGATGCACTTGCAGGCTATGATCGAGCGAGATTGGAGGAGTACTTCGAAGCGGTCGATGTGGAGGGAGGCGCGACGGCTGGTGAGACTCTATTCATTGGTTAACTTGTAATTGCGGGAATGTAGAGAGTTGAGTACAACATCCGCCGAGAGATGGGAAACTGGCTGGGAGCGGGAAACTGGCTGAGAGCGGGAGACTGTCAATCTTGGGATGATGCTGTACTTGGTGTATGCTGTACACGTTGTTAACGGGTCATGATTATGGCATGGAAAGATAGAGAGGAATGACTTAACTTCGTGTTCTTAGGTGATGGTAGAGTTGAGCATAAGAAAGAGAGAGATCAGAGGAGATGGAGGAAATCATCATGAGAGACTGCAACTTAGAGAATTTTGTGTGCGAGTCAATTGACCATCCCTGATACGGCAGGTACAAGTCCCGATCTGGCATGTACTAACAGTGATACCAAGTCTTCTGAACCCAATCAGGCAAGTGGTACCCCTGATTTCTCAGGTCAACTTGTATCCTCCATGTTGTTCTCATCTTGAACCCACGTCTCTCTCTTTCTCGTTCACAACTCTACCATCATTGCAAGAACACAAAGTTAAATCATCCCGCTCTATCTCTCCATGCCATCATCATGAGTTAACACCGAGTGCGGCATACACCAAGTACAGCATTCACCGAGTACAGCATGCACCGAGTACAGCATACACTTAAGATTCTCTGTCCCTTCATACTCTCGATGTCAAGTTGACCCCTAAATGTAGCTTCAGCTTCCGGCGTACCTCCCTACATCGACTGCTGCCAGCCAGTTCTCCCTATGAGCTTCAAAGGTAAATTCACTTCGTCACATTCCCACGGTTTCGAGTTAACTAACTGATGAATGGAATCTCAGCACCTGGCCCACCTCCCATCGATTGCCTCCAGATTGACCACCTCCAATTATTCCTCTAATCTCCGTCGATCTCATCCTGCTGCAACTGCATCTCTAAACTCGCTCGATCACAGCTTGGAGTGCATCTCTGAGTTAACTCAATCTCGGTCACCAATTTAATCTCCAAGCTCACCTGATCACGGCCTCCCAGTGAATCTCCAAACTGGATCGATCTCGGCCTCCAAGTGCATCTCTCAATTCACTCAATCTCGGCCTCCCGGTGAATCCTCAATCTCGCTTGATCACGCCCTCAAAGTGCATCTCCAAACTCGTTTGATCATGGCCTCCCAGTGCTTCACTGGGTTCACTGAATCATGGTCTCCAATTGCATCTCCAAACTGGCTCGATCGCGGCCTCGGAGTGTATCTCTGAGTTCACTCGATCGTCATCTTCAGGCGCACCTCAAAACACTCTCAATCAACGCGTGCTGCCAGTTCAGATATGCCGTGTGTAGATAGGTAGCTATACAGATACATAGATACATAGATGACAATACAAACTGAAAGCATAAGTTTTGAAAATCGTTGAATGATAAGTAGTAGCTATGATTTCCAGGCGCACCAGCAGCATTCCCAAACAAGATGTTTTTCCCAGGCTGCTCTACAGTGATTCAACGTGCTCCCAGGTGCTCCTAGGTGCACCTGAAGGCCCGTACATCAGTCGAGTAAACTCTGCGATTTGACCACCCAGTCATTCTGGTCCGACAACTCTCAGACACTCCCAGTGACCGAAATACATTGCGCTGACGAGTAATGGAGGTATGAAAGCAACGTGACCAGTCGCCTGGGCGGCGGGAAGTGTGAAATTCTCCGTCCGCGGGTACAAAGTTCTGTCAGAGCCGTCAGAGCCGTCCGGAACACCCGGGTGTTCCAGACAGAAACTAGAGTAGTTGCTGATGGTCATGGGGACACTGCCCATGACCACATGGGGCACACTTATGGGAGGGTCAGGTCTTACAGCTGCATGTATAATCTTAGACTCTAGACCACAATGATTTGCAGCGTAACTAGCAAATGCATGTACCCCCAAACTGAATATGCTGGATGAAGACCCATCTTGCAGCACATGAATGTGCTGAGTAGTCCAGTTTGAACTTAAGCATAGCTGGACACCCGGAGGCATGAGCTGGGTCACCCCAGGCGAAGACGAAATGGTTAGAACGATTATACATGATGACGAAGGCACAGGCAAGATACCTGCGCAATCCTGGGCAGTTGAATTGAAAGCCAAACTCCAGGTGCGGGTCTTTGTGTGTGGTGGACAGATGGATCATGCTCTGATGATGGCCGGGTGGGGGCGGCATCAGTGGGTAAACATGGGAGTGAATGGAGGGCCCACCTCTGTTATCTGGGCCATGGACGGATAGCAGTCATTGATGCTGAGTTGTGGGCGATTAGAATCTCGCTCGCTGAGACAGTCAAATGTAGCGAATCACTGCCAAGGCCTGGGGTAAAGACAGTGGCAGTCATTAGCATCTCACAAGCCACAAACTGACAGACAGCACACCAGGAGCCTGCGCAAGGTGGTCACTGGTGAGCCCGGTCAATCGAAGGGTGCAGGCTCTCCTCGCACATGACATTGCAACTGAGATTGACTCGGTCCCGGGGCACTCCAGTATCCCTGGGATCGATGACACATGCTGTCAGGGGAACTTTGCCTGAGATGGAAGCGGAGAGATGATGTTAACACACCCATATACCTTAGCCTTGAATTGAGCCAGATGAATCTCTGAGGGATAATCAGCAGCCAAGGCAGAGTGGGAGGCTGACAAGCGCAGCCAGCACTTCAGTTACAGACTCAAACACAAGGAGGGGGGACCAGGAGACCTATGCCGATGACAAGCATGGAGTCAGTGGCTGCCAGGTTCTACCAACTGAAGTGCTGTCATGCAACATGCAGAGTCTGTCAATAGCAATTCCGCCACTGAGAGGATGCCAAATGCTAGTGGTATCAAGGAACAGTGCCTGGGACATGGAATCACCCCTCTCGCCACAGCAGCCGATGCAGAGAGCACCTGAAAGTGGTCACGAAAGGGGTGGGAAAGGTGATGGGCTGGAATGCAGGAAGATGCCAACTCATGCAGATATCGGAACAGTTATCCATTGACCAGTGCAATAAAGTGGTGTACTCCCTGGCTGTAATTAATATTGGGAAATTCCCACCCTGATGCAGGGTGGTAAGAAGCAGTTGCACAGGCTGACTCAGCTGACTAAGGTGCAAGGGGCAATGGCAATAGGTATATATCTTAGATATCATTTGTATCATCAATCTTTCTTGTGCCAGTAAGGACGAAGGGTAGCAGGGGGAGAGGCACCCCATCCAGCCAGCTATCCTGGAAGCAGATGGGTTATCATGTTCTGTCATATTCTAGGAAGAGTGAATTCAGTCTGAATCAACAACAACCACAACAACAACAACAACAACAACAACAACAACAACAACAACAACAACAACAACAATCTGAAATGCATGAAAATCTGGTCAGGAGTCAAAGTTACTATGTTTACAGCTAGTGAACACCTTGACAGTAGCGACCAGAGCGGTACTAGCAGCTTACCTGACTCCAGAGAGTATACAGCAGAAGTCTCCCTACATCTGGAGCTGTGTAGGCACCAACTGGACACAGCTGAGAGGATTCATGATGTAGCTGAATAAGGTCCTCATATCCAAATCTACAAACTTTGTCTATGAAGAATTGAAGTTTTCTTATTATATCATATAGTTCTGATGGGTTGTGTCGGTACAGATGCCCCCACATTGTCTAAACAATAGTACTCTCAGCCCGGGGAAACTTCAAGCTGTGGTATAACTCCAAATACAGCATTATGGAATCTGGGGCAGATAGCAACTCAGAAGTGCAGAATCTGTGAAGTTATAGAAATATACCGGGGTTCTTTTGGGACGATCTTGGATTTCCAGTACCTGCCATGTGGTTTGATTTGAACCTGTTGGATATATACACTACATTCGGAAAGGGATAATCTGAGAAGATACAGGATATCTTGCAGTATCCACACTTTCCAAAGAAACTGCTCGCATGGATCACAATGTAACAGATCCAGGACAATCAGGTTCAACAATGCCCCTCTAAAAAGGTTCTAACAAAGAGAGTTGTGTATAGTTTTCCAGATTCCCCTATACAACCTCCAGCTCTGACAGACCCAGCAACTGCTCCAGCTGGTACTACAGCATGGCATAATGAACCCTCTCCAATTAATCTTCATACAGGTAAAGGTAAGATATCTGCTGAAGAGACAGCAAAGCAGTGTGTGAATATGGGGTGCTTTTGCTGCAGAGGATTTAATCTGAGCATGGAAGTTTGTATACTAAGGAAATATGGCCAGACAATGAGAGTGGTGACAGGGGAAGTAGAAACTGGGGGGATAGGTAAGTTTTCCAAAGTGTCAGGAAAAGAATTGGTTGATTGGAGAAGGACTGCTTTTTGGTTGATGAAAAGTTCATAACTTGAACATTGTATAATGTGTAGGCTGTTTCCGCATTACAATTTGCAAGTTGGATATATCTGCTATACCATTAGAAAGCAATGCATAGTTCCAATCGGCATATTGACCAGATTTGACCAAGTGATACAGAATTGCATTAATTGAGTGCAGAGTCAGCAACATGATATTCATACATTCAGACTGAATTCGCCATCACAAATTATCTCTATACTTGTTAAATGAACAAAGGCAAGCCTCATTAACTGAAGCAACACCAAACACAGCAGGGTATATTGGATCTCTTATAGTGACTCAGATGACCATCTATGACCACCTGGAACAACAACTAATATGTGATACAAAACTCAGTCAGAGTCCAATTGATTTTAAAATCTTGTGGATATTCCTGTATGACATTGAAGTCCAGTTTGCATCAGATGATGTTATATGCACATTACTGTACTTTACAATACATTGCCATGACCCAGGTGATTTGAGAATCAGGGTTTCTGATGAACACCCAATAATAATTTGTGATATACTGTTACAGATGTTGAAACACCAGTCTGGATCACCCTAACTGTTTTCGGATAATATCATTTTGTTAAAGAGACAGTAATTCTTGCATACCCCAAAGCAGCGACATTCAGAAATCCTTTACCACATCACTGGATGAGATAAACCAGCCCATTGAAACAAAGGATCAGAATGAACAACCACTTGTGACAGTATTGGTGAAATGCTTTCATGGATTCTTGTCACTCTCTTCCAAAGTCCATGTGGATTGGCTATCCCCGCACCAGCTACGAATTAGCCAAGTGGACTGACTTAAGAATGGAGAGACACTCAGCAGGGTCCAGTATACTTGAAGTCAATTGAAGAAATTGTTGTTCTGGAGGAATATTTAAAAGAAAATATGTCCAAGCAGTTTATCTGCCAATTCTCATCTGCATTTGCTGCCCTGGTACTACTTGCAAAGACTACAGATTCTGGTCTATACACTGATATTGAATACTGGAATATATTAGTCAAGACAACAATGAACTGGTACCCCCTAATTTTGATACAAATGATACCAAATCTGCTCTTAGATTCAAAAACCTGTTCAAAGCTTGATTACAGGAGTACATATACCCAACTTTACAATCTGAAAAGAGACTTACACAATACATGATTTCAGCTAAGGTATAATCTTTGAAATCAACTGTTATGCTGTTCCACAATACTAATACCGTAGTAAATGTACCATGTTATAATAATGTCACTATCTGGGAGGTACTCAACAACTCTGTCATATTTTACCAGTATAATATGCTAATATACACCAAGTCCAAGAAAAACCATGTGGGATATATTAGGTTGCTTGTGGAATGCCTAGTCAAAGCTGTACAGTATTTGAAATCTGAGAAATGCAAATTTCAAAACAATACTGTTAAGTATCTGGGACTTAATATATCAACAAATGGTATCTCCATAGATCCAAACAAGATTAATATAGTAAGAAACTTTTGCAGGAATGAGAAACAGCAATTGTTAATGTAACAATTTTTTCAAAGTATTACAGTTTCCACAATTCTGGCATGATTATCAGCAATGTATCCATTAATATTATGAAAAGGGAAAACCTTTGATATGACTCAAAAAAATGATTAACTGTTTTTCTTCAGAAAAGAATACAAGTTACCATTTGAAACAATTGTAAGCATGTTTATGTCTACTTTCGTTTTCAGAAATATAGATTATAGAAGGGAAATTTTATTGGAACAGCCTATACTTCTATTAAAATTGGCGCTCAAGTTGTATCACAGTATCAGAATGAGGATTTCTTGTATCCAGTACATAGAACTTCAAATTACACATTCTTATGAAATAGATCACAGATATTTATGATATAAGATATAATGCTGATGCGATGGCTTTGGACCAGCGCTGTTTTGAGTGCTATGAAATATTACACCCCCTCTGGATACTAACAAATAACAAAAATCACGATTTCTTCATTAGAAGGAGCCTTCCATATCGATGAATAGTTACTAGATCTCGATATTTTTCTTCTTTACATTGACCAGTATCTATTTACAAGGCATATCACATCAAAATGCAGAAACCTTGCCAAGAAAACCTGAAGATCTCTCTCAAGTGGGCGATGGAAAATTCCAAAACATAGAACTGGTGATTTTAAAGTTGTATACTCCAGAACACAACACATTGCTGTTTCAAATATTACATGTATTTCCAGATATTGCTCTTCCTAGTTATCCAACAGGAGGGAACATAGTCTCACACCAGGATATTTGCTATCGCTGGAATATGATTCATAATGATGTTAACTGATAAGTCCAGAATTGCAACACCTGCCAATGATTGCAGAGTGTATAACATGCCATCTGTTGAGTACTCAGACCACTGCAGTTACCAATTATACTGTGTTAGCATCAGCAAATAGATTTTATAGTTAGACAACTTGAGGGTAAAGGCTATAATGCTGTCAGGGTTGTGGTTGACAATACATCAAAAATATGACACTTCATCTCTTGTCATACTACTATGGATGTTAAAGGCCTGGTCGATTGGCTGATCTGAACAGTGGAACGGCTCAGCAACTTACCAATACATATTGTCTCAGACTGAGTACTGCAGTTTGTAACAGTAGTTTGGAAGCAGTTGGGTGAAAGGCTCAGAATCTAACACATGCTATGGATGGAATTGCTCCTACGGAAATACAGGCATACAGATATGGTGTTTGCCACATGGAATAATATTGTTGAACCTTAATCAATTTCTGCCAATATGGCTCAGTGGAATGGACACTATTTGCCTTATTTACTGGGAATAATCAATTGTTAGGGATAATGAATTACACCCCATTAGATGCTGTATGGAATACAGACTATTGAATAACATATTAAAGAAAAGTGCAATAAAGTGAGGACTTTCAAAGGATCAACTCAGATTAGGAGTAACAGGCAACTTAACACCTATGTAAATACCTCCCGGTCAAAATATACTGAAGTCTAATGACATACAGGGAAAATGGAAATGAATTCAAAATGTCTATGCTGAGCATACAAGTTGTGAGTAATAGTTGCTTGCATACAAGGCATATGTGAACAGCTTTATCATTCCAGAATCCTTACTGGAAGCATCTTGGGCACTACATTGTATTATGAGTTGTATCTTCCAGCTATAGTGCAGATTTGCAAAATTCAATCTGTTTCACTGTTGTATCTAGTGTTAGCAGCAGTTCCATTTTGGGACCATCTCTACTATAGTGGGTTGAAGAAAACCCGGAACTGGCCAGTTCCGTTCCAGTTTTTGCCAAATGGTTCCCTTGATTAAGTCCCCCAATATTTATCAGAGAATCTAGAGCTTGGTATGTGAATTATGCAGCTTTGCATGGCACATCTTGTGGTGGTCTCCGATTTTTGATATCTTCAAAACTCAGCAAGCAGATTTGAAAATACAGTGATTTTTCACCCAAAAACGATGTTTTTGCACCATTGCCTGCCAAGTTTTGAAGATAGCCACATTTGGAGACCAACAAAAGATCCACCTTGCAAAGCTGCATAATTCAGTTACCAAGCCCTGAATTCTCTGATCAATATTGGTGGACTTAATTAGGCAGTTCACTTAAACAATCATCGATTTTTTATGTGGTAAGGCTGTTGCCATGCAGACCTATACAACTGGCCGGTTCCCAATATGGAACCGTTGCTAACACGAAATGTATGTCATGATTGATAACCCTCTCTCGGGACAACATGTTCATGCGCCTCAAGCCATGGAGTTAGACAGAGAAGTGGAATTTTAGTATCAAAGTATTAAACATTCATTTGTGTATCAATAACTGCTACTGTACCTCATCCATTGGAGGGGGTATGCATCTCTTAAATGGATACCCTCAAATTTACTGACAGATTTGAGAGTTTCAATCATTGTCGTCAATGGTATTCAGAACAGCCAAGGCCATTGGAAAAACAACATAGAGGATCATCAGCTGATAAGGGGAATACTGTTAACGAGCACAATCATAAGTAATGCATACGTTTACAAATGTTAATTTAGACAGCAAATCACAGAAAGTGGTTTACATCATCCAATGTAAGAATGGTATGATGCGATGGGATACTAGAGGTGGGACTATTCAAAATCGAGGGAAGATGACCTGATATGTTGTAACATCAGATGATGTAGTGTGTTTGTAATGATAAGAATTCAGTTGTTGGTGTGTATCTTCTCAGTTGTACATGTGAATACATCAACAAAGTATCAACCATGAATTGAGGATGACTGACGGGTAGTGTTAGGAACGGTGCTGGACCATCATTTCGGGTCCGGAGCCGGGTCCAGTACGAACAATTGCCAAATTCGCGGTCCGCAATGTCAATACACCAGAACCATCAACTCGTGAACGGTTTGATGGTACACTCCAAACCTGTCTGACTTGGGCAGGTTATCAGCGGGTTGCCCAGCGGGGCCATCTATAGATTCATATAACGCTCAAGTTTTTGCAGTTTGTTCATGGTATCTTATCAAAATCATGTTTTCAACAACCAATAATACATGTTTGCATGTTTTGCAGTTTGCATTATTGATTAATTCGCAATCCGTGTTTTACCCTTGAGATATTGTATTTTTTACTATAAAGGTGGTCAATAATTCCACTATGAGCATGAAGATCCGCGCGATGCCTTGATTACCAAATATGTAAGACCTATAACTGTCTACGCTCCATTGCCGCTTATTTTCAGGATGTGGCAGGGAGCATGTCACTGATGTTTTTGGCAGTAAAGGCTGCCAATAACTCAAAATGGATGTCAGCAACCAATTGGAATATACATTACCCAAGATGCAAAGTTAGAAATTGTTGACACTCCGTTGATGATCATTCTCAGAATTGGGCGGTGTCCGTGTTGCTGTCTCTTTTGCCTATAAATGCTGCCAATACTTCGGTTATGCATAACAGTGAACAAATCACTGTTCAATTACCATACTTACAAGACCACAAATCGTTGATGCTCTGTTGACGTCCATTTCAATGTATTGTCCATTCAACATCTGGTGCCATCGATAATTGTTTTCACCATGATTTGAACATATTGGTTGTCTTGCTGACAGATTGAGACTCGGCCCTGTGGCAAAGCTGAGCGCAGGAACATTCTTGTACTGTTCGCTCTCACAGGACTAGATCTTATTTTTCTTGCCAAATGATTCATTGCGCCTGCTACACATCTGTTTATCAACCGATAGTCACAAGCTACTGCTTACCATTTGCCCACAATATATCTCTAACTGAAACTCTCGGTCAAGCTACATAAGGAAGCTGGTGAAGCATCGACGCATTCTGTCGTACTGTTTCTTCACTTCCTGATTACTCCTGGTTTCGATTGCATTGACCGTCACCAACACCTTTTCAGCCTGTCTCTGTGAATTGTGTGTGGGTCGAATCAATCTGGGAACATTTGGTGCGGCACACACATCCCTCTGCTTTGGGCATTCTGGATTGTCAATGCCATTGTCTTGCTATATATCAGATTCAACATATGCTGCGCAATCTTCTTCGCTGTCATTTGGAATATCCAAGTCACCATGCCAGTTAAGCCAATTTTCGCTCTCCGAAATGCTTTCGGGTGCGGTATTCTCATCACTTCCAACTGGAGGATGGTTGAGTCTTCGGATTCGGCGGACATTGAATATTTAAGTTTGTCCCCCAGGGAGGTCTGTTGCAGACAAAGCTGGTGGCAACGGTGATCTTTCTGGCAATATAAATGCAGCTGCACCATCATGTTGACAGAGTGACCAGGATGCTTTGACAATCGCTTCAGTGTCCGAAATGTATCCTACAGCTGTCGTCTGCTCATGCCGAGCGCGAGATTGCTTCTGTGTAGCACGTAGGTTTTGGCTGCCCTGCCACATTTCCAAAAACTCGTAGACCTTGGCTATTCTCTGCAATTTCCTTTCCTCCGTGTCTTTCTTGATTTCTGAGTCGTTTTCTGTGATCATTGTGTCCAATGCTGGGTCATCACCTACAAATATCCAGTTATTGGCTCAACCAAACTTCCTTACAACGGCTTCTTCGCGAAGGGTCTTGTCTGTGGTTTTTGACTGCCTCTAGCCGAAAACATCACAGCCAAGGGAAAAACAGGCCTCCACTCCGACACCAGGTGGCATGATAGTGAATACGTCATGTGCCGCATTGGAGAGATCAGGGTACTTTGAGTGCGTTTCCTCTTGGTAGCGCCACCAGTTGGTAATGTCCGGTAACCAAAATGTACTTCTACTCTCCATTGGGTCGGAGTGGCAATGATTGACATTGGGAATTATTTGCCCACAGTTCTTTGGCGCGTTTGGATGTCGATCCAAATTGAGCCTGGCAGCGGTCAATACACGTGCTGCACGATCGCTTCACCTAGGTGTCATTTTAGCCACATTGTTAGACTTTAAGTATTCTTCATCATCGCTGGACTGATCAGATGCATCAAAGGATGATTGAGCGGATCATGGAGCCGTTGCGGAAGGGATGAGATTGCTGCTCGGTACGCTTTCAGGTTCATTGACCGGTACACGTCGATGTTCGGCACAGTATTCATTCTCCACATACTCTAGAAAGGCCTCTTGGTATTGGGTAGAATAGCATGTCTCATCCTCAGGATGAATATCCATTCCCTTTTCCCACTTTCTAAATGATCGCAACTTCGGGAAAGGATTGATGATACCTGCTGAAATAAAAAGCATTCCAGTCGATGCAGTCACTTCAGCATAATATTTACACAGCTTCGGCCGAGCTAACTTCACGGGCAAAAACAAGCATCAGCAACAAACATTTCCGTCCGGGCGGAATGGCTCCGTCAAAGTGGACACCCTCCGTCAGAGCTGTCAGAGACACCGTGGTGGCGGATTACTCCACACGCAGTGTCAAAACCAGGCATCACGTCACATATCGCCCTCCGATCGCCGTTTTGCTGTTTCTTCTCGCTCTGTCGGTCTCCTAATTTAAACAACCACTCTGGCGTTGTGGCCAACTGTGACCATACGTCGGATTGGGTTCAGTGGGTACACGCTTGCATCAGGATTGCAATACCATGGGTGACGTTGCGAAAATCTCTCGTCGCATTTCTTCTACATTCAGCTCGAGGAGCGTAGGAAGTTGAGAAGATATGATAATACCCGGCCGTGAGGATCCACGCAATTGCGTGGGTCCAGGAAATCTCAGACAGAGTGAGTGAGACCAAAAGTTGGGAAAGATAGAATGTGAATTTTCATTGTATGATGAGAGGAGATGGAAATGAGATGATGTCTATCTACTCCAGGGTCTGCCGAATATATACTCCCCATCACTCTGTCCACCTCCGTGACCACTGTATCTCCGTACACCCACCGTCGCTCATTGAAGATGTACCTCGAGGCCGTGATCGAGCGTGTTTGGAGATACACTTGGAGACTGGGATTGAGTGAACTCTGAGATGCACTTGGAGGCCGGGATCGAGCGAGTTTGGAGATGCACATGGAGGCCATGATTGTGCGAACTTGCAGGCCGTAATCGAGCGAGTCTGGAGATACACTTGGAGGCCGTGATCGAGCGAGTTTGGAGATGCACTTATAGGCCGAGATTGAGTGAACTCAGATGATGGACTTGGAGGCCGTGATCGATTGAGTTTGGAGATGCACTCTCAGGCTGTGACTGAGCGAGTTTGGAGATGCACTTGCAGGCTATGATCGAGCGGGATTGGAGAAGTACTTGGAGGCGGTCGCTTTGGAGGGATGCGCGACAGCACTGTACTCTGTGTTAACTCATGATTATGGCATGGAGAGATACAGAGGGATGACTTAACTTGGTGTTATTAGGTGATGGTAGAGTTGAGCACAAGAAAGAGAGAGATCAGAGGAGATGGGGGAAATCATCATGAGAACCTAGGACTTACAGAATTTCGTGTGCGAGTCAATTGACCATCCCCGATACGCCATGTACGAGTCCCGATCTGACGCGAACTAACACAATACGAGGTCTCCCCAACCCAATCAGGCAAGTTGTACCCCTGATTTCTGATATCCGCTCGTATCCTCCATATCATTCTCATCAACATCCCCCATCTCTCTCTTTTTCGTCCACAACTCAACCATCATCGCAGAACACAAAGTTAAGTCATCCCTCTCTATCTCTCCATGACATGATCATGAGTTGACACCGAGTACAGCATCCACCCAAGATTGTTTGTCTTCCCTTCATCCTCATGATTACAAGATGACCCCTGAGTGTAGCTTCCGCTCCCAGCGTACCTCCCTACACGATCGACCGCCATCAGCCAGCTCTCCATGAGAGCTCAAAGGTGAAGACACATTGTCACATTCCCACGGTTGCGAGTGAACCAACTGATGAATAGAGTGTCATCACCCGGTGCGCCGTCCATCGACTGCCTCCTAGTACTCGTCCAATCTCGCTCGATCACGGCCTCCAAGTGTATCCCCAAATACGCTCGATTACCGCCTCCAAATGTATCTCCAAACTCGCCGGATCACGGCCTCGGAGTATATCTCTGAGTTCACTCGATTGTCATTTTCAGGTGCACCTCGAATTGCTCTCAAGCACCGCCTGCAGCCAGTCCAGATATAGCGTGTGTAGATGGGTAGCTATATAGATACATAGATATAGAGATACATAGATGAGAATACAAACTGAATACATGACTGTGATTCGAGGTGCTCCCAGACATGTCCCCGGCGCTCCCAGGTATGTCACCGGTGCTCCCAGGCTTGTCGTCGGCGCTCCCAGTTACTCTGAAGGCCGGCAGCAATGCCCTCCTAGGGTCTGATACTCTTGAAATTGACGCATCTAAGTTTACACTAGACATCCTCTCAGACCAGTGACTGAGATACATTTTGCTGATGCAATGCAACGGGTAGCATGTAATTCTCAGTCAGAGGGTACGAGGTTCCGTCAGAGCCGTCAGCGCCGTCCGGAACACCCGGGTGTTTGTGACGGAAACTAGATTCGTTGCTGATGAGTCTTGCTTCCATTGAGTCTTCTTCTTAGCCAAAGCTTGCAAAATGCCATTCAGGTGATCGAACATATCATTGTACACTGTGATAACGTATTGCAATGTGACTGTATGCCTCTTCAAAATCCACAGCATCTAATATCGGAATTGCCTCTCAACATCCATGACATACTTGACAATGGTCCATTCATCCTGTGCAGTGAAGAGTGGCTGGTAATCACTGAATATTGGATTTTAGAGCCACTTGCGGGTGAATTCTCATTATTCGGTAGGCTCGCTCTAGCAACACCAGTGTCGAGTTCCACCATCTCTTCAAATCCATAATAGGTAGTACTGCAATGCGGACATTGGATTTTGACAGACAATAAACTCATTTCAACAACCAGGTGTCACCGGAATCTACACAGCAAGCATTCCCTTCTATATGAAGGTCAGTTTGAGGACTTTCAAAATATCTTGAAATATTTACTTTCTCAATTATCTTTACTAAACCCGGCCTCATGGCCGACACCTTGGTGATTCTAGCATTGCCCTCTCTTCGAACTCTTTGACTATTCCCAATCTCAAAGCTTTCATTCTCTCCAAATTGCTGATCGCGCTCATGGGCTTCCCAAGAGTTGGTGCGGCCTTTTACACCCATACTACTCATGAATGCCCCCAAAGCCAGCTGTATGATGTGCGCCATGCATGGTATGTGGTTCCTCAATGCAGGCCACTCGATTCCGGATGCCTCAAGTGTTTATTGCAGCTCACATGTCATGGAGATATTTGAGGAGGAATTATCAGTCGTAATTCCAAACAATCGGCTGTTGGTAAGCTCAAAATGATCCAGGATGTCCTTCACATTCGCAGCTAGCCTTGCTCCAGTATGTTGGCCCTTGACCTATCATCCTTAATTAGCTTTCGAAACCAGATATGATCAGGCGATCAACCTCATCGAAAGTGAGTTGTACTTCACGCAATGCCAAATTTCGATCCATATAGTGAGCAATGACTGACGTTATGGCGAGTGTGTTAATTGATGTCCATCCATCCAATACTAACCTAACATTATTTTGTAACAGCAATTGCTTGTTTATTGCATCCACGGTCAGTAAATATCCCCTCCAGCAAATGTTGCTATGTGTCGTAGTGGCCGGCAGCACTAGGTCACATTGCCATGCTTTATATGACCGTCGTAGCTCGACATTTGAAAATGCATTCCAGTGGATATGAGCCGAGTCAAACCGTAACATGAGGTGATGATTCCACGTGCCATGGTGAAATTCGGAAGTTACAAAGTCCTTAGCTACAAGTTTGGAGCGTTTTGTGTGTCATTTCGGTCAATATGAATTAACCTAGATGTCAAATATGAATTTCCTCTGCGAACTTATGATTGTAATTCCTCGACCTCCTTGCCTCTTCAGGATGGCCAAAGCTCTTTCACCAACCGTTGAACTAGTCAATTGGCTATCTTCCGACTCTATTAACTCATTCAACTTGGCGATGTGGGCTATTGCCAGCAAGTGTATCCCCATTGAGCTAGTCCCAGATTCTGATGGATGGCGAAGAACTTGATGACAAACGATACATATCATTCCAGGGCTGCCGGTCCGATAAATTCCGCAGTGCAAATAAAATCTCCGTTGAGACACATGTCTAGAATCATTTCAACCATTAGGACGATTTGAGCCTACATTCATTAAAGCCCACCAACCATTGAAGATGATTTGTAAAGTAAGGTTGCTCAAATCACAAATAAAGACACATTCATTTTTGGATGAGATCATAACCTCTAGAAATGAGGTATTTAAAGATCTTGAATCCAACATGGCGGTAGGAGGTACAAAGTAGGGTTATCTGACTCGAAAGACTGCCGAAAGTTACATTATACCAATGTAGCATACGGGTTCTTAAATATTGACTCTAGAGCTACAAGGAAACAAATTAAATCTGTGAGACATTGCCTGCATATTTGTGAAGTTGTTTACAAGGACATATTGAAAAGACTGACCGCGTAAAACTCAATTTTGGAACACCGTAATGCAGTTCATTGCTGTGTAGCTGGCTGAGCCTCCATCAAAATTGTTGACGCTCTGTGGGCGCTCAATTGTACGAGGCCGGCGCATAATCGTCACTAGAATCTTTGCCAATACAGGCTGCCAATAGGTTGATCGTGGATTAGCTGCGTTCCATTGCCCTTAGATTATGCAAGATGCAAGATCAAAAATCGTTGATGCTCCGTTGATGCTCAGTTGACGGTCATTTTAGGATATAATTATGATGTTGCCGCTAGTATTGTTGTGTAGAAATGTGGCCGATAGTTCGATTATGGATGAATGTCACCGCACAGCCCCTGCATTATCGAACATACAAGGCCAAAAATCATTGACACTCCGTGGATGCTCATTTTTAGGGCATAGGTACAATGTTGCTGAAAGCATTTTTGCCTGGAATGGCGGCCAACAGCTCGATTATGGATTATTGTCGTCGCTCAGCCCGTTGATTATCGAGGGTGGAAGGCTGAAAATTGTTGACCCTCCGTTGACACTTATTTTTAGGGCAATGTTACGATGTCGTCGAAAGCATTTTCGCCTGGAACGGTGGCTGATAGTTCGATTATGGATTAATGTTGTCGCACAGCCCCTTCATTATCGTAGATGCCAGGTCTAGAATTGTTGACCCTCCATTGCCGCTCATTTTCAGGGCATAGTTACGATGTCGTCGAAAGGATTTTTGCCTAGGAAGGCGGCCAATAGTTTAATTATGGATTATTGTTGCCACACACCCACTTGGATATCGAAGATGCAAGGTCTAAAATCATTGACGCTCTGGTGATGCTCATATTTAAGACATAGCAGCGATGCTGTCGCCACCATTTTGGCCTAGACAGGCGGCCGATAGTTCGATTATGGGTTAATGTCGCCACACAGCCATCAGAATTTCCAAGATGCAAGGCCATATGTCATTGACGCTCCATTGACGCTCATTTTTAGGACGTAGTAGTCTTGATGTCACGACCATTGTTGCCGAGAAAGGCAGCCGATAGTGGGATTATGGGTTAATGTCGCCGCACAGCCCTTCGGATTTTCCAAGATGAAAGGCTAGAAATGCTTGACATTCAATGGGTGCTCATTTTTAGGATGGGTCAACGAGCGTGTCATTTGCCTTTTTTGCTATAACACGGACCAATACATTCACTCTGGAAGGATGTGACAATGCAGCCTTTTGATTGCGGAATGTGTAAGACTGAAAATTGTTGACGATCTGTTCACGCTCACATCAATCACATCAAGGCAGCCTTCCTACATTCAATAATTGTATGCAACGAATCGTATACTCATTATTGACATCCAATATTGCATTTGTAGGTATCATGATTTGCATCCAGCATTTTAGTTACCTCTCAATTTCTGATCAATTTCTATGTACGTTATCTGAATGGGAGAGATGACTAGGCCCTATGACATTCCTGTGCATTCGGCTGGCAACTAACGACATGTAGATCATTTCATGAGCTTTCGGTAAATATAGCTTGACTTCTTCAACTTCCCCATCCAGCTCCTTCTCCTCTATTTCCATGACGTACCATAAGCAACATCAAATATCTCAACCATGTGCACCAGGTCTGTGCGGAGAGTTTGCAATAAGCTGCATGCATAGATGCAGCATGACGGTCGTCATTCCGACAGATTGATATTGGGCACTGACCCCTCTTTCTATAACTCATATGACATCACTTACTCAAATTGTTTTTGTATATTTCATCACTAATATAGCTTTTGCTTTCTTACTTAAAAGTAATCAGCAAACAGAAATCAAACGTGTTGGCAGTCTGACAGCCTGATGTGGATTCTAAAACTCCCGCATGGTGCATTCGACCCTTGCACATGCAAAGCTGAATTATCGTGTCTCACAATTTGGTCACTGAAATCAGGATACAGCTGACATGTAGCAAAATTGGTACACGAATTGGTTTTCATCGATATATAACGTCAGAAATCCCAATCTGCCTCTGTATTCCTCCGCTGACTCAGGAGCTGTCACCTTGTCTGCGTCCGAATCCGACTTCTATATGGTGATTAGCTGGGGAAGCTATACGCAGGGGTAAAAGCTTACGAGTTCTACTGGCTTCTCGCTCGGAATGAGCGATGAATTGCACTCTTGGGCGGGCGCAAGACTGGGTATAGTTGTGTTCTACTGCGGCTTCCCACAACCTAGCCTCATCTGACTACTTCTTGGTGCAGAAGTCCTTTGCGGCATTTGCGGTATTCCGGGGACAATCTCAAGACACTCCATAAGCTCTCCAAATGTTGTCAGTGAAGGAGGTGATGCATCATCATCCCTTTGCGGTATAACAACTGCCGGAACCCTCAATTTGGATGTGCCGTACTTACTATCTCCGTCACGGAAGGAGTCGGCTGCATCATCCCAACCCGGTTGCGTCAATTGGTCAAGCTTCATCTGTGTCTGGTCGAAGCCTCTCCATGCGCTGCTGTACCATGTTGGTGTTCGTGCCTATCACCCAGCTGGGTTCATCATCTTCGCTCAGCTGGCCCTGCTCTGTCTCTTCATCATCCTCATCTTCCGCATCCTCCCCATTGTCAGAACTTGCAAGATCACTCAGACTGTCTCCGATTGCAACCATCATCTCCTGAATTGTCTTTTTGGGCTCTCTGTTCGTCAATCAGGCGTTTTCAGCTGTCTTTATATGTTCCTGGGCTTGCTGAACCACTGCCTCTGCGTCTTCAACTTGCATTCTTGCACCAGCGGTTTCTCTCAGCATGATCCTCAATCCATTTCTCCATCTCGGCATTGCTTAAGATGTGCGTTTCTCGTCGTTTCTCGGCCAGAAGCTTCATTTTGGAACGCAAAGTGCGCAATGCCGCAAGGGATCAGACTCTGTCTGCGTCCAAGCCGCTCTTGCCTTCATTCGCTTGTTGACGTCGTTGGGTGGACTGTGTTGTCGATTTGCCATATTTGCCCGCCGCAAGTGCTGAAAGTTCTTTGCCGGAGCTTTGCCCATTGTAGTTTGCATTGACTTTGTTGTTGGGTGAGATGTTGGATGTTGGAAGATATGGACAATATGGAGGCAAGCTGCTTCTTTTATGTCAAGGTTGGTACGTTTACTTATCTTGAACAAAGCAAAATCTCTCTTTTGACTGTCAATACTTTGGGAATAGTTAGGCTAACCGTACAACATGACTTGATTGTAAGCCTCAGTATCATGTAATATCCCGGGGATCATTTGAGACAATCATCTGCAGACGTACTTCCCATCAAATAATGTCTTAATGATATCCGGCAATCATGCAATTGAGGCTGTCGTACACAGCGATATATCCCTGTCAACATACAAACAACATCGGACCGATACATTGCACATTACGGCGCAGTTTGAAACCCCTGCAACTTGCAGCCATACTCAACACGATTCATCTTGAGTAAAACCAACATGTTGGCCGCTACTTATTCAATTCTGACATGAAGGTGACTATATGGTCCTCAGGACTTCTCACTTCTTTTCGTTATCATATTCCTCTCCTCTTCCACACCAGCCAATCATGGATACACAACGACCTCAGCCGGGTGAGAGCGGATCTAAATCAAGCTGATTGGTGGGCACTACATCAACTATGTCACTCATTGGCACACAGCAACAACTCAGACACCAGTTAGTCCCCCGCGACACTGCCAATGCAACCACCAAACATATGACCCGCGATCCACATTTAAAAATTGTCCGTCAGACTGGACGCAGCAAGAATCAGAAGCAGCGGGCGCTTGGATGTGAGAATATCCATATCGAGTTAAACGGTCATCAATTAACCATAGATCACACAGCGGGTGTCTGTAGAGACCTACATGACCAATTTATCGCTGCCTGTAATGGGTAACCTCCATGGTCGACAAAGGCATTCGTCCGCACAGTTGGCGATATCTGATATCATGATATTGTCTGCTCTGGGATTATCGCAGTTGAATTTCGTGACACTCATCCCCGTGAGTGGACGAAACTGGGTTCAATCACCATGGACAAGACTACGGAAGCATACATGGCAGAGGTAATAGCCAAATCACATTGTTACAAGCAGAAACCAAATTCTTGTAGGTTTTCAACATGTCTGCTACTATGGCAAGGCAAGGAGGTCGGGTACTGCTGGAACAGTCTGACATGCGCCTGGCCTTGAATATGGCGGAATTGGCCAAAGAAGGGCTTTTGCGCACCGCAATAGAGGAAACACAATATCCGATAAAGAAACCTCACGCCGAGGTCCAAGAAGGGAAGAAGCGGGGTGTTGAGTTTCCGGGGTATGCAAAGGTGAAGGCTGTGATAGACAGACACCCGGCTATGCTTTGACAAAACCACACAGCTGGATGCCTTTCGTGCCAAAATGGCGCTGCAAAGAATCCTCAGATACACTGGAGATGCAAAGGATCAGGTGCACCTACACCCGACCGACGCACACAGCAGACTCCACAGCCGACGCCATCTGCGCCTGGAACGCCTCTCACCCCAACCCGTAACAATTCCATAGCTGAAGGTGCCTCAATCGTCAATTTGGCGGCCGGATATGCGTATTCACATATATCTTATCCCTGTGCTGCATCTTTTACTCTTGATGCATCTGCCCAGGATAGCCAGCACGATACAGATTTTGATCCACATATGCTGAGTGATGAAGGAACATCCACTGGTTAGTACACTATCTGCTTGGTGGTAATGCAGCTAACATCCATCGTAATGACCAGAGCAGCCTATGGAGCGAACATGCAAGTGATGACGAGCATCGATCGAATGGCACGGGAATGTGCAGATTATTATTATATATTTGTATGTATTATATAAAAACAATGTTGTAATCGGAAAGAAAGTAAATGAAAACGCTAGAAAGGCTGCCAAAACAATGTGCATGATGGACTACACCAAATGAAATGATTGCATATTGTGGATACATCCGTGGCACAATGAGCATCAATGGACCATCATCAATTTTAGGTCACGTTGGTCTGGTAATTGAAATTTGATTGAGTCGTGGTTATACATAATCGAAGTATTGGCCGCCTTTATAGGCAAAGATTATAGCGACACGCTCCTTACCCCATCCTGAAAATGTGCGTCAACAGTGCGTCAACGACTTCAGGTCTTGTTGATCAGGTAATTAAGAGTTGATATGGTCGTGGTGGTACATAATCGAAGTATTGGCCGCCTTGAAGGGCAAAGGTATCATGACACATACCCTACCCCATCCTGAAATGAGCGTCAACAGTGCATCAACGATTTTAGGTTGTGTTAGTCAGGTAATTAAAAATTGATAAGTTCGTGGTTATACATAATCGATGTAATGGCTGCCTTCACAGGCACAAATTATAGCGACACGCTCCCTACCTCATCTGGAAAATTTGTTTCAACAGTGCATCAATGATTTTAGGTCTTGTAAGTCAGGTAATTAAGCATTGATATGGTCGTGTCTATGCATAATCAATGTATTGGCTGCCTGAATTGGTAAAGATTATAATGACATGCTCCCTACCTCATCCTGAACATGAGCGTCAACGGAGCGTCAACAATTTTTGGTCATGCATCCTGGGAAGTCACACCGCCGATAGGTTGCAGACAGTTATAAAGAAAGTATTGGCCGCCTTTATGGCAAAACAGATTGTGATGCCATCCCTGCCCCATCTTGAAAATGAGCGTCGACAGAGCGTCGACGATTGTCGGTCGTGTATCTTGGGTAATCTGGGGGGCGACAGGCTGCAGACAGTCAAACACGGAGTATTGGCTACCTTTATAGGCAAAAGAGACAGTGAAACTCTCCCTGCTCCAACTTGAAAATGAGCGTCAATGGAGTTTCAACGATTGTTGGCCTTCCATCGTGGTTAATCCCAGCGCGATGTGGCCAGTATGGTCTATATACGTCGTTTTGACTGTTTTTGTATGCGAAACGGCTCGAGAATACATTGTGGTAGCTCTGTCAATGAAATACGTTGTTACTGTCCCCGAGGATGTGGCGGGAATATCCCGTACTTATCTGCCAATCAGGGCTTCCATACGGTTGTTTATAGATGCTTGTGATCCAGCGCCGCTCATAATACTGACGATGGAAGATCAAAAATCGTTGATGCTCTGTTGACACTCCTATTGAGGAGGTAGTAGGGCACTCGAGTCTGGTCATGTTGCCCATCAAGGCAGCCAATACATCGAAGATAAACTGTGACAGACCAATGTCAATATTGTACGATTACAAGTAGCATATCTGATTGCGACCATATGTGTGAAACCCGAAACGCCGAACCAGAGATTGGAACTGACAGGTCAGGCCAAACCCGGCCAAACCCGCCAAAAGTCAGCGGGTTTGTTCTTTGGACGGGTCTGGAACTGAACCGACCCATTTTAGTGGTCCAAACCCGGACCGCTGGTGGGTTACCCAGACCCGTTGCTAACACTACTGACAGGCTCTATGTAAACAGAGTTCATTACACATTGGTGGCTTTCCTTTTCTTCTCACTCTACCTGACTTGTTTTCAATCAAGACAATTGATGAGTTGGGAAAGAACTTACTCCCAATTAGTTTGGTTCTTTATAACAACTTTGACTTTAGAATTAGAAATCAAATAGAACTTTGTTGCTAGTATGGCCAATGTCCAAGCTTGTCAATTATAATATTCCTGTGGAAATACCAGAAGTGTACTTAAGCATGATTACCTTGTAATAGTGCCTGCCAAACTATAGTATTAACCAAGGGCAACGGTTCTGATGCGAGTCTGGGCAAACAAACACAGCGAAATTCGTCAACGTCGATGATGGTAATCGGAAAGCAGAAAGCAGCAATCAACTTCTAACATCAAATTGACCCTGGTTCGGGACTCCCAGGACACACGGACAGTTGGAGGAGAGTGGGCACGTCAGCAAAAGAGAAAGCCCACAGAAATGCACGCAATTGAGTGGATTCGCAAAATGTCTTGGCCAAGATCACAAAACAGAAACCTCAGAATGACTCAGCAACCTCGACGAAGCGTGATATACGGACACAGGCATTCGGTCCAGAGCATTAAACTGACCCCAGACCGACATGTCCAGCCCTCCCGGATGATCGATGGAGGCCGAATTCGTGCGACGCCATGCCGCCACCAGCATTCTAGCCACAATGGTGACCCAAGAGGGCAAAAGTCCTATTGGAGGAATGATTGAAAGACCCCCAATTGAGAGAGATATGGACATGCCGGAAGCAGGAGAGGCTGCTGGCATGGTTAGCGCAATGCCGGGGAAGACATCACGCGTGTTGTTCTTCATGGCTGCAAGAGAGCAATGCGACCTTAGCAAGTATGGGAAAAGAGTAAGTAGCGAGACCTCGGAGTCAGCGAGCGCACCGGTGGACTGGAGGAGTCGAATGGAGAGAACGATGAGGCAGCAGGCGCTCAAGGTGAGGCAGCTGCACCAAACTATCGAGAGGATAGCCAGAATGCTAGAAGCACATGCAGTCCGTGAGGAGGCGCAATCGCACGGCATGAAAGAATGGCTGCAGGATAGTGAGACCAAGCGGGATGAGCACCACAGTGATGACGTGCTATGGGGGACGGGCATCATGGAATTGACCGCGAACATGCTGGCCAAGCAGAAGTAGGAGAAGTGGCACTGGCCCGGGAAGCGAGAACAGAAGAAAGAGACGAGACCGCAACGCAGGAAGGCAGTGGCCTAGAGGCCTCACAGCATGCAGGCACAACGCAGGATGGAGAGCCAGAGAAGCGCCAGCTGCAGCAGCGACCAAAACTCAAACCCAGAGTGCAACGGAAAGAGCAGGCGGAACCGCAACACAAACCCAAACGTAAGCCAACACCCTTTTCGCCCAGGAGGTGGGAGACAGTCCAACCCCGAACCCAGAGTCCGAAGGCGCCCGCCAGCTTGGGCCCCGCCCCGCATGGCTAGATTGAGCATGGCTGAGAGATGCCTAATTTAACAAGAGACGAGAGTGTACCTCTGCCCAACAAGATGGACCAGGAGATTCCATCGGCAATCAACAGAGCGCTTTTCAACCTGAAGGAACTGGCCCACATCTGGATAATGAACGCGAAGAGTAATGCGAACAGTGCTATCATGGCGATCACCAACCAGAAAGCGAAAGTGGCAATGGCACTGGTGTACCACGATACTATCATCGACGCAGCATGTAGGGTCGACAAGGGCGTGACCGCCGTTGCAGAAACCAAATCCTGTGAGAGGCTCAAAGTCCATGCAGTACCACTCATGAGGTACATGGGCAAAGGCACTGAGGGCTAACAAATGATGCGGGACGAGATTCATGTTGAGAACGAAGTAGTGGTGATCCTCGTCGATGTGCGTTGGCAGACGAACCCTCACAGCATCAGGCAATGGTGACAGAAGGGGGAGATCTCCGCATTGTCAGTCGTCTTTGTTGTTGAGGGGAACAAGGTGGCATGGAGACTGGTCAAAGAGTGCATCAAGGCGGCGGGAGTGTGGTACTAAGCCGAACCATTCATGAATGTAGGCCCAGACAGTAGATGTGAGCATTGCTGCGGATGGGGCCACATAGAGAGCAAGTGCAGTGGCAAACCAGCATGCGGCTACTGCTCAGGGCCACACCGCACCAGCAGCCATCGGTGCAACGTTGTAGGGTGCATTGCAAAGCAGGGCTCTCTCCCACACACAAGAGAAATGCCCTAACTGCAAAGGAAACCACATAGCTTTCAGCAGTTGGTGCCCAAAGAAGGCAGAAGCCACCAGAGAGGCACCGGAGAGGAGGAGAAGAGGACTAGCAGGACTGACCACCCAAACGATGGGAATAACCTCGGGAGCGAACAGGACAGCACTCAGCCTGATGGCCAGGGGACCGGAAGGAGCAGAAAGAGGCAGGAGCAAAGAGGAGATGGCGGATGCAGAGAAAGGGGAGATAGAGGCAGAGGATGTCACAATGGCGGGGAGCACAATGCCAACGACAATGGCAATGCCAGCACCAACTGCAACAGGAACTGCAACGGCTATGGGGACGGGCATTGAACCTGGAAATGGAACGGGAGCTGCTTCCCCCAAGGTTTAGAGCGATCAACCCCAACTGCGCCATGTCATACATATGGACCATGGCCGTGCTCGAGACTGGGGTTGAATGGAAAGCGGAAGTGGTGTGTCTGCAAGAACCACTCACAGCAAGAGCAGGAATCGGAATAAGCCACTCGGCATACAACATTATGAAAAGAAAGAGAGTGTGGCCCGCAGTGCGCAACAGATGCGGTCTTACGACGAACGAAAGGACTGCCTTGAGCCCGATCAGAGGCGACGATGTAATTGTTGTTGACATCATTCGGAAGGGAGAGAAAATGATTTGGGTCGTAATCATGTACGATCAGAGGACAAGGGAGACGGGAGACAGACCAGAGAGGCGACTGAACTGGCAGAAAATAATCAAGCAGGGGGGAGGCGGCACGGTGCTCACAGGTGATTTCTATGCCTACAGCCAACGCTGGGACCCCAGGTGCACAGAACGGATTGAAGCCGTATACTGGGAAGGAATTATAGATGAGCACGGGCTCGTAATTGGAAATCAGGACCGACCCACTCACCACTGGATGAGGAACCAAAGCGAGGGCAAATCCATCATAGACCTGACCTTGGCCAACCAACCGTTTGGAAAATGGACGATTTTGGTCGGGAGTCATGCCACAGGGTCTGATCACAAGATCATAGCATGGGAGGTGGAAATGGAGAAGTTGGAGGAAGCAGGAGGTGCACAAGTCCTAGGGTGAAACCGGGCGGCCATGTCACAGGGGGACAATGAGCAGGATAAGAAACTCTGGGGAAGGCAAGCAATGGGAGGGGCATACTTGGGAGTGGTGAGCGCAGGCGACAATGTCGAGAGGGACGCCGAGTGGTGACTGGAAGCACTGGTCATGGTACTCGACGCCACTGCCGAGGAAATAAGAATCTGCGCTCGGTCATAGGATGGTGGAATAGCGAGATTAAGAAGATCAGGAGCCAAGTTGGAAGAGAACAGAGAAGCAGGAGCAGATCTGGGGCGACAGCCCAGGCCAAGGCTGAGTTGCAGAAGTCAATTTGGAGAGCAAAAGACAGGATGTGGCATGACTACCTGAAGAACCTAAGGGGAGCTGAGGTTTGGAGAGCAGCGAAGTTTGCCAACCCGCAGGCATGATCGACCGTGGAGGCCCTGACCGAGAGAGAATGGAACCAGGCAAATACCATCACGGAGAAAGAGGAAATGCTGAGACAAGAGTCTATTCCCCCGAATGAGCACGACCAATTCTTCGAACTACCCCCAGCAGTGCAAGCGCACCAGTCGGTCACTGAGCAAGCGGTGGAACAAGCCGCATTCGCGCAGTCATTTGGGGATACCCAAGGCCCGGACAAGGTCTCGTTTGGGGCTGTACATCTACTGTGGGAGTTGGAGAGAGCGAGAATCGTGGTACTAGCGAAGGCAGTGGTCCTAACAGGCCGACACCCAACCGGGTGGAAGCGGGCTAGTGGGGTTGTAACCTGCACCGCAGGAACAGATGACTACACGAAACCGAAGGTGTATCGCTTCATTTCTCTACTCAGCTGCATGGGCAATGTTGTCGAGAAGGTAGTTGCAGAGCTACTGGCTGAAGAGGCTGAGAGAAGGGGACTGCTAAGCAACAGCAAATATGGAAGCACGAAAAGGCGGTCTGCAATTGACCCAGCAGCAATCGTGGTCGAAAGAGCACACGCAGCCGGGAGAGAGGATCACATCACTGGCATACATCTGATGGACATCAAGACAGCTTTCCCGAGCATAGGGAGGGGGAGGCTGATCCACACAATGATAGGCAAGGGAATGGATGGAGACCTCATACGATGGATGGCAAGTGTTCTCACAGACGAAACGGTCGAAATGCTAATTGCGGGTAATGTGATGGAGAGACACCCGGTAGAACCAGGCATACCACAGAGCTCACCAGTGTCTCCGATCCTCATCGCAATTTGCACGTCAGGGCTCATGAACAATTGATTGAAGAGAGGGTCTCTGGAGTCGAAGGTCAGTCCTTCAAGGAAGATGTCGGATGGGTGGCAACGGGAAGCAAAGTAAACCCAATTGTCAGAACACTCGCGGCCTGCGCCAGAGTGACCATCCACTGGGCAAAACAATGGAAGCTGGAGATTGACAGTCCAAAAACAGAAGCGGCACTCTTCACCCACAGAGGGGGCCACATGAAGCACTTGCAGCGGAAGGTAACAGCGAAGATAATAGTTGGGAGCGGCTTTGTCAGATATAACCAGGAAGCAACCAGATGGCCGCGGGTCTGGATGGATGCCCACATAACGTTCAAGGGACATCACAACCGATGCGTGAATAATGTCAGAGCTGGAGAAGGGCGACTCCGGTCACTCACAGGAAGGTATTGAGTCCTACCAGCATGTGTGAGAGCAGTTCAGATAGCCTGCGTCCAGGCCATCGCGCTAGATGGAAGCAAGCTTTGGTGGGATGCGGAGGAATGCAGCCGGCGGGACGACCTTCAGCGTCTCCTCAATCGACAAGCCAGGTCAACCCTGGCCGCGCTGCCGACCACTTCGAGAGAAGCACTGATCAGAAACTCACTGCCCACTCCTACGGTGGTGGGCCTCAACGCCAGACAACAGCAATTCGTGGCAAGGCTAGCAAGTGTGTGTGACGGTTCCAAGTCGAAAGAGCTGTAGGATAACCCCACAGCGGGTACACCGGTCGGGAGAGTGGCCACGATAGAGCACGCGCAGCAGGAGAGCAGAGACGATGTGCTGCCCAGACCCGGGGGAGAAGCCAGCGGTCAAGTCCACTTTACTGGAGGACGACGCCACGGCTGAGAGAGCAGCCGAGCAATGGGCAAGAAGAGAGGAAACTACTGCGGGATCTGGAACTTCAACATGGCGGACGGACAGATTTGAAACGGATGATGGAGAGCACGAGCTGCAGCGCTGTGCCTAAACGGAGACTGCAAGACGGTCTTCCGCAGCTACCTCAGTCTGGGACGAATGGAGGTGTTTGACACCAAATGCAGGGCAATCGGAGTAGCACTCTGAATCGCCGCTGCAGGAGCGGAGGCGCAGTGAGCACACAGAGTCACGACAGTGGAACTGTTCAGTGATTCGCAGGTAGGTATCAGACCGACGGCACACCTGGACACAGGGCCAGGGCAGCAACTAGGAAGAGCAATGAACAAGCATGCGAGAGCCCTCTGCGCCCACAGAATTGATGCCGCGGTCCACTGGGTCCCGGGTAACTCGGGTATCCCTGGCAACGAAGACGCTGACCGCCAGGGACACAAGGCACGAGACGACCGAGGGTGCACAGTACACGAGCCAATGTCCACCTCCGCCGGGAATAGAGCCGGACGAATCTCCGAGTGGAGCACGGCGGCGAAGGCAGAATGGGATGCTGCCAGCTGCTCCAAACATTACGGTTACAGGGTGAAGGGCAAAGCCGGAAGCAAGAGACCAGTCCCAATGATAAGCGTGAAATCACTGGCAACAAGGTTTTATAGACTGGAGAGCTGGCATGCACCGACTGGAACATACCTAAAGCGGTTCAGACACTATGGGGACGACAAATGCTGGTGGTGCAGAGGAGGGACACTACAGACCAGGGAGCTTCTCTTCCACCACTGCAGCCAATGGAAAGACCAGCAGAAAGTGCTCTGGAAGGCGGTGTGGAAGGCTACAGGATGGAAAGCGGGCAGATGCCGACATGTGCAGACTTCTGAGCTGTTTTCCATGAAGAAATGTGACCAAGCGGTGATGGACTTCCTGGCCGCCACTGACATCGGGAAGTTCCCTCCAAAGCAAGCGAAGGAGTAAGGGTGTTTAGATCAGGGGTAGTCTCTCTTCCGTTGATTGCTATTGTCTGGGTTCAATCTTTAGTTTGTGTTTTTGCGTTTTCTTTGTCAAAGAGGACGATGGGCAGCGGGTGGGAGCTCCGCCATCTATCCGGCTTGCCCGGAGGCAAAGGTGTGGTTCATAGACTCTGTCATAATTTAATTAGAGTGAATACAGTATGAATTAAACAAAACAAAAAACTATAGTATTGGTATTTATATTAATCAATATGAATTCTTTATATTATACATTAGGTTTACACCTGTTTACAATCTATAATATAGTTCAATCACTTGATATATCCAGTTCAGCTTCTGTACAGTAAGATCTCACATCATCAAAAAACATTTCCGTCTAGGCGGAATGACTTAGTGAGAGTCGATGCGCTCGGTCAGAGCTGTCAGAGACACCCTGGTGGCGGATTATTCCGCACCTGGCATCAATGCCACACATGGTGTGACATGTTACCCTCCGGTTGCAGTTAGCCCTTTACTTCTCACTCTCTCGGTCTTCTATTGTAAACAAACACTCTAGCCTTGTGGCCAATGGTGACCATACGCCCGAATAGGATCATTAAGTGCATGCTTGCATCGGGATTGCAATGTGATAGGTGACGCTGCGAAATTTTCTCCTTGCCTTCCTGCTACCTGCACGCAAAATGACGTTCTCTCTGTACTAATTATTCACATCATTCCAAGTCGCCAGATCTATGTCGCTATTCACAAACCATCACTCGTTCATTCCGTCTCCTGTCTTACTACTAGTAGCTATCCCTGGAGTACCGTGCGTGCAGCCGACGATGTTTCCCACGCTGAAATGTTGCATACCAATGGCTACTGGCGCTTTTCTCACTTGGACAAATTCCGAGACGGGATCCAAATTACCCAAGTTTTCAGGTATTGTGGTGAGCGCCAGGGCTAACCATTACTTGACCAAAGCTCCGGCCTTGTTTAGGAGCTTGGTTTTGAATAGTCGTTGCAGTTGCCACGGGAGACGCCCATTGAGCGTGCCATAACACCTCCCTGGGCGTTGCTTTACGCACACCTAGTCGTTCCATCGATCCCCTCTGCGCCAGCTCTGGCTTCATGTGCATCGACTCTTATGCTTGATAACCTCCCGCCTGCTGCTGTATATTGCCATGTGGTGCGTTGGGTCATGCGTATTCTCTAGTAATGCTCTGAAGTCTGTGTTCATAGCGTCAGGATGTTTTCCATCAAGGTGATGTTGGGGGCCAACCAATTCCGGCTTCGGATATGACTGGGAGCGCAGGGGACAGCCAGATCAGCACCAGAGGGGAGGACTTTGGAGGCAGCAGTGCAGTTCTCCTGACACTGAGCGAGGGCTTGGAGATTGAGCTCTATGATTTGGCAGCAGAGAATGCGATGCTGAAAGGTGATTACTTGTGACAAGTACTTGAGATTGTGATTGGAGGTGTTCCGACTGTCCTTGAGGTTGATTTTGTGTGCTCGGTCATGTCTCTCGGCAGAATACTGTTGCAATGCTCGGTATCAATGAATCTGTTTGACCCAATGAGACATCAAGTGGATCTTCAGAAAGTTGCAGTCAGCATCTGACTCCTTGGGAACATCTATCTCATGGCTGATAAAATCCCGCCAGGCATTCATTTGACACCACATCTTGGACAGCATCCAAATTACAGCATTGGCTTCATCCTCTAGCTTTCGCTTCTTCACGAATTCCGTTTTGAGGGCATTTGCTTTGGCCTTCGCCATTTTGCCATCTTACCCGAGTAAGAAAACATCTTTGGATGTGTGAAAACAACACAAGGCATCCTCCATGTAGCTCAATGTTGCATCATCATGAGATTGTATCACGAATCCATATAGAATTCTAACAATGCCTGTGTACACTCAATTGAGCGATTGAATATGGGACGCTGAGCGGGGCTTCCACCTCATAGGGACTAGGTTGCAACTCCAAGCAGGTACTGGCTCATTTTCTTCATCTCTTTCCCATTCCATTGAGAAACTACTTCAGATGACTTGCTTTTTGGTGTGAGGTCGTGGTAAGCAGGCACGGTGAACCAGATTGCATTGTACATTTCGAGCCATTCGTGTGTGTTCATGAAGTGGAAAATCCACTTCTGGAGGTGGTTAAGCATGCCGATCTGCATTGTATGGAGCAGGTCGGGCTTCAGGTGATGACTCACAATATTGGGATAATGTCGAAACATGTTGAATCCTCGGTGAACATGGCGCGACAAGAGTTTGTCACCAGCTGCATTGTTATTTGCATCGTTGAGCATTCTATACAGGTTGTGATCCCACCGGGGGTGTTGCTTGTCACGAGTGACATAATCTCCAAGTTCGTTCGTTGGACATTCGCACCATACACAGGCATGCCGCTCGAAATGGTATATGTCACTATACTCTGGGCACTCTGAGTGCCATGCCGCCAAAACCGGTTTGCAACACCTGAAGTTGCGATCCGCAAAGGAAACTGTGTAATACCCGCTCTTGGCGCTGGGAGTGTGTTTACAGGTGGTAGGCTGGAGTACCCGCCGGAGTACCTCGTTCAGCACCTGTTAGTTAGTTTGCCACTGCTCATCCCGCTGCTTTTGAGGAACATTGCAGTCCTTGATTGGAATCGGTGGGAGAGCAACAATTACGACACTGTGCATTGATGGCATCTGGTGGATCTTCGATGATTGATTGCCAATTGTGATATATACAGGCCACTCTTTCTTGTCGCCAGCAAAATTTGAGAGATGTGTTCTGTCTGACGTGATGATCAAGGGACATAGTGTATCCCCCACTCTGAGCGTTGACTTAACATCGATAAGCACATTATTATCCTCGAGTATCTCTCCTTACCTGTGTCTTCCACCACCAGCCTGCAGTGTGCATGTCTGTATAGAGGCATTTTGGTTGGCTTATTGAAGCGAAAGCAACACTGAGGCACATAAATGAGACAGTCGGCATTCGGTGGCTGCTGCATCAACCATATCATTCTTTTGATGATGTCTCAACTCCAGGACGTGATAGGGCATTGGTGATTGTCATTCCATCTCATATCCTCGAGAGTGAGTCATTCCCACTCCGCGAGAGCATGATTATCAGGCACGCTAGCCACGGGCTTCCGGAAGCCATCCCCATGTCTGAAAATTGGCAAACGCAGAGCGTTGTTTGCTTCCTTCAGCAGGTCGTCATAGTATGTCCTCATGCCCTTCTTCTTATGTCCCACACTGGATATATTAGTACTCGCCACAGGTCACAAAAGGGTAATAGGGATTATTTTCGAGGTTTGTCTCAAGGAATCCCTGAGCCTCAGGTTCCCATGCCTCAGCAATGTAATCGCTCAGCGTAGCGCCAACGCTGGGGTCTGTTTCCGTCCACTTCGGAGGAGGTGGTGGTGGTTGAGACTCTGAGTCTGCAATGAGTTCAACGTGTTTGATGTAGGGAAACGCGTCCAAGTCTTCAACTGAATCTTTGTCAGCATTGAATTCACGATGCTGAGTGGGTTGAAAGCATCAGGGCCTGCTGCCAATAGTCAGATTCTTCTGGAGTGCACCTTGAAGGTGTTCAGGATGGTGAAATTGGATATGTTCCAATCGCCAACTGTCTGAGGTGAACTTCATTCAGCTTGAAAATTCGGGGTAACAGAAAGGGGTCTTTTGTGTCATTGTCAACGACAGGCGAGGAGTGGACTATAGCGTGTCGAAACGGATGAAAGTTGGTGCTAGGCCTGGGCAGCCTGGTATTGGTGTAAGCTCACGATACTTTCAGCTAACTTGAGAGATTTATTGAGCCTCAACACCATCAAAAGGAGGTTCCTCACACACCAGGAGTTGCAAAACTGCTGCATGAGTGATGTCCCATAATACTATGAATACAATGAAACCAATGCATAACCCATAAATATAATACACCCTGAGGGATCCAAAAATCTTGCGATGCATGTAATAATCAATGGCTGAGATAAATTGACTAGAACAAAGGAAATGAACAAGACAAGGACCCAACCCTAGACTGAACGCAACAATCATCGCTACTTGTACAACGCGAGGACTGGTTCACTCCTTGCACACCGAGCAATCCAGGCACGCCTCAGGGAGAGACACACAGTGGGGAGAGGGACATCATGGTGACCGTTGCAACATACCAATTTGCCAATCAGCTGCTGATCCACATCCACATCCGGGGTGATTCCAGCTGCCTCAGTATCTGGCAGAGTTAGTACCACCGGGTGAGGTTTTCACAGCGGCACAAGCCCCAGAAACTCCAGCCCACTCATGGGATGAGTCTCCGGAGTTTGTGGTCATGGGCAAGGCACCGGGGTCTGTCACCCTGGGGCAGGCGCCAGAGGTTGTGGCCATGGGGTATGTTGGCGCATCACCTGGCCCTGCTCAGGTAGCACATTTGGCTGATTGTCTACCATGGGATCTACATTGTAAGCAGATGTATTTAGTATTTCTCCCTGGCCAATCGTCCGTGGTTCTTTGCCATCATACTCATCCTCATCCTGCTCCTCATCCTCATCCTGCTCCTCATCCTCATCCTGCTCCAATTCACCTTCCTCCTCATCATCATCCACCTTGTCATCTTCCTCCTCATCGTCACCGTCCCTCTCTATATCCACTTCGCCGTCTAAATCAACGCCATACGGTGCGTCCACATCATCCTCCATATGTATATCCACATCAGAATCATGTTCTGAGTCATATTTGCTGCCCGACTCCTCGGTAGAGTCGGTATCATCATCTGACGACATTGACATGGTGCGCAATGCATCCGGCTCTAAATATACCCGCTCTAGTTAGCTGTCCATGTCCGAATCTGCCTTCAAAATTACCTTCGGCAACTGCCAAGGAACGGCACGAGTGATGTCATCTCACCCTGGGGTTTGTTCAACAATACCTCTGCCTGTACTGTCTCTCATCTCATTCCGCTTCCCTTCCTCCATTGCCATTCCCGTCCCCATTCCTTTCCCCGTCCCTGTCATCTTCTGCTCCTGTGTTGCATTCTCTTTCCCGGTCCCATGCTAACCGCCCTGCATTGTCTCCTCACCCTCGGCGTCTCCATTGTCATTGCCATCGTCAGGACGGTTCGTTCTACCACTCGGCGCTCCGGGATCTGCCCAGTTCTCATCATCATCATCCTTGTCAATTATCTCCGCCCAATTAAATGGGCTACCGGCCAGCAAGTCACCTGGCTTGTACTTCCGGCATATTGGCGGATGAATCTTTGCCCTGAGTTCTTCGCTACCATACCAAGGGATATGCTTCCCGGTATGTTGAACCTTCTCCGAGCTGGTTGACAGCGTGTAGGAACGATTGACTTGATTGTAAAGGCACGTACACCAGCGTTCGGCCTGATAGGCATACGTATGGTAATTATAGGTATACAGTTGCAAACGTGGATGCAAGTGATAGTAAATAGGTGTATAGGTAAGATTATCACTAAAGATATAAGTCTCGTGGCGAGCTGACTATATAGAATGGTCGTTGCCCAGACCTGGGTCACGTGCCGCCGTTACATCATCCCTATCTCTAGGCGCAGACCTCCTGGGCTGCATAAACCATACAAGAGAAAACGAAAGGAAAGGCAAACAAGGAATGAAACAATCATCTCACATGCGCAATTGTACGAACCCTTAAGTCCCACAACCAATCGGTACAGCTCAATGGCCTCTTTTCGGCTGATCCGGTGCATGGGGAAACTCCACCGCCATTGGCTGGTGGTAAAACCTATGCCGACGCCATTTGTACCTGGCCATGATCCAAGAAGACAAGAAGAGAAGAGAGAAACAAGAAAACATCCAAAAGTGATCCCGTCTCCCTATCTTGACTTCCTAACCCAAGCTCCAATGACCATCATTCCTGTAGCTCGTATGTCTCGGCGTAGGTCGTTGTTGAAATTGTCAGGGTGGTAGAGCTTCTGCTCATGACTTGGCATCAATGGGAGCTTCCGCTGCAGGCATGGGTTGTAGCCGTCAATCGTGTACGTCGATAGCATCACGTGTAGTCGCGTCGCATTAATCGACATCTAATAAGTGAGCTTCTCTATCGATGGTTATACTTACGAAGTTCAAGTGCACCTGCACTCTCTTGAGCATACGTGCAGTGCTTCCGCATGCTCTGTAGAGTATCTCTTGCAGCGGATAGTCATCGGTACGCCATATTGACTCGTTGTTCGAAGTCCGCTTTGGTGACCATCCGGCCAGCTTCATGGTTGAGCTCTCGAAAGGAGGCTTCAATAGACTCTTGATTGACTTCGTAGACTTGACGGTCGACTTCTGGATGCGCTTTCGATAGACGGTTTCAGTAGAATCTTGGTAGACTAGTTGATCTTTACTGGTCGACTTCTCAGTAGACTGATTCCGGTGATCTTCTGGCTTGTCAGTAGGACTTGCCTGGTCGACTTTCAGTAGACTTCTTGGTCGACTTGTCAGTGTATGGCTTGGTGGACTGCCTCGCAGTGGGTTTTTGCTTGTCGGTAGAACTTGACTGGTCGACTTCTCGGTAGACTTTTGGTGGTCTTTGTTGACTGACGGGTCATTTGGCAACCTGCGTCTCTGGATTTCGGAGGTCTTCGACATTGCTTGTCTTTTCGTTGGTCTTGGTTGACTTCGCTTGCTTCGTCTCATTTTTCCACTTGCTTTCGTCTCATTTTTACACTTGCTTTCAGCTCATTTTTCCACATGCTGTGGCCTTGCATGATGACGTGCTTCGTGTTTTGACTTGCGTCCTGTTTTGACTAGCTTCGTGTTGCTACTTAGTTCGCCTTGACCTTTCGACGTCTCTTCGGGCTTTGGCTGTGGATTCGCTGGATGGGCTTATCATATTCCGAATGCTTGGTGCGTGTGTTGATTCTTCGGGTACACTTATCCCGGCTCTCTGGGTGCATTTATCGTCGCTCTCTGGGTGACGCTGGAATTCTCTGTCATTAAGTGCACTCTGTCTTCATTCCGGCACCTCCGATAGGGTCATAGTATATGAGGATTTCTGTTCCGGTAGGGTCATCCCTCTGTATAAAGTGTTGTTGCTCTGCCGACGACTTATCTCTTCTGATTTGTATTGTAGCTTGGTAATATCGTAGCTGGTGCATTTGTCAACCTGAACGGCATGACTCGGTGCCCGGAACCGCGGTTTTGTACTTGTCGCCTTCCTTGATTCAGATCAGGTGATAGGAATTCCTGGGGACCTGTTAAGCATCTCCGAGATCAGTGGGAGAGGATATCGGTTCTTCACCGGGGCTTTATTGAGAGCTCAGTATTCCACACACAGCCGCAGTCCGCCGTCTCTCTTCTTCGCAAATCAGATCGGTGCTGCCGCAGGCAATGATTGTTGGATTAATATATCAGTTACGTTTGCTTTGATGTCGGCCTGGAGAGTTTTCAACTTGACTTCTCTATCTTTTGCAGCTGTTGGTATCTCTCGCTGGTTCCGAGATTTTGTAGATCCACGCAATTTGTGTCGTTCCTCACGGCCGGGTACCCTATAATTTCCTCTCACGCTCTTCCTACACTCCTCGAGCCAGAATCACTGTTTCTCCGAATTCCCTTTGCATGCTGTGAGAGGTGCGGTGTGAGAGTTGGCATATCTTTGCTGCGTGTGTCCACATAGTCCTTGTATCTCACGAGGATACGACACATCTTGATATTGTGCTGGGATGTGACCCCCATCATCTGTTACCATCTCCACGTTAACTATGTCTGTTCCTATTCACACTAGCCTTTTCTGCATTCTGCATTGTAGCCGGCGTTGGCGGAGTGGAGATGGGAAGGGGTTCCGGGTTGGCTGGATCAGATGGTTCGTCGCAATGGGCCACCCCGGTTGTCCAGTGTCTCCCATTGTGTCTCGGTGAGCCGGTAGCAGTCATTCAAGCACCGTCACTGTGTCACTCTTCTGCTGCAACTACTGCCGCTGCGCCCGCTGGTGCTTTCAGTATCCTGGGGTCTCTCTCACTTTCGGTGATACCTTCCAGCCAGGCTCCCAGCAACCCGTGACATTCTCCAAGTCATATGGGGAATGCCTCGACCACCTCTTCACTAGCTCAGAGATGATCGAATGCGGTAGCCCCGAGTAGTTGTATCCCCGGGGAAGGCTCACCATTTTGGTCACCTCACCGCGCTCCGGCAGAGGACTTGTCCAATCTGCTTGTGGAATCTTCGCCCATTGCAATCTATTTGGCGTTCATAGGGCTGTCAATCGACCTTTGCTCCAGTTGATTTCCGGGTTTCTTGCCATGGCTAGCCCAAGACTAGGTTGTATGCCTTCATTGGGATAACTAAAACCTCCGATTCGTCAACCAGTTTAAGGTATTCATACTACTGAACCAAGAGACTTGCCTTTCGGCTCTCCTTTACAGACATCATCACCGGGCCAGGGTGATGGTAAGTGCTGGTTCCTATGGTGGCTCGAGTTTCCTAAGTAGGCTCGGCGATATAATGATGCTCACTGCACCTCTGTCGATTAGTGCTTTGACTCGCTGCATGTTGCCACGTATATTTCATTCAAGGACCTCATGGATGATATGCGCTGAATCAGGTCTCTTTGTGCCACATAGATATTGGCTTCACATCGGTGCCTGACCTTCCAGAGTGACTCTTGATTTTAAGGCGATTTGGTGCGGTTGTATCTCATCCAAGGTGGCAACTAAGGTATAGTGGTCTCCGCTGCCGCAGCGAGTGAATTGCCGGTTTGCCTTTCCACTTTCGTAGACTTGCTTTGAAAGCCATGGCGCTGTATATTGTTGGCACGGCTGCCTCCACTGAGCTTATTGGACTTGACCGATTTTGAATTACTAGTGCCAGAATTATAGGAATTGCCAGAAGTGTTTTCCGCAGGTTCGGAGATGGATGGTCGAAAATTATGTTTCGTATCGCCGCCTATCCGATTCTCCCCAGCTTGCCTTTGTGGTTGCTGTCCCCCGGGCTGTTTGTGATCCAGTTTGAACTGCGAGGCCGCCGCACAGTCGAAGAGTCTGTCGAGTGTGTTGAACCTGTCATTGCCGCTGGATATCCAGGGTCCGACTTTCGTCTTAAGTGCGTGCCGCAGGCCCACCAATCCCATGTCGTTTACGACCACTTCATCCATTACCATGCTCCGGCCGGCTCTCCTCCAATTATTATTCAAGCAGTTGGCATAACCTCGGACAGATTCGTTTGGTAGTTGCTGGTACTCTCGCATGTCTTTTGTTGCTGGATTGAGGGGCCTATCTTTATCTCCGTACATCTTCTGAAGCTCGTTCGTGAAGAGTTCGAAACTCACTAAACATGGGTCCTTCGCCTCTCGTATGTCGCTAGCCCATTTGGATGGGTCCGTATTTGCAGGCCTTCGCTGAGTCGGAACTAGGTGGTTATTCCAGGTGTCGGGAAAGGAGACTGCGTGCTTGACTTGATCGGGATCACCTCTTGGGAATAGGTGCTTATGAGAAGCAAAGTTTGATCTTGATGTTTCGAGGAACTAATCCAGCTCTTTCGCTCTGCCGCAGTACCCTAAGGGGTCAACCATCTTACAGATTTGGAATTGATTTCCGGGATTCTCCGGTCTGTTGGTGGCTTGGCTGCAGTCGAGTTCGGAAAGCATTCGGGTGCTCTCGTTCTTCCATTCAGCTTGTTGTTCGAATAGGAGTGTATGTAGCATCCGATTCTGCTGGAGCATCTCATTTTGGTCGTCCTCGGTGATCTTTGACAAGATGTTGTCACGGCTGCGAGTTTCCTCAGTACCTGGGAGGGTTGAATCATCATCGTCTTAGACTTGGTCTTCGTCTTTATCTTCATTGTCAGGATCGTGGGCATCCTCGTGAACTTGAGTCTCAATTGGATTGTTGGAACTATTAGAAATGCCATTGGTTCTCGGTATTGTTGATCCAGGGGTAAGATTGCGCCTTTGACTGTAGGTTCTCTGACCGATGATCGCGCTCAATTGACTAGAAGGAATGGTATTCCATTTCTGTCGTTGATAGGGTTGATCCCTGTACTGGTGATAATCATCGTCATTACCGGCGATGCGTTTCATCCATTGTGGCTTCTCTGGCTGATGATGACACTCAATTGCTTCATAGGAATGGTGTTCGACCCAATATCTTTATCATATTCAGTTTCTGTCATCGGCCTGATCGAACTGTCACGGCCTGTAGTCGTGATAGTTGTCGTCATTGCCAGTGACGCGTCTTATGCGCCAATCGGTCTCTGAACTCTTCTACGCTGCCATCAGGCTGCTCAATTGAATGATGAAACGATCGATATACATGCTTTTAGTAATGATGATTCGATGTGTCATTTCTAAGGTTGTAATCTCATTTCTAGACTCTATGATGGGGCACGTCTGTCAAGGGGTAAACTCGTGAAATCCAGTGAGCGAAACGTATCCATTTACTGAAAAGCGATAATTGTGTACGGGTACGTACGCCAACGTTCGGCATTGTAGGCATACGTATGGTAATCATAGGTATACGGTTGCCAAGGTGGGTGCAAGTGATAGTAAATAGGTGTACAGGTGAGATTATCACTAGTGATCCATGTCTCATGGCGAGCTGACTATATAGAATGGCAGTTACCCGGACCTGGGTCACATGCCGCCATTACATTGATCCCCGAAGGCACAGATGTTTTCCCGCCTCCAGTTGTTCATTTGGTCGTGGGTTCTGTCAAACATTTGCCCCATATATGAACAGAAGGCTGCGCACCACTAACGAAAAGGCGAAAACCTGCTGCTGCGGTGCGGCTACATTAGCTGTAATTGTGATTGCTGGCGAGTCGTGACTGGATCAAGAATGATTATATCATAAAAGAGGTCCCATGCCCTCTCATCCTTGATGCCGCAAACATTGTATATCCGTATTTCTGCATGGATGTGTTTCGAGATGAAGACTTTCAAACTGTCCCGATCCAAGATCAGGTCTCGATATGTATCCATTGTTGGCATTTTTGCCCCAGCAGTTTCATTCCCCATTTCTTTGCGGCTGGCCTTTGGTGCCATCGCTGGGAGTTGAAAATGAATCTACATCTGAGGTGTTAGCATTATGATGCAGTTGCATGTAACGGATGGAAGCCCAGAGGGAACATGAAAAGCAGTGTAGGATATTGGGTGTGTTTTGGAACGAGAAGAGATGTTTTGTTCAAGTCACGTGATGTCAAGATAGTTCAGGCTGCTGGCAGTGTGTTCAATACAGAAGGAACAGATAATGGAGGTGTGGGCGGGATGAAGGGATATATATACTTGAGTACCTGCGATTTCTTGGTTCGACTAGTTCAGTTGGTTCACGAATGCACATGTGCCCAGCCTTCGTCTTACACAATCACCAGGCACCTCATGAATGTGAATCCTTGAGACGAGAATGAGTACTCGCGGAAAGGAAAGCTTACGATGCTGGGTGATGCTTTTGCATCACACACCTCTCATATCGCTCAGACCTCGTGCATCTCGCAGCAAACTGAGTAGTTCTCAGGTTGTTCCAACTGTGAAACCATCCAACACGGCTACCAACACGCCTAGCGGTGGAAGAATCACACGCAACCGATGTCATACGATAGACACTATGTCATTGTTTGCTTTGCGATGCTCTCTGCTCTGCCAAAGGGGGATTTCCACCAGGAAGCTGAAGATATACACAATTGATGGTTCGATGCATTCTGCCAAGCACGAGTGTAATACTGTGATAACCGCGCCAAGAAGGCATAAACACCCTTCAAGCATTGCAAATAGACCTTCAGACGGTGCTGTGACATTGAATATCAATGCTGAGTTCAATCTGACAGCAGTTAACCCCATAATTGAATGCGTTTCAAGGGATCTTGTCCCCGAGTATTGTCACAGTTTAGGGTCCAGTGCGGTCTACACTGGGCCTCCCTCTTTCGTCCAGTCCCTCCCTGGTCGCTGAAACAGGAGGCCACCTCGCCTGCTGTTCCATATGCATGCCGAAGAAATTATTTCTACATTCTTAACCTCGAACATCTATATCAGACTATGCCATTCCAAAGCCCTCACCCTGACATGGATACAGTTGTACTACATGTTCGAAGTCTTCCTAATTGTCACGATCAACAAAAACGTGGGCCTTCAGGGACTTATCCACTTCCCCCTGCTCAGAGACGTGATTCCGTACCGGCTGGTGATAGGGATTCCTCTCAAGGAGGGAGTTTCGTAGGCTCTACAATCCAAGGTCAGAACTCCACCACCTCATCTACATTGAACAGTTCTCACGTTGCGGATATTACTCAACACATGACTTCCGCCACATCTGCTACACTGCGGCAGTCAATATATACTCCAACCGCCACGCCGGATACAATCATTTGTAGCACTTCAGCCCACAGAGGAACTTCACAGACAGACTCAACAGGTGGCATTGAATGTAACCCTGCATCCGGCATTGCTAGCACTCCCACTCCTCCCAGCAGTTTTGAAAACCAGTGTACCCCCATCCCTAATCCAGAAGCCCGTGCGATCATTACAAATCCACTGTGAACGCAACCTACATAGATGAATCAGAGACAGAGGCAGTACCAAATGCAGCTGCGGGCGGCGTCAACACCTCGATCAATGGTCTCCGGCATTTGCAGCATCCATTGATTTGGTCACTCAGACATCACGTGTCTTGTATTTGCATGGGGCTGATTCCTGCAGCTCTACATGTGGAACAGACGGCCATTGATGAGTGCATGCGACTTAGAGCTGGTAAGTCATGCAACGCTACCCGTTGCGAGAGCATTAGCTGGTGCCCCATACTGCCAGATAATAGTGACGTACCGGAACGCCGCTATGCAGCAAAACAACATTTGGTCCTTAGCATTTGAGGCACGCGCAAAGGAGATCTTGAAAGAGGTACTCTGAAGCAACGGCCCATGTTGGATATTACACGCTCAAACCAGAACCAGGTTAGAGCACATGTTTGTAAGGTCAAATCCTATCTTATTCAATCAGCAAGGGACAAGATAGCAGAGCTTCATGATCTCCACTGCTTTGAATCCAATGCAGAGTGTTTGGAATCCATTGATTCCCTTCTGGCAGACAGTAAGTATCGTTTTGCTGTAGCAGAGGGTGTGGAAGGTGGTGTATGTGGTCCAAATCAAATGCAAAGAGAGTCGAAAGCTGCTATTGAATGGCCAGCGTCTGCTTCACTTCCTGTCAGAAGCAATCCCACGGTTTATCTACATCAATTTTTACCATTGGGCGAATCGCCACAATAAGTATGCTGATGGATTTTATAATTACATGATGGATGACAAGGACGGTCATATACCATCACCACTAATTATTTTTACCTGCACCGCGCTACGCCATGCGCTCCAGGAGGGGGAAAAGAACAAAGGTGTTCATCCGAAAGCTTCCAAGTCAAAGCTGAACGCGGACAGACCTGATTGCTCGAACTACATCAACTACAAGAATGACAGTGGTAAGAACCCATCCTGCCGCACTGCAACGAGTCGCAAGTCGTTTACCTCGCCTGGCATTGCAGACCCTTATACTTTCTTGATGAATACCTGGAACACACAACCACTGAGCTACCAACTGAAAGTGTATAAAAACACTCTTGCTACAGTCAAGCGTCAGATCCAACAGGCGGAGAACACATTGCCTGCCGTGGTTACCAGCGTCGAAGCAGCCCAATTTAACAATACTATTCTTCGTGACTATTTGACCTCCGAAATTGCGCTTAAGCAGCCTGATTTCTGAAGCACTGACCCAAACATCCCGATCGACAACAATTGCATGGGTGACAAACTCCATTTCGGGATCCCAGGGGGCACGGGGATTACAAATCTGAAGGTGACGAATTCGACGAGCGTGATGACATTCTCACCGCCAGCCGGCGATGATGGGCCGCGACTGAACTTGAGATGTTTGACCTGGGAACCGGTGATGTCGACAGGGATGAGGGCGAGGATGGCGATGATGCGGATGCGGATGAGGAGGAAGATGCATCACATGCCCATGATGTATCAATGCAGAATGTGGAGGACTGAGGGCATAGTAGGGTTGACCTAGAAACCAGTGATGTCAACAGGTATGAGGACGAGGATGGCGAAGATGCAGATGCAGATGAGGAGGAACAACCAACACAAGCCGATGATGGATCAACTCACAATGTGGAGGACTGAGGGCATAGTACTAGAGAGTGTGAAGATTGAACAGTATATTTCAGACTTCTAAAATATGTTGATGGTGAGGCAATTGCAACGGCAACCGATGTATCCGAAGCGATCACTGCATTGTAATATGTGACAACATCTCAAAGCAAAACATATCTGGGGAGAGTGCGGCATCCGATATACAGCAATAGTGGAGAGGAAAAATGTGGCACTCAGCCGGAGAAAGGCATAAACCTCACCAGGCATTTTTTAATGGCTACAGCATAACTGCACCCCCTGCGAAGAGTGTAACACAACTGTTGTGCTGATGGTACATATACATCACCACATTCCGGGCGCAATGTTAAGGAGGTACATATGCAACGTGACCGATCACCTGGGCAATGGGAAGCATGTGATTCTCTTTCAGAGGGTATGAGGTTCCCTCACAGCCGCCAGAGCCGTCTGGAACACCCGGGAGTTTCTGATGGAGACTATGGTTGTTGCTGATGGAATACCATAAGAACAAGTCAAACAGAAAATTTCTAAATCCTGGTGATAAGAATGAATATAATGTTTAGAATGATCATGTACGTAAGGAACAGTTGATGTTTGTATCCAACAATCTCATCAATGTACCTAAATGAACATCTATCAGTCTGTATCCAAAAAGAAATGGCATATACTGCACATACAGTGGAAGATACTTGGTACTTGGTAATCATATGAAGTGAACATTACATTGTACCATATTCAATGCTGGCATTCTTTGTCTAAATGCTTAAATAAGCTGAATCAGCAATGATCATTGAGATACAATGAAAGTACCATAGTATTGTAGTCTATTTTCAGAAATCAGCTGAATCCTACTTATCTCACCATGTGAGTTTTGTAAGGAAATGATTCAGACCTGGAGGAAGGTAAGCAGAAGGTTTCAAATAAGGAAGATAGTATTCTATCTGATGTCAACATGACTGGTACCACATTATCTGGGATTAATCCAATAAGCCAATCTCTCTGACAGCTGCACAATGTGTATGCAACCAGTTGCAGATTACAATTTGGTTGAAGTACAAGTTAATAATGTAAATGCTCTGAATAATCTGACTGACATCGAGTAACAGCAGTTACCTGGATAAATTGCCCTGGATCAGACTATCTTGAACAATATTGGAATAGAAAGTAGAAGGAGGATAAAAGTAGATATTCAAAACAAGTTGAGAGAGGAAAGTGAAAATATAAAGACACTGATTCAGATTTAAAATTACTCATAGTATTTAACTATCCTGTAGTTAGAGACGTTGATAGACAATATGTATTTGGTAGTTGTATTATTAATCGGTGATGTGTGATTGAATAAAGCACTGTGTTATAAATGAGTATATGAAGGCATATTACTATGATATGATGTAACGATTTTATCCAATGCATATTTGATGTTTTAGCCATATCATAACATTGCTGGTGCATCAACATTCCCAATAAAGCTATTTCTTGTAACATGCAACCAGGGAGAAAACTGGCTTTCTCATTTCCAGCAATTGATATGATTGCTATATTATTAAAAAGTAATTATATATTAGATGGTACTAGAATACAGCAATTACAAATCATCCAGTGTTAATAGCACTAACCTTTATTATGAATATTTATAAACATTCATTTGGAGTAAAATTGCCAAATATGATTCCATTGCAATTAATTAATCAATACTAATGAAAATTATCAAATGTGACAGGTTTGGTAAAAGGCAGAGTATATATTCAATGATATTAATAATAGAGTAAATACATCAAGTGAATATGAAGCTGGTTTCTGAAGAGCTGATTGTAGTAAAATGATATCTCCTGTGATGCATAATAACAGATGATGCTATTGCAAGATTTAAACTTGAATATGACATTCCAGTCGTAGCTATGCAGAACATTTGTCATCAAGAATATCTGTTTAATGTATATTTTATTGTGTAGTATTCAGCATAGCTGCTGGGTAGATTCAGATTAATGTCTTGGAATTTGTTTTCTAGCAATTAATAGACGACTCTAGCAGTGAACCGCCTTATACAGCATGTAATATCATCTACCATATATGTTTCTGTCGCAGGGTTATGAAATCCGTACAGATGTTTTGAATCTTCCTAATTTCACATCTAAATATGGCTGTATTGAATACTGAAAATCAGTAATTACACAATGATATTATACAATAGTTGGGGTAGATGATACAAGCCATAAAGAAATGTCATGGAAAAATAATACATACTGTTTTCAAAAATAGCCATGTGTACAGCAAGCATGAATAGGTTTGTGAAATTTATTCTGAAGTCTAATTAACAGAATGAGTATTGACAGTATCTCCATGATATGGTGCTATGATATATATGGAATATATGATCCAGTTTCTGAGAATTGTTATAAAGCCTATTCATAGTAGAAACTTGGAATATTTCTTGAATATTTTATCTAGAGAGGTGTAGGTATTGTTTCAGCTGAATAAGTAATAGACATATTTTCAAAAGCCTACTTGGGAAGATTTCCAATTTTAGAAATGACATGCAGATAAATAAACCATATTGCAGTCTTGGAAATACCTGAAGTAACAATCAATATCTTTTTGAACCATATTATTTATACCTTCATGGGTATATAAAGTCAATCTTTATTACCATCAAATGCTAAAAGAATACATCTAGAAAACATAACTAACTGTCACATTTCTAGGAGATATAACACAAGAGTAAAGGTGATAGGCAGATTTTTCACTGTCTTTAAAATATGTTGCAATAATAAAAGCAGAAACAGTACAAAGGAACAAAGTTTGCGGCAAATAATTTGGCAATAAATATATACCAAGATATATTCTGTCAAATAAATACATTCCAACAGTGGACAATTATCAACTAATTAACTATCTACTACTCTTGGGTATAATTAGGTGAAATGACTACTGTATTATGCTATAATTCAAGAAATGAATTCCATATTGTAACTTGCACACAAGTATATAGAATACCTCAACTGCTATGTCAAATTATGAAATAACTATTTCCAGACCCACATGCAGAACTATAGATACATAATATTATATTTTCCATTTACATTGCAGCAGCTGTGAATATATCTGCAATACTCAAATACGAATAATGGGAAGTTGATTTTCAAGGCATTATTTAAAACCACCTATGTGGTATATGTATTCAATCCACAGAAGTTGAAGGAGAAGATGACTGGAATTGCAAATATAAGGGAAAACAATAAGAATAAAGTGAAACAGAATACAAAGAATACAATCAGAATCATTCAAACAAAATGATGATTATATCATGGGAAATTCAATACATCACTTCCATGAACACAATTGACTCCAGTGGAATGCTGCACAATCAAAACCTGACAGCATTCCGAATTGCCATAGCCAGCATCTTATAGCCATCATTCAAAAACTGTGCATAAGAATGGAGATTAGCATTGTGTCATCTCAATGAGTGGATAGATGATTGCTCCAATGGAACGATATCTGGCTGGTAACAATACTCTTCAGGTATTCACAAGGTTTAGAGCATTGGCTTAAGACTGGAGAATGTATTAGTACATGAAATTAACTGTTTTGCATGTCTGCCATGCAGACTATAGTATGTATTTCTTGATTGTCTTATAGTCTAGGATAATACAGACTCCAAAATAGCAAGCAAGTAACAGATATTGTGCTCAGACAATGCAGGGAATTTCAAATCCCAATGAATAATAAGGATAAATTCCAGGACTTCGGTTTGTATGAAGCTTGTAAAAACAAATGTCTATATCATGAGAGGTAATATTATGGGTATTTTGCAATTCTTATATTTTATTAATCTATCAATTTTTATCATATTATGTCTGCCATGTATTTGATATATTGCACTGTCTATAGAAAAATTTTATCGCCGTCAAGTGTGTCTAATTGATATTGCTTATGTCTGCTGCAAGTTTCCCCACCACAGGTAACCCTCAACCTGATAACAGTATTTAATCGAAAAGATGTTGCGATTTGGATTTCTTAATTGTGAATCTCCCAAGTTCAAGTCTTGTATATTTACAGCCACTACTCTCATATCTTCTGCCAATACTGCTGCTGGCACATCTACTTTATCAACTGCTGTAATAATCTATTTTATGTTTGCTGTTTCTATATCTGCTACATCACTACTGCATTATTCAGAACTACAGCTACTACTTCCTAATTTATCACATTCTCCATTGTTTCAAATCCCTCTACATCCATACTTTCAGCTGCCATTACCTACTCAATTCCTTTAAATTTCTCACTAGAGCGAGCATTACTCCAATATGGGGAAAGGGATTGAGATGGCTGGATCAACCAGAAGACCAAATAACAATGATTTATTGACATTCTATTATCAGTTAAAAAGATGTCAATCCAATGGTAGAACATTACATGCATATTGGGCTGCTGGCCATATTTCTTCTCAACTGCAACTGCATGTGGTATTTCAAAGATACCATATATCTGTTGTTATTTGATATTCAAATACTCCATAGTAAATCAAAGGAGAAAAGCAAAACCATATTTTGATATCAAACTCAATCGCCAAGCTGCGAAATTGATACAATCCATGGAGCTCTTGATCATGAGCTGAGGCAAGTGTAGCACATACAGATATATATATAGTTTATGTAAATGTATTAGAAATGCATTTGTTAATAAGTGATTTCGTATAAAATAATTTGTTTCAAAGTATTAGATTGTATTTACAAATACTTCCAGACACAATGTGGAAATCAACAAATGGTCCAAAATATACTGAAGTTGACCATTCCAGGACAAGGAAATATTAACCTTATAAAGTTTCTTAGATTGATGAATAATTCATTTTAATGGGTAATTGATATGTACTTCCAGGTGAGTTACCTCTTGTACAACATGAACATCCATATTCAAAGTATACCAAGTCTCTGATGACTGCTAAATATATTCTATAATTCAGTCAACGATGAGGTGAGATCCCAAATATCAACAGTATGAATACTGTGCCTTCTATTCAGTAGTTGGATAACAATATGTGTGACTTCATTCAGATCAATACCTGTCTGATGTATAGTCAAGAATTAATTCTTCAGAAGGTGCTGATAGAATTCTAATATTTAATTGCAAAATATTCTTGACATGAAATGGAAAACAAAATGAAGATATATGGAATGTATACTACATTACCAACAAGACTTGTAGCATTAGTAAAGACAACTTATCTACCAATAATACTATCAATAACAATAACCAAATTCTCTTGCTTTTTGCCCCAAACAGTATGATAAAGGAATGCCATGCAGAATCACTTTGGCTGTCAGGCCTATATACTGCAGCCATTCTTCAGTAAATTCATCAGTACTATGAATCTTGTAGAATACTAATAAATAATTCTTCACAGTTGAAATACAATCAGCAGATCTGGAAACTAATTGAGATATTATGAGAGTTCTGTTACATGAAAATAAAGGTTTGATTGACACATACTTCCCAAATTATCATACTAAGCCAGATCAGGTAAAAATACTTACAGTGGTACTTCGATAGAGCCCCCAATGAAATGGTCTTTTCTAGGATTCCAAATACAGCAAACAACTATTGTATGTATAGTTGTCACAGATATAAAAACATGATAAAACTGAACTTTGAATAGATTTAAACAAACTTATGCAGTTTGTATATTTTGTATATACATCATTTACTAGATTATACAGTGTCCCATCATTCAAATCAACTAAGAATTACCATTCAATAACCACCAATAGGGGAATATACAATACCAAATAATTGAATTCAAACCTATGTATCAGTTTCCAAATTGGGTTAGTTTCCAAATTGGGCTTGTATCGCCTCCAGTGTTTCCGACTGGATGTCATTTACCAACTACAATCACTTTGTCATTCATTCCGATGACTGAATTGTGTTGTTGCTATGCAAGTGACAAGGTTGGATGGTTGATGTAAATAGTGTACTTGTCTTTCAGTTAGTTCATATACATTACTATTGCTATATCAATCTTGCCACATTATTACCACCATGTCATCACTATGATGTCAGTACTTGCAGGTAATTGCTGCCTTGTTAATACTGTCTTGACATAACCCCCATATCAATGCTGCTGTAGTATTGTCACTGTTATTGCATATACAGGTCTCAGCCGGAGACGTAGATGTCTTGTACAGCTGGAGGCGGAGATGTCTTGTACAGTCGGAGACAGAGATGTCTTGTATGGCCGGAGACGGAGATGTCTTGCATGGCCGGAGACGGTGATGTCTCATATGGCCGGAGATGACTGTTGACTCTGGTACGAGCTGATGGCCAAGACAGCCTACGATATGGTCACCGGCGTCGAACTCCTCCCTCTCGGCAATGGCATCGCCCTACGCCCTCTACAAGAAAGCTGACATGACCGGACCAATAAGGCACTAGCACAAATACACCTCGGATGCTGCGACAAACTCCTTCCACTCACCGACGATATGGACGACCCCGAGGAAATGTGGGAAGCACTTAGGGACCGACTTGACAATGCCTCAATGAAACTCGGCCGCACCTAAGTCCTGCGGAAGTTCACCGCCTCTCGACCATCGCTAGATGAAATGATCACCCAGTACTTTGCCAAATTAATTGCCTTCCACAAGAAGCTAATCGGCACAACCAAAAATCTCACCGATGACGCCATGAAGACACATATCTTCACTACCCTATCTAATTCATATGAAGCGACCATCCGAATCCTTGAACAGCGGATCCCCGCTACCACGGCCCAGCAGTGTATGGTTGCGATCCGCGACTATGCCGAGCAAACAACCCTAACCTAAGATATTGGAGATGCATCCACCGGAGTGGCCCTATACTCCCGTGGCGGAAATCGTGGTCGTGGCAGTGGCCCGGGCGGACGTGGTGGCGGACGCGGAGGTGGATGAGGAAACGGACGCCAGAAGCACAATTGCACATACTGCAACATGGACAATCATACCACCAAAGCATGCGGAAAGAGAAAGCACGCTGAAAACGACACAAACACCAGTGGTACACACACCGGCGGTCCAAACACTGGTGGTACAAACACCGGCGGTACAAACACCGGCTGTACAACCACCGGCAGTACAAACAACTCCAGGAACGATGAACATACTTGCTACCACTGCGGTATCTCAGGACACTTCAAGTCCAACTGCATCCACTTCAAACATGCCTGGGATCAACGCAACGAGGTCAACAAGGGCACTACATCACTAGCCACAGCCGGAGATCGCGACCTAATCTGACTGGCCGACAACGCGACCACTCTCACCGCAGCCTCTGCTTCAGCTGCATCGGTCATCGATTCCGGAGCATCTCACCATATGTGCAATGACCGCACCAGATTCAACTCAATAAAGAAACTTCGTCAGCCAATGATCATTGAGCTTGGAGATGATAACAAAGTCGCAGTAAGCCATCATGGACTGGTTAACGTTTCACAGAAGTACAAAGGCAATGCTCTCTACACACCTAGGTTCCGGCTCTCGCTTCTCTCGATCAATCAATTGGACACAGCTGGGTACACATCCACATTTGTACGCGGCAAGTGCTCCATATCATCTTCATCAATCACCATCACAGGCAATCAGGTCAATGACCTCTATGTCATATCTCCCGCAACTGCATTCACTTCGACAGTACCAAGCATGTCTACGAAGTCAACTTCAAGAAAGGAGAAGAGAAACAGACCATCATCGAGCGCACATATCACCGTACCATCAATCGCGCACTCCACTGAGCCTACTACAAGCTCACTCCACACCGCCTCTCCAAGTGCAGCCAGCACCGTAACTGAAAGTCCACCTACCACCGAATCTCCAAAGCCACTGACAATCTCAGAATCACGACTGTGGCACCGCCGCCTAGCCCACATTCATCCCACTGCCCTACGATCTCTCATTGTCGGATATACAAAAGACAACTCAATGTGCACTGCATGCATTCAGGCCAAGCACAAGCAGAAGATGATCAAAGTCAAGACCAAGCGCACTACAAAGCCATTTGAACTCATACATTCGGACGTATGCAGACCATTCTCCACGCCCACCTCCGCTAGCCATTGCTACTATATCCTATTCTTCGGTGACTACACACGATACACCTCCGTTTGGGTCCTTCCAGATACGAAGTCGAAGACATGCACTTCAGCCGACCAATCATTTCAGGCCCGAGTTGACTTCATGGGATATGAAGTGAAATGATTTCGGTGCAACAATGGCCGCGGAGAATATGACAATAAGACCTTCCGACTGGTGCTCGCTGCTCGTGGCACAACATACGAACGATGTCCTCCCTACGCTCACCATACTAATGGTGTTGCCGAACACATGATCCAGACCATGACCGAAAAAGCACGATCCATGATGATTGACTCCCAGGCGCCACTTCTCTTTTGGGGAGAAGCAGTCAATACCGCAGTCTACCTCCACCAGCGAACCCCAAACGAAGGCCTAATGACAAGAGACGACCGCGACGGCTATCAAGCACCATATCCAACTTCATACGAGATGCTGCAAGCATTTAGCAAGCCCTCTCAGGACAATAATGGCAATGAAATCTGGTACAAAGCTCCTCTCCACCACGTTTGGCGATTCAGCTGCTATGCCAGTCGACTAATCCCCGAGCCGCAATGCCATGGAAAATTCAGCCCAAGATCCAAGCCATGTATGATGGTCGGTTAGGTGCCCGATTCGACTACACATTGGAGAATATGGGACCCAGCATTCCGAGTAGTGAGATCACAGTCTGATGTCATTTTTGACGAGGAAAGGAATGCCCATGCTTCATGCCTACAAGGAGACCCAACAGACATCTTTGAGCTACCAGAAGAGACGGAATATATCGAGGAAATCGACAGTGGAGATGTATTTCTCCAAGCACAAGACTATGAAACTGGTGGAGATGGACTTCTCCATGACCATGCAGGAACCAGTCGAACAGGTGAAGGCCATGGAAATGGTGATCATGACTGTACTGACGATGATGCAGACCACAATCTGCCTGACACTGACAACCGTCAAAGTCTCCCTGCAAGAACAGGTGTGAGATCACGGCCTCCTGACAAGGAAGTTGCACCACCGGTGTCCAGAGAAACCGTCGTCCACAGTTAACATCTCCGCCGCGAAAATGACAAAGCCCGCCGAACGGCGGCCATGATCAAGCAGTCATGCCAACCACAGCCACCACGCACAAATCGTGTCACAAGACGTCAGGTTAAGATCTCCGCAAATGCACTAATTATCATGGTACAGGCTCTCACGTCAACGTCCATCAACAGCGATGCATTCACATACGCGGAGGCCATGGACAGCCCACAACGAGAGCACTGGAAACGAGCAATGGAAGAAGAATGCACATCGATCCTGCTCCATAACACATTCACAACCATCAACTCCCGGGAAGCAAGGCAATTGCGAGTCAAGCCAATTGGCTCCAAATGGGTCTACAAGACGAAGCATAATCCTGACGGCACCATACAATACAAAGCACGGCTAGTAATTGAAGGCTATGAACAACAGACTTCGGAGAGACCTATGCCCCTGTCGGAAAACTCACCACTTTTTGGTATCTCATCTCCCTGGTCGGAAAACATGGCTGGAATATCGAACATTTGGATGTGGTCACTGCTTTTCCCAATCCTGAGGTGGATGACGATGATATCTATATGACCCTGCCCGAAGGCTGGCCAGAAGGACTGAACACACCTACGGTCATTGTCTGACTAAAGAAGGCACTTCACGGTCTCAAACACGCACCACGACTTTCACACAACTATATCAACAGCTTCTTGCTCTCTCTCGAGTTCACACAGTCCCAGGCCGATCCCAACCTCTATCTCAGCACCGATGGTATTCTGATGCTTTTGTACGTCGACAATATCTCAATGTTGTACCCAAAAGACGCTACCAAAGCTGCGATCGAAGTTAAGGCCAGGCTCTTGGAAAAGTACAAGATCACCAATCTCGGCCCGGCACGCCAATTCCTCGGCATCGAAATCCACTGCGAGGAACATGGTACCGGCATCAGTCTTGGCCAGAAGGCTTTCATCACCACGATTCTCAAACGATTCAACATGCAGAATGCTCACGATGTATCAACTCCAATGGATCCTAAGGCGAAGCTAGATCTGGCCGAGGATCGGGGGGAGAAAGAACTAAAAGATATCAAAGGCTACCAGGCAATCGTTGGCTCATTGATGTACGCAGCACTTGCAACTCGGCCCGATATCTCATTCGCAGTCGCTGCACTCTGCCGATACAATTTCCGCCCCTTCACCAGCCATCTCACCGCCGCCAAAAGAGTCCTCCAGTATCTCAAATCCACAGCCAACTTTCGACTGCACTTTAGCAGCAGCAGCAGCACTAATCAACTCACTGGCTACACGGACTCCGATTGGGCCAATGATAGTGCCAACCGCAAATCTCAAGGAGGTCTTGTGTTCCTTCTCAGCAACGGAGCTGTCTCATGGCTATCGTGAGAACAAGATCTCATTGCAATGTCAACTCTCGAAGCCATATACATCGCCTGCTCCGAGGGCTCACGTGAAGCGAAATGGCTGCTCCAGCTCCACCGAGATATACATGGCGAAGACACATCACCCCTCCCGATCAATTGTGACAATCAAGGTGCACTTAGTCACATCACAACTGGAATCATCAAAGCTCGCATGAAGCATATCGATGTTTGCTATCACAATAGTCGAGACCTCCATGCCCACAAGATAGTTGACTACTCCTACCTGCATACGAACGAGAGTGTGGCAGATATACTAACCAAGGCCTTGTCGAAGGATAAGCATGAGAAATTCACGAACGCGATGGGGCTATGGTATTAGAGGTCGATTTAAGGTTGTTTCACTTTTTGGGCATGCGGATTTCTTTGTTTCTTATTGGATGGCCATCCTCAGGCTACGGCAGTACTCTTTCCCTGCTCACTCTCGCAGGGTTTTAAGGAGGCTGTTATGAGAATCACGTTGTTTGATTCTTTTCATTTTGTTTTGTTTCTTGCTCTATGGTGTATAACAAGAGGGGGGAGTATTGCATATACAGGTCTCAGCCGGAGACGGAGATGTCTTGTACAGCCTGCGGCGGAGATGTCTTGTACAGGTGGAGACGGAGATGTCTTGTATGGCCGTGGACAGTGATGTCTTGTATGGCCGGAGACAGTGATGTCTCGTATGGCAGGAGATGACTGTTAACTCTGGTACGTGCTGATGGCATTCAGCCGTACTGGTACGTTCATATATATACTGGCCTTGTGGCCCTCTTAGATAGAATACAATCAAGCTTCTCTATCATCACTATTTCAACAACTGTGTTATTACTTAGTTTTCATCACCAGAGTATAGTTTAAGCTCAGTCATTGCCATTACCTCATTGCTACTGAGTTTTAGTCGCCATGTCACAGCCACAATGTCATTGGCACTGTGTCATTGGCACTGTGTCATTGGCACTGTATCATTGCTACAAGGTTGTTGTCACTCAGTCATTGCCACTATATGATTGTCTTTGTATCTTTGCACTCATGTTATTGCTGCTGTGCAATTTCGGTCATAATCTGATTTATTTTTTTGATTGCAGCTGATGGATTCTACATCACTGTGATACTGTAGAAGTTGTAAAAGACAAATATAGTGAGAATGTATAGCTGCGGTAATAGTATCAACTTGCCAAATCAGTACAAACTACATTATGGGATATTAATGGGAATACTACTTTCCAGGGGATGAGATTAGATCATTGCAACTTTCTGGAAATGCAAGAGATATAATTGGCTCAAAGAATTCAGAACATGGGCAAGTATGATATTAATTGATTATTATTGTAAACAGGAAATACAGAAAGAGCAAAAAGAAGAGGTGGGCTAAATTAGACTTAGTGTAGGTGAGTGGGAAAAAGAATACCATCAGTATTACATCAACATGTGTGAGAAAATAGATGCTCTGATAGAGAATAGCACAATTCCCACTTTGAAGATAACAACTGACTATTTGATGTGGTGATTCAAATGACAACAAGTATCATATATACAGAATCTTGCAAGTATACAGAGTTTCCAGTACCGGGGGATTTCTGGGGCTTCGATTCCAAGTAGATTGTCTATGTAGGCATCTGTTTCTGCCGTCCCATCTCGGGGATCTCAATAGTATATCACCAACTTGTAATACCACTTCAATAGGCATCATTGACATCGTGAATACTAGATTTCAGTTTAAGTAATCCCTCTCTATAGTGATATATATTAATCAGCCATCAATTTACTGCTTCCTAGCAAATAGCAAATTAGAAGGATGTCTGAATATTCAACTGCACCGAACCAAGCAGCTATGCTAAATTCCAACGACTATATCAGGTAATCCTATAATCTAAATAATATACGGTTTGTGACCTCTGGAATATGTTGAAGCATATTTCAATGTTCTGTTCCCTTGTTTGTATAATTCAAATTTACCTTCCATTCGAGACAACCTAGGCAGGTGTTTACATTATACTCGTTATTCACTGAAACTGAATTGTATAACTGAGATTAAAAATCAATGTCAGCACCTTGAAGCAGTATGTGGTCATTGAACATGAGAACTCCTGAGAAGTTAAACCATTTACAACCAAGAACAATCTGGACACTCAGTGATGGTAGAAACAGATGTGATTGAAATATTCTGCTACCAAACTAAATGCCAGAACCAATAAAGAAGAGGAGCAATATCAGATTGCTGACAGCAACCTTTGAGATAATGGGTAAGATTATATTGATGTTCCATCAACAATCAACCACAATATCCATTGCTATATCCGGTAATGATTGATCAATCCAGTCTGACTACAGAGAATTCTAAAGTGCAGTTCAAATACTGCTTTATATTTTATATTATTTGGAACAAACAATATCAAGTTGATGTATATTGCAATTATGTTATTTGCAACAACAGCTTCGATGGAACATAGCAAGTTGTATATCCTGTCAAATAGACTAAGTAATAATTCGGATTAGAATATTGATGGAATGAATAAGACTTGTTGCTGGCAGATTGGTATCACCCTGGTAAGTGAAATTGGTAATCGACAGAAACAATATCACTGTAATAATAACAACCTGATCAATTGGAATAGACATTGTGATACTGATGAAAAGAGAGGTAATGTTGCAGAAACTGATGCCAAATTACATATGATTTCAGCACTGGATTTGCCACATTAAATGCCATTGTCAGTATTATCAATTGATAAAGGAGATGGAAATGAATTCTGATACTGGATCAATCTCTAAGCAGACATAAAAGAGAAGATGTGCCAATTCAGATAGCTGTGTTGCAGCACTTAGTCTTTGGTTATAACTACCCCATCTGAATTGCTGATTAATGGAAGTGTCATAAATGCAATGTTTGAGACTATCCATGATACACTAATTATATCAGCAGTATGGAAGACAGTATCTACAATCATGCACAGATATATTGACATAGCTTATGCTTTCCACTCTATATGGTTTGCCAATGCAACTAAGTTGGTTATCATTATATAAATTTACAGAATACACTATGCAGTGGATTTGGATATGAACATTCTGATATCATTTCATCTTCATTGCCCTTTAAAGTTTGGAAAGATAGTCTATACCCATATCAGCGATTACTGTATTTTTTGATTGCTTTTGTACAAATGTAGTCCAATCTCCCACCATCATCACCACAATCTTTATCCTCACCACCTTGGCAATTATTACCTATAACATTCTCTGTAAGGCAGTTTATATATGCTGGATGCCCAAGATACAGGCAAAGTACACTATATGAATAATTTCTGAATTCATCAAGCAGTCAATAACTGAGTATCAGAAAATAGTTACACACATTCTGTGTAATCTCAGTGTTGCATATAAAAATGAAGTCTGTAAGTTATGGCAAGTGATACATACAAAGGGATTATGTATTATTTTTTAGATTTGGCATTCAGTTGTTCTTTTAATAATCAGTATACTGCCATTTCAATATTGATCAGGTTATTTGTAATTTGAGTATTTGTTTGTATATCAATTCTGCCTAGGATTTGAGTGATTTTGAATCTCAGCTTTATTTTCTGATATTGAAACCAAAATATTAGCTTGCTTGCATAATTGTTATCAGCGTCTCAGTTTTGTGTAATTTGGATTTATCGCTTCTCCATTTGTATACTTCAAAATATAATCTATTGTAATGGCATACGCCCGTGTATGGCCTCATAGGAAGGTATATCAGTAGATACAGTTGCAAACATGGATGTCAATATTGTAGAGTTGTCAAAAGGTATTTAAGGTAAGGTTATCGCTAGAGTTTCAAGGCTCGTGGTGAGCCGACTATACGAAGTGGGTGTAACCCGGCCCTCGTTTCCATCTTGACGTCCAGACCACCTGCGCTGCATAAATCCGTAGAAGAGTAGAACGGAAAACAATCAATCAGCCGTTAAACGTACGCAATTGTATGAACCCATGTGCCCCACCACTGATTCATACCGTATGGTAGCCATTCGGCAGATCCAGTGGACTGGGACACTCCACCTCCACTTGTAATGTCCCCGGAGGTGATGAAAGCCCATGCGGACGCCTTTTGTACAGGGCCGTCATCCAAAGAAGTAAAGAAGTGAACAGAAGAGAAGAGAAGTGACAGAAGGAACATCCAAAGTGACACCGTCCTCCATGTCTCCACTGCCGGATTGTCCGGCATGCAACCATCACTCTTGCACTCGTAGGCTGTACCAAGTGTAGGTTATCGTTGGAATTAGACACATTAATCCTGGTGAAATCCCCAATCATGGTGTGAGCGTCATCTTGACTAGGCAGCATCGATGGCGGCGGCCGCTTGTTGCTCATTGTCATTGCCATCACCATCACCATCGCCAATTGCATCGGTATATCTACCTTGTTAGCATTCCGTTAACCAGTCATACTCATTATACTTCCAAGCGCGCTAGCACTCGAGCTTTCCCAATTCCTCGTGAACAACTCCATAAGCCCAGTCCATCAGTGATCATTGTTGCTGCGTTGGAAGCTGCTTTGGTAGTCACATTCACACTCAGTCTGCATGGTTGAAGTGGGCTTGACTTCTCGGCGTGGATTGTAGCTTCTACTATCAGTATAATTGCGGTCAGTGATGGTCAATCATATATGACCTCGTATCCATCTCGTAAGCTACTCATGAAATGGTCATTCATACCATGTATAGTGAAGTGGGTTTGTGCTCTCCCACGCCCTCGTGCACAGCTTGGTCGGCCAGTCTTGATCTATCTGAGATCATCCCTTGCAGCCGGTGGCTGTCATGGTGTGCCCGTCAGTAGTTATATTAATACTCCTTCAGCATCGGCCAAGCCGGATGATAGGCATCCGGTATGGTTGTTCGCCATTCATCTCGGGAAGCCGTTTGGTGAACATCCCAGTCAGTGCCTTCGGTAGATGGAGCTCCTTATAATCCTAAGTTCCTGCACCCTCCATGAAAGGCAATTCGGTTATCATCATTTGTAGTCGTCTCGACTGTCTCATGAGGGCAGTCGGTGACTGTCTCTCGGGATGCCGTTCGCTTGACTATGTCATATGTTCGGAGATCATTTCCGGTCTCGTTCAGAACTGCTTCGGAAGACATAATGCAGTTGTACGGTATCTCATTCGGAACTTCTTCCATAGACATATTGCAGATGTACGGTATCTTGTGTGGAACTGCTTCGGTAGCCATTGTTGCTCTCATTCGGCATAGATCATGCAAACTTGATCTTCTCACCATCTGTCCGGTTCTCTTGCAGTCGCACTGATCATCCTCCAAGTCGGAGCACTTGTAGGTACAATTGACATCCACCCTGTGCTCAGTGCACCTTATAATTTCTAATTGCTGGGTGCGCTCACCGGCTTTCCTCCGGGTATGCTTTCTGCTCGTTCTGCAGGTTTGCTTGCTGTCACTTGTCTGGGTATCCACATCATCATTTTCTGAGGTCACCTGTCGTTTCATCTCCAGGTGCTTGGGTTGACTCTTCTCCACGTAGGCTTCTTGACTGATCTTCTGCTGCAAGTCTCTGCCGGTAAGTGCGCTCGAAGGTGCTTCATCCCAGCACTTCCGGTACGGTAATTGCTAGCGGTAGGGGTTGTTTTGGAATCAGCTATAGTCATCCCTCTTTTGTATGTTGTAGCTCTGCCGACGACTAATCCATCACGGCTTCTTTGGGTGCCATATCAATTGGCTAGGATTGATTCTGAAGTTGATTCCCAGTAGCAGCTGTGTATGTTGGGAGGCTTCTTGATTCATCAGTAGGTGCATTTGCCATCACTTCCCTGCATGCACTTTCGCCGTTCTCGGAGTACAATTGTTGCTTCTTCTCCATGTGCACTTGCCGCTGGCAGCCTTCTATATGGCTAAATGCAGTTCTCAGTGCTTCATTCCTGCACTTCCAGTACGGTAAGTGTTTGCGGTAGGGGTTGTTGCGATTCCGGCACTGTTATCCCCCTCTTGACAGATCGTTGCACCGCCAAAGATAAATCTCGTAAGGCATGGGTGGTATCGCCATTGTACCTGTGTGACTCGGGATCTGATTTGGGATCATATTTGCCATTGGAACTCGGGCATGTAGGTGCATGATTCGGTATCTCTGAAAAGTTATCTGAATAGTGATCTGAGTAGTTCTCGGCTTTGGACTTGGTAGAGCCATGCCGCCAGAACACCGTATGTCGGCAAATCTGAGCTTGATTGTGACTTCGTAGCTTCATATATACAACGAGATCAATCGTCATCCGTCTCCCCTGATCCATCTGGTGTCATCCAACTCCGGTCGTCCATCCATATTGGGTCGCGATCCAGATCCTGCCGCGATCCATCTCCACACAGGATCTCTCTCTTCAATTGCATCTCCGGCCACTATCCCTCTCTGGCCACGATCCATCTCTGGCCACGATCAAGTTCCAGCCATGATCCATCTCCGGCTGTGATTCAGTTGATTCCAGCCATTCGTTTCCCCATGTGCATCATTGCGCTCATATAGGTTGCATTCCGTGACTGCTCCTGTAGCTCTGTGAGCCCTCTCAATGTCATATTTACTAACCTCCATAATGTCCGCCTTCCATTGACCCTTCATCGCAGTCCCATAATCCGGTGACATATCGTCCATCACAAGAAAATACCCACTCATGGATCTGTCCGTATGGCATGGGATCTGTAAGTCCAAATCCACGATCCGGCCTCTTGAGCACATGCTCGTATTCCACGTAATTGCAGGAACACCACTTGACTCTGATACAATGTGCATCCGCCCATTTGGCAAATTGGAAGCTGGGCTCCAAATCAATTGCAATTGAGCGATGTGGCCGGAGTGTCTCCGCCTTGGCTTTGCTGAACATCCACACATTCTCCATATATTGATGGATAAGTCCTCCATCGTCTGTAGGCACCATCATTGTCGTGGTGCCAGCTCCATCTGCAAACGTTAGTTCTCAATTCATAATAGGTATGGAGTGGTAGAGGAATATCCAGGTGTCCAGATGTAAAACATTTCGCCCGTGGAAGAGCCTAGCTCCGCCGTCCTGTACTCCCATCGTGTCTCGGCGTGCTGGTAGCATTCATTCATCGTCCGCATTGTTGGTAAACTCTGCTGCCGCAACTACCACTGCTGCTCCCTGCTCCCCCGTCCAGTGCCTGGTGCCTATCTCACCACTAGAGATGCTTTGCACGGTCACTCCAAGCAGCCCTATACGAACTGCCACTCTTAGGAAAAACATCCAAATGACCTCCTCACTGGCTAGTTCATCATCAAGGGCATTGGTTCCAAGTACTGAAATATTCAGAACACCACTGCCTCCTTCGGAACGACCCTCCTGCATAGCCATGATCCAGGTACATTCCCGGGGCATACCTGATGGCCTGTCCAGTCCACTATCACCGGTTCCGCTCACCCTGGTGTTGTAGAGCCAAAATTCGAATGCTTTGCAAGTCGACACTAGGATTCCTGGAATTGTACCAAGGTACCCCAAACTCAAGCTTCAGCTCGCAGTGGGTCTACCGCTGCTGCCACCATCTGTATGGATAAGCTCACTGAACGAATCACGTACTTGTCACACCCAATTGGGACTGTCTGACAACCAATAAATTTCTTGCCTCACCCAGTTGGGGCTGTCTGACAATCAAATAACGACCATTCCCACGTTGGGATACAACACATCAATTGAACCTCTTTGTGCTTTATAACTACATGCAGAATATGCTGGTCTCCTGAGAGTGCCCGGACGGTCCATCGTCTGGCAGGCCCGTGGATCCACAGAATCCCGGCTACAAATAACAATCTCCATTGCAATCATAAAACCATCTTGGAATGTGATCGTATGGATGCATCTATATTCGCTCGTTGGCGATCAGCTCGCGCTGACTTGTTGAAAGAAATCGAATGGAGTTGGCGCAGATAGCTCACGCTCTGTGCAACAATCCGATTCGGTTGTCCATTCAGGTGCCGATTGTCATAATTGACCATGGTAGTCGCACATCGTACTTGCCAGCCACTTTAGAAGCTTCAGGGTTATTATGCTTCCAAATTGGAGCTGCCCCACGATCTGCCATCTTTGCTCCTCTGTTGCATCGATGACTCATTCTGAGTTGAAGTTGTTGATCTCCCAAAGCCATTGCTGAACCTCCTAACCATCTGTAACGATGATAACTTCATCAAGTCATGTAGAAGGTAGGCGATTCCAACTGCCATTGGTGATGTGAATCAATGTGAATCACGCGTATTTTGTAAATCTGCCCTGATCCTCTGTGGGGGCACTTCGCAGCTTCGCTCAGCTCAGAGGAATATAATCGTAGGTGCACTTGTGAATCAGCAAAATGTAATTCGGTCCGGAAGCCTCACACAATCCTCCCAGACACTCCGGGCGACCTCAGCAGTGCTTCTAAGTACTTCCAGACGCTCCCAGACCCCACGGGAGCTAAGCAAAGTGCTCTCAGACTCTGCAAGAGCATTCTCGGGTGCTCCTGAAAGCACCTGCAGTTATGGAGGTGCATTCAGGATGCTCCATCTAAGATAGTCAAATTTTGGAGCTCCTGAGACCACTGTGCAAATCTGCGGGAAACTTTGAGAGAAGCTGAGACTGCTGCGCAGCTCTGTGGGACACTTCGAGAGCGGCCGAGACCTCTGCGCAGCTCTGCGGGAGACTTGATGCCGTATTCTCACAGCAGTGGTTCTTACATAACCACAAGGCATTTCGTCTTATCATATTCATCTTTGTTACAGTCACAAGATTTGCTACATCATAATATGGCATGCACTATTTAAGTCTCTCTCTATATATACATATGGTCAATCTGGCCCCAGATGGTACTTGAGCATAATCGGAGGAGCACCAGGCCACGCCCATTGAGAGAGCATTTAGAGATGCAACATTTGGAGGCCGTTCTGGTGAAATGATGGAGCTTGAAGCCAGAGAGCCCACCATCAACACTCCGCCGCACCTTTCGGGACATCCAAACAGAATTCATGAGAAAGAGCGGTTCTGGTTCAAAGAGCGGCTCTGGTTCGAGGAGTGTAGGAATCGGGTGAGAAGATATGATACTACCCGGTGTTGAGGATCCCACGCAATTGTGTGGATCCATGATATCGCGGATAGAGCGAGTGAGACCAAAAGTTGGGAAAGAGAGAGTGTGTATTTTCTTTGTATGATTAGATGAGATGGAAATGGGATGATGTCTATCTACTCCGGGGTCTGCCGAATATATACTCCCCATCACTCTTTCCACCTCCGTTACCCCTGTATCTCCGTAGACCCGCCGTCGCTCCTTAAACCATGTACTTGGAGGCTAATCGAGCGAGTGTGGAGATGCACTTGGAGGCTGTAATGGTGCGAGTTTAGAGATACACTTGGAGACTGTGATCAAGCGAGTTTAGAGATGCACATGGAGGCCGTGATCGTGCGAACTTGCAGGCTGCAATCGAGCGAGCTTGGAGAAACACTTGGAGGCCGTGATTGAGCGAGTTTAGAGATGCAGTTGGAGGCCGTGAACGAGCGAGATTGGAGGAGTACTTGGAGGTGGTCAATCTGGAGGCGGTAGTTCGGCAGGGAGGCGCGACGGGAGCTGAGACTCTATTCATTGGTTAACTCGTGATTGTGGGAATGTACAGAATTGAGTACAACATGGTCTGCCGAGAGATGAGAGGCTGGCTGGGAGTGGGAGACAGTCGATCTTGGGATGATGCAGTACGCAGTGTATGCAGTACGCGGTGTATGCAGTACGCAGTGTATGCTGTACTCGGTGTATGCTGTACTCAGTGTAAGCTGTTCTTGGTGTTAACTCTGGATCATGGCATGGAGAGATTGAGAGCGATGACTTAACTTCGTGTTCTTAGGTGATGGTAGACCTGAGGACGAGAAAGAGAGAGATGAGAGGAGTTGGGTGAATCATCATGAGAAACTGGGACTTAGAGAATTTCGTGTGCGAGTCAATTTACCATCCCCGATACGGTAGGTATGAGTCCCGATTCGCCGTGTAAATCCACCGATACGAGGTCTTCCCAACCCAATCAGGCATGTCGTACCCCTGATTTCTCATATCCGCTCGTATCCTCCACAACATTCTCATCTTTATCCCCCATCTCGCTCTTTCTCGTCCACAACTCGAGCATCATCGCAGATCACAAAGTTAAGTCATCCCTCTCTATCTCTCCATGACATGATCATGAGTTGATGATGAGTACAGCATACACCGAGTACAGCATACACCGTGTTCAGCATCCACCCAAGATTGTTTGTCTTCCCTTCATTCTCATGATTAGGAGTTGACCACTGACTGTAGCTTCAGCTTCCGATGTACCTCCCTACACGATCGACCACCATTAGCCAGCTCTCCTTGAGAGATCAAAGGTAAAGTCACATTGTCACATTCCCACGGTTGCCAGTTAACTAACTGAGGAATAGAGTCTCATCACTCGGCCTGCCGTCCATCGACCTCCTCCAAGGACTCGTCCAATCTGGCTCGATAATGGCCTCCAAGTGCATCTCCAAACTCGCACGATCCCGGCCTCCAAGTGTATCTTCAAACTCGCTCCATTACGGCCTCCAAGTGCATCTCTCAAGTACACTCAATCTTGGCCTCCACGTGCTTATTCAAACTCGCTCGATCACGGCCTCTGAGTGGATCTCCATACTCGCTCCATTACGGCCTCCAAGTTCGCACGATCATGACCTCCAAGTGCATCTCTTAACTCGCTCGATTACGGCCTCTAAGTGCATCTCCAAACTCGCTCGCTTACGATCTCGGAGTGCATCTCTAAGTTCACTCGATCAGGGCCTCCAAGTGTATGTCCAAATACGCTCAATTACCGCCTCCAAGTCCATCTCTAAAGTCGCTCGATGACGGCCTCGGAGTGTCTCTCTGAGTTCACCCGATCGTCATTTTCAGGCGCTCCTCGAATGCTCTCAAGCACTGCCTGCAGCCAGTCCAGATATACCGGGTGTAAACGGGTAGCTATATAGATACATAGATGAGAATACAAACTGAATAGATGAGTTTTAAAAATCGTTGAACGATGAGTAGTAGCTATGATTTCCAGGCGCACCTGCAGCATTCCCAAAGAAGTTGTTTTTCCCAGACTGCTCTGCTGTGATTCGATGTGCTCCCAGAGTTGTTGCCGGCACTCCGAGGCTTGTCGTCGGCGCACTGAGACTTGTCACCAGCGCTCCCAGACTTGTCGCCGGCGGACCCAGGTGCACCCAAAGTTTTCTCCGGCGCTCCGCGATGTTCCCAAACCTATCACAATCACTCCCATGGTACTCCTGTAGCAGTCATCTGTGATCCCAGTTACTCTGAAGCCCGGCAGGAATGCCCTCCTAGGGTCTGATACTCTCCTGAAATTAACGCATCTAAGATTACACTCCACATCCTCTCAGACACTCCTGGAGTCTTCCAGTGACTAAAATACATTCTGCTGATGTGTGTGCAATTGTGGCCGGTGTCATATCGATTGGCCGCATGCGATTGCACTTGTCGGATACGAATCCAGGAGATACCTGGAGAAGGGCCGGCTTTGGCATCGCTGGTGACACGGCTCCTATGGACGCATGGGCTTTGCAATCGTCCCTGTAATCATCAATTGACTCAATTGGGAGGTAACTTATCAAATCTCATTGATTCCGCAATTGGTAGCGTGTGTGTTTTTGTATGATGCCTTCGTTACAATTGATTTCGATCGTCTCGGTTGCGGACGCGCCTCCTGGCTGGTTGACCTCCTATCTCAACTCGGAATTGTCTCTGCTACTGTTAACCTTGGTTGGGTGGACAATTCATGCCACTTTTGTATGTGCAATGTGTAGATCTTAACTGCGGATAATTTCCAGTCCGTTTATATCACAACGCGCCTGTGGCCAATTGGCCTCTAGAATCGACATGAAATCATCTGTTACCTCAACCTCAATTCAATCGACATATCAAGACACTTCGCTAATGCAAGCAGTGCTCTCAAATCTGTATGATATCTCGCGTGTAGGTTGCATGTCATGACGCATCAGAAAGGGGTAATTCATGAAATCCCATATGCAAAATGTATCTGCAATTCAAGAGCGTTCATAGGGGAAACGCGTACGCCTGTGTATGACCTCGTAGGAAGGTATATCAGTAGATACGGTTGCAAATGTGGATGTCAATATTGTAGAGTAGTCAAAAGGTAGTTAAGGTAAGATTATCGCTAGAGATCTAAGGCTCGTGGCGAGCCGAATATATAAAGTGCCTGTTACCAGTCGCTGAACACCTCATGTGCAACCGTGCCGTTACATCAATTCGATAATTGATAATCACTTACATGACATGAGGGTGTAAGGTATGCTGAATAGGAAATTGATATAATCGAATGTACCAAGTAGACATTGGATACTCCATGTATATAGTATAATATATGTAGTATGATTGATAACTCTGGTTCAGCATTTCTGTCAAGGTGCATGGTAAGAAGCAACAGAAAAATTGATTGAAATAACTGATTGTGGGAATTTCAAATAGATATTGAATTCAGACATTGTAAGGATAGTACAATGTGTAGAGACATTGGTGATAGGATTAGTTCATATGATGTTGAAGTGGTCTGATGTATTGCAGTATTGGATAATATAGCGTAATTATATTGACGAGAATTTTGTTCGTAGTGTGTAAAAGCAAAGTGTCCACGCCGGCGGGTGCAGTTGAGGAAGAGAAATGATTTCGAGATAACAGACAAACTGTAAGAAATGAGTGGTTATTGGTATTGAACAACATCCTTTTCCTTTCTCTTACTTATTCCCTTGTGAATAAAAGCAACTGTATACACCAGTTTTAACCAGAAGACTTTGGTATTGATGTGTCATAATACTCATTACAAAATTTTGAGTTTGAGTCGAAATCCCATTACATTTTGTTACCAATATCAGCTGTATCCAATTATAACCTATAAACAAAAATCAGTCTGCTAATACTTACTCAATATCAAATTTGCCTTTACATATTTTCTAGGTTGTAAGTATGATCATGAGCCTTATTACATCAAATATGGAGTGAATATAGTACAAAGTACAAATTGGATGCACATTTGTGACTTTGGTATGGACTATTTACGTTAATCTACCAGACTTGTTATTCACAAGCATTCTTGGTAATTGCCAAACATGGATGCCAAGCTATGATTGGAATCGTAGTACTCAAATCAAGTGGTTTGATCGAGTATAGAACCACATATACCTGTGCTCAGCCTCATAGGTATATATATTGTACTTGGGTGGATAGGGTTGTAAACTTGAATTTCAGTAATTATAATTGTCAATGTATAGTAAGTAAATAATATTATTACTAAAGATTGTAGGGTCACCATGAGTAGCTGATATGAAGTTGCAGTTTCCTTGGCTGGGATATGTTTAATACCAGCCTTGAGTACCCTAAACATGCACTACAATTACATTTTCCCTCTCTTTGTGTGAAGATCTCATAAGCTGTAAACATTCATACAAGAATGGAAAACAGAGTACAAATATCCATTATACATTCTTGTATGAATTCAACATCTCAACTACCAAGTCTAAATATACCTGCTGTCCCCTGAGTCTTCCTGCAGTGCTTTTAACTGTACTTTATAATATGTCATGTAGCCAGTAATTTTTAGTAAGTGGCATTGGCTTGTTGATGCTGCATAACTACGCAATTATTTTGAAATGTCCACTCAAGTAACTATCCAGATGACAACATGCTTGAACTCTCAACAACTAGCGGGATTGAACTCTGGGGCAATATGGTAGACTTGCTTGTTAACTTCTGAGCAGACTTGTCGGTTCACTTCTCAGTGAGTGTCACTGTTGACTACCTCTTGGTAGGCTTCCCACTTGTTGACACTGTTTTGGTTAGTAGATACTGTTATCTCCCCCTTTTGAGATCTCATTCCGCCTTCTAAATCTGATCCATTGTGTTCATTCTCAATTGCTACAGTGGGATTGTACTAGTGGATTTGTAAATTTGCATTGACTATTTATTCCCTCTCATATGGATTTCAAGATATGCAACATCTAAGGTGTATGATTAGAAAACTGATTCTTTCGAATCATTCTCTGCACTCACTGGGTTTCCTCCAGCATGGTTCAATCATTTCCTCATGCACCTGATGATTAATATGTGGATATGGTGCTGATATCTTGTCTGGGTACACCTATCACCACTTTGAGTCCAGATTGACAATTCTTCTGCTTGTGTGCCTGTTGCTGCTAGCTGTCTCTACCAGTGAATACTAATCACAGTTTTACATTCCTGGACTTCAGGTATGGTGATTTGTTGTAAAAGGGTTGTATTCTTAATGTTGATTCAGTTAATCAACTTTGTAAAGATTAATATAATATCCGAAACTACTCTCATATAGCTTTGTGTGTACATAATTGAATAGGACTTTTTGGTGTAATGTCACCACAATGCTATATATCTGGATTTGGTGGTGTCTATCATAGCACATGATCGAATGTAATCCTGGAATGTGGTATGACTTCACTTATATTTTACATAATGATACAGCTCTATTGCTTCCCTAAGAGGCTGTAGCAAGTAAGACCTGTCTACAAATCATTATGAATCTTGCATACAGATTGCATCGATTTGTATGACTGTTTCTGCTGTGTCATCAGGAATAGCCACAGAAGCAATACAGGATGCAAGAGATGATGGGTAAGTCAATGAGGTCTTGTCATTATTAGTAAACCCACAAATAGACTCAGTCTGCTATACAGTCTCCCTGTTTGTGTCTTGGCAATCCAGTAGCAGTTATTCGTAATTCGATTTGGATGCTCCTCTGCCACTTTTACCACTGCTGCTCCTGCCTCACTAGTTCTGTCAATAAAGAATATCACTATGCAGCTATAACTTCAGTGCCCCGTCTCTACAGCAGGTCTAGACAATATAGGTACGTTTGGCATTCGAAGTGAATGGCACGGTTACATTCTCACATATTCCAAGCATTGCGCCAACTCTTGTTACGCCTTTGGTGTTACAGTTATATTTCCCGGATCATACCAAATCACTCGATAATCCATATATCGATGTTTGATCAGACATCACGAACTGTCACTCGGATTTCTATATAGGATCTATATTACTATATGATCTGTCAGGAAGACACCTGTACTGAGATCGTCATATTGACTCACAGGCTACGGACTCATAGTTGTAGACTCATCCAGGAGCCATCACTCGCCACCACTGGTATTTGCAATCTTGAGCTTCCATGAACTTCTATGGTGTTCCAGGCTCTCATGTATATAAAGATAGAGCTTCTCCTTAGACAGTAGAATAGACTTTATCAACTTAACATTCGTAACAGGTTATGAGCCCGGCGGCCGCTTACTGAACTCACTTTATATAGTACTCTCATCTCACGATCTACAAGAGCCTCAACAACCCTAAACGTCGAAAAAGCCCGAAAAACCCTAACCCCACAACCATCGCCGTAGCAACAACTGTTCAAACAACACTAAAACTCAACACCACAATCGCTATCGTCACTTCTCACGATGCCTGCCACCACCGAAATGTTTAAGACCGACTACAGATTTATTCCCAAGCTTCCTCACGATAATTACCTTACATGGAGGGAGAAGGTACACCGCGTGCTAGTTGCAATGAGGGCGTACGACATTGTCACTGGAGACGAACTCCTTCCTGAAGGTAACGGATCTGCTGCACGCACTCTGCAGAAGGAGTGGCATCGGAGGGCCAATGATGCTATTGCTCAGATCCATCTTGGCTGCACAGATGATCTCCGTCCGTGGATCGACGACATCGACGATCGAGTTGAGATGTGGCAGACGCTTCAAAACCGAGTGGATAATACGACAAATCAGGTCAGTGGAACTGAGATCGTTCGCGAGTTTCACGCCTTACGCCCATCGAAAGACGAGAAGACCACACAGTACTTTACTAGACTGATCGATCTTCGCAAGAAACTGATTGGATCTCCCGAAGCCATCTCCGACGAAACGATGAAGACTCACATCTTCTCTACCATGCCAACAGAATTCGAAACGACCATCAAGATACTCGAACAACAAATTCCTGTCCCAACAGCCCAGCAATCATGGACCGATTACAAGACGATGCTGAACGAACTGAACTCGCAAAGGAGATTGGAGACGAGTCAACCGGATCAGCTCTCTACAATCAGCATCGCGGAGGGTATGGCAAGCACGGAGGACGAGGAAATGAACGAGGCCGTGGACGAGGAAATTTCGGCCGAGACTGCGGAGGAAACAAAAACGATGATAGGGAATACAGCTGCACGCACTGCAAAATGAACAATCATACCTCCGAAAGCTGTGGCATTCTCAAATGACTCAAAAGCGGAAGCGGAGGCTTTAACCGAAAGAAGAGCGAGGAAGTGCTCTGCTTCCACTGCAGAAAACCTGGCCATATGAGAGCCGAATGCCAAAGTCGCCAATGAGGTCTCGAAGCCCAAACCAAGGTCAACAAACGAAGCACTAAAGACTCGATGGCGGAAGCGAATACGGCACTGACACAGCATGGAATTTCACCTGGTGATCGAGATCTATTTGGACTACCAAACCCCACTCACGCCGCACTTACATCATCGACTGCTACATCTCCGACGTGGGTGGTAGACTCAGGAGCTTCTCACAACATGTGCAACAATAGAAGCCTCTTCATTTCATACAAAAGACTACCTTCTCCGATCACTATAAAACTTGGAGACGATACGACCGTAACTGCCACATATCACGGACTGGTCCATATCACTCAAGACTTACAATTGGATGCTCTCTATACTCCGACTTTCTGACTATCCTTGTTATCAATAAGTCAACTCGAACATGCAGGATACACAACGATCTTTCAACGCGGGAAATGCTTTATATCTACCGATACAAAATAGACCGCGTCTATCATCATCACCGCGAACCGCATCGGAGACCTCTATATTCTCCAATCACCATCCGCCCTGACCTCCAAAGCCATATCAACTGATGCTCAGGTGGCCCTCCAGTCAAAAGCCACAACCTCCTCTCGTAAACAGGGTAAGACACGATCGCGGACGAATTCCAATCTCACTCCAGCATCCACGATCACTGCAACACTGTGGCACCAAAGATTAGCCCATCTCCATCCTGCGGTGATGCGATCTCTAATTGACGGACTCAACGACCTCAACAAAGCCACCGAAATATGCGATGTTTGCTTGCAAGCCAAGCACAAGCAAATGTTTATTCGAACTAAAGTCAAAAGGGCTACCAAACCATTCGAACTGGTTCACTCTGATACCTGCGGTCCCTTCTCTGTACCGACTAAGGGAGGCCATCTACACTACATTATCTTTGTCAATGACTACACACGATGGACGACTGTTTACTTACTCCCTGACAAGAAGAAGGAGACCTGCATTGCGGCCTATCAACACTATCAAGCTAAGGTCGACGCAAGAGGCTACAATATCAAACGTTTTCGATGCGATAATGGCAGGGGAGAATATGATAACAAGCTCTTTCGAGGGCTACTGGCAACACGTGGAACAGCACTTGAGTTCTGTCCTCCTTACGCCCATCATAAGAATGGAGTTGCGGAAAGAATGATTCGCACAATCACTGAGAGGGCAAGAGCAATGATACTAGATTCTCAGGCACCACTCGAGTTTTGGGGGGAAGCAGTCAACACGGCTGTATATCTCCATCAGCGCATGCCCAACGAGGGGCTCACAAGAAGGGATGATTGCGATGGCTTCAAAGCCCCATACAATACGCCATACGAAATGCTGCATTCTTATGGCAAGCATGAATTTGACAAACCTCTCGATGACCCCACAATCAAGAATATCAATTATAAGGCACCGCTCCATCATCTACGCCGATTCGGATGCTACGCCAGCAAACTGATCCCAGAGAAACAGAGAACCGACCAGAAGCTGGGAGCACGGTCTAAGGCCTGCATGATGGTCGGATACGTGCATGACTCCACAACGTTATGGAGAATCTGGGATCCGGAGCATAATACAGTAAAGGCTCAATCAGATGTTATATTTGACGAAGAAAGGAATCCCTACATATCGTGCCCGCAATCATCAAAACGCAAGAAGGGCGTACACGATAATGAGCTAGAAGAAACTACCGAAATTGATATATTCGGCCTACCGCAAGAAGAAACTCATATTGAGGAAATAGATATAAATGCCAGTGGAACAGATGAGAGCATGGCTCACGGCCGCACTCAGGATACGAGTGGAACGGGTGAAAGCATGTCTCATGGCCGCACTGATGAGCTTGCCCGCCGAACAGTGGCAGGGAATCCCGCCGCAGCAGGAGCGAATTCCGATCTTCCATCAACTGGGCACAGTTCAAATGGGCATTGAGATCGAAGTCCACCTGCTTCAGGTGTTGAAAATGGCCACACACACATGGCTCCTGACGAGGACGCCCACACACAGACAGAAAATGGACACAGCGGTCACTGTCCAACCCTCGAATCTCACCATAAAGTCCCAAGAGACGAGGTTATCATACAAAGTCAATTGCGACAATCTGTCGCGGCTAAAACTAAAAGATCAAAGAAAGCCCCAGTACTGACTGACAGAGTCACAAGAAGCAGAGCACAGGAAAACGTCTCTGAACTGATACATAATGCACTAGCCTCGACGATAATCAATGGCGATCCACGCTCATACGAAGAAGCGATGCTTAGCCCACTCAAGAAACAATGGCAAGCCGCGATCATGGAGGAGAGCAACTCTATCATACGAAACGAGACCTTCTCACCAGTCAACTTACAAGAACTACGAAACAATTTCGGAGCAAGGCCAATCGGATCAAAATGGGTTTTCAAGACTAAACGAAATCCTGACGGCGCAACTCGGTACAAAGCCAGGCCAGTGATCAAGGGATATGAACAAATGGACTATGGAGAAACATACGCACCGGTCGGCAAACTCACCATGTTTCGACTGCTAATATGAATCCCAGCACGAAACAACTGGAACATCGATCATCTCGACGTGGTCACTGCATTCCGTAACCCTGACGTTGACGATGATTCCCTGTTCATGCAACTACCGGAAGGCTGGCCCGAAGGTCTTATGGACGACTGCCTTGAGGGGGAAGACTCGGAAGTCAGAGTCGTCCAGCTACGAAAAGCACTTTACAGCCTGACGCAGGCGCCACATCTCTGGTACCGGCATATTAACGAATTTCTCCTATCATTAGATTTCTTCCAAACAGAGGCCGACCCAAATCTCTATATACGAAACAAGGGTGGAATTCTTCTACTTCTCTACATTGACGATATGCTCTTGACCTACCCACCACAAGCAGCAAAAGAGGCGGAGGAGATCAAGACAGCTCTCGCTACAACTTACAAGATCACCAAGCTCGGCACCACTCGACAATTCCTCGGAATCGAAATCTACCGACACAAGGATGGCACGATCGGTCTTGGCCAAAGACGGTTCATCGATTCAGTGCTTAAACGATTCCATATGGAGAAGGCTTATAATGCTACAACTCCACTCGACGACAAGGTTAAGTTGGATCTTGTAAATGAAACTGATAGAGAAACTGATTCCAGAGAATACCAAGCAATCGTGGGATCTCTCATGTATATCGCGCTCGCCAGAAGACCAGATATATCGTTTGCAGTGGCAGCACTTAGTCATTACAATTCGAAACCTTTCACAGGCCATTTGAATGCAGCAAAGAGAGTACTACGATATCTCAAGGCCACGAGAGACTACCAATTGCACTACGATACACACGACAAAAACCTCACCTGATACACAGACTCGGAATGGGCCAACGACAGCGCCGATCGAAAATCTCAGGGAGGCCACATATTCATCTCGCACGGCACCATATCTTGGCAGTCCCGGAAGCAGGACATAGTTGCCATGTCGACACTGGAAGCGGAGTATATCGCATGCTCAGAGGCCTCCAGAGAGAGCAGATGGCTATTGCAGTTATGCAAAGATACCAAACACAATCGAAACGACAAAGACAACCAAAACGACCAAAACGACCAAAACGACCAACACGACCAACACGACCAAAACGACCAACACGACCAACACGACCAAAACGACCAAAACGACCAAAACGACCAAAACGACCAAAACGACCAAAACGACCAAAACGACCAAAACGACCAAAACGACCAAAACGACCAAAACGACCAAAACGACCAAAACGACCAAAACGACCAAAA
>Ga0307512_10000075_pt1 | contig 116043 bp, 96 predicted proteins | sample 14_EM_MG_FD_200267 | JGI IMG/M metagenome (GOLD analysis project Ga0307512, IMG submission 200267) | Populus trichocarpa ectomycorrhiza microbial communities from riparian zone in the Pacific Northwest, United States - 14_EM | ecosystem: Host-associated > Plants > Roots > Unclassified | place... | reverse complement strand
CGCAAACTGTGAATCTAAATGGGAATTTGTGAGGCAATATCATATATCCAGATGGAGAAGGGGAGCAACAACCCGGAAAAGGGGAGAGCCAGATGGGGTGTGCTGTGTGGAAATGAGGAGTACACAGAGGGTGTTGGAGTAGCATGGAATGAAAAAAAACAACATCAAATCTATGCTCAGGAGTGCTGACAGAGATTGAGGAGCACCTATACTAGCAGAGGAACAATCTATGCAGGGGGTAACGGGTACAGATCAATTTTGAGCAGCACTGAAAGAGGGGGTAAGGAGTGCGGAATGATATAGCGGAGTGCCAATCCAGGCAGAGGTGCAACCAAGGGGATTGAGTAGTGATACCCCAGCCGAGGAGCATCGCAAATCTGGGCGGGTGGGAGAGGAGTGTGGAATGCATAATAGGATCGATAATCCAGAGTGAGGTGCGCAAGTGGGCATTGAGGAGCTCCCATCCACAGCTGAGCAGCGAAGAAAGGGGGTATAGAGTGCGGAATGAAATAGAGCAGTGCCTATCCCTGCAAAGAAGTGCTGAAAGAGGAGGAAATAACTACTGACTGAATTAGAAGAGCATCAATCTAGGCTGAGATGCGCTGTCAGGGATTCAGGTGCAACTATTCTAGCGGAGCTGTGCCACAAGGGAGGGTATCAAGCGGCCCACTAATGTGTGATTGATGAGTACAGTGGCTTCTGGAGTGAAGTGTATCACAAGGGATGTGCAAAATGTACCTCGATAGTCATCCTGAGAACACATAACTGTAGCCAGCTATGCAGTGGCCAAATCAGACAGCCCACAATGAATAGTTGCAGCTGCCAGCGCTAAAGTCTGTAAAGCGAGAGGCTGGAAATACTCGGATGTAGTAGGCTGGCACCCCAAGCCATTGGCGGTGAAGAAAACTGATGGCAAATTAGATCAAGCACTTCCATTCAGGTGAATCATGAATTGATATCATTCACGACCATTGCAAGATAAGCATCATCAATTAGAAGCTCGTTAACCGGGATCGAAAGCTCGGACTCAGAGCCTAAATCCAACTGGTAACTACGGACAGCAGTAAAACATCCTCCAGCTGCCAACTGTCCTTGAAAGATAATCATCTACCATTTTAACTATGTAAGTTTTGGAGCGTAGTCAATATTGTAAAGCTGATAGAGGGGCATTGAACAGAATCCCAGACTTATTGCTTCTCGTGTTTGCGGATCTATTTTGATAGATGGACCACCGCACAATTGACACACAGATGGTGTACCTACAGGAGCACCTGCTAATGCCCGCCAATGATCCTGAGGTTCAATCCCAAGTTTCCCAGCTTCTTCAATCATTGAGTACTTGTCATTGCATAATATTGGCCAAGGTGGCATCATGAAGATGATTGCCTCTATGAACCTTTTCGCAACCACAAATGTTGCCTTCTGGTATTGGGGAATGTTCTGATCTGTGCTGGCATTGGGTTGCGGAACATTCTTGTCTGCACCGGACTTGCATAGCAGCAGCGCCTGGCCAGATGGTGCATGGTCAGAGTTGTATAAGTTGTTGAGGAGGGTTGAATATTGTCATTTCAGCAGTTGTGGTGCCATTGCCTCAGTTGGATTTCGGGAATATGGAAGTGCAGGGTGTGCAATGAGAGTATCCGCATGGCTCCATGTCATTGACAGTGGAAGCTTTGTAGTTCGTAACGACTTTTTCTGAAGTACCTGGCCTGGAAGTAGGGACTCCTTTAGGTGATCCAAATTGACTTCTTCAATGTTGGATAATATGATGGACTCTCTGGTGTCCTCACTTTCGTCATTACCAATTCCCTGATTGGTATTGTCATCATACTTCATTGATGAAATCGGTGACATCAGTTATCTGCAATGCAATGCACGGACCCAGATAATTGTATGGCAATCATTCGATGGACGCTGAAGATTTGTACATTCCTTTAATGGAAGTGCCCTCTCATGCAGTGCTTCTTGATTCTTCAGTGAATAGTGATTTCTCACCTGGCCGGGTGTAGTTTCCATTTGCTGTAATGAAGATAGAATGTTGGGGAACGTGGGAGAGAGTTTATAAGCAGTAAATATAAGATTAAGAGCAATAGAAAAATCGGAAAAATAGTGCCAGAAGTTGCACAGAGTCGAGCGGGATGCAATCTGATTCACTTATTGCAAGGTTTCAGGAGAGATCTCTTCAGTGGTTCATAGAAATATCGAGGAAGGCAGTCTGTGGTTGCAATTTAGGATGTTCTCAGCTGCACCGGAATAGATGGATTCCTAATAAGAAATATTCGCCACTACTATGAACAACACTCTGTATACATGAAAGATTTGGAGGTTGGTGAAAGCCAACACCCAAAGATTGGAACCAGACACACCTGAATCAGATGCACCTGAACCAGATACCCCAGAGGAAAACTCTGGTCAATAACTACCTCTTGGTGCTGGCAGAATGGAGCACTGAGAACGTGAACAACAACATGTGCCCATGTACATAACTCCTCTGAATGGAGTAAGTATGGGTGAATGTTCGCGCAGTTGAGGTGACGGCATGGCATAGAATTTGTTCAGTATTGACAATTTCCAAAATCCGACAGATTTGCCACCTTGACAGGGACAGCTGAGTTGCAACGGTTCATACAAACTTCATTATTGATCGAGGAGAAATAAGAATCTCCATATGTGGTGAACCTGCCAGAAGGACAAATGTACTTTAATGCTATTCTATTTTATTAGGATGCTGCAGCAAAGTGAGCGGTCAAAAAGGCAATATCATAATCATAACTTTCCTTTCATGTCTTCATCTGTGCTATGTCTGCAGAATATGCTACTCAACAATTTCGTGGTTACTGGAGGAAGGAGAGAATTTGGTAACAAAGGTGAGTTACAGACATAGAGAAAGAATAGTGAGGTACAATGGATAATTCAGGGGTAATCTTATTGATTCAAGCACTTCTCAATGCCAAGATAGCTAACAAATGGGTCATAAATACTCACTCACATTGTGAGTTTGCGCCTAATATCTAGTCAGTTGCACACCGTTAAATCACATATTCATTGTGAGTCTCCCCCCTACAATGTTGATTTAAACTATATGTTGGGGTTGAAAGCTATGTGCTATAATGGTGTGAATGCATAGTGAGACATCATCTCACAGTGGGCAGTGGAATGATAATTGCATGCATGGAGTTCCAGGAATTGAGGTGCACTGAAGTTTAAATGGTTGTACTTGGATTCAATGGGTGGGGATTGCATGCTAACCTAACACTGTAAGTAAATTGCACTCTTGGAAGCTGTCTTGTCTTCACCTGAGATTTCAAGATTCTCTCTCTTCGGTCCTCTCTCTTGAACGAAATCTGCTTGTTTGCCAAATCTATTTTTCGAGATGAGTTTTGGTAGTCCAAAAATGCATTCAGTCAGAATCCAGTTCAGTCTGCATTCAGCACATTGATAACTGAGGCCTCATTGAGTAAGTGCATTACATGGGTGAGTGGGAGTTACTGGCCATCTTGCAGAGTTGTGGAGGAGAATCTGTCTCTTGAGATTCTCACTCTTAAGCTCCAGGTGGTATGACAGAGCCCAACCTTGCAGAAGCTATCTTACAATTTCGAAGCATAGATCCACACATACTTTGTAGTCAATATCAAGTTAAGTGATGTTACTCATTGGCCAGGTCTGTGCAATTATGGTTTAGTTGTGCAGGGCTACCTTCCTCCAACTGACAGTTGACAAGGAGCTGACAGTTCAAGTCATTCTAGTGGTGGTCTTCACATATTGATGAAGCATGGATTCATATATCAGCAGAAGCCATGTGGGATGAGCTGCCTGCAGACCAACATGAAGTGTGTTGATACATGACAATCTGTTTGCATGGCATCCACTGATTCAAAGTTGAAGAACACTTGACAAAAGCGAAGGTAACTATAATTTAAAGTGGACTACAGACTGGGGTACATGCGCTTTGGTGGCTTATTTGCCACTCTTGAGGCGTGTGTGGGCTGGAATAATATATCCATAATGAGTCCCAGCTTGTCAAAGTTGGCTTCATATAAATCCAAAAACCTCATTCTGGACTGGATTGCAGATCTAAGTGGGGCTTGAACTTCAATTTCAGGCCAGGAAATGTCCAGCAGTGAAAGTGTCAGCTTATTGATGCATACCCCAGCCACGCTGCAGAATCCGACTCTCTGGGATGTGGATCTGAGGTGTACCTGATCATCTATCATATTCCTGCAGAAACTGAGGCTTTGGCACACATATGTGAGCCTGTGACTGATATTCTGATACATGTACCCCATATAGCCTAGTGCAACATGGACGGCTTTCATCAGTTTTGATCAACTTGGTAACATCTGCTTCCTCAAAAACTGGTGCACACAGTATTACATGGTATCACAGTTGCGACTATCCTTTAGCGTTAGCCAAGGCTGAGAACTGAAGAAATTACTAAGAATTGAGGATAGATATGAATAGGATATTCGCGGAAGATTCAGTATTGTTGAAGAGCTCAACCCAAGAGAGACTGGCATTGCTGAAGAATCTGGTACAGCAAGAAGAACCAGCAGTGGCAGAAGCAAATGAATGATAGTTAGTCAAAATTCTGATAGTCATTTCAGTAGTGGTTTGGCAATTACACAGTGGTTTTGGTGGCAAATTGAACAGTTGAGTCTTTCTTGTTAGCCACCTATCATGTCATCTATGCAATATATGCTATTCACTCCAATCTGTTCCTTGACTTGTTATATCCAAATTAACATTCATCATAATCCTACATGCATCGTAAAATTCTGCTCTTCATATGCCTCCTGATCAGTGCCTTGTTGAACCTGGATTTTAGATTCCTCTTTACAGGTGTTTTCTCATCATGGGACAAAGTTGGTACTATGTCTTGGAAGTCATCACATCTCTAAGGTTGGTTCCTCTCAATCTTGTCATTGGTCTGTGACTTTATGTTCATGTTGATTCTGGTTGCTACGTTGGTGCCTTTTGTCCCAGCATTCAACCCATTTCAAAGTTCAGTGTCTGTCAGTACAGTGTGAAGGCTGCGCAATATTTATTATGTTAATTATTATTAGAAAGTTGGTGTGAATTTCTAGACATTTGCTGGTGTTCTGAGGATGGCACCATTTTCTCTGTGATTCTCCAGATATCACAACATCTGCTTTGCCATAATACTCATCTCTTTCTCTTTGTTGGTGCTCTGAATCTTTGTATTTGTCTCATTTGTGAGTTCAGTACCTCTGCTCCCTGAAAATACTTGTTGTTTGTATCTTTGTGTTCATTCCACATATGAGGTTTGTCTCATTTTCACTTTGTTCATCCCTGTATAAGATAAATACAATTTTTATTAGTGTGTTAATGATCCTGGCTATCGGACACCCAATTTTTCAATTCAGTAACATTTGTACCGACAGTAAGAATATCATCATTTCCATTGATGCAAACTTCTCCCACTACATCGGAATCGTTCAATAGATTATTCTCTTCATATCTATCAGAATGATATTGTGAATGTCTTTGCAGTTATACTGAGCTTAGCTCTCTGAACCAGAATCGGCATTTTGGCTCTACTTGTAGTAATATGTACAGTTGAAAGGTAGTGGGCTGATGATCAACACTCTGCTGAACCTCTTACAGCATTATGTGAAAATCCATAACATGCACATGGTTCTGAGTCAAGGAGTGTAACAATATTGTAGGAGCATATGATAGAATACCTGGCCATGTGGAACAACAGCAGTTATGTGGATTGTCAAAAGCTGTATACACATATGTAAAACCTTGTGCTGAGAATGATAGAGTGTAAATTCCGTTGAATGTAAATCAAAGAAATTTCTCTATCCAATCTGAGGTCTCCCAAATATGTATACTTCCCATTCTCAGCTTGATCTATATTGTCTCTGCATTTCAGTACACCCTCCTGTTAACGAGTTACTTACCCTGTGATTGTATTTCAGTGTGGTGAGAAATGAACTTTCCCACTAGAGCAGCTATAACATGCAAATTACTAAATGAGAATATTGTTGGGCAGCAGCTATAGTCAGCATTGTGGGGGAATACCCTTGAACAAGAAGTAAATATGGCTGAGAATATATATTCCACTTTTATCAGTGGAGAATGAAATTGGTCTCTATTGCAGAGTATTAATTCAGTTCCCCACCACCTTGTAGAGGTCCAGCCAACTCCATCTCTAGGCCATTCCATGCTAGCTTCAGCTGACAATCCAATCCTAGTAGGGTCAATACCAAGAGTAATGGAGACATTGAATAGTGTTATGGATGAGACAAAGTATGGGACAGTTTTCAACCTGGTGAATATATTTAATACAGAGAATGTGAGTAATACCTAGGAGGACCTAAATGCTAGTATTGACAAGCTATTAAACTGATACAGCATCCACCTGGTTTCATATATTGCAAAAATTTTCAGTATAAGACCACCAAGCAATAGCCAACTCTCCAACTGTTTATGAAGTTTGGAATTTTTTGATCAGTCACATTGGTTTATGAAAGAATGCAATATGGGCTGGCAACAAGAGATTGATGTTAGAATTGGACTCCAGCTGCTAGTCCCAGCGAAGGTGGTATTCAATTTACACAATGAATAGTCGTAGCAAATCCTATGGTCATTGTCATACACTCCCGATGATACAGAGAATGATGCTGTAATCGCCCTGTATAATGCACATTCACTCTATAACATACTAACATGTGTGATGCGTGGCATCTAGACTGAAGAAATTGAAGCTCTATAGAATCTGGCACACCAAGTTGGATGAATTGTAAAGCCCTGGATAATCAGAAGGTTGTCAGAGTGGAACTTTGCCATTGGGAAACAAGTAGTTCAAATTCAAAAAAGAATGCATTCTTTCTTGATCTTCAGTGCACTGGGGAATAGCAAGCACAACTGCAGACACTTGCAGAACAAAACACTTTGCAAGTTGCACGAGAAGCTTCAAGGGTACACAGATGGCAACTAGCATGTTGTGTATTAGTGTGGGGAGATACTAATAATGGCAATAAATATTCTGAATTATTATATGATGAATGGCCAGAGCATGTTTGGGTGGATTCTCCAATTTCGAATGGCAGAGAGAAACACTTCTGCCAAAAGTTTGGTATAAACCTGTACAGTATTCTGAACTTAGTTATAATTATGTATCAAGTGAAATAATGCTTCATAAACCAACAAGAACTTAACCTAGTGACCTCCATACACCTCCTCCTCAAACAATATTCAACATTTGTCTACTCTGTAGCCATAGTAGCGATATAAAGTGACTGAGATTGAAGTTGATTGGGGGTTATGTGGCAGTTTTCAACCTGCATGAAGAAATGGGTAATGGTAATCACATAATAATATAGCTCAAATTCCCAGTTCCACCAAATGTCGGCGTTTATATAACTCAACCCAAACTGGCAGCAACATGGTTTAATCACACTGTCAACAATAATGAAGGAGTTAGTTGCAAGTTCCAGATAGTGAATGAACAACCACAGGTATCTGCACAGATTGTCTGACATGGTCAACACAGAATAGCACAAACAAGGCTTCTCAGGATGTATTCCAGTGGCTATAATAACCGTGCAAGTTATCTCCACGAATTTTCAGTACACACTGAAGCAAACCTCTTATATAGTTTGATAAGTTTACCAAACTTTATGGCCTGAATGCTTCTATAGAATCGAGAGTCTTATTGGGCCTGGATGAAGTAGATTCGAGAGAGCAGAGATAGCTAGCGGTCTGATTAACAGTACGAAGTGAAATTATTGATTAGCACAGTGAGATCTAGATATGTTTCTTTCAACATTCAATCTATACAAATTATCAACTCATTTACAATTGTCTAAAGCTGTCAGTTGTAACACACTCCAGTGGATAAATAGATTATTTCTCTTTGTTATATTGGCGTTATTCCAGTGTTGATAAGAGAATTGTTGTTTCACAGATATGTAATATTTACAGTGGGATGCCATTGGATATAGCTTAATTGTTACTGATAAATAAGAGATAGTGTCAATTGATAAGCAATCATTTCATAAACTACAACCCAACCAGTTTGGACCAATAATTTGGTAATACAGCAGGCATAACAGCCAATTAGTTGTTAGACATTTGAACCAATTTTGTAGGCAATAATTCACAAGTTCATGCTCAACAGGATTATTCATTTGCAATGTTGAGAATAGTCAAAATACACAAAGATGGTGGCTTCATTTCAATTTCTGATTTATTAAAACTTTGGTCATGGTGCAATCATCACAATCAATTCAGCAACAGTGTTCAAAGAATCCATCCAGGGTCAATTTGAGATGTACCAGAACTCTGAGACTGTATAGGAATTCAGAAATTCAGTACATCCTAAGGTTTATTCAGTAAATGCCAGGTAAAGTAAGAAATTATGTATATTTTTAATGTCTCAATCTGATAGATCAAAAGGAGTATATTGTAATTACTGTGTAATATCATAATACACTAGGCTATATCATGTTTCCAATATTGGATTACAAAACACAGCTGAGGTATTTCTTACTCAACCAAATCTCATACAGCTGTATATTTTCTAAATACTGATATAAGTTCAGTTGCACCTCAGTTCCTTAATCCAGTTAAGTGTAATGTTGTCAGATTAAAAAGGCAACATTCCGTACTAATTGATTGATCCAGATCAGATATGCTACAGATACCAAATTCAGCCATTGCAGTATATAATTCAAATATGTATTATATCTAACTGTGTTATTTTTGAATATTCCAAGCATATTTTTATCAACTATAATCGCATCTCAATCAGTAAAAGCAGTGCACTGACATTGTCATTCAGATGGGGGTGGGCTTGGAAGGCCAGTGGCCTTAGTACCCTCCACCGGGTAGCGGGAAGTGGGATGATACAACTTCGCCTGAGTCAGAAGTAGGTGCTGCATGAGCCAGTTTGGCCGTAGTTTAGCCGATGAATGGACAGGGGTATAAAATGTTAATTAAATACCATGACCACCAGTGGTCGGCCAGCTTATGGTAACTTAGCTGGGCACCCCTTCAGGGTGAATGCAAAATGATTACAAACAAAGAAACAAACATTGTCATTCATCAGATAATGAATAATTATAAACTGATAATGCATTCGGCTCTGCCTCTGCTGACTCCTAAATCTTTACTTGTAACATAAGTTATATTCACCGGTAATATTCCTCAACTGTCATGCTGCATGTCAATCATCCTTTGGAGGAAAGAAGCCGCTGCATATAAAACTTCAAATGTCCAGCTCTAGCATATCAGTAATGTCACCTAACTACATATTTACTCAGTAGTTATTGTTTAACCTGCACTTCCAAATCCTACATAGCTATAATGGTTTGGCCTCTGTCAAGAGAGTTAAAATATAAGAGAGAGTATTTCATAACACTTTTTCTGCTTAGAGACTGTGTACATACCCAGCAACTTGGACTCACCCTGTGTACAGCAATTTGTCCAACAGACTGTAGTTTACAATATATCCAATGCTGAGGTAACTTAATAGTAGCAAAATTATAAGTTTGGATATTCAATAGCCGAATTCTATAATGGATGTTGAGAGGTTATTCCAATGTGCTGAGTGCGGAGATATAGAATGTGGAATTTTATCTCTGCTGAGTCACTTTGTAGATGACTGGCAACTTTGGCTTATTGCTGATTAAGATAATGATAAGTTTCTGATTAATCTTTGACTGACTCAGTTGATTTGTGCAAATTCTGATATTGCAGAATTGAATAAAGAATAAATTCTCATTTTGGTTGGATGAAGGATATGCCACCTTGCGAGAGTGAATGTAACTGTCAGTACACAATCAGTCAGTCAGTCTAGGCATTAAATTAAATCCAGCCTATAAATTCAAGCCATAGTAAATATCAATTACCTAGCACGATAGGCAATCTTCCATCTGCCACTTATGAAAAGATATAACACTGTGGATTAGCATCATCTTAAATGCAACTTTCAACTCCAATATTGATGTTAAGTCAATATTGTAGTAGTGAGACTCATATTGGATATTAAATTCAACAATATGCTCCTAAATTGATATTAGGTACAAAATCTGAATATGAGTTAGTATTTAGAACCCACTAGGAAGCTTACTTGAAATTGATAAAAATTTTGAATGAATTGGATTAGCTCTGAAATATGATCAGACCTTACCATTTTTGTGTAGATTGTATTTGTCATTTGAATTTTCAGATAGTTTACTGTTTATGATAACCGGAATGTTGGTGTGACAGTTTTCAGCCGACATGACCCAGATGAACTCATGAAAGTGCAACGATACCCATGACATTGCACTATTAACTGCCAAAACCACTTTAAAATGTTTAACATACTGAGTTTCATGAATATAGCAGAACCTTCCAATAGATATTCCACATAAGGAACTATGTTTTTATCCCCTAATGTTAATAAATGCAGTTTAAACCCCAGTTACTCAACTGTGGCCTCTTACAAATTACAAACTCTCTCCGAGTTCTACATACTCTTCAGGTGCTAACCTGTTGATGTCATGTGGTCAACCCAAATACTTGAACCACAAAGGTAATTACTACCTCTTTGAATGACATTTGCAAGGGCAAGTAATATCATTCTGCTGATCAGTTCTCAATTTGGAAGGCTCCAAGGGACAGACATTATAACAATCATTCTAACGTCACATGATCTTCAGGTAAGTCAGGTTTATGTTTTTGTATGTTGGCTTAGACCAACCTCCAATCCTGGCATCAATACCATACTGCATAGATGGGCAATCATTCTGCATGGGGGGTTGGAAATCCATATATTCTAGTGATCTCACCAAGTTTATATCGCAACAACAGATTGGTATCCATAATACAAATATGATATACTGAAATCATTCCATATTTAATATATCCAAACCCACTTCTAATTGCATACTTGTTCATCTTGAGTGACTTTCTTCCAATATTTTCTGATTATATTATTATACTTGATTTAATATTTACCCATATATGGTTTCTCTTTACTTTGCAACTCTATCATGGCCTCCTTTACATTGAATTAACAGCCTGCAAGGTTACATATTACTCCAAGTTGTAGACAAATCTTGAAGTATATTTTCAGAATGCACTCCCATCGTAGTATACAGCAAATATTGTTTGTCCATTAATTGTTTAACTTCCAATCTTGCCTTTCTGCGTGGATATATTGAAGATTACTAATGTCTGTGATTTCACTTATGGTGTTTAGACAGCTTAACTAATTTACCAACCTGACAATTGGTAATAATGTAGGTGAGGACTTGAGAGTGGTTACATTATCTTCTCACATTGAGGTAGACAATTTGAATAGCCAACAGATGGTTCTAGTTCAATGACTGGCATTTTGCAAAAAGCCATTGTGGACTACAAGGACACCACTGGACAAGAACATCAGCCATGCTGGTAGTGTCATGTTGTATCCTCCACTGCTGAATCTCCAGACACCTGTTGGGCTTGTAGTACTTCAATTGTTTAATCACCAAAATTCAACCTGTCACAAATAACAGGAGTCATACATTGTTTCTGCCTAGGTGCTTCCACGACCCAAGACTAGTGCAGTCTAAAATATTCCACAACCAATGGCTGGTGGCAGTCCCAATTTTCCTCCATTCTAAAATGCAACTTTTAAGGTTCTGAAAGTGTCATCCAGACATTTGCATTCTAAAACATTGTTTAACCAATAATATCACACAGGAAGTACCAATTCATCTATGAAGCTTCGAAACCACCACTGAATCCTCATATTCATCAACCCAGATCAACTGATACTTCTGTAGGTTAACCATCCATTCGCCCATTGCTGGGTGGTGATAATTGTAGTCTGGATTCACATATATGAGAAACAGTTATGATTGTATTTTATTAATTACTCCACTGTCAGACTTATAGTGTTGACTACACTCTCACATATGTATATTTAAACCAAATAATGACATATTGCAGGAAAATTAACAAAAGGAGCTGCTAACACTGTTGTGTGTGAATACTGGTTGGATTCGCCCTCTGTGACTGGATTTGTATTCAGGTTAAGAAGCTAATATTTCAAAATGCCAATGATTCAAAGGTTGGGAAAGAGACAAGACGGTAGATTCCGTAGAAGGAAATATGAAATTTAGTTTATGATCAGTTTCATTTCGCTGCCAATCGCTTCAGGCACATGACTACCACATTTAAGTTGTATCAATCTATAACTATACAGTGTTTAGTACTGTGGGGCATAGCTATTTATTGTGTACTGTTTGAATTCACCACCATGAAGAAAGATACTGTTATATTTTCTTAAGATAAATATCAAGGCAACTATTACTCTTTCGCAGGGATAAATTTTACTGTTGAAGCCATACTATACACCTCTCATGCACTTCTGGAGGCTGCAAATGAATGAAATATAGTTTGTAGGTATTGTTATAAAGTTGCTGTTGTAAATTTTGTAGAGGAATATATTGGGCAAATGAGTAAATAGAGCTAGGAACAACACTCCTGTTATTAATGAGGAAGAACATAATTGCTATCCACTGACAAAAAATCAACGTACTATCTGGCCACCATCAAGATATCCAGAATACTCGACATTAAAAGTATCCAGTTATAATATTAGCCCAGTGACCAATTGTTGTAATTGCATTATTCAAATTGGTAGGTAATATTAGAATTGTTATCTATAATACAACTTATGGGACAGATTACAAATTAGTGAACATGTTAGCCAAGGAAAATGCTAATTTTAACCATTACAATTTGAATTCTAGTATTTAAAATCAAAAAAATTACCAGAGTATCAATGTTGTATCTTATCATATATAAATATGGAGAGTATAAATAAGATGCAATCATTATGTGCTTTAATGTTCAACATTTGTTTCAACTTTTGATTTGTCTTATAACTATAAAATGAACAACGACATGAGAAGGCGAATAGTGATAAACTCTGGAATTTCATTTATGCTTCAATGCTAACTAATATTACAATATCTCTCAACTTGTTGATTGGTATCATGACATGTATTGGATTTTTTCGGATACTAATTAAGGTTCAGAGAATGATATAGTATTGGAAAAGTATGATTCAGTGGTACTGTATTCAGCAGCAAAGAATGTATTGCAGAATATCCAGACTGAAGAAAGAGAAGGTCAAAAGGATGAGACATACCAAGTATTAAAGATCTCCAAGCCCTTGATAATCAGAAGGCAGTTACAATTAAAATTTCGGAAATCTATACTGTATATTCAACTACCAAAGAATAGTGCAAATTCAATAGATTTTGAATAGATTGTGAAATAACTATCGACATCGCCAATCCTTAATCAATGATACACTTCACCTGGTGTTTTTGAAATGTGGCTAGTAAGTCAATATGTAGTAGTAAAATTCTCATAGGTTTCAAGAAACACTAGGAATTGCGATGATGTATTTAATTAGTCACATTATGAAAAGCAGCTGGATAATACAATTGATTTTCCAATATGTAGAATATTACAAGTATGGTTTCAGCCAACTTTGATTAATCAATCTGTGAAGATTTTGTGATCCAACTAAGATAAACTTTCAAGCTAGGTACTGAATCACACACATGGAAGAATTGAAAATCCCTTTGCTGATATCCCATCTGCACCTAATGTATTTCCATATGATCATCTGTTTGCACAGATTTAGTATTGGAAGTAGTGGCTAGGAATGCTTCTTGCAAATTGTGTGGATATTGTCTACCTATACTCGGAAATAGGCAATAATAATTGTATACAAATATACCAACATTGCAAGATTGATCTAATTTCTGCATATATATAATTGCATCTGAAGTTGCTGGTATTGGCCTTAATCTTTCTAGATTAAAGAAAGCCTTATTTACTTGGATACTTTGGATAGTGAATATACCATACCAGAGTATCGCCTAGATTATCAAGCAGGGTAAATGATCAGTTCCACATCAAAAGGTAGTGAAAACAGATGCTGATCGCCATTATAACCAACTGTGTGATCTCTGCCAATTCACCAATATCATGATATAGAGAATTGACAACGGTCTCAAAAGTAGATCGAGAGATATGACTCCATGAAGTTATAGGATATAGATAACTTGTTGCGATGGCAAGCACCTGCTTTCTGAGACATGTGACTACTTACAGTTCAGTTCAGACCATGAAATCTATTGTTAGTTGACCAGGTTGGGGAAATCATGATATGGCAATTTATACATCAAACTATCACAATCTGATACACTTCATGCTGACAGTTCAAAAGCTGTCCATTGAACATACTCCCTGTAGTAACTATATTTCTTTTCTCTCAGCTGTCTTGAAATCAATAGTATTACACTGTAATGATGAATTTGTCTTGTGGCATAGAGTCAAATGTGTTAAAGTCAAATTCAATTGACATTAATCTAACTTGCATAATGGGTATAATAGAAAGATGAAGCAAATATTTGGAAACTTTCCATTTGAACCAAAATGAATTCTGAAAAGGTACCATTACAACTGTAATAGAGTAGACATGCTAGTCAAATAATGGACAGTTCATAAAAACAATTGGTATGGATATTATTTGATTGATATAAACTCTTGTATTGTATTTGCAATATTGAAAAATGTCGATATTCACCAAGATAGTAGCAAGAAACCAAAGATTCAGACTTTGAATTAATACCCAAACTCCTTTAGTCTGGTGAATACATTGAATATGATTCATAGGCTGTGATACTATGAATGAGTAAAAGGAAACTCAGAAACATCCAAGATTCATAAGGCCAGGAGATAACTTAAATACAACAAAATGATTATACCAATTCCCATTATATATAGGTAAGTAATACACATAATTGCAAATTCTGGATATACCAAGTATTGGACAGAGATAATCCAATCATGGTGGAAGGTAAAGACTGTCCAGGCGGGATCAAGTTCTAGTGATATATTATTTGACACTGCATAATTGTGTCTAGTATAATTGAGAATTTGGCTGTAATGAAGTTTCTTCAAGACTATTAAATAGTACATACACCTTAGACTGGTAATCCAGTGCAGCTTTATATCTTATATTTGACCTTACCTATATATTTCTTACATTATACCAATTTAAACTAGCTAGAATCCAATATTGTTCTGTGATTCAAAATTTGGCATATGTCAGATCTGCAAATCAGCCCCATCAATCGTCTGTACCACGGTGGGCAAAGCTTTCGCATCACAGTAACAGAAACTTGTAATGGCCTATAGCACAGTAGTATGATATGTTTTGGTCATACTGCAGTGCCCTGGCACATCACAGGTTCATTACCCTGAAATATGTGATGTTATCCTATATTCACTTACAATTTTACTGTTTGCAAGATGGTGTGGCATTTCGTGTGTGAGAACTTCAACTTACAGACCCCATTTTGAATACAGATTCAGATACTGACAGGTTCATGTTCACATCCAAGTATGATAAGTCACAATCACATGCTATAACAGAGCAATCATGTCATTCATTAAGATATATGGTACTTTTTTGTGTTGAATTCGTTTAGCTAAATATAAACACAAAGCTTGACTCTTCTACCACTCCTGCAATTACTCTCGGCATGGCAGTGATGCAAATTCAAACATCAACTCTCTAACATGGTCGATGTTAGCAATTGAAATGGGTAATCAAACTGGGTGTAACAGAAGCAGACACTCAACACATGTTTATAAACAAATAGCAATGGGTACATACCAAACAAAATTTGATTAGGCATGCGTAGCAGCAGTATGTAACCTTTCTGTGATGACTGATATCTTTCTCATGTGATTTCTACTGCAACAACTAACTGGTATTCATCACCGCTCTAATGTGACAAGTGCAGCTCTGATATGGTCTCTCACAATCACCATCTGATTAATGTGGCTCCGACAAGTATGGCTCTGACATAGTTTCTGATAACCCAAGCTATGAAAGTGCACTCTGACATAGTCTCTGGCAATTCCGGCTCTGATAAATGTGGCCCTGAGAAGTGTGTCTCTGACAGGTGCAGCTTTGGCATGGTTACTGACATGGTCTCGGACAATCCCGGCTCTGGTACACATGCCCAGCAATTACGCTGTGACATGATCTGACAATCCTGGCTGGGATAAATGTGACTGACAAGTATGAGTCTGACATGGACTCTGGCCCTGATTGGCTCTGACAAGGTGCCAAAGGCGGCACTGGATACCAGGCATCCCTGTTAAGATTAAAATATCCAGCTGATCTGGTATATCATATTAGATAATACCAAGAATACATACCAGTTGAGTAGGTATTGGTTATCTTCGCCACTCAGAAAAACTCGCATGGGTGTCAGATCAGAAGAAACATCAACATTGAGTAGGACACTTTGCGGTGCATTTCGATACATTATCATTTCATAGTTTCTGTTTGACATCACAGATAACAGATACTCCATATCACCTGTAAACAATCAGTTGAAATGTACCTTCTGCCAAATTACACTCTCATTAGCATTATCTTCCCCTGTATTAATTCTGTCACAAAAACAAACAGAGTATAACAGTGTGGCAAGGTAATATCCTTGTTGACATACCCAACTATGGTATCATGGTGCGTAAGCCCCTAGAATCAAAATATTGTCAAATGAAATACCTTGTCCGCGCCAAATTCCCACCCACCTGGCCTTTTGAACTACAACTGCATCTGGATTATTGTGCCACTATATAGTAACTATGACGCCATTCACTTAGCATATATTTAGATGAAGTATCACTCATGGATGGGATCCTGAGGTCCATACGTCCATACCAGCACTTGTATTTGTTTTGAATCTTAATATATTGGATAACGGAGTATCAATCAACTCTGGAACACTGATAGCCTGTAGAAATGTCAGAGTTGCAATCAAGTTGCGTTTGCTCATCACTCCATTGGGACGAGGTATCGAACTAGGTAATAACTTGCTGAACAATGGAAAATCCCCCACAAAAATGTTTATCCATATATCTGCATTCAGTGTGAAGGATCCTGACGGAATGGGTAGTAGTAGAATACTATCTCTCGAGTTGATAAGAAATAGGCACACATCCTATTGTACCATCTGGAAACTATCGTTAACTGTGCTGGGAGAATGGTATCCATTCCTGATGAAGGACATTCTCAGTGGCTTCAGATATTTGGCTGCCACTGTTATAGGCAGAGCCCATTTCCCTAATAAATTCAACCTCGTGGAAAAGGGAATGAATTTTGAGTATCTTCTCCATACTGTGGCTCTTGTGGTACAGTATAAAGAGGTGTATGTTGCTGCTGATGCCACTAAGTGTATTCTGGAGGTATTTGAGTGTGGTTTCAGTGTGGACGTGGTAGCTGGCAAACAATATGAAGTTGGTGACAGATTTGATGAACTTATAGTAGTCAGAATGGTCTTGAAGAGGGATAAGCAGAGCAACCCAGACCGTTATGATGTCCTTGTCCTCGGTACTGCTCCATCATTCCATGTGTGTAAGTTTGTCTGCACTCTGGCGAATGTTACAGAAGTGAGGAATTATTGAAAATTGTTCATCTACCAGGTCCAAACCCTTTTCTTGGCCTTAAACTGCTTTCAGAAAACCAACAATCCATTCTCAGGTGTGATCTTTAAATAAGCCCTTCAGTAGCTGGTGCAACCAGTTGATATTCATACAACCATATTCATTACAACCAGCATGGGCATGAGCGTAATTTGGCCAGTCAGCAAACTTCCACAGCCCCACCCCCTCAGCAGCCAGTGTTGGAAAAGAAGCTATCATTACGGATGGCAGCACCTCAACCTGCAGGTAAAACTGGCCATGTCATCCTGGTGTATCTCACAACTGAGGGCACCAACAATATTTCACCAATATTATGGTACACTGCTCCAGGTAGTCGGTAAGGAATGTCGCAGATTAGGGAAATGGGTAATGAGTGCAACCATATGCATGCAGAACAGCTATTCCGCTCATTGCTAATTTCACTAGACTGCACAATCTCATTACAATAGATTCAGGATTGAAAAACCTATATATGTGCGTTTTGGCCCATTTAGACATTGTGGCAAAAACTGATAAGTACTAACCCATTCAGCTAAAGATATCTACACTTCACGCTAATGAGTTGGCCAATACAGCAATATACTGGCCATGATGTTATATCCGTACTTTGTGTACCAAGCATCGTTTTGTCACTGCTGAGCATAATGAGGACTACTGTTGATCCACCTGGCAAAGATTTCAAAGATGTATTAGCAATGAGTATTGAGATTCTAATATCTAGACAAATTTGGTCAAAACTGGAGCCGATACTCTTGACACGCTACCGACACTCAGAAGATCAAACTGTGCCATGTTATCTCTGACACACTTCGTGACACGCTCTCTCCAAAAATTTGACCCTGCCACTCTCTGCTATGATATCTGACATGGTCTCTGCCACATTCTCGCTGACACATTCTCTGTGACACAATGTCTCTGGAATGTTCTCTCTGACACTATCCCTCTGATACAATCCCTCTGACATGTTCCCTCTGACACTATCTCTCTGACACAATCTCTCTGACACAATCTCTCTGCCACTATTTCTGACACAATCTCTCTGACACAATCTCTCTAACACAGTCTCTCTAACACAATCTCTCTAACACAATCTCTCTAACACAATCTCTCTAACACAATCTCTCTAACACAATCTCTCTAACACAATCTCTCTGACACAGTCTCTGTGACAAAGTCCCTCTGACACAATTGCTCTCACACAATCTGTCTGACACCATATCTGTGAAATGATCTCTCTGACACAATCTCTCTAACACGTGTTGTCTGACATAATGTCTCTGAAATGATCTCTCTGACATGATCTCTCTGACATGATTTTTCTGACATGATCTCTTTGACACAATCTCTCTGACACAATCTCACTGATACAATCTCTCTGACACAATCTCACTGACACAATCTCCGTGACACAATCTTTGACAGAGTCTCTGTGACACAATCTCTCTCATCTGATTGCTCTGACATGATATCTCTGACAGGATCTCTCTAACACAACCTCTCTGACACGAATTCTCTGACATAATCTCTCTGATATAATCTCTCTGAAATGATTTCTCTGACATGATCTCTCTGACATGATCTCTTTGGCACACTCTCTGTGACATGATCTCTCTGACACACTCTCTGTGACATGATCTCTCCGACATACTGCCTTGAACATATTCTCTCTGATAGCATTTTTCTGACACCATCTCTTGGACATGATCTCTCTGACATGATCTCTCTGACACGCTCTCGCTGACCTGCTCTCTCTGATATGATATTTCTGACATGCTCTCTCTTACACTCCAACTCACCCAAACACAATGAGATCTGACAAGAAACAATCTCTCTCACAATACATGCAAACTTGCCAGTGTTTTCCACCACTAATCTGTGGTCCACCTCTCAGCAACCATATGTTGATCACGGGAATGCATTTGGTTCACCGGCCTGTATGACAGATGGTCGCTTAATGGGGGATGTCCAGGAATATACTGTAGAGCTGTAATTGATTTCGGATGCCAGCATGGAGTTGGTCATTGTTCAATCATCACAGTACTGTCCTCCCATCTGCATACCAGTCCTTCCATTTCTTTCATGTCCCCAATGGGTTGATAGAGCTAGTCTGGGTTTTTGGTATTGGCATCAGGTGCAATGAGTCTTCATTTGAGAATGTTGTTAAGTTGTGTTTAACCTAGGTTGGTATCAACAATAGAACGACAAAGTTGCCATTGATGAGGTGTAGCAAATTGAGCATGGGGGTTCCAGTTACCATCATCGATAGACTGAATTTGTACTGTGTTGTCAATTGGTGCTCCTGTTTTGGGGAATATATCCGACTCAGGTGGCTGGCTGTGTTTATCATTATTACATTCGGGAATGTCATCTGCTAGTTCACAGTCTAGCCCATCTGCCATGGAAAGATTGACAGAAACTGGTTGAAGATGCACATGTGTTGAAGGGTGGTGATGAGTGAGACGACCTTGTCAGGAGAAGAGCCTTCCACATACAGTGCAAATAAAGGACTGTATTGTTGATGGTGAAAAGTTTGTAATTGATTGCCCTCTGCATTGTAATTGTACTGGGGGTCATATCATGTATCCCAACACTGTGTATTCAGCCTAGCCTAAACGGACTCGGATGGTAGCCTTGTCTTTTGAGATTATTGTACCACACACTATCCTTAGGCTTGGAGTATACTATCTTTAGCCCCCCTTTGTTTCCATGTATAGAATGCTGGAAAGTTCCACATCTAACCACCATAATTGGCTACGCTAAGCAGCATTGTGTGAGTTGATGTTTCAGCCGTCAACGGATGCTCTATTTCAATGCATACAACTCTTTGCTTCCTTCCGAACCCTATTGTGTTTGGCCGGCCAAATCACCAGCAACATTGTTGCATCTACCAATGTACACTGTTCCAACAAACTACCATTGCCCTTCATCTGACTCTCCTCACTTCAATCTGCGGTGCTTGCTCCACTTGATTGAGTTCCATAGACACATCACGGCAACAATGTGTGAAGCAGTGGTCATCCCATCAACCGTGGGTTTCAGTGTATCTAGGACTGGTTGGTATATAACACATACAATCCACATCTATTCACTTATCTCAATCGATGCTATGTTGTCGACTCTCATATACACTCAGCAACCCTCATATCCACCCAGTGACCATGATATCCACCAAACACCCATCATTATGGCACTGCACAGAGTCACAACGAGATGGCATACCAGCATTTCAAACTATACAAAAGAAGTATGTCCCTGTGTGCTGAAGAATACCCAGCATATAGTTGCTGCGAGTAGCCAGTCCGCATTTACTGAAGGCCTTGCAGAAGTCCACAGATGGAAAACTAATCAAGACAAATTATGTATCCATTCCTACACAAAGATCAAATTGTACTCCTAGGTGTGAGTTATAGCAAAGGCGTGTGACCAGGCTACCAAACGCAACTGTGACATTGTGTCTCTGACAGTGATTCTCTACAATTGAGTCTCAGATGATGAGTCAGTAACATTGAGTCCCTGACAGCGACCAAAATTGATCAGACAATATTGGAGTTTACAAATATTTTGGAACTACAAGCTGATAACACTGGAGACCTCCTGGGACTGACAGTGGATATGAAGCTACATGATATTGATGTCGATGCAATGCAAAGAGTAATCTCATGCTTACAATGAAGAGTCACCCGAAGGGTCACAAGCACACCCAAGAATACCCCACCAAGCCCGGCCACAACGTTAATGAGTGCAACAAGCACCGCGGCAAGGCCAAACGCTGAAACATGCCCCGAGCTGAGGATCATGTCAGCTCTTCCATTGGACAATACTGTGGTCCCACATACTACACTGATCAATCAACGCATATCCGATGTTTGTACTGGGTCTACCTCACCTAAAACTCCAAGTTGAACCTGATTGCAACCAAGACCTGATTTAGTAGCGCAGGGTAGCACTACCACTCATACAGGCACTGCAGGATCGGCAGGATCATTCGTGATACTCACTCCTGCAGATTTGGTACTACCTCCCAGCAACCCAATTTCAGGAAGAATGTTGCACATGGTTCTTCCTCAGTTTCACTAGTATATCTCTGCAGGAGGTGACTAATGCATGATCAGTGTTAGCAATGGTTCCGGACCATCACTTCAGGTCAGGGTCCGGATGCAAACCAAACCATTGCCGCATTGGCATTCCAGGTTGCCAATGCACCTGAAATATCGACTCACGTACAGTTCAATGGAATCCTCCCAACCCATCCAAATCGGGTGGGTTGTCAGCGGGTCCCCCAGCGGGTCCATCGATAGATTCATATGTGGCTCATGAGGTCACAGTTTTATAATAGTATCTTCTCAAAATTGTGTATTCAACAGAGAATAATTATTTTTTGCATGTTTTGCAGTTTGTGATATCGATTATTTTGGAATCCGTGTTTTTCCTTTGATATATGGTATTTTTGCCTATCAGGGCGGTCAACAGTTCTATTATGTGCACAAATATCCACATGATGCCTTGAATACCAACTATGCAAGACCAAAAATTATTGATGCTCCATTGACATTCATTTTCAAGATGCAGCAGGGAGTGTGTTGCTATTGCTTTTCCCCCTACAGGCTGCCAATATCTCATCAATCGATGTCTGCAACCAATTGGAACTTAGATTACCCAAGATGCGAAGCCAACAATCATTGATGGTCCTTTGTCGGTCATTCTCAGAATGGGGCAGCGACCGTGTTGCTGACTGTTGTGCATATAAAAGCTGCCAATTTGTTGGGTATGCATAATGGCGACCAAATCACTATTCAATTTCCGTATGTGTAAGACCAAAAATTGTTGACACTCCATTCATGCTCATTGTAACGGATTGTCCACTCAACACCTGCTGCCATTGATTATTGTTTTCAGGATGTTTTCAACTTATTGATTGTCTTTCTGTCAGATTGAGACTTGGCCCTGTGGCAAAGCCGAGCCCAGTAATATTCTTGCACTGTTCGCTCTCATGCTAATTAAATTTATATATCTTGCCAAAAGCTTCATTGAGCCTGCTATACATCTGTTTATCAACCGATATTCACAAGCCACTGCTCACCATTCACCCATGATAGATCTCTAAATGGAACTCTCGGTGGGGCTACATAAAGCAGCTGGTGAATGATATTGATGCATTCCATCCTTCTGTATCATGATTCCACTATTCCTCCTTGTTTCCGTGGCATTGACCGTCACCAAGATCTGTTCAGCCTTGCTCTTTGACATCTGTGTTGGCTAAATCAATCTGGGAATGTTTGGTGCAGTACTCACATCCTGCAACTCTGTGCATTCCGGATCCTCGATGCCATTGTCTCGCTTCATATCAGATTGAACATTTGCCGTGCAATCGTCTCCACTGTCATTTGTATGATCCAAGTCGCAATTCCAGTTAAGCCAATTTTTGGTGGCCGAGATGGTTTCAGGTGTGCTATCCTCATCAATTTCAACTGGATGACGGTTGATTCATCTGATTTGGCGGACATTCAATATTTGAGTTTGTCCTCCAGGGAGGTCCATTTCAGAAAAGCTGGTGGCAAAGGTAATCTTTCCGACAATTAATATGCAGCCACTCCATCATCTTGAAAGAGTGACCAGGATGCTTTGATGATTACTTCTGTATCCTAAATTTATCCTGTGGCGGTGATCTGCTTGTTTTCAATGCGAGATTCCTTCTTTGTAGCACTTAGCTATTAACTTCCCTGCCACATCTCCAAAACGTCATGGACCTTGCCCATTCTGTGCTATTTTCTTGCCTCTGCCACTCTCTTCATGTCCAGATTGGTTTCGGTGTTCATCGGTTCCAATGCGGGGTCATTGCCTGCCAACATCCAGTCATTGGCTCGAGCGAACTGCCTTACAACTACGTTTTTGCACAAGGTCACACATCATGGTTTTTGACTGCTTCCAGTCGATAACATCTTGACCAAGGGTGGAACTGGCCTCCCCTCCAACACCATGGGGTATAATAGAGAACATGTTGCATGCCACATTCGAGAGATCTGTGTACTTTGAGTGCATTTACTCTTGTTGGCGCCATCAGTTGGTGATATCCGGAATCCAAAATGTACTGCTACTCTCCATTTGGTCGGAGTGGTAATCACTGAGATTTGGATTACCTTGCCCCCCATTCTTAGGTGATTCAGGTGGTGGATTCAAATAGAGCCTGGCAGAGGGCACTGAGCGTACTGCACGATTGCATCGTCCTGGTGTTGTTTCAGCCTCAATGTTAGGCTTTGAGTATTCTTCACATCGCTGGATATAGCATATGGATAAAAGGAAGATTGACCAGATCCTGATGCCATTGCACGGGGGAAGAGGTCGTTGCTTGGTATGCTTTTGGGTGTAATGACCGGCACCCGTCTATGGCTGGCATAGTATTCATTCTCCACATACTTCAGAAATGCCTCTTGGTATTGGGTAGTACAAGAAATCTTGTCCTCAGGATTGATATCCAGACCCTTGTATCACTTCCTATAGGATCGCAACTTACGGAAAGGATTGGGGATATGTTCTGGAATGAGAAGCATACCCATCATTGGAGACACTTCAGGATAATATTTGGACAGCTCCTGTTGTGCTAACTTCATGGCGAAGTACAAATCTTCCATCCCTGGTGTCTTCTTCATAGCTAAAGCTCACATAATGACATCCATATGATCGAACATATCATGGTAGACTCTCATGATGTGATGCAATGTGACCGTATGGCTCATCAACATCCACAGGGTCCAGTATGAGAATGCCCTCAGCACTTTGATGATGTGCTTGACACTGGTCCATTCATCCTGGGTGGTAGAGAGTGGCCGGGATTGATTGAATTTTGGATTGTGAAGCCACTCGCAGGTGAATTGTAGTAATTGGTAGGCTTGCTCATGCAACTCCATTGTCAAATTCCAATGTGTCTTGACATCCATAATACAAAGTACCGTGATGCGGACATTGGCTTTGTGACAGTCAATGAACTCATTTCGACAACCAGGTGGCATTGTATTTAATACAGCAAGCAATCTCTGCTATGAAGGTTAGTTTCAGGACTTCCAAAATTTCTTCAAATATGTACTTTCTCAATGATTGTTGCTAAACCTGGTCTCATAGCCAATACCTTGTTGATTTGACCTTTGACATCTTTTCAAAGTCTTTGGCTGTTCTCAATGTCAATGCTGTGATTGCCTTGAAATTGCTGATCGAGCTCATGGGCTTCCGAAGAGTTGGCACGGCCTTTTACATCGAGACTGCTCATCAATCCATCAAAAGCCAGCTATATGACGCGCCCCATGCATGGTATGTGGTTCCTGAATGCAGGCCACTCGATTCCGGAGGCGCCAAGGGTTGATTGCAGCTCACAAGTCATTGAGTGATTTGAGGAGGCGTTATCAGTCGTAATTCATAGCAAACGGTGATCCATATGCTACAGACAATCATTAACATCGGTCACACATATGGCTAGCCTCGCTGCAGTTTGCAGGCCCTTAACCTATCATCCTGAAGTAGCTTTCAAAAAAGTAAAAGCAGAGGCGATCAACCTCATTGAAAGCGAGTTGTACTTCTCGCAATGTCCAATGTTGATCCCTATAGTAACCAATGATTGATGTTATGACTACTTTGGTCATCAATGGCCACAAGTCAAATCTTAAACTAACTGTATTTTGTAACAGCAATTGCTTCATAATTGCATCCACGATCATTGGGTATTCCTTCCGGCCAATGATGCTATGGGTGGAGGCGGATCGCAGCACTAGGTCACTTCGTAATGGTTCATATGACAGTCGTAGCTCGAGATATGATATAGCTATCCATCAACTGTGAGCCGAAACAAATTCTGACATGAGGTAGCGATGGGACGGGTCTTGGCGAAATTCGGAAGTTTCCTAGTCCCTCGCTGCCAGCTTGGAAAGTTTTGTCTGTCAATTCAGTACATCTGGATCAAACCTGAATGTCCAATTTGACTTTCCTTTGTGAACTTACTAATGTAATTCCTCGACTTCCATGTCTCTTCAGGATGGCCAATACTTTTTCATTGGCCTTTGAACTGGTCAGTTCAGTAACTTCCAACTGTGTTAATTTGTTTGACTTTGCGATGTGAGCTTTGGCCACCAAGTGTTTCGCCATTGGGCTGGTCCCATGCTCTGATGGATGGCGAAGAACCTGATTTCAAACTATACATATGATGCCAGGGCTGCCGGTCTCCTCAATTCTGCAGTGCAAATAGAATCGCCATAAAGGAGTCTGTCTAGGATTATTCCAAGCAATAGGACATTTCGAGCCTACATTGCTGGATGCCCTCCAACTATCGAACATGATTTGCACAGTAAGGTCGCTCAAAGCATGAATAAAGACATGTACATAATTGGAAGACATCATAACCTGTAGCAATGAGGTATTTGATGATTTTAAATCAGACACCACGGTAGGAATTTGAAAGGTTGGTAATCCCACTCAAGAGACGGCCAAAAGTTATCTTGAAGTAAAGTAGAATGAGGGTTCATAAATATTGACTCTAGAGCTATAAGGAAAAAAGTCAGATCTGTGAGACATCGCATGCACATTTGTGAAGTTGTATACAAGGACATATTGAGAAGACTGACCGCGTAAAATTCAATTTAGGAATAATGCAATGTAGTTCATTGCTGTGTGGCGTACTGAGCCCCCACAAGAATTATTGATACTTCCGTGGGGGCTCAATTGTAGGAGGCGCACACAATAATGTCACCAGCATTGTTGCCCATAACGGCAGCCAATAGGTTGATAGTGAGTAAATGCAGTTCTAGAGCCCTGAGATTATGCAAGATGCATGACCAAAATCGTTCACACTCTGTTCACGCTCATACTTTGGAGGTGGTAGCAACATTGTTACTAGCATTTTTCCCATAGAGGCGGCCAATACATTGATTATGGGTTATTACTGTTGCACAGCGCTTTGAGTGTCCTTGATGCAAGCCCAAAAATTGTTGACCCTTCATTAATGCTCATTTTTAGGAGGTGGTGGAGATATCTTATGTACCATTTTTGCATGTAAAGACGGCTGATACTGACATAGTGGGTCGATGCGGTTGCATTGTCCTTTGTTGATCTGAGAGGCATGATAACAATGATTGACACTCCGTTGAGGTTCAATTTTAGTTGGTGGTAGCAATATCGTACGTAGTAATTTTGCCCATAGAGGCAGCCCATAGTATGAACATGGGTTGATGCGGTTGCATTGCCCTGTGTTTATCCACAATGCCGGACCAAAAATTGTAGATGCTCCATCAATATTCATTTTTATGAGGTTTTGGTGATATAGTCAACACTGATTTGCCATATCAAGGATGCCAAATACTTCAACCGTAGGTTAATGTCATCGCAGAAAAGTTTGATTATCCAAGATAAAAGAACAAACATTGTTGATGCTCCATTGACACTCATCTTCAGAAGATAGTAGCAATGTTGGCAGCAACATTTTTGGCTGCAAAGGCAGCCAATGCTTTGATTATGTGACACAGCAACCTAGTCATTGTTGATTCTCAGACTCAGAAGACCAAAAATCGTTGACGCATGGTTGATGCTCATTTCAAGGATGGGGCGAGGAGTGTGTCACATTGGTTTTTACCTATAAAAATGATCAATTCAATCACTGTTGAAGCATGTAACTATGCCATCCATTGTTTGCTGAAAATGTAGGACCAAAAATTGTTGACACTCTGTTGATGCTCACCTTAATGACAGACTAACAGTCATTGGCTGCTCAACAGTTGTATGTAGAAATGCATACAGTCGTTAATGGCAGCCAATAAATTGTTTCTATGTATAAACATTTGAATCCAAAAGCTTCCAAGCCTCGCAAATTCTGATCCGCCAAACGACACAGTATCTGAGAGATGAATGAGATTGACCTATCAGGTCAGAGTGCTTTCGGTCGGCAATGAACCGCAGGTTGTTCCATACACTATTTTCTGATGAATATAACCCGACTTCCCCACATTTCCTCATCAAGCTGGTTGTCCATGATTTCCATAACCTACCATAAGCGATTTCCAAAATGTTGACCATTTGCAAATGGTCGGTGCAGTGAGTTATGCGGTTGGATGCATGAACAAATGCAGCATGACGGTTGTCATTCATCCCGGTTCACATTGCGCTTTGACCGCTCCATCTATCACTCATATGACATCTCTGACTTAAATCATCTTAGTGAGTTTTGTCACTAATTTAGTTTTAGTTTTCTGACTCAACAGTAACCAGCAGGACGATATCACGTTCATTGGTGATCAGTCTACGCGATTTGGAGTCTAGAACATTGGCATGGCCCATCCGACCCTTGCACATGCACTGACAAAATATCATGTGTCACAATTTGGTCACTTTGATCAGGTAAATGGTTACATGTTGCAAAAAATGTACACGAATTACCTTTCCAACAGATGCATTGCCAACAATAGCAATTTGCCTGTTCACTCCTCCAGCGACGCAGGAGCCGTCACCAATTCTTCATCCGAATCCAATTGCTATATGGTAATTAGCTTCTGATGCTATATGCAGGGGCAAAATCTTGGGGGTTCAACAGGCTTTGATTTCTGAATCGGTGACAATTCAGGCGCTGCGCCGGGCGGGAGAGACGGACTGTGTTTAACTCGGTGTGGTTGCTGGGAATCTTCTCTGATAGGACTACTCCGCGGTCGAGAAGTCACTGGCGGCATTTCTGATTTTCAGGGAACGCTATCTAGGGTCTCCATAGGCTCACTAAATGTCGTCAGTGCAGATGAGGCTGCATCATCTTCCGTTCGCGGTTGAACGACAGCCGGAACTTTCCATTTCATAGTCCCGTACATCTTATATCTCGCAAGGAACAAATCAGCGACGTTCCCCAGCCTGGTTGTGTCAATTTGTGAACATTCGTCTACTTCTTCCGAATATGCACCATCCGATGCTATGCCGTTTTGGTGATCATGCTCAACACCCAGCCAGGTTCGTCATCTTCACTCAGCTTGCCCTGGTCAGGATCTCCTTCATCATCATCCTCACAATCCCCATCCTCCCCATCATCCGGACTTGGAAGATTGCTCGGACCATCTCCAATGGCGATCAGCATCACCTCAGATGTTGTTTCAGGCTTCGTAGTTGTTAATCCCGCCTTGTCAGCATTTCTCATATCTTGCCGCTCCTGTTTAGTTGCTGTCTCTGTGTCTGCGACTCGCGGTCTTGCAACAGTGGTCTCTCCATCCACATCATCCTCGATTCATTTCTCCTTCTCTATGTTGCTCAAAATGTTCGTTTCTCATTGTGTTCCTGCCACAAACTGCTTTTTGGATTGCAAACTGCGCAATGCTCCAAGTACTCGGACCCTTTCAACTTGCAACATGCTCTTGCCTTCATTCGCTTGATGACAATGTCATTGGGACCACTTGATCGATTTCCAAGTTTTAGCCTGCCGCTCGTGGTAAAAGGTTCTTTTTCCCAGCATTGACCATTGTATTTTGTGTTGACTTTGTTGGTGGGCAAGATGTTGGATGTTGCAATAAATGGACCACATGAAGGCAAGCTAGGTGTTTTATGTTGAGGTTGGTACACTTGATTGAGATGAACAAAGCAAAATCTGCATTTTGACCGTCATTACATTGGCAATCGCAATGCTAACGGTACATTATTACATGATGTTTTGCATTTGTTTCAAGTCAGTCCCCGGGGATTATCTGAGCGAAACATCAGTAGATGTCCTTTGCGTCCAAGAATGTGGTGTGTATATCTCACAAACATGAGATTTCGGTGATCGTTTACCTCGATTGATGCATGTCAACTCACACACAACATAGGATCGACTTGGAGGACCGTTGGAAACCTGTGCAACCTGCGGATATACCCAGCAGGACTCATCTTGTGTAAATCGAGCTAGTTGGCTGTTACGCATTCCATATTGACTTGAAGCAAACATTATTTCTCAGGACTTCCCACTTTGTTTTGTTATCATCTTCCCCAGGTCTTCACACTTCATTTCGTCATTATCTTCCTGTTCACTTCCACACCAGCAAGTCAGGGCTCCACGAACACCTCAGCAAGGGGCGAGCGGATCGGAATCGAGTAGAATGACGGGCGCTTCATCCAATACACCAGCTGCTCAGACCCAACTACAATGCAGACACTAGTTAGTCCACCGCGACGCTGCAAATGCAGCCACCAAAAATATGGTGCTGGACGCAGAGTGAAACATGGTCCGTACAACCCATCTCAGCGAGAATAAGAAGCAGCAAGCATTCAGATGTGAGTATAGTCGTATCAAGGTTGACAACAATATAGAACATCAAGCTGGTGTAGGTTGAGAGCTGCGTGAGCAATTCATAGCCGCCAGTAATGGGAACGCTCCAAGGTTGACAATGGCATTTGTCCATGCAGTTGGCCAAATTGAACATCATGATGTTGTCAGCTCCGGGATCCTCACGGACAAATATCGTGATAAGCATCCACACGAGTGGACAAAACAGGCCTCAACCACCTTAGAGAATGCGGCGGAACTGTAAATAGTAGAGATAATAGCCAAATCTGAGATGTAGATGCAGCAACTAATATCTTGTAGGTTTTCACCATGTCCGCAACTATGGCAAGGCAAGGAGGTCGGGTACAGCTAGAACAGTCTGACTTGCGCCTTGCCTTCAATATGGCCAAAATGGCCAAAGGAGGGTCTCCAGAGTCTGCAATAGAGGAACCGCGATACCGGATCAAGAAACCATGGGCCGAACTCTCAGAAGATGAGAAGCGGGGAGTTGTGTTCCCTGGGCATAGAAATGTGAAGGCTGCAATGGAAAAACAGCAAGCTATGCTTCAGGGAAACAAAACGAACGTCTGCAATCATTGCCCAAATGGCGCATCACAAAATCCTCAGACACACTGGAGGCGCAACAGCACGGGTGCACCTCCACGCGACCCACTCAGACAGCACACACCAGATCAGACGCCACATCTGCCCGGCATTCCACCTGTTCCACCCGGTGACAATCAGGGAGCTCACTCTTCCGAAATCGAAGGTGTGCCACCCTGATATGTGTAGATACACACTCCTTTTCCCAGTGCTCAGTTTTTCAATCGTGATGCATATGCCATGGATTGCATGCCCCATCCAGATTTTAATCCAGCTTTGCTGACTGATGAAGGAACATCCACTGGTTAGTACACTATCTGCTGTGTGGTAATGCAGCTGACATCCATAATGCAGATGACAGCAGCCCATTGAGCGAACCTGACAGTGAAGACGAGCATTGATGGAGTTGAACGCAATTTTTGACTGTAATAGTATCTCCAATCAGTAGCCACTTCAAAGTATATTTTAAGGATATATTTATTGTATTATTAAACAACAATGTGGTGATGAAGGAGAAAGCGCATGAAGACGATAGAAAGGCTGGCAAAAGACCATCAATGATATAATATGCCAAATTGTATGGTAACATATGGTGGATACGCCCAAGGCAAAATGAGAGTCAATGGAATGTCAACAATTTGGAGTCTTGCTTCATGGGTAATCCAAGTGGCGATTGGTTACGGCCAGTCATAAATGAGGTACCGGCTGGCTGTATATGCAACAGAGACAGCCACACACTCCCTGACCCATTCTGAAAATGAACGTCAACAGAGCCTCAATGAATATTGGTCTTGTAAGTCATGTAATTCAAAAGCGATTTGGTTGTTACTATACATAATCAAAGTATTGGCCGCATTTGTAGGAAAAGAGATGGCGACATGGTACCTGCCCCATTGTCAAAATGGGCCTCAACGGCGCATCAACAATCCTTGGCCTTTCATCGTGGGAAATCAAAGCGTGATGCATTGGTCATTGTTTATATATGATGTCCTGACTGATTTTCCAGCCTAAAAAGCTTATGAACACACTCTTGCAGCATTGCAAATAAAATAAGTTATTACTGTCCAGGAGGCTGTCGTGGGAATGCTGCTCGCTTATCTCCCGAGAGACGCTGCCAATTCCTCCTGAATAGAGGTCTGCGATCAAGCGCGACTTAGATTACCGAAGATGCGAGACCTCAAATCGTTGACACACCATTGATGCTCGTTTTCAAGATGGGGCAGGTAGTGTGCCGCTTCCTCCATTGCCTATAAAGGAGGCCAATACCTCATTTATGACCGTGTGCAACTAATCCGCACTCAGATTGCCCAACAGGCAATACCAAAAATTGTTGACGCTCCGTTGACACTCCGTTGACTCTCATTTCCAGGATGGGGCAGGGAGCGTGTCTCTCCATTTATTGATTATAAAGGCGGCCAGTATATTCAAATAGAACAATGATGTATGATCGTTAATAACTAGCAATCAACAGTAGACTATCTGAATGCGACCATAAATGGAACAAGCTGAAATGCAGATCCGTACATTGGATCGGACGGGTCTAGCCAGAAGTGGTGAAACCTGCAGGGTGATTGTTATAGGTCGATGTTTGGACTGCCCAACACAGCAGGTTGGGTTTTTGGACGGGTCTGGAACCAAACCAACCTGTAGTTCTGGTCAGAATCTGGGCCGCTGGCAGGTAACCTGCACCTGTTGAGAACAGTATGCATGGTTTGACCAGTGCAGCAGCTCAATCCGTTGTGGGAGGCACCTCACCTGGCAATCAATACCAAAATGCCGGAGAAGCCCATATTAATTATTGTATCCCTTGAATGAATGAGGAGCATCCAGTAGATGTCATGAAAGAGTGGAATAAGCCTCAAATTCGGAGAAACTTCACGCCACATCCTAATCCACACCTGGGTTATAACCACCTGGTTACCTGGATTACTCTGCCATATAATCCAACACCATACCTGCACACTGTTGACTTCTGTTTGGTGAGCACAATGTCCACCCATGGTGATAGTCCATTATTCAGATTTGCACTGATTGACAGTCGCTTGAACCTATTGAGCTCAGACAACAACATGACATTCACCGGAAATACAGGTTGTCAGAGGGTGACATTCAATATCAACCAAACGACAGCCATGGTGGAAGACACTGACAACAAACTCAAATATATCAATATCAACCCCTACATCCTGTAATCAGAATCTGCCATTAGAGTGACACAAGAGGCGAAACCTTACAAGTTCTTAGTAATCGAATGGCTAGACAGTTCCAGGGTCAACTTGCGTGCTGATGAGTAGGATGATTTGGAGGAGAAAGATGAAAGGAAAAGGGAGGAAGATTTACCAAGAATTCCAGAGGACCAGTACAATTATGAACTTGGGATCATGCCGATCATTAACACTTTTCCACAGAGAAAATACTCCAACCTGGGTGTTGGGTAACTAGGCCAAGATGTCGAGATCCAAATGGAGGCACAATTAGGTCAGGTTGATGCTATGTTCAACAACATTGCCCTCACTGGTCTAGAGGAGGCCAATGACTGTAAGGTGAAAGCAGAGAAGGAAGACCGAGCGGATAATGTCGATGTGAACTGGTGAGTTTTAGTTCTTGTCAGAGTTGTCACTGTCAGAGCTGTAGAGCTACTGTCTGAACTCAGTCACTGGCAGAGCTGCTGTCAATCCTGCTGTCAGAGCTGTTGTCAGAGTTCAGCACACAGTCAGGGCGGCTGTCAGAATGATAGAATAAAGCTAATTTTTACTTGTATGTTAGAGGAGCTGACGGATAACCAGGAATTTCAGAGAGACTACTTGGAGCACTCAATGGCAGTATTAGGCATCACCATAGAGATCCAACCTGTCCAGCCGCTTCACAAACACACACCATGACAACCACTCCCAATTCTTGTAGTGACTTAGATGGCAGAGAAATAGAATATCTTGGCAAATGGTGGTTGATTGGCTGACAACTGTGGCACTGCCAAGGTTAGACCCTGCTGTGCTCTTGAGATATACTGTTCGCCACACTAACAATCATCAGACTCTAACAGCACTAGCTTTAGTATGTTACCAGGTCGATGTCTATAACCAAATTATCAAAGAATTGACCTCACGGATTGACCTGGTGGGAGATCGCCAAGAACCACCACAATGGGAAGGTTGAAGGACGAGGGAAAGACAGAAGGGATCCATGATGACCACAGTGGGGAGTCGCCCTCCCAACATATGTTCTATAGTATGGCGTGAATATATTACACTGTGGTGACTTCAAGCAAAGATTGGATTAGCCCAACACTGATGGTGGCCGAATGGGAAGCTGCAGTTTCTCAGTTCACCATGCTAACTCCTCATCTCTATTACAGTGCTTCTTCCTGCAGGAGGACATCACATCACACAGCTCATCCTGGCAAACCATTGAGAATAGTCATGATTTTGACCACCCAGACTTTCTACCAGCATTTCAACCAAGAGGAAGCTGAAGGTTTAAAATTGTAGAGCCATGGCATAGTTCATTGGGTAATCTTGGATGACGCCAACAGGGTGAGAATGAGTGGAACCCTGATCGGGAAGTTTAAGCAGGCTAGTAGCACATTGGTCACAATTGACTCCCACACTTACAATACACGTATGGCTTCCTGTATACTCAGTCAGGAGCCACAATGCAAATGGATGTTAAAGGCTACCACATTGGTAAATGGCATCAAAAACATAAGATGAAACCTGCATTTTCTGGGGAGTTAATTCTGGTTGACCCTACACCTGCCACAAGATGCATTCAACTATACTGTCAGCAGTAATGACGATTGGGTTGTGGAGTGGAGTACTGGGTGAAGCTCTGAATGAGGTGCCAGAATCACCCCAGTCGCGGATCTGTACATGAAAGGCTTAGAATTCGGATAATCCATTCAGTGCACACAAATCACTTCGAATACTTATGTGTTGCCCCGAATGAGTGAAGTGGGGTATTCATGAAGTACCACACTAACATTGGATATACTACCCACACAGCACCACTATGAGGAAATATTGGGAAGTTACCTTTTGCCCTTTTTGGCACACATATGCTGTGGTGAACAATGGGGAGCGATATCCCATTCCAGCACCCAATGCCTATCATCAACATCATCTCTATGCCTGGAACTACTGAACTTGATACATCCACGAAGTCCTCTGAAGCAGGCCAGTTCTGCAACATTTTGGTAGACTGTAGCTATATGGTGCTCTGAGAGAACATCCCTGGAGGTGCCTCTGCACAGGCTACAGCGATGGGCAACATGAAGCCCAGTGGATCTCGTTGGTGGTTGATTTATCCCATCTCCATTGGTCTTAATCCCAGCCCTGCCCTGATGAAACTGGGCTCATCTTCGTTGAAATAAGAATGAACATTAAGGTCTGGGGTTGCTGACACAGGCAGACTAAATCTGATTGTGTACAGATTGATTATTTCTGAGTTTGAGAACACTTTTCCAGGCATGATTGACCATATGCCTCCACCTGCGAAGTTCAAAGGGATGAGATACACCTAGATCAAGGCTATATTGCAGTTTGGGGCTTCATAGTTAGCTTGGTTTAATCAATATCTCTGGAACACTTTTCCAGCGCAAGTCAATGCAGAGAAGATGATTATGGTGTTGTGTTGGACTCTGACCCAGTGCCATGCTAAACAGGTCAGCATTTCATTACATTCTTACTGTCTGCTAGTGTTAGCAACGGTTGCGGACGGTCACTTTGGGTCCGGGTCTGGGTTGAAATTGCTGTTCACAAATTCGATGTCAGGGTTGTCAACACACCCGAACTGTGAATTCGGGTACAGTTGGATTGAAATCTCCCAACCTGTCAGAATGGGGCTGGATGTCTGCGGGTTGTCCTGCGGATCAATCTGTAGATTCATATAATGCTCTTGTTTTGGCTGTTTGATAATAGTATCATATCACAATCACTTATTCAACATCCAGTAATCACTTTTTGCATGTTTTGCAGTTAGCGATATCAATTATTTTGGAGTCAGTGTTTTTCATTGTATATTTTTTGTTTTTCCCTATCAAGGCGGTCAATAGTTCTGTTATGAGCTCAAATATCTGTATGACACCTTGATTACCCAATATGGCAGACCAAAAATTGTTAACCCTATGCTGACCCTGACTGTCATGATGTGGTAAAATAGATGTTGTGCACTGACCTGCCAGAAAAGGCCGCCAATACTTTGTATATGAATTGGTGCCACAAAGAGACACTTAGATTACCCAAGATGCAAGACCAAAAATCATTGACACTCCATTGACACTCATTTTGAGGATGGGGCAGGGAGTATGTGCCATTTGTTTTTGCCACTAAACATCGCCAATACCCCATTTATGGATCTCTGCAACCAATTGCCACTTAGATTACACAAGATGCAAAGCCAAAAATGTTTAACACTCTGTTGACACTCATTATCAGAATGGGGCAGTGACCATGCCGCTTGCTCTTTGGCCTATACAGGCCGCCAATACGTCGGTTATGCATAACAGTGACCAAATCACTTTTGAATTAGGTAACTTACACCACCAAAAATCATTCACGCTCCATTGACATTCATCGTGGTGAATTGTCCATTCAATATGTGCTGGCATCTATAATTGTATTCATAATAATTTGAACTTATTGATTGCCTTTTTGACCGATTAAGCCTCAGCCCTTTGGCAAAACTGAGCCCCATAATATTCTTGAACAGGTCACTCTCATTCTATCATAATTTATATAACTTGTGAAATGATTCCTGTTGCCTGCCATAGTTCTGTTTATCAACCAATATTCACATGCGACACTTCACAATTCTCATATAATATTTCACTAAACCAAATTCTCGGTGAAGTAATAAACTGACCCTGCTGAGAATATATTGGCACATTCTGTGTTACTTTTTCTTGTTTCCCCTATTTCTCCTCGTTTCCGTTGGATTGACCGTCATCAACCACTGTTCACATATTTTCTTTGACCTCTGCGTTGGTGGAATCAATCAGGGAACATGTGGTGCAGCGAACTCATCCTGCTGCACTGGGCTTTCCAGATCCTCACTGCCATTGTCCAGCTCTATATCGGATTCATCGTCTTCCTCCCAGTTGTCTTCACTACTATCTGGATTAACCCAGTCACCATTAAAGTTAAGCCAAGTGTTTGTGTCCGACATGCTTTCAGGTGAACGATCCTCATCACTTTCGGCTGGATGACGGTTGATTCCTTCAATTCAGCGGACATCTACTACTTCAGTTTGTCCTCCAGGGAGGTCCATTTCAGACAAAGCTGGTGGCAAAGGTGATCTTTCTGACAATTTTGATGCAGCCGCACCATCATGTTGAAAGTTTGACTGGGATGCTTTGACGATCTCTTCAGAATCTGAACTGTTTCCTACAGCTGTCATTTGTTTGTTTTGAGCGCGATATTCCTTCTGTGTAGCACAGAGGTTGTGGCTGCCCAGCCACATCCGCAAAATTCGTGGACATTGGCCATTCTGTCCAAGATTCTTTCCTCCACCAGTGTCTTTATTTCCAAGTCGTTTCTGTTTTCGTCTTCTCCAATGCTGGGTCATCGCCTACCACTATCTTGTTGTTAGCTCATGCAAACATTCTCACCAACAACTATTCCGGAAAGCATCCTGCCTGGGATTTGTGTCGGCCTGCATTGGATAATGTCTCACCCGAGGGAAGAAATGGCCTCCACTACAACACTGTGTGGTATGATATAGAATATATTGCGTTCGACATTAGAGAGGTCGGTGTACCTTCAGTGCATTTTGTCGTGTTGATGGCACCAGTTGGTGATACCCGGTATCGATACTGTTCTGCTGCTTCCAATAGGTTCTTAGTGGTAGTTATCAAGATTGTGATTAACTTGTCCCCAGTCCTTTGGATTTTCAGGCGGCGAATTCAAATTGGACCATGCAGCTGCTAATAGACGTGCTACACAATCTGTTCATCCCGGCGTTGTTTCAGCGACATATTCCGGTGCTATATATTTTGCATCATCACGAGACAAATCGGAAGGATCAAAACAAGATTGACTAGATCCAGCAACAGTTACGGAGGTGGAGAGATTGATGCTTGGTACTCTTTCGGGTTTGATGACAGGCAAACATCTATGCTTGGCATAGTATTCAGTCGCCACATAGTCCAGAAACAGCTCTTGGTATTTGGTAGTATAAGTAGTCTCATGATTGGGATGAATATCCAATCCCTTGTCCTAGTTCCAAACGATCGCAACTTCTGGTAAGGCTGAAGCATGTGTGCTGCCAGACCAAGCATACCCATCATTGGAGATACTTAAGAATACTATTCTGACAGCGTCTTTCACGCAAACGTCATTGCGAATTACTTGTCTTCCATCCAATCAGTCTTCTTCTTAACAAAAGCTCACATAACGCCACCCATATGATCGAACATGTCACTGTAGAGAGCGATAACATGACACAGATTAACTGTATGCCATTTCGACATCCACTGGGTCCACTATTGGAAATGCCTTGAAACTTCCATGATGTACTTGACGATGGCCCATTCATCCCGCATTGTCAAGAGTGGCCTGCAATCACTGTATTGTGGATTCTTGAGCAACTTGGGAGTGAATTGTCGAAATCGGTATGCTCTCCAAAGCAACCGCAGCGTAGATTATGACTGTGTGATCACATCCATAATAGGTAGTACTGTGATTCATATGTTGGCTTTTTGACAGTCAATGAACTCATTTGGAAACCCGGTGTCAGCAGAATCAATCCAGCAAGCATTCGCTGCTATATGAAGGTCAGTTTCAGCACTTTCAACATTGCTTGAAATATGTACCTTCTGAATTATCTTTGCTAAACCTGGACTCATGGCCATCACATTGGTGATTCTAGCATTGCCCTCTTTTCGAAGTCTTTGACTCTTCCCAACAGCTATGCTTTCATCATCGCTTAATTGCTGATCGCACTCATCGGATTCCGAAGACTTGGTGTGGCCTGTTACACCGACAGTGCTGATGAATGCACCTGAAGCAAGCAGACTGAGGTGTGCTATTAATAGTATGTGATTTCATAATGCAGGCCACTCGATTCCTGAGGCCTCATGATTAATTGTGATTCCCGAGTCATCAAGTGGTTTGAGTCAGCGTTATCAGTTGAAATTCCAAGTAAACAGCTGTTGGTAAGCTCAAAACTATCCAGAACTTCCTTCATATGTATGGCCTGCCTTGCTCCACTGTGTTGACCCTTGACCTATCATCTTTAATTAACTTTTGTAATGAGAACAGAATGGGCTACAAACCTCATTGAAAGCGATTTGTATGGCTTCCAATACCCGATTTTGATCCGTATAGTAAGCAATGACCGACATTATTACTAAATTATTCCTTCATGTCCACCTGTCTTAACCTAAACTAACTTTAGTTCATGACGGCAATCACTTTATAATTACATCAACTGTAAATGAGTATTCCCTCCGGCAAATGTAGCGAAGGTTACTGCTGGAATGTAACACCAGGTCGCATTGTTATGCATCATATGGCCGTTTCAGCTCTAAGTTTCATATTGTGTTCCGCTGATTATGAGCCGAAACAATTCCTAAAATACGGTCGCGCTCCCAGGTGTCTTGGTTTAATTCGGCATTTACAAACTCCTTAGCTGCCAGTTTGGTGTGTTTTGGCTGTCACTTCGGCTAATATAGATGAAACATAAATGTCGAATATGAATTTCGATTGCGAACTTACTATTGTAATTCCTGAACTTCCTTCTCGCTTGAATATGGCCAACACTGTCTCATTGACTGTTGAGCTATTTGATTGAGTAACTTCTGTTTCAGTGGATGCGTTTCAGTTTGTGATCTGTGCTTTTGGCAGCGAGTGTTTCCCCATTGAGCTGGTCCCATGTTCTGATGAATGGCAAAGAACCTGATGACAAACAATACAGATAATGCTAGGGCTGCTGGTCTTCTCAATTCCGCAGTGCAAATAGAAACGCCACAAATGCACATGTCTAGAATTATTCCAAGCAATAGACAGCTTTGGGCCCACATTAATAGAAGCCCATCAAGCATCAAATATGATTTGTAAAGTAAGGTAGCTCAATTCACTAATAAAGACATGTTCATTTTGGAAGATATCATAACATCTAGCAACGATATATTTAAAGATTTTGAATTGGACAGCGTGGTAGGGTTTTGATAGCTGCATAATTCGACTTGAGAGACTGTCAAAAGTTACATTGAAGTAAAGTAGAAACCAGGGTCTTAAATACTGACTCCAGAGTTACGAGCAAGAATAATGTAAGACCCGTAAGCCAGTGAATGCTTATTTGTGCAGCTGTATTTAAAGACATATTGCAAAGACTGACTATCAAAAACTTAATTTGGGAACAATGCAATGCAGTTCGTTGCTGAGTAGCTTACTGAGCCCACACAAATACTGTTGATGCTCAACTGACATCGATTTTTAGGAGGCTGTAGCAACATCATTTCTAGCATTTTTGCCTATAAAGGCTGGGAATGCTTTGATTATGGCTTAATGCCATTGCACAGCCCTTTGAATATCCAAGATACCAGCCCAAAAATTGTTGACTCTCAGTTGAAACTCATTTTCAGGATGGGGCAGCAAGCCTGTCGCTTTCCATTTTACAGATAATGACTGCGAATACTTTCACTTTTGAAGCATGTGACTGGGCAGCCCATTGATTGCCGAAAGTGCAAGACTAAAAATCGTTCACGCTCTGTTGATGCTCACCTTAAAGACATACTAACAGTCATTGTATGCTCAACAACTGTATGCAAAACTGTATATAGTTATTATCGACAGCCAACATATCGTTTGTGTGTATAATCAATTGCATTGAAACGCTTCGAAGCCTCTCAATTTCTGATCCACTACTATTCATCAGATATGATTGATGAACGTTGTAGACATATCACGTTCAAATGCTTTAGGCTGGCGATGTACAATGTCTACATCCATCCAGTTGTTTTTGATATGTATACCCCGACTTCCTCACATTTCCTTATCCAGCTGCTGGTTGAAGATTTCCTTGAACCACCATGAGCAAGATTTAAAATCTCGACCATGTGCACCGCGTCTGTGTGGAGAGTTAACCAGTTGAATGTCTGGCTGAATGCCGCATGACAGTCATCATTCATACAAGTTCACTTCGCGCATTGACTGCTGCTTCTATAACTCGTATGACATCACTGAGATAAATTTTTATAGTATATTTCGTCTCTACTTTAGTTTTAGCTTTCTCACTGAAGAGTAACTGGCAAGACCATATCAAGTTCGTTGCTCATCGATTAACATGATTTGGAGTCTAGAGCTTTCACATGGCTGCAGTGACCAATGCACAAGCACGGAAGAATTATTATGTCTTCCAATTTGGGCACTGGAATCAAGCAAATGGTGACAGGTAACACAATATGCGTACGGATTACATTTCAAAAAGATAAACCGTCAAAGTTAGCAAATTGAATTTCTATTATTCCTGTGATGCACGAGCCGTCACCATTTCTTTGTCCAAATCCGATTCCTATATGCTATTTAGCTAGGGATCCCGTATGCAAGGATGACTGATTGTGGGTTATACATGCTTCACATTCTTCAGTGGTGACGAATTGGGAGCCACATTGCGTGGGAGAGACGCTGTGCGTGCATGTGAATGCCATTCCTCGGAACCTTGTCACTTATGCAAACTTCCTGTCCGAGAAACCCCTTGTGGCATTGATGATTGTCCGGGGATGATATCAAGAGTCTCCATAAGGTCTCAAAATGTCATCGGTTCAGGTGCTGGTGGAACCTTTTCCGTTTGAGGCTTAAGGACTGCTGGAACCATGAATTCGGCTGTCCAATACTTCATATCTCTCTCAAAGAAGGAGTCGGCCTCATCTCCCCGACCCTGGTGCATCAATTCATCATGGCTTATCTCCTTCTGCCGAAACCTCTGCTGACACTGCTGTACTGATTTGGAGATTGTGCCGATCACCCAGCCGGGTTTGTCAGCTTCGTTCAGCTTGCCCAGCTCTCCAGTTTCTTGAGCATCATCCTCATCTTCCACATCCTCCTCATCATCGGAACTTGCATGCACTCTCATACTGTCTCCAATAGCATTCAACATCTCATCAAATGCTGTTTCGGGCTGTCTGGTTGTCAACTCCGCTTTTCCAGCATTTCTCATATCTTCCTGGTTTTGCACATTCGCTGTGTCCATGTCTTCAACTCGCATTCTGGCCACCGCAGCTTCACTGTCCACATAATCGTCGACCGATTGCTCTTTTTCTTGGTTGATTACCCAGTGCGTTCCTCCACCGCAAGTTTCTTTTTAGATCGTAAGCTGTGCAAAGCTTTTTAGGCTCGGACCCATTCTGCTTGCAGGCAACTATTGGGTTCATTCACTTGATGACGTCATTGTTTGAATCACTTCATTTCTTTGCCGCAATTGGCTTCCGGAAGCAGTCAAAGGTTCTCTTTCAGAGCATCGACCATTGTACTTTGTGTAAACTTTGCCGCTGGGCGAGATGTTGGATGTTGTGAGATACGGACCACATGGTGCCAAGCTGCGTCTTTAATGACAAGGTAGGTACGTTTTATCAACATGCAGAAAACAAAATCTGAGTTTTCACCGTCACTACTTCGGGAATAGTAATGCTATCCGTACAATGTGACTTGAATTATAGCATTTGTATCATGTAGGATCCTGGGTATAACTTGAGAAAAATATCACTAGACGTCCTTCCCACCAAAGAATGTCATTTGTATATGTTACAAACATGAGATTTCAGCTGTCATTGACATCTATCAATCGCTGTAAACAGACAAAATCATAGCGGGCCGACGAACTGTAAATTGTGCGACGGTTGGAAACCCCTGCAACCTGTAGCTACAAACCGTAGGATTCATGTTGAGCAGACCATTCAGGTACGCTGGGAATCATTGCATTTTGACTTGAAGTCGACAGTATGTCAATCAGGACTTCCCACTTCTTTTCGTTATCATCTTCCTCTCCGATTTCACAACTGCAAATCTTGCCTCCACAAACACCTCAGCAAGGTGTGAGGGGATCCGAATCGAGCGGACTGACAGGGGTTTCATCCTATGCGCCACCCGCTGGAACACAGCACCAACACAGACACTGGTTTGTCCACTGCGACGCTACCAATCCAGCGTCTCAAGTTATGACCCTGGACACAGATTAAAAAAAACATCCGTAAAACAGCAAGCAGCAAGAGTAAGAAGCAGCATGCAATAGCGTGTGACTAAATCCATATCGAGGAAGACAGTTGTCAACTAACTGAATAATGTCCAGCTGGTATAAGTAGAGCGCAATATGGCTGATTTATAGCACTCCACAATGGGAAACCACCATGGTCAACCATGTTACGGGGATATTTAGGCCCAATAAACAATACAACATTTATTAGACTAAATAAAGCCGCCTATCTAAACCTTCCTTCCTTTCCTCAGTTCCTCATCTTTCCCCAGACTCAACCTCTTATCTAGTTCTACTAGTAAGAGCTCACCACTCCTCCTCGTCTGTCCAAGGTCGCTCCTCGGAAAATTGTTCAAAGGGTAACAACCCGGCAGTGATGTACCGGTGCACGTCGTATTCGATACAGAGTATAATGACATAAAATGAAAGTGTGCGGCAGATGTGTGTTAAACGCTGCTCGTTGAAGAATGGTATTTGATCGCCTATACTTTTGACGACCGCTGTGTGTGCGTATTAATACTGTGTCAGTATGAACGAACACATATAAAGAGTATTCACGTAAGTGATTTAAAGAAGTAATTTTGGATGTTTGTAGATAGAATTCTTAATAATATTTTAAGGTGTTCTTCGCTTGTAATGTCTGACTGTGGATCATTGCTAGAGCGTGGCTCTTTTCATTGTTGGGCACAATGCGAGTATTTACATAGTCGGATCCTCAGGTCAAGCTTGCCTTTGGATTACTGCCATGACACATAGTGTGATTGATAGCTTATCGCCGAGTCAACTTGAGTGACTCAGTGATAGTGCCACGAATTCCCCCTTGGATATTGTGTTCGTGTATGAGTGGTTTTAAGGCCTTACGCCCCCACGCCGGGCCATCCTCATATCATGATATCCCTCGCACATAATATGACAACTTGTAACATCAACTCAGACATCTTGCATCCCATTCGTTCAGTAGTTGGATCATCTGACGACTTGTAGTCTTATCAGTGCTTATTGCAATAGATTTTTATAGCTCGTCGCTATTAAATGCCTCACCTTAGATATAGATGTTTGGCATTGCGTCAGAGATTCAATCAGCAACCAACCGATACTCTGCCAACGTAGATCATGACACACATACCTCGTATTGACTTGCCTGGTATGACATTCCGATGCATACTAACTCAAACCAATGAGCAGGGTTGCATCTGGCCTCTTATCTTCAGCCAACGTCAATAATCCCTCAGACACCGCATGCTTAGGTCTCGACCTTCTGTAGACCGGGGAGAGCTGCAAGGTGTTCTCACCGCTTAGCGTGTGAGCTTGCAGATTCCCTCTTTCTTGCATATTGCGTTATCGTCTGCTGCACAGGTAATTCTGCGTAAGCGCAACTTAACTGTGTGTCGTCCCGCTAGATGAGATATAGTAGGTGTGGCCAATAATTACGTGCACTGCTGAAGATTTTTCACTTCCCAGTAATGGCAACATAATTGCATCATCATAAGTGAATCCGCAAGTCAGGGCGAACCAATGATTAATTGATTGACACGCGGCCCAAGTATAATCCCGCTAAAGATTACTTGGCTTACCACCATGATGATGTTCCACAAGTAGGTATTTTGCATATGACCTCGCACTCATACGAATAGTCACAAGTACTTGCTGCAATCCATTCATGTCTCATTACCGCTAATAGAGGAGAACCCCTAACAGCCCAAGGCATTTGTCCACACAGTCCGCAGAACTGAGCATCTTGACATTGTCAGATGTGAGATCATCGCAGTCAAATTTCGTGATAACCATCCTGAACAGTGGACAAAGCAGGCTTTGAACACTGTTGAGTCGGCTACAGAAGCGTATATGGTAGAGGTAAAAGCCAAATATCATTTGCAGAAGCGGCAACAAATTTCTTGTAGGTTTTCCACATGTGTGCTACTATGCCAAGGCAAGGAGGTAGGGTACAGCTACAACAGTCCTACATGCGCCTTGCCTGGAATATGGCCAAAATGGGCCGAGGAGGGTTTTCAAATGATGCTACAAAGGAAACGCAATGCCTGATCAAGCAACCTTACGCCAAAGTCTGCGTAAGAGAAAGCAGGGATTTGAGTTTCCAGGCCATCGAAATGTGAAGGCTGCGATAGACAGACTCCTGGCAATGGTTTGTGAAAATGAAATGGACAGTCGCCTTCCTTGCAAAAATGGCACAGCAAAGAGACTGCAGAAACAATGGAGGTGCAAAGGAAGGGGTGCACCTCAACTAGATCAATGCAGACCGCTGACTCCAGAACCGATGGCACCGCAACCCGGAATTCCACCTGCACCACCCGGTGGCAATGAGGGAGCTCAAGGTTCCCAAATCGATGGTGTGCCACCCTGAAATGTGTATATACCTACTCCTTTTGCAAACACTCAATTTTTCAATCTTGATGCATATGCCAAGGATAGCAAGCTTCATAAAGATGTTATTCCAGAATATGCGACTGATGAAGGAACATTGACTGGGTAGTACACTATCGGCTGCATGGTAATGCAGCTGAAATCCATTTTGCAGACAAGAGCAGCCTATTGAGCAAACCTGCAAGTAGTGATGAGCATTGATAGAAAGAAACAGATTTCTGAGTGTAGTATTATCTACAATTAGCGGGCACTTTAAAGTATATTTTAAAGGATATATTTATTTGTATTCTTCAAGAACCATGTAGTGATAAAGCAGAAAGTACATGAAAATGATAGAAAGGCTGCCAAAACACCATAAATGATATACAATGCCAAATCGAATGGGTGCATATTGCAGATATGCCCGTAGCAAAATGAGGGTCAACTGAGCATCAACGATTTTCGGTGTTGTAAGTCAGGCGATTAATAACTGATCTGGTCAATGTTATACATGATCAAAGTATTGGCCGCCTTTGTAGGTAAAAGTGAAAGCGACACACTCCCTGCCCCATGTTGGAAATGAGGGTCAACGGAGTGTCAATGATTTTTGGTCTGGCATCTTGGGTAATCTAAGTGGCACTTGATCGCGGACATCTATAAAGAAGGAGTTGGGAGCCTTTGTGGGCAGAAAAGAAAGAGATATTCCCACAACAGCCTCCTGGACAGTATCAACTATTGTCATTTTCCAAGCTGAAACTAAGTATTCATGACTGTTTTAGCCAATAAACACTGTCAAAACATAGTATATTGACAATTTCAGCCGCATCATGCTTTCATTAACCATGATGCATGGCCACACACAGTTGACACTCGGTTGACGCTCATTTTCCAGATGGGGCTGGGAGCGTATTTCTTTCTCTTTTGCCTATAGAGGCAGCCAGTACTTTGATTAAATATAACAACAACCAAATCACATTGTGATTACCTGACTTACCAGTCTTAAAATCGTTGATGGTCCATTGACGGTCATTTTTAGCAGATAGTACCGATGTTGTAGCTCTGTGTTTCACCCATAGAGGCGGCCAATGATTTCATTATGCATCACAGCGACCAACTCTTTCATTAATTACCTGACTTCCAAGCCCAAAAATAGTTAACGGTCCGTTGATGCTGATTTTCAGAATGGGGAAGGGACCGTGTCACTTTCTCTTTTGCCTATAAAGGTGACCTATTCCTCATTTATGAATGTCTGCAACCAATTGCCACTCAGATTACCCAAGATGCAAGACCAATAATCATTGACTCTCCATTGACGCTCATTTTCAGGAGGGGCAGGGAGTATGTCTCTCTTTTTTTTGATTAAAAAGGTGGTCAATACATCAAAAAAAGACATTGACTTACCCAAGTCAATATTTTGCAATCAACGGTAGGATATCTGAATATGACCATAAATAGAAAAACCCGAAAACCAGAACTGGAGATTGGAAGTGACTGGTCTAGATATACCATGCAAATCCCTTGGGTTGACAGGTACGGGTACAGGTTTGGCCTGGAAAGAAGCTGCCGTTCAGGTGTCTAGACGGGTGGAGGACCAAGCAGAACTGTTTCCGTTGCCCGAACCTGGACTGCTGCCACGTTACCCAGACCTGGTGCCAAAATGCTGTCTTCCGCTTATCTCGACTGTGAGATTTAAATCTGATACACATCAACTCTGATATTTCACTTTGACATCAACTCTTTATATGATATTAATTCAAACTCAGTGCAGTACTGCCTCCTTGTAGGTTACAATTGTTTTGCTCTGCATTGCTTGCTGAGTGCCAATGTGAGTACCTCTGTGAAGAAGTGCTTAATCAACCATTGGGAGATGAGGGTCCTTGTCTTATCGTATCTGACAATCAATGAAAGCTGTAACATACATTATAAACGCAGAAAGTCTGTTATGGTAGAACACGGTATAAATTACTCAATGAAATCTCAGCCATGGTCTTGTGTCCAGCAGTTTGGCCAACACCAAATGCAATGCACGACAACATGGGTTATCCCTGCCACAATCGATTGGTTGATGGAATACACCCAAATGATAATGTAATTACCAGTACTATATGCGCTGGGAGTTTTCCAGAACGCTGCCACCGACGACATTGATCTCTATGCTGATCAAGCAGATGATTCCTCAATTGGAAAGATTACCTTTAATGTACTCTGGTGTGCTGAGATTGGTCAATATGACAATGTAATAATGAATGTCAGTTAATGTGCAATCATTCTATACTTTCCACTATTGGGTCCGCTCTGTCTTTGTTTCAGGGTTGGTATGTGGGTTTGGGGTCTCGCTTTCAGGTTTACAATATTGGTCTCCCTTTGGGTTTCAGAATGGTTCTCTTGGCGTTTCTTTAGGTTCACGCATTACCGTTACTGAGTATTCGGTCACATTTGGGATAGCTCAAGGATCGTATGTTGGAAGGTGTCAAGCTGTCCATATGACTTCAACTGACGAATGGAGTATGTTAGTTGCTGATTTTGACTGCCGATCAGCAAGACTATGTTTCTGACAGCAGCCACTCTGACAGCAGCCACTCTGACAGAAACCCTCTGACAACAACTCTGATAACAATCAGACAACCACTCTGACAGTGACTTTCCAAAGGGTTTGCCATGACTGTGTTCAGTAGACAAAAAGTCTTCATTATTCAACAATGTGAAATCTCATCAAGTAAGCACTCTTCAAGCATATCGCCCAGCAAGTACTCAACAGTCAAGGTGACAATACACGACGTTTTCAGTCTGTGCTAAAACAATAATGAAGCGACACTGTGATGTAAAACTCAACGAAAATCCCTTAATGCTGATATATGCTAAGACTGAACCTGAAAGACCTATAGCACTGAACAAAACATATATACAGTGCAGAGGCACAAATGTCCTATCCAAACTGATATCCACCCCACAAAGTTGTAGGCTGAAGTTGTCGTTACAGTTTGTTCAGTTCAGAGATAAGAGATACACTCACAGTACCAAGCATGGATGCTTAATCGCTGTCGAAGACGAACGTGAGTTGGCACATGATTGGTGGGCTTCACTGGAGAGTTGATACTTGGATTAGTTGCCTCTCTCTTCGTCTCATCAACAGATACATTATCATTGCACTGGCACCGCGTGAGATCTTGGGATATTTTGGCAGTTGTAGCAGGCATTGTAGGGTAGTTTGATAGTGAACTTTGTGGGTAGAGAATGGACAAATATGCTGCACAAAAGTGCAAATTCAGGTGACTAGAATGGTGCTACCAAAGTACTCTCTGACCTATATATACATACTACACACTGCCAACATAGAATTGCCAAGCTCAGCAGATGTAATACGCAGTGAATTATAACTGGTCTGTGAAATTGATTCATCCACCCAGTCTCCAGGGACATCCTGGAATTATGATGGTTGCATGATATGAATTCATCCAATGCAATTGGACGGCCCTGTTATGATTGAAATATAACAATCGGGCACAACTTGGCTCTGACAAGGTTGCACAGGCACGTAGCTCTGACATGGTCACTCAGACAAGATCACTCAAACAGGCAACTCTGACAGGTGGTTCGGACAGATTGTTCTGACAGATTATTGGAACAGATCGTTCTGACACCCACATCCTACTCATCTACCAAGTACAGTGCCAATCTCGTATGGCCAACAATAACTATTTAGTCTACTTTAGATCCAGGAACACCAGTGGTTTCAAACCCTAATGGCCATACCACAGATCTCATATTGGTGTAAGTCAGTGCAGTTATTGTAAACAACCTATCTACTGCTGTGGCCTTGAACATTGTGACGAAATTCTTACACAATGATCTCTCTGCAAGACTCACAGTTGGATACAGCATTACGAAGCGATTCATTGTCGAAACTCTGTCTTTAATATACTCATGATACACCTTAGATACAGGGATAATGGAGTGTTGAGGTTCAGCTAGGAAAAAGAGTGGCCCAGAGGGTTAAACAAAATCTGTCTCAGCTGCCTTCATAGGGATATGGAGGCCTAACCGCCAATCAACACTCACTATTACCCATAGGATGATTGATGTGCAACACATTTCTGGGTTTGTTACGTCTTGAAATTTCATATGCATCTACTCCACTACATTGGAGATCTGCACCGCAAATCCCATTGTCCTACAACCATGTGCAGGTTGATGATGCTCTACTTCTCGCAATGCAATATTTGGATTATGTAGTCTTGATTTTGTTCACCCTCAAGTCAAGTCAGTGGCCATTGCCAATATAGCACCAGAGGAGAGATCTAGCTGGACTTGTGAAAGCACACCATTCCAGACTGCTTCTGACCCTTCTACTTGCATTGCAGTGAGGACCATACCATGTCATATTGAGATCCACTTATGCATTGGGAATCACAGAGTGACAACCCAGAGTGGTTGTGGGAGAACGATTGAATAGTGTGGCCCAAAGTAGGGGTTTGATGGAAACATTATAGTTTGGAATATTGGCAGATTGCTGAAACTTTACAAAGTGGTATAATATCAATTCTAATTTATGGAAGCTATAAAATAGACTCTAAACATGGGAAAGAGCAGTGTAAAGTTTGACTCAAACATGGGAGACCCATTGTATATGGTATGACTTTGACTCTGACAGTTATGTTAATTCACAAAATTTCCCTAGCACTGAAAACGACCCTACTGTGATACAGGAAGCAATCCCACATATAAAACGGTATGACTTCAACTTTGACTCAGGAGAGCCAATGTATGATGTATAACTTTGTCATTGACTTAGGGGAATCCAATGTATAGCATATAACTGTGACTCTGACAATTACCTTAACTCTCGCAACTCCCCTAACTCTGACAGCCACCCTACTCTGAGAGCGAAAATAAGCCCGCTTATAATGCAGCATTACTTCAACTTTGACTTCGCAGACCAAATGGATACAGTCTAACTCTGATTCTGATAATCATCCTAACTCGGACAATCACCCAAACTCTAACAATCGCCCTATTTGACAACCAGCCTACTCTAACAGTGGAAGTAACCTCACCTATATGGTAATTACTTCAACTCTGACTCTGAAGACCAAATGTATAGAGTATAATTTTAACTCTGGCAACAAACTGGTCTCTGACACTTTTACGGCTTGACTTCAACTGTTACATGGACCCTACCCCTGACATGGGAATAAATATTATCTAGTCTATTTTCAACTCTATCAAGGTTGTCTATAGGTGGGAGGAGATAGAAATGCACTATATAATAAACATTGACAAGCTGTGAATTCCATGTAAATGCATAGCCAATACCCCCAACCCTAGCCGGCACAACAACAACATACACTGCACAGAAAGGCAAACCCGACCTGATATGGCAGCAGCACCCACAACCAGTCTAGAAGATACCGCGGCAGCAGTGGCTGAACAACACTGATTCCGAGTCGCAGGTCCCTGAGCAGCAGTTGCCACAATGATCATCAAAACCCCAGCCCTAGTAGCTGTGGGTATCATGCAAATGAATATGGCTGATGACGGCACCAATCCAGGGGTGATCATGGCTAATACTACAGCTCAGACATCAAGAAGATGTGTCGCTGGAATGACTGTTACGATGAACCCCAATCCTCACATTGAGAAACCCACATGATACATAGCTGTAGTCATTATTCCTGTTTGAACAACCAAGCAGGGGTAAAGATGCATCCAGCTCGATATTTGAATGTAACTGACAATCTCTAGGTGCGAAAACCTGGTCCTTCCCACAGCCAGCAACTGATTAGTCACTGTAGAAATGACCAACCCTGCTTTCGACTCTGAATACATCATGTTGGGGACATCTCGTTCAAGCATCAACCACATGTGGGCCGGTAGCAGTAGACATGTTCATGCACTGATTGACTGACAATACCTAGGCATTATCAACAGTTCCTTCCCCCAGCAACCCTGGGGGGGGGGGGGGGGGGTAATAGCCACACCCATATCCATATCCAATATTAAATTCTCCAGCTGACAATCCATAGACAGTGCAATCACCACACTACTCCAGGGGACCAGGAGTACTATGCTCAGCAGGTAAGAGCACTATACCCTCATTGGCGTTGACTTTGCTTAACCTCTCTGACATTGGCAACACCTAGATGCCATTGCAGATTAGGTTCTGCGTCAATCCTAGCAGCTGGCAAAAGCATAAGGCAGGTGACCTTGCGGTACCCAAAGGTTAGTGGAATATTTCCTGACATCTAGTCTTTTGCACAAATCTTGGGGAGAACCCCGATCCAGCCAAGGTCGACATAGTATCCGCGTAGAGCAATATTCCAGCAGAGACATTCTGCCTACAGCGATCAAGGCATTAGGCAATCGAAATACAGCTATCTACACAGTATGTATACTCTTCTTCCATGGTATATTCAGTGGCACTAACAACCAGGCTTGCAGATCACCAATCAGTTACACGAGTGCTCTTCACCAAACAGGATCATGTTGTTGCTTTTGATCAATATTCCACTAGCATTCAGACCATGTGGAACAATGATGCCAAATGTTCGTAAGAAGGCTAATCTCTCCTTGCCCATACCAGCATCATCATTCAGACTGCAAGAGTGAAGTAAGACTGAACCCCATTGATTCTATTAAGGTCCCAACAATCAACTTAGGCACCAAAAAAGACGTTTTTTGCATTGTTCGCTTTCAGGCATGATGGCAAAAACATTGATGGAGACCTATATGCGTAAATTTGTGTAATGGCTATTTACGTCCCACTTCACCATTGAGGTGACACCATAGTGTTTGTTACTTGCTATAAATGCAGTATATCATTCCTTGGACAACTGGCTGATGGCAGTTTCCTTTGTTTGCTGTTTAAAGCAAATACTTACAAGGGTATGCAGAACACCATTTTGAACACACTTATGTGACATTTTGGTTGGTATGTATAGTGATCTATTTGAACTATGGGAAAGAATTCCACCACAGATGCAAAAAAATGATCATGTCTCTACATTGGGACAGAATCGATGCAGTCAATGGTTGAGATTGGATGGCACCTCCTGACACACTGTGGGATCAAGAGACAGACATCGACGATGAGGATGTGTAGCTGCTCAGGTATATAGTATGTATTAATTTCATCATTCATTTTTGGAATACGATTGATGGAATACAGACAGTGTTCATTCCATCAATAAATGGTTTTCAAATCACAATTACAATAGTAATCGTTGATGTACATGTCTAGATTTTGACAATTGACTGTGAGTCCTGACAAGAATCACTGCAACTATACATGTGGACTCTAACAGCTGACAGTGAGCTCTGAGAAGAGCCTAGTGATAGCATGACAAGGCTCAGACAAGATCACAGTGACTATATCTATGGACATTGACAGCTCGCGGCGAACTCTGAAAAGACCTCGGTGATGGCAAGTGAAGGCTCTGATGAGATCATCGTGACTATACATGTGGACTCTGACAGCTGATGCTGGGCTCTGACAATCCAAGAACAACAGATTTAGATGCCTGTAAGAACATCATGGTGACTACATGTGCAGACTCTGGCAGCTGATGGTGGGCTCTGGCACAACCAGGTTGATAGCATGGGGAAGCCTCTGACAACGTCAGGGCAACTATATATGTACATTCTGACAGCTGATTGTGGGCTGTGACAAAGCCATGGAAATGATACATGGAGCCTCTGACAAGATCACGGCAACTACTGTGACAGCTGGCTGTGAGTTTTGACAAGAATGTGTCATTGCAATAGAAGTCTCTGCCAAACAACCCATAGTGCAGATCTAGCATAGTTGAATACACCATGTCATGCACAAATACTGTGGCTATCACCCCAAGAGCACTTAGTTAGTGCACCAAAGTAAAGGGGTATGGTTGAAATACTTCCATAAGCGTAATGTGTATTATGCATTTAGTATTCACATTACATACAATGACTCTGGGTTGAATTGAATTATCTGCCATTATGGCTGTTATCGAACACTAACGGAGGCTACATGACTTACTGAAACTTACACATGGCACAATGGCTTTTTCCTGATGCAATCTCACACTGTAAGTGGAATATTTCAGTTGTCTATTTATCTGAATATATATTGTTCTATAGTGAAACCTGTTGACTTTTTGATAGTAGGGTATATATATTTTCACTTCCAGAAGATGTAACAGAGTACACATGTAAGTGCAGAGAGCTTATTCAACGTTGACTCAACAAATATTGAAATCAACACTCAATTTGTAAGTGAAAGTTGCAACCAAAATATCTTAACTGTCATACACTATATCTCCAGTCCATTGAAGGAAGTTTGATATATAACACCAAATCTTCAATTCATACGGGGAGCTAATCTGTAACCTTGTTCAACTTGATAGTGACTAAGTTTTGTATTAAATGTCACACTTTGCTGATCATAAAATAGAATGAATAGTACCACTGCAGTTGATAGCACTGCTATGTGTAAGACAGAATCTGAACACAATGGTTACTCAGTAACTCTACAAATAACCAACAACTTACAAGGGCTCTGTAAACAACTTTTCTGCAAAGGTTTCTATTTACAAAATTTTAAATGCACAAATAGCTATGTTTTTCTTGTATTTGTATACTCTAGCCTCCAATAATGGTTTTTTGAAATTCATTCTGTAATTTGATTTACAACATCAGAGATTCAAAAGCTACTCTCTGAAAGATAGTCTCTACACTACAATATAGTTACTAACTGGCATCTCCTCTCCACTGTTTTCGCAGCATTTACTGATAGCCTTTATATCACATCTCAAGTATTGTGTGGTTACCTTACACTTCTATATCAAAGATAGTAGCATTGAAATTAAAAATTTTCTCCATGGCTTGGAGTAAGAAAAACCAGTAACAGAGATCAACTGTAGCTATTGATATAAGGTGAGCAGGCAATTCTGTCCATTGCATTTAATGCAGTATATTATTACAAGGCCTATCATACCTGAATTTTCATGTACTCTATTCAATCTTTGTTTTCAACTTTGTGAGATACGTATCTTTCAACATGGTAGCAATATTACTAGATTATACATCATTCAGTCCGATGCATCATTATTAGTCGACTGTATTGCAGTCAGATCTCGAATTCAACTGACATTCACTGATATGTTATTTTCCAATGAGTAGGTATGAAATCTGAATATAAGTGAGTATATATAACTTATTTGCACCAAATCTTGGCATTGATAAGAACTTGAATAGTTAACTTGTCTGTAAATCTTTATTATATATAAATATTCTTTCTCCATAGTCATTATGTTTCTTTTTTATTCAAATTCTCTTCATTATATGATCATTTTGCACTTGTAGTGGAAAGATTATTACTGTCTGCATCAGATCATATTGCTGGGACTATTATACACATACAATCAAAGGTAAAGACAGTCAAAGATTGATCCATTAGAAGGTATTATTGAAGATAAATATTGCGGTACCAGTTTCCAAATAATTGAAGCTGATGAAAAGAGCCTCTCCTGTGAATGAATTACTTTATAGTAAGATTCATATTTATTATCTACCCTTAACAAACTTAGTTTTCTTCACCCTATTAACTCAACCATTGCCACTTACTACTCTCAGCTGAATGTATTTTGAATGAATCTCCAGATATCATAACAATTGGATGTCATGCAGTTAGTGTTAGAAACGGGTCCGGGCAACCTGCCAGCGGTTGGGGTTTGGGCTGCTAAAACGGGCCAGTTTTGTTCCAGACCCATCCAACAATCCAACCTGCTGACTGATTGTAAGCTAAACCCGGACCGATACCCATCAACCGGTGGGTTGTGCCAGGTTTGGCTAGATCTGTCGGTGCCAATCTCCAGTTGTGCATTTCAGGTATCACATTTATCGTTGTGTTCAGATATGCAACTGTTAATTGTAAAATATTGACATTCGTACTTCAAAGTTTGTTTTTGATGTAGCGGGCACCTTGATGTTCAGAACAAACTTAGACACAGGCCCTGCCACATCCTGAAAATGAGCGTCAACGGAACGTCAACAATTGCAGGTCGTGAATCTTGAGTTATCTGAGGGGCGACAGGTTACACTCAGTCATAAACAAAGTATTGGCCGCCTATATAGCCAAAAGAGAAAGCGAAACGCTCCCTACCCCATCTTGCAAATGAGAGTGAATGGAGCATCAAAGGTTTTTGGTTATGCGCCCTGCGTAATCTGAATGCCCATAGGTTGCAGAATGTCATGAATGAATTATTCGCTGCATTTAAAGCAAAAAGACAAAGCAAAACACTCCCTACCCCATCTTGAAAATGAGTGTCAACGGAGCGTCACCGATTTTTGGTCATGCATCTTGGGTAATCAGAACGCAGATAGGTTGCAGAATGTCATAAACGAATTATTAGCCGCCTTTAAAAGAACAAGACAAAGCAAAATGCTCCCTACCCCATCTTGAAAATGAACGTCAATGGAGCGTCAACGATTTTTGGTCTTGCATCTTTGGTAATATGAGTGGCACTTGATCACAAGCATCCATAAAGAAGAATATGGCAGCGTTTATAGGCAGATATGTACAGGATATTCCCGCCACATCCTCCAGGACAGTGACACCTTATGTCATTTACAGAGCTACCACTGAGGATTCTTGAGCCTATCAGTGTACAAAAACAGTCAAAACGATGTATACAGACCGTAATGGCCACATCGCGCTGTGATTGACAATGATGGAAGGCCAACACTCATTGACACTCCGTTGACGCTCATTATCAACATGGGGCAGGAACCGTTCCACCTTCTCTTTTGTCTATTAAGGCAGCCAATGCATTGTTTATGACTGTCAGGAACCTGTCACCCCCCAGATTACCCAAGATACACGACCAACAATCATTGAGGCGGCGTTGATGCACATTTTCATGATCGGGCGGGGAGGGTATTGCAATCTGTTTTACCAAAAAAAGCTGCGAATAATTCCGTTATGATTGTCCGCGACCTATCTGTGTTCTGATTACCCAGGACACATGACCAACAATCTTTGATGCGCCATTGACGTTCATCCTCGGGATGGGGTATGGAGTGTGTCGCAATAATTCCTGCCGATACAGGCAGCCAATACTTTGAATCTGTATAACCATGACCAAATGGATTTTTGATTACCAGACTTACATGACCTGAAATTTGTGACGCTCCGTTGATGCTCATTTTGCCACGGGTGTATCCACAATATGCAATTATTTGATTTGGAGTAGTCTATCATTCACATTGTCTTGGCAGCCTTTCTACTGTTTTCATTTTCTTTCTCCTTGATAATTACATTGTTCTTTAATAATACATATAAATATGTCCTTTAGAATATACTTTACAGTGTCTGCTAATTGTAGATAATAATAATCTCCAAAATCCAGTGCTGTTCAATCAATGCTTGTCATCACTTACAGGTTTGCTCAATAGGCTGCTCTCGCCTTCAAAATGGATGTTAGCTGCATTACCACACCGCAGATAGTGTACTAACCAGTCAATGATCCTTCATCAGTTAGCATATCTGGATCAAAATCTGTATCGTGCTGGCTATCCTGGGCAGATGCATCAAGAGAACAAAATACAGCGCAGTGATGGGAAGTGTGCGAAGACACATATCCAGCCAGCAAGTTGTTGATTTGGGAACATTGAGTTCCGGAATTGTTACCGATTGGGACAGGTGGCATTCTGGGCGGAGGTGGTGTCGGTTCGGGAGTCCGCAGCCTGCGTCAGTCGGGTGGAGGTGCGCTGGTTGGTTTGCGTCTTCAGCCTGACTGCAGATTCTTTGAGGTGCGATTTTGGCAAGGAAGGCATCTGGCTATGAAGTTTTGACGAAACATAGCCAGGTGTCTTTCTCTCGTAGCCTTCACCTTGTTACGCCCAGGAAGCTCAACACCCAGCTTCTTCTCTTCTCGGACATCGGCACGTGGTTTCTTGATTAGATATTGCGTTTCCTTGATTGTGGCACTCGACAAGAATCATATGGCCATTTTGGCCATATTCAAGGCCAGGCGCATGTCGGACTGTTCCAGCTGTACCCGACCTCCTTGCCTTGCCATAGTAGCAGACATGTTGAAATCCTTCAAGAAATTAGTTGCTGCTTCTAATAATGAGATTCAGCTATTTCCTCAACCATATACACTTGCGTAACCATCTCTACGGTGATCAAAGCCTGTCTCGTCGACTCACAGTGATGCATATCAGGCAATTCGTCCTTGACAATTCCAGAACTTACAACATCATGATGTTCGCCTTCGCAGACTGTGCGGAAAGATCACTTAGTCGACTCTGGAGCTTTCCCATCATGGGCAGCAATAAATTGGTCATGTAGCTCTCTATGTACACTCGCTGTCCACTATAAGGTCAATTGGCGGCCGTTTACCTCGTTGATGGATCTACTCACATCCAACCGCGTACTTGGTCCTATTCTTGCTGCTTCCGGTCTGAGGGACGATTTTTAAATGTGCATCCGGCATCATGTGTTCGGTGGCTGCATTGGCAGTGTTGCGGTGGACTAACTGGTGTCAGGGTTCTTGCTAGGTGCAAATGAGAGAGGTATTCGATGTAGCGCACTTCAATCAGCCGGAGTCGGATCCACTCTCACCTGGCTCAGGTGGTTGGGTATCCAGGAATTGCCGCTGTGGATTAGGAGAGTAAGTTGATAATGAAAAGAAGTGGGAAGTCCTGAGGAGTATATAGTTAGGTTCATGTCAGAATGGAATAAGTAGTAACAAACAAGTTCGTTATACTCAAGATGAATTCTGTGGCGGATGGGAGCATGTTGCAGGGGTTTCCCTCCACCGTGCGGTAGTGTTAGCAACGGTTCCGGGTTACCCGGCTGCGGTCCGGGTTTGGAACCGGACCGCACGGTCCAGTCTCGGTTGTTACCCAGAAAACAAGGGTACCCACTGGGTCTGGGGACGGTTTCGAACCGGACCGTGGTTCCATTTCATAGGTCCTACAACTTTGGCTCCAATTAAGTATTCGAGTTTTGATCGTATCATGACATGGTCAATACGTAAATTGTTCAACTTTAGCCGCTCTTTCACCTCCTGCGTTCAAATTTGGAATCTGACTCATATTCGTTGAATGGTTGTTAAATGATGGCTGAATTTCAGCGAAATTGGCGGGTTTCCGATCGCGACTCAACGGATACATGTCAGATCGCAGATCTGAAAGCAGGAGGTGAAAGAGCGACTAAAACTGCACAATCTACATATTGATCATGTTGTGATATGATCAGAACTCAAATACTTAATTGGAGCAAGAAATGTTGACTTCTGAGGAGCGGGTTTTGGGTGGAAACCTGTTGCAACAGTTCGGTTCCGGGTTGAAACTGGACCCGGAACTGACCTGGGAATTTGGACCCGTTGCTAACACTACCCTGCGGTTGCAATGAGTCGGTTGGATGTTGATTCTGTGTTTGCAGGGATACATTGCAGTGTATGATAGCTGAAATCGTATGATTGACAGATATAAATAGGACATTGTTTGAGGGAAAGGATGTCTGCTGATGTTTGTCTCAAAGTATCCCTGGGATATTTCATGAAACTGACACTAACAATCAAGTCATGTTGTACAGTTAGCCTAACAATTCCCATTGTATTGACAGTCAAAAAGCAGATTTTGAATTGTTCAAGATGAGTAAAAATACCAACCTTGACATAAAAGACGCAGCTTGCCTCTATAGTGTCCATATCTTGAAACATCCGATATCTCGCTCAATAATGAAGTCAACATAATCAACCATGGTGGATGCTCCGAAAAAGAACTCTTTGCCACTGCCAACAGGCAAATATGATACATCGACAACATGGTCCACACAGAGATGTCATCAAGCGAATGAAGGAAAAGGCGGCTTTGATGCAGAATGAGTCGGAGCCTGTGGGGCATTGTGCAGCATGTGATCCAAAGCGAAGGTTGCGATCGAGAAAAGATGAGAAAGACACATCTTAAGCAATCAAGAGAAAGAAAAATCGATCGAGGATGATGTTGTGAGAGAAACTGCTGGGGCAAGAAAGCAAGTTGAAGAGACAGACGCATCTGTTCGGCAATTGCAGGAAGAAACAAGGAAACCTGGAAATGCGGGATTGACGAACAGAGATCCCGAATAGACTTTTCAGGAGAAGATGGTTGCTACTGGAGACAGTCTGAGTCATGTTAGAAGTTCTGACCATGGGGAGGATGGGGAAGATGAGGATGATGAAGAGGCGGGGCAGGGCAAGCTGAGCGAAGATGATAAGTCCGGCTGGGTGATGTGCACAATCTCCAAAACGGTACAGCAGCGCATGGAGAGGTTTCGGCAGAAGCAGATGAAGCTTGACAAATTCACACAACCTGGATGGGGGGACGCAGCTGACTACTTCTGGGAAAGAGATATGAAGTACAGCACATCCGATTTGATGGTACTGGCAGTCGTTAAACTGCAAACAGATGATGATGCAGCCACACCTGCACAGACAACATCTGGAGAGCGTGTCCAATGTCTTCACATTGTCCCCGGAATATCCCAAATGTCGCAAGGGACTTCTTGACCAGGAAGTTGTTATCTTCGGCTCGGTTCTAGGAAGCCACAGTCTAACCCGATGATATCGGGTTGTGCGCCCGCTGCGGAGCCCGATTAATCATTCATGCATAATCCGAAGCCTGTTGAACTCGTCAGGTTCAACCGCTGCATAAAGCCTCCCCGGCATATCAGCATATACAAAGCGGATTCGGACAAAGACACTGTGACATCTCCTGTGGCATCGGATGAATAGAGAGGCAAATTCGTATTTTTGACCTCACATCTCTGCGAAAAGCAATTAATGTACCAATTTAACTATGTGACAGGGTTTCGTGGATTTCAGTACCCAAATTGTGAGACATGATGATTCGTCTGTGCATGTGCAAGGATCGAACACACCATGCGAATGTTCTACAATCCAAATCAGGCAGTGACACCGCCATTACATTCGATTTCTGTTTGCCAATTACTGGTACCTGAGAAAGCAAAACCAATATTAGTGACGAAATGTACAAACGAAATTTGAGTGAGTAATGTCATACGTGTCATAGCAAGAGCGGTCAATGCTCATTTCGAATCCATCTGAATGACGACCATCATGATTCAGTTATCCATGCATCCAACTGCATAACTCTCTGCACAGGCCTGGTGCAGATGGTTGAAATATTTAAAATTGCTTATGGTAAGTCATGGAAATCGAGGCGAAGGAGCTGGATGAGGAATGGTGAGGAAGTTGAGCTACATTAACCAAACACAAGTGAAATGATCTACATGCCGTAAATTGCCAGCCAAAAGCGCAGGAATGTAATCGCCCGATGTCCTATCTCACTCAGATAACGTGGATAGAGGTTGATCAGAAATCGAGAGGCCACAACGCTCCTGGATACCAATGATAATACTAAGAAACGCAATATTGGACGTCAATGATCACTATATGATCCATTGGATAGAATGATTGATAGTAAGAAGGCTGTGTCGATGTTATTAATGTGAGAGTCAACAGAGCATCAACAATTTATAGTCGTACACATTCGACAATGAAATGGCTTCATTGTCACATCCATCCACAGTGAATGTATTGGTCGGCGATATAGCGGACAAGACATATGACACACTCGTTGACCCATCCCGAAAATGATCGTCAATGGAGCTTCAATGATTTTGGCCATGCATGTTGGAATATCGAAGGGCTGTGCGGCGACATTAACTTATAATCGAATTATCGGCCACCTCTCTAGGCAAAAAGGGTTGAGACATCATCACTGCTATGTCCTGAAAATGACTGTCAACGGAGCGTCAACAACTTTTGGCCTTGCATCTTGGATAAACCAGGAGCTGTAGGGCGACAGTAACCCATAATCCAACTATCGGCCGCTTTTCTCGGTGAAAACGATTGTGACAACATCGCTGCTATATCCTAAAGATGAGCATCAACGGAGCGTCAACGATTTTAGGGCTTGCATCTCAGACAATCAAGGGGCGGAGCGACCACATTGATTTGTAATTGAACTATTGGCGACGTATCCAGACAATACTGCCTTTGACGACAATGTAACTATGCGCTCAAACTGAGCGTCAACGGATGCCTCAATGATTTTAGGCCTTGCATTTTGGAGAATCAAGGGGCTGTGCGACCACATTAATCCATAATCGAACAATCGGCCAACTTTCTAGGCATAGATGATTGTGACAACATTGTCCCTAGGTTCTAAATTGTGCGTCAATGCAGGGTCAACAGAGCGTCAACAGAGCGTCAATGAATTTTGATCTTGCATCTGGGATGATCTAAGGGCTATGGAACGGCATTAATCCACCATCAACCAATTCGCAGCCTTGATTGGCAACAATGCTAGTGACAACATCGCGTCCACCTCCAACAATTGAGCACTCACAGAGTTTCGACAGCTATGGTGGGGGCTCAGTATGCGACACTGCAACAAGCCATGTTGTGTTGTTCCTTAATCGAGTTTTACACGGTCAGTCATTTCAATATGTCCTTGTATACAACTTCACAATTATGCATGCATTGCCTCACAGATCTGATTTTCTTTGCTTGTAGCTCTAGAGTCAATATTTAATGACCCGCAATGCTCTATACTTTAAGGTAACTTTCAGCGGTCTCTCGAGTCTGATTACCCAGCTTCCTGATTCCTACCGCCATGTCAGATTCACAATCTTTGAATACCTCGTTACTATTGGTTATAATCTCTTCCAAATATGAACATGTATTATTCGTGATTTGAGCGACCGTAATTTACTAAACATGTTCAATGCTTGGTGGGCTGCAATGAATGTAGGCTCGACATGTCCTATCGCTTGGAATATTTCTCGACATGTGTCTTCAGGGGAATTTCATTTGCACTGCGGAATTGACGAGACCAGCAGCCTTGGAATTATATATGTCATTTGTCATCAAGTTCTTCACCATCCATCAGAACATGGAACCAGCTTCATGGGGAAAAACTTGCTGGCAAGAGGTCACATTGCAATGTTAAACGAATTAGCAGAGTTGGAAGTTACCTCATTGACTAGTTCAATGGTCGATGAATCGCCATTGGCCATCTTGAAGAGGCAAGGAAGTCGAGGAATTACAGTAGCAAGTTCGCAGAGGAACATGATAGTTGGCATCTAGGTTAATCCATATTGACTGAAATGACAGACGAAACGCTCCAAACTGGCAGCTGAAGACTTTTAAACCTCCGAATTTCACCAAGACACATGGAATTGCTACCTCCTGATTGGACTTGTTTCGGATCATATTCCATTGAATGCTATATCAAATCCCGAGCTACAATGGGCATTGAAAGCATTACGAAGTGTCGTAGTGCCGCCATCCACGATGACCCTTAGCAACAGTTGCCCCAGAGAATATGCACAGACCATGGATTCAATTGAGACACAATTGCCGTCATGAAATAAAGTTAGTTTAGCATTGGACCAATGGACATCAATGAACACACTAGCCATAACGTCTCTCATTGCTTACTAACTGGATCGAAATTAGGCATTGCATGAAGTACAACTTGCTTTTGACGATGTAGATTGCCTATGCGCTTCCATTTTCGAAAGCTAGTTAATGATAATAGGTCAAGGGCCAACATATTGGAGCAAGGCTAGCCAGTCATTTGAAGGACTCGCTTGAATATTTTAAGCTTACCAACGACTGATCACTAGGAAATACGACTCACGATACTTCCCCAAATTACTGGATTAATCGCGAGCTGCAATCAAACTTGACGCCTCCGGAATCGAGTGGCCTGCCTTGAGGAACCACGTACCATGCATGGCGCACATCATACAACTGGCTTTAGGTGGATTCATGAGCAGACTGGGTGTAAAAGGACACACCAAGTCTTGGGAACCCCATGAACGCGATCAGCAATTTGGAGAGAATGAACGCATAGACATTGGCAAGAGACAAAGACATCGAAAAGAGGGCAATGCTTGAATCAACAAGGTATCAGCCATCAGACCAGGTTTAGCAATGATAATCGAGACAGTAGGAATTGCAAGATATTTTGAAAGTGCTGAAACTCACCTTCATATATCACCGAATGCTCGCTGTATTGATTACGCTGACACCTGATTGTCGAAACGAGTTAATTGACTGTCACACAGCCAAAGTCCGCATCACCGTACCTCCTGTTAAGGATGTGAAGAAACCTTGGAACTCAACACAGGAGATGCTTGTGTGAGGCTACCGATTACAAGAATTCGCTTGCGAGTGGCTCCAAAATCCAAAATACAGTGATTACTGGCCACTCTTCACAACACGGGATGAATGGACCATTGTCAAGTTAGTCAAGGAAGTTTAGAGGCCATTCTGATATTGGACCCTGTGTATGTCGAAGAGGCATACAGTCACATTGCATCACGTAATCACAGTCTGCAATGACCGGTTCGATCATATGGATGGCGTCATGCAAGCTTTACCTAAGTAGAACACTCAATGGAAGGAAGACTTGTTCTTTGGCATGAAGTTAGCGCGACAGAAGCTGTCGGAATATTATGCTGAAGTGACTCCAACGATGAGGATGCTTCTCATTTCTGCACATATCCTTGATCCTTTCTGGAAGTTGCGATGGTTTAGGAAGTGGGACATGGGAATGGATATTAATCCTGAGGATGAGATATCTTATACTACACAATACCAGGAGCCCTTACTGAAGTATGTGGAGAATGAATACTGTGCCGAACTTCGACGTGTGCCGGTCAATAAACTCGAAGGCTAACTGAGCAACTATCTTGTCCCCTCCGCAATGGCCTCAGAATCCAGTCAATTATTCTTTTATCCTTATGATTTGTCCAGCGATGATGAAGAATACTTGACTCCTACCAATGTGGCTGAAATGACAGCCAGACGAAGCAATTGCGCAGCACGCTAATTGACCGCCGCCAGGGCCTATTTGAATTCACCGCCTGAAACACCAAACAATTGTGGGCACATTAAACAAAATGTCTATGATTACCACTCCGACCCAATGGAGATTCACAGTACATTTCGGATACTGGACATAACCAACTGGTGGTGGCATCAGCAGGAAACGCACTCACAGTGTGCCGATCTCCGCCATGTGGCACGCGACATATTCTCCATCATACCACATGGTGTCGGTGTGGAGGCCAGTGTTTCCCGTGGGGGACATGTCATCGGCTGGAGGCAGTGAATAACCACAGGCGAGATCCTTCGTGAAAAAGTCGTTGTAAGGTAGTTTGCTCGAGCCAATAACACAATCATGCCAGGCGATGACGCGGCATTGGATACCACAACCACAGAACATGACTCGGAAATGAAGTTAGACGCAGTGCAACGCATAGTGCACAGCATGCCTAATGTCCACGACATTTTGGAGATCAGGCAGGGTGGCCAAAATTTACATGCTACACAGAAAGAATCTAGCAATCAAGGCAAGCAGATGAGAGTCAGACGATACATTTCAGACACAGAAGAGATCGTCAAAGCATCCGGGTGACTCTTTCAACATGATATTGCGGCTGCATTCAATTTGTCAGAAAGATCACCTTTGCCACTATCTTTGGCTCCAAAGGACCTCCCTGGAGGACGAACTCATTTATGAAATGTCCTCCGAATCAGACGAATCCACCATCATGCAGTCGAAAGGGACGAGGATAGCGCACCTGTAAGCATTTCGGACACCAAATATTGTCTTAACTGGAATTGTGAGTTGGATAATTCAAATGACAGAGAAGACCATTGAGCGGCAGACGCTGAATATGATATTGAGCAAGACAATGGCATCAAGGAGCCGGAATGGCCAGAGCCGCCGGATGTGAGTGCCACTCCAAATGTTCCCAGATTGATTCGGCCAACACCGAAATCAAAGACAGGCTGAAAAGGTGTCAGTGACGGTCTATGCAATGGAAATGAGGAGGAATAAGGGAATCAAGAAAACAGTGGACAGGATGCATCAATGTTTCACCAGCTTCTTTATGTAGCTTGACCGAGAGTTTCAGTTAGAAATATATTCTGTGTGAATGGTGAGCAGTAGCTTGTGAATATCGGTTCATAAACAGATGCATTGCAGGCACAATGAATCTTTTGGCAAGATATATATATTTTAGTAGTTTGAGAGCAAACAGTGCAAGCATATTACTGCACTCAGCTTTGCCACATGGCCGAGGCTCTATCTGCCAGACACACAACCAATAAGTTCAAATCATGAAGAACATGATTAACGATGGCAGCAGATGTTGGATGCACAATCCATCAGCGTCAACAGAGCGTCAACAATTTGTGGTCTTGTAAGTGCGGTAATTGCACAGTGATTTGGTTGCTCTTATATATAACCGACATAATGGCACCATGTATTGGCAAAACAGACAGCAACGCAGTCGCCGCTCCATTCCGAGTATGAGCATTAACGGAGCGTCAACGATGTACAGCTCTGCATCTAGGGTAATTTATCTTCCTATTGATTCCAGACATCCATTTGAGAGATAATGGCTGCCTCCAGGCGCAAAAACAGGAGCAACATGGTGACTGCCACATACTGACAATGAGTGTTAACGGAGCGTCAACAGTGTTAAGTCTTGCATATTTGGTAATCAGGGTATCGTGTGGATCTTCACGCCAATAACAGTATTATTGAACGCCTTGATAGGCAAACATTCAATCGATCAAAGGACAAACACAGATTCCAAATTAATCGATATCACATACCGCAAAATATGCAAAACATATTATTGGTTGTTGAAAACGCGATTTTGATAAGATAATATTAACAAACTGCAAAAACAAGAGCCTTATATGAATCTATAGATGGACCCGCTGGGTAACCTGCTGACAACCCGCGCAATTCAGACAGGTTGGGAGTTCACCATCGAACTGTAGCCTAGTTGACGGTTCAGGTTTATTGAAAACCTGGGCAACCAATTTGGCAACAGTTCAGTTTGGACCCGTACCCGGACCCAAAGTCACCTTCCGGAACCGTTGCCAGCACTACATGCAGTTACGAAATATCATTGAACCATATCCAACAGTAACTCTTTTAGAGGCATTCTATCCAATATTACACATTGTTCAATTTTGGTTAGTACTCTATTTTTGGTAGCCCTGAGTATCTGTCATAACGACAATATATTAATATCTTACATTCGTCAAGCACATCAGGTTCAACTTGAGGTAAAGTGGGTTACACATATGTCCAACTCTGGCATTAATAGCCAACTCGATCAAATATGGTACTGATTGGTATTTGGCATTAGTAATCCTTCCATTCTACATTACTTGTCAGATTTTCAACTATACTATATACTGACAAAACTTGAAAATATTCATACAAAATGATGACATTATTTTTCGAGAATCTTTCAATGCTCATCCAACACTGTATCCTCCTCAACCCTGAGCTCCTTGGTTCTACTCGTTTCTTACCGTTATCACACCAGACACTTCATTTCATCCTGACAGATTTTTGCTGTCTCTCCACTATGCAACTCTATCTTCACCTCCAATCAGACTCGTTCTTCAACATGAAACATACCACCTGCCAGTCAAGAGTGTAGTATTTAGAGTAGTATCCAGCAGTTCGAGGTAAGTAAGCAATAAGGCCAAAGCTGATATCCAATTGTTCTGGAACCTTATGCCTTTGTCGTCCGATCTCAGTCTTTTTGAGTTTTGTTAAATATGTCAAATAGTGGTGTTTTCAATAATTGAAATCTACTCAATTAAGGAATTCATACAGCATGAATTACAAGGAGACTGATATGAGCCACTTTGAACCTTTGACTTGTTTTTTGACATTGCAGAAAATGATTAGAATATCTTATATCAGATTCTACTCAAAAGGTAGATGCTTCAGAGAATGCTATTATGAACTCAACAGGTGCCACTGGTAATAAAATGAAACCATACTACCACTATCACAATATGCCCTCCTTCTACCAATGTCCAGAAATCAGCTGGACTTTTAACATTCCAAACATTTTAATACCTAAAGCTTAACTGCAGAAAATGATACGGTTCTAATCTTTATATACCAAGGTGCTCCCACTACAAAACACATAAATGGACAGTCAGATGCAACAGGCACAGTCAGGTAGAGGCTGGAGTGTCCTATAATATAGATGAGTTATGTTCCACATCTCCAACTGATTTATGAAGTCAATTATGTTAATGAATAGTATTGACCTATAATAGTCATTTTGATACACTATATATAGTATGAGCAATCTCCAATGTTTGCTACAAATCCCTTGAATTGTCATTTGACGTTAGCAGATACATCTGTTGGTATGTTCACAGTATGTCCTATTGTTAGCAATCCCTCTATAAATATCAATATGCAATTATGTGAAGCTTTAAGTAAAATATTATGCTGAAATAGTTGTATGTGAGACCCTTGATACTTGCTAAAAATGAGGAAATATATACTTATACTAAAAGATTGGTACCATTTGAGAATGATTGGATGATGCAGTTTGCAATACTATATATTATATTAAATAGTTGGATAGATAAATTAGAACTGCACTTGGAATACAGGATATGAAGATCTTTGTTGACAATATGTATCCCTCAAAGGTTGTGGAATAAATTGGTAACTAACATGTAGTTACTTGCTGGATCCGGAAGTATCCAAGATATATATTTTCAAAATACTAAAACTTTCAAATCTCACAGTTCAAGACATCATGCAGTGGCCTGCAGGTGTATGTTGCAGTGCTGTCCCCAAATCTGCATGGACCTAAGTACACTGGCAATAATCAATAGAACATCTGGGAGTGTAGCTGACAGAGCTGCGAGCATGTCAAAGTATGATAGTGCAGACTGAAAGCACATTATATTGTTTGAAGACCAGTGACTGTAAATGCAAATCACAGTTAGTACTTATCATTGATTAACAAACAAACTTCTGTATTCAGTTTCCATTCTCGTTGAGAAATCCATATCACTGTCTATCTATCCATCATTCGATATACAGTCTATCTGGACTGACTGACAACCGTGGTCATATCTAATTGGAGGTGTATTGAGCAGCTGGCAATTAAATCAACAGCAAACAGCTTCTAGATACATTTCGATCGGATACATTCAAGATGAGATTCAGCACAACTGAAGATGAAATGGGAGACTGAAATTTGGTGAATTCTGAAATTTACTTGGAGGCCACAGCACAGCAAATTTGGAGATACACTAGTACACTGTTACCAAGTGAACATATAGTGTTATATTAGAAGCCAAGATGCAGTAAGTTTGGAAATACATTTGAAGGCCAAGTGTGAGTCTGTTTGAAATCATACTCAGTCACCAAGCTGGAGAGATTTTGGAGAAAACCTTGAATACCATAATTGATTGAAAGGAGAGGTACATATGAGGTCTGAAATCTAGTGAGGTTTGAAATTCACTTGGAAGTCATTATTCAGTAAACTAAAAATGCACATTGACGTATAATAGCATAAACATGGAGGTGTAACTGGAAATTGTAAATCTGGAGGCAGTCTATAGACAGGAAGATGAAATAGAAGCTGTGACTGTATCAATGAATAATCAGATAATAGTAGGAATGTAATGGAAGTTTCCCTTACCTTGTGGATTGCTGTACACAGGATGAAGGGGATTGATCTGAAAGAAACACTCTGGGAGCTGAAGCTTTACTTGGAGGTTAACTTACAACTGTATGATACTAGTGGAAATTATCTGTCAGCAGCAGACAGTCAATGTTAGCTGGATGCTATATTCTGTATTAACTTATGATCATCAAAAGAAGAGACTCAGTGGATAAACTAAACTTTGAATTATAACATGGCAGTAAACTTATAGACAATGGAGTGAGAGACGGCCAAAGGAGAATGAAAAAGATTCAGGACATTATTTCAAGTAACCATAATGGAAGTAAACTTTTAGTGCTGAGATTTGTTTGGACACCTCAGAATCAGGTATGACCTTGCAAGGGGATGAAACATTCCCAACATTACAGCTACTGAATCTGATAAGGTGGTGCTCTTCCATATTTCCCCTATTCACTTATAGCATTGCTATATGCATTTGCCACCTCCCTATGTCTAATTCCCATCACTACCACAGACTTTGAATATATTCAGAGATCATTCTTCCCAACCGCTGCATGATGTGTCCATATACCATTGTGACATACACTATCCATCCAAATGTCACTGTCTCCTACTCCCTTCAAGTCTCTTTATCCATATGCCTGCAAAAAATAAACAGATTTAGTCTCTATATGTTTCCAGATTCACAAACTACCCTGTGGAGTCTCCTTTCTAATTGATCATCTCCAGATTCACTGACTCTCCATTTGCCCAAGCTTACATTATTATATTCTCCAAGTGTATCTGTAAGTTTACCTGATTACTGTCTTCAAGTTATTGTCCACACTTGCTCAATCTTCACTACCAAGTACATCTCTGAACTAGCTTGATCTTTCCCTTCAAGAGTATCTCTAAGTTCTCCCAATCATCACCTCCAAGTACATCTCTAGGTTTATCCGAGTACTGGCATCAAGATTGTACAATTTCTGCCTCCAAGTTCATATCAGTATTCACATAATTACAATCTCTCTGTACTCCTCTCACTGCACATTGGCGTAATCTGCTGCCAGATTGACTTGTTGAATATATCTAGCTTGAACAAAATTGACAATACATATTCTATTATAATGTAGTAAATCTTCTTCTAATGGTAAAATACAAATATCTTAACAAAGACCAAGATAACATACAAAATAGCTTGTGTGTGTCTCGAAATCAGTCATATAACAATACAGAATTGTCCGAATAGTGATTCCATATAGCGCTGCCGTTGTCACTTCTACTCCAAAGTTTGATGATTATACAGATAAAATTTGCAAAGATGTTGAAATTATTGCAGCAACCTGACATGGTTTCAAATGAACTTAAGAATAGTCTTGCAGTATTCAGAACCATGGTGTTTAGCTTCTAAAGTATCGGAAAGCATCTGGTATCAGAAATATGAACAAATATAGTTATTGAAAGTGTAATGAGTGGGGTCGGATATAGGTGCGATTGGAAACCATAATGTAATGTCAAAACAGGGACAAAGACACTTGAAGTTCATATCGAGAAATCAAGACTGGACCAGAGTTTGAGCTGTTTGAAAGTTGCCAGTTGCTCTGCTATACAAGAGAACAAGTAAAGTGAGAAAAAAATGAAATACTCCAACACCAAACAACATGTGTTTATTTGGAGTTCATCAGTCGTACTCGAATCATCATTCATGCATCGATTTACCATCCAAATTCTCACTCATGATCTTACACACCATTAATAAACCTTTTCTCACCTCAACCACACCACATCATCCAACATGGCAACACATGGGACCACTTCCTTATCATACCAAATCATCTTGCCACCGCTATACAACATTCTTTGTCCATGTGCAACTCTGCCGTTATGTCTAACAGTCTGTAACACCAATTCCTTCCCGAAAACTATGATTACTATTTGCCCAACCTCCTATCCTCTCTCATACATTCTGAGCCGTGTTAGTGTCCCCCCCGAGGTTTGAGGTCCTTCAAGAGTGGTTTCTAACTGTCCCAGCCACCCTGGATAACATTGATGTAACTCCCCTACTGCCTGCAACCCTTCTACAAACATTACTGGTTCCCATGTCATGGAATCATAACCCGTCCATTGAATTACATACTACAACTCATTTTGGTACACCCAGCCATCTTCAACACTTGAAACATAGTATTCCTCCTCACCATCAAGTTCGACTGGGGGAGGACAATCAACTTGCATGCCAACCAGGGGACTCATCAGCAAAATGTAAGATGGTTTGTAAGTCATAACTGAACAACTCAGCAACTCTGAACAGCCACACTGATTCTGCCAGATGCTCCCAGATTCTCCCAGATAGGCTACATGCAAAGTGATGTGCTCTCAGATACTCCGAGACTACTTTCCCAGTGCTTCTCAATCCTCTGGAAGTCGTGGAACAGAATAAAAGAAAATCCTTGAGATGGTGTGTGTGTCTTCAAATGATACAAAAACAAACTATTAGGATGTGTAAATTTTGGAGCGATTGGGAGTATTGGCCGTGTCCCCAAGACTAGTCCCGTGTACCTCAAATCTGGAGCGATACTCCCCCAAAGAGATTGTTATAATGTTTATATCAAAAAGTACAATTCACAATTAATTATCTTCTCGCTGCACTCCTTGATTCAGGTATTGTAACTCACGATACAGTCCAGTAGGTATCTGAATACACCTGATTGTTTCCAAGCCACCAGCAATCAATTCTATCTGATCCAGCACTCTCTCACACCAAATGTGCCAGTCCAATGTTTGCTCTGACAGTTACAATATGGATCTTATCAGTGTGTCTGACAACCCGGATAAACCTGTCAACACAATCAGCCTTACCATGCAGATCTTTCAACTTCATTGGAATCACCGCCGCATAGTCTTGGGGTTTAGGACATAATATCCAGTCCTGGGTCGGTTTACACCCTTTGGACAAGGTCTATAACATTGTTCTGGCGGGAGGCATTCCGGATATTGGAAGATCAGATTCGGTGGAGTGCAGCTAAGGTATGGAATAGAAACACAAGGAACTCGGCCTTGGAAGTTGTTATTGTGGTCATTCTCTACATTTTCTGTATATTGGACCCAGATGTGATAAGATTCAGGCATGATCCCTTGGTTAGTATTAGTATGTTCTACCTTGCAATCAAGTTCCAGATGCTGAACATATGTAGGGCAGTGAAATTGTTGACAGTAGTACAACAGCCCATTCTGAAGTTTAATAAATATACTGTCTATGTGTACATACTGATCATATCTGAGCGCCAGTCCACTTACTTCATACCTCCAGTCGTCTTCAATTTGTGCACAGAATAGCTGTCCGATGTTAGGAATTCCACAATCTTCTGATGCCTTTCTGAGTGACGTAAGTTTGATACTTTTGTACACTCCATGGACGTCATTCTCTTGCAAATGATGTAGGGGTTGAGATATGGGGAACAAATAAGGCACTTGCTGAGAGTGCGGGAGGTGAAAGTGATGGGCTTGGTGTTCTGTTTGCAATTGGTCCGGGTAAGCTGTCGGCGGCCCAGGTTCGGATGGCGAAAACGGTTCAGAACCGTTCTAGACCCGTCCAACGGCCGGACCCCCTGCTTCATGGCGGCTCAAACACCTGTACCCCTCAACCCATGGGTGTTGCCGTGTTTGGTTAGACCTGTTGGTTCCAATCTCTGGTTTGGATTTTCGAGTTTTTCTCTTTATGGTCACAATCAAATATTCTACTTTTAATCGCACAATATTCACTTTGGTACGTCATTGTCATTTTTGATGAATTGTCTGCCTGTGTAATCCCAAAGAAGAGAGGCCCACTCATTGCCCCATTCTGAAAAGGAGACTCCACGGAGCATCAACAGTTTTTTGTGTTGCATCTATTGTAATCTGAGGGGCGATTAGATGCAGACATTTATAAATGAGGTATACACTGCATTTACATGCAAAAGGGAAAATGACAGGCTCCCTGCCCCATTCTGAAAATCAGTGTCAAAGGAGCATCAACAATTTTTGGCCTTGCATCATGGTTTATCTGAGAGGCAATTGGTTGCAGATATTCATAAATGAGGTATAGGCCACGTTTTTAGGCATAAGAGAAAGTGACACGCTCACTGCCCAATTCTGAAAATGAGTGTCAACAGAGCGTCAACGATTTTTGGTCCTGTAAGTCAGGTAATTAATCAGAGACTTGGTTGTTGAAATGCATAACAAATGAATTGGCCGCCTTAATGGTCAAAAACGCTTGCTACAACATTGCTACTATCTCCCAAAAATGAACATCAATGGAGCGTCAACAATTTTTCGTTATGTAAGTTATATAATTAAAGTGTGATTTGGTCGTTGTTATGGATAATCACAGTATTGGCCGCCTTTCTAGGCCAAACAGACAGTGACATGCTCCCTGCACCATCCTGAAAATGAGCATCAATGGAGCATGAATGAGGTCTGGCCTTGCATCATGGTTAATCAAAGCATGATATGGCTGTTATTGTCTATATATGAAGTTTTGACAGGTTGAATAGGTGAGAACGCTCAGGAACACTGAGTTGCGGCAGTGAAAACAATTTGTGTTGTGAGTGTTCTGGAGGCTGTTGTGGGAATATCTGTTGCTTAGCTTCCTATAAAGGCTGCCAACTCCTTGTTTATGGATGTCTGCAATCAAGTGCCACTTAGATTACCCAAGATGCAAGACCAATAATTATCAATGCTCCACTGATGCGCATTGTCAAGATGGGGCAGGGAGTGTATCGCTTTCCCTTTTCCCAATAATGGCAGCCATTACTTTAGTTATGTATAACAACGACTAAATCACTTTTGATTTACCTGAGGTGCAGGAACAAAAATTGTCGAAGCTCTGTTGACACTGATTTTGCCACAGGTGTATCTAATATATGAAACAATTCAATTTGGCATACTATATCATTGATGGGGTTTTGGCAGCAATACTATCGTCTTCATGTACCTTCTCCTTTATCGCTTCATCGTTGTTTAATAATACATACAAATATGGCCTATACAAAATACTTTAAAGTGTCTGCTAATTGTAGATAATAATAATACTCAAAAATCCCGTTCCTTTCTATCAATGCTCATCTTCACTGTTAGCTTTGCTCAATAGACTGCTCTGGTCTGCAAAATGGATGTCAGTAGCATTACTGTGAAGTAGATAGTGTAGTAGCCAGTGGATGTTCCTTCGTCTTTCAGCAAATCTGGAATGAAATCGTTATCGTGCCTCCGATTCTTGACCTATGCATCAACATTGAACAATTGAGGGTTGGGGAGAGCAGTATGTAAATACACATATCCGGCTGACACACCGTCCAGTTTGGAACTTTAAGCTCCCTCATGGAAACTAGGTTGTGCAGGTGGCATTCCGGGCAGAGGTGGCACCGGTTCTGGTGGAGGTGTACCCGGTCCTTTGGGCATGCAGCACATCTGCCATCAGTTGGATGTGCCATTTTGGCAAAAGAAGGACGCTGTCCGTTTGATTTTCACGAACTATTGCCAGGTGTCTTTTCATTGCAGCCCTCACCATTCCATGCGCAGGAAACCCAACTCCCGGCATTATTTCTTCTCAGACTTTGTTGCCAGCTTTCTCAATCAGGTATTGCATTTTGTCAATCATGGGGCACACAAACCCTCCTTTTGCCATTTGGGCCATATTCAAGGCAAGCCGCATGTCAGACTGTTCTTGTTGTATTCAACCTCCTTTCTTGGCCACAATAGCTGACATGATGAAAACCTAGAAGAAATTAGTTGCTGCTTCTAAAAATGAGTTTCGGCTACTACATCTACCATATTTGACTCCTTAACCTTCTCTAGGGACTGTACAGCCTGTTTCGTCCACTCTCAGGAATGCTTAGCAAGGAATTCAGCCGCGGTAATCCCACAGCTGATAACATCATGAGGTTCAATTTCACTGAATGTGTGAATTCATGCTTTGGTCGACCATGGAGGTTTCCCATTGTTGGCAGCTATATATTGGTCATATAGCTCTCCATGTACACTAGTTATACAGTATTGTATCAGTCGATGGCTGTTTTGCTTCGTATGAATTGACTCACACCCGATGGCATGCTGCTTGTTATTGTTGCTGCTTCCAGTGTCACAGACATTTTTTAAATGTGCATTCTGGTTCATATTTTTGATGGCTGCATTGGCAGCGCCGCAGTGGACTCACTGGTATCAGCATAACTGCTGTGTCCTAGCAGGGGGCGCATTGGATGAAGTACTGGTCGGTTGGCTCGGTTCAGATCAGCTTGCCCCTTGCTGAGGTGTTTCTCAAGCAATTCCTTGTGTTTGTGGACAAGGTGAGGATGATGATAACGAAAAGAAGCTGGGAGTCCTGAGGTGTATATAGTTGGCTTCAAGTCAAAATGGAATGAATGACAGCCAACTTGCACGTTCTACTGAAGATGAATCCTGCTTTGTGTAGCTGCAGGTTCGAGGAGTTTCCAATGGTCCACAGAATTGCAGTAAGTTTGTCCGGTGATGTATGTTTGTTTACAGGGATAAATTGTGCTGAATGACATCTGACATCTCATGTTCATGATATATAGAAAGGTTATTCTTGGACGGAAAGGACGTCTGGTGTTGTTTGTCTCAATACATCCCCGGACCTGACAGGAAACAGATGCTAACCATCAAGTTGTGATGAATGGTTAGCAGTACCATTCCCAATGTAGTGATGGTCGAAACCCAGATGTTTTGATCCAGTTGAAGAAACGTACCTACCTTGACATCAAAGACGGAGCTTGCCTACATGTGGTCCATATCTTGCAACATCTAACATCTCACCCAACAACAAAGTCAACACAAGATACAGTGGTCAATGTTCTGGAAAAGAACCTTTCGCCAGTTGCGCTGGGCAAAAATGGCAAATCAACCAAGCGATCCACACGACGACATCAGCAAGCAAATGAACCCAACAGCGGCTTGGATGCAGAAACTAACCAAGCATTGGGAGCATTGTGCAGCTTACAATCTAAGAAGAACCTTATGGAGGAGAAAAGACGAGCAACGCACAATTTATGCAACAAAGAGAAAGTGCAATGGATCCAGGATTATGTGCAGAGAGAGACCTCTGTGGCAAGGATGTGAGTTAAAGATGTGCAGACAGCAATTATGCAAGAGTAGGAAGATGTGAGAAATGCTGAAAAGGCGGGATCAACAACCAGAGAGCCTGAAAAAATATATTGGGAGATGTTGACTGCTATTGGAGACAGTTTGAGGGAGCTTACGTGTTCCGATGATGGAGAGGATGAGGAAGATGAGGAAGAGGATGAACCAGATAGAGAGCTCGGCAAGCTGAGCAAAGATGATGATCCCGGCTGGGTGATGGCACTATCTCCAAAACCGTACAGCAACGCATGGATGGTGATTGACAGGAGCAGATGAGGCTTGACAAATACATGCAACCGGGATGGGAGGACGTGTTAGACTACGTCCATGCGACAGATATGAAGTACGGGATGGCGGAATTGAATGTTCCAGCAATTGTTCAGCCGGAAACAAACAAGGTTGCAGCTGCACCTGCACCAACATCATGTGGAGAGCATATGCAGACAAGTGCTGTCATCCCTGGACAATTGCAAATGCCGCAAGGGACTTCTCGACCATGATGTAGTCATATGAGCCTGGGTAGCGAGAACGCACAGTCACGCAAACGCATAGCGACTCTCCTGCCCTACATGACGCCGAAATCATCACGGATTATGAAATTGAAGCTTGTTAAACCTGCAGACTTTCACCCCTGCATATAGCCTCCCTAGCTGAACACCTTCGAGAAATCAGAATTGGGCGATGGAATGGTGACTGTTCCTGCGTCGCCAAAGGAACCGACAGCCAAATACTGAATTGTGATGTCATAACTCTTTGAAAAGCATTCATGTATCTAATTTGGTATATGTCAGCGTTTTCTGCATTTCATTGAACGAATTGTGAGACATGAGATTTCGTCTGTGCATGTGCAATGGTCGTACGGGCCATGTAAAACTTCCAGACCCCAAATCTAGTTGATAGACAACCAACAAATTTGATATTGTCTCGCCGGTTACAGTTTAGTGAGAAAGGAAAAATTACAATCCAGACATAATTTACTGACAAAATTCAAGTCAGTGATGTCAAACGAGTGATAGAAGTAGCGGTCCATGTGCAATGCAAACCTGGATGAATGGTGACTGTCATACTGCATCCATCCATGCATCCAACTGCATTACTCTCTACTCAGACCTAGTGCACATGCTCGAGATTTTGAATGTTGCATATGGTACATCATGGAAATGGAGGCGAAGAAGCATGATAATTAAAGGTGAGAAAGTCAGGCTTTATATATCGAAAACTAGTGAATCGATCAAGATGATGTGAATCGCTGGGCGAATGCACTGCAACCCAATGTGCCTACGTCATTCATCGTTCAGATAGGGTGTAAAGTGTTTGATCAAATTCTTAGAGGCCTCGAAGCTTTTGGATGCAAATGACGATAGATAGACACGATCTATTGGCTGTCAATAATGACAGTATGCATTTGGTGTACAATTGTTCAGCATCGAATGACTATTAGTATGCCATTAAGGTGAGCATCCACAGAGCATCAACAATTTTTAGTCTTACCCTGTTGGCAATCAAAGGTGTGCATAGTCCCATCCTTCCGAAGAGGAAGTACTGGCTGTCTTGATAGGTAGAGAGAAGACCGTTACTCTCGTTGCCGTTCGTAGAAATAACCGTCAAAGGAGCATTAATGACTTTTGGGCTTATATCTTGGATAATCGAAGGGCGATGCCACTGTGTTAACCCAGAATAAACATATCGGCCACCATTATATGCAAAATTGCTAGAGAAGACATCCCTACTACCTCTTGAAACTGAGCGGCAAAGGAGGAACAACGATTCTTGGTCTTGCATCCAGGATAAGTAATCGGCTATGCAATCACACTAACCCATAATCGATGCATTGGCCGGCTGTATGGGCAACAATGCTGGTGATGGTATCGATACTACCACCTAAAAATGAGCATCTATGGAGCATGAATGATTTTTGGTCTTGCATCTTTGATTATCAAAGGGCAGTGCCACAGAGTTAACCCACAATCAAGCCATCGACCACCATTATGAGCACAAATGCTACTCTCGATATTGCCACTACCTGCTAGAAATGAGTGCCAATAGAGCATGAACAATTTTAGGTGTTGCATCTTGGATAATCAAAGGGCTATGCAACTGCGTCAGCCCAGAATCAAACTATCAGCTGCCTCTGTGGGCAAAAATGCTGGTGATGATATTGCAACCACCTCCTGACAATGTGTGCCAACGGAGTGTCCACAGTTTTGTGGGGGCTCAGTAAGCTACACCGGACCAAACTGCACTACATGGTTTCTATTTTGAGTTATTAACAGTCAGTCTTCTCAATATGTCTTTGTATAGAACTTCACAAATATGCATGCAATGTTTCACAGGTCTGACTTTTTTCTTGCTTGAATCTCTAGAGTCGATATTTGAGAACCAGCTCTCTGCTGTACTATAATGTAACCTTTGACAGTCTCTCAAGCCAAATAACGCAGTTTTCAAATTCCTACCCCAATGTCGGTTTTAAAATCTATAAATAACATGTTGCTAAAGGTTAAGATTTCTTCCAACAATGCATGTGTCTTTATTCATGATTTGAGTGACCTTACTTTACAAATCATATTTGATGGTTGGTGGGCTTCTGTGAAAGTAGGCTTGAAGCGTCCTATTGTTTGGGATAATTCTGGGCATGCACATTCATGGTGATTCTATTTCCACTGCAGAATGGACGAGACCGGCAGCCCTGGCATCGTATGTATTGTTTGTCATCAAGTTCTTGGTCCTCCAACAGAACATGCGACCAGCTCCAATGGGAAACACTTCCCAGCAAAAGGGCACATCGCGAAGTTAAAACAATCAACTGAGTCAGATGTTACAGAAATGACTCATTCAAAGGTCGATGAAACAGCTTTGGCCGTACTCATGAGGCAAGGAAGTCAAGGAATCACAATTGTAAGTTTGCAAAGGAAATTCATATTTGACATTCAGGATATATCTATATTAACTGAGGTGACAGACAAAACGCTCCAAACTGGCAACAAAGGACTTACAAACTGCTAAATTTCACAAAGACAGCTCGATTCACTATATAATGTTACTATTTGATTCGGCTCATATTACGTCGATTGGTGAATCATACCATGAGCTATGGTGGTCATATAATACATTCTGAAGCGAGTTCGTGGTACCATCCACCTGCACCATGAGCAACATCTGCTGCCGGGAATACTCACTGAGGGTGGATGCAATAAAGACGCAATTGCCGTCGAGAAATAAAGTTAGTTTAGCTCTAGACCAGCAGACATAGATGAACAACTTGGCAATAATGCAGGTCATTGCTAACAATATGGATCGAAATAGGGCATTGTGAGAAATGTAACTTCCAATCGATGAGGTTGATAGCTTATACATTCCTATCTTATAAGCTAACTAAGGATGATAGGTCAGGGGTCAACGTACCGCAGCAAAGCTAGTGGTACATTTGAATGAAGGTCTGGACAAATTTGAGCGGACCGATCGCTGTTTATTTGGCATTACGACAGATAATGTTTCCTGATATTACTTCATGCCTCGCGAATGACCATCAACCCTTGAGGCCTCTAGATTCATATGGCCTGCAATGTCAAACCACATACCATGCATGGCGCACGTCATTCACCTTGCTTGAGGTGCATTGATGAGCAGTCTGGGTATAAAAGGCTTCACCAAGTCTTGGGAAGCCCATGAGCGTGATCAGCAATTTGGAGAGAATGAAAGCATCAACATTGAGAGAAGTTGAAGACTTCGTAAAGAGGACAAAGCTTGAAGCAACATTGTCCCGGCGATGAGAACAGATTTAGCAAATATAATCACAAAAGTACGTATTTAGAGGCATTTTGACTGTGCACAATCTGACCTTCATTTTGCAGCGAATGCTTGCTGTATTGAGTACCCTGACACCAGGTCGTCGAAATGAGCTCGTTAACATTCAAAAAGCCAAAGTACGAATCGCAGTACTATGTATTATGGCTGTGACGCCAGGGTTGAATTCCACACCTGAGTTGCTTGGGCGAGCCTACCCATTATGAGAATTTGACCTTGAGTCGCTCAACACTCCCTATACAGTGATTACCGGCTACTCCACAAAACACATGATGAATGGACCATCATCACATACATCATGGAAGTTGTAAGGCCATTCCGGGACTGGACCAAGTGGATATCGAAAAGGCATACAGTTTCTCTGCATCACGTTATGACTGTGTACAATGACCTATTCGATCAGATGGGTGGCATTATGCGTGCTTTAGCTAAAAAGAAGACTCAATGAAAGAAAGACTAATATTTCACCATAAAGTTTGTGTGATAGAAGCTGTCTAAATATTATGCTGTAGTGACTCCAACAACAGGTATGCTTCTTGTTTCACCACATATTCTTGATCCTTTCTGGAAATTGTGATATTTTAGAAAGTGGGACAAGAGAATGGACATTAATCCTGAAGACGAGACTTCCAGTACAACCCAATACCAAGTGGCGTTGCTGAAGTATGTCGAGGATGAATACTGCGCCAAACTTAGAGGTTTACCCATCATTAAACCTGAAAGAGTACCAAGCAACAATCTCTGTTCCTGCGCAATGGACTGGAGATCTTGTCAATCTTCTGATGATTGATATAATTCGTTCAGCAACAATGAAGAATACTTACCACTTAACAGTGTGGCTGAAACGATGCCCTGATGCTGCAATCGCGAAGCACTTTTACTTACAGCCGCAGGGCTCTAGTTCAATTTTCCATCTGGATCACGTCAGAACTGGGGGCAAATTAATCTGAATCTTAACGATTACCACCCCAACCCTATGGAGATTAGCACTAGATTTTTGGTACCAGATATCACTGACCAGTAGCACCAACAGAACAAAATGCGCGCAAAGAACGCCGATCTCTCTACTGGGGCACGCGATATATTCTCTATCATACCACATGGTGTCAGAGTGCAGGCCAGTTTTTCCCTTGTGTGTGGCATTAGTGGCTGGAGGCAGTGAAACACCACAGGGGAGGCACTTCGTGGAAAAGTCATTGTAAGATAGTTTGCACGAGCCAATAATGGAATATTGGTAGTCCATGACCCAGCATTACATACCACCAATACCGAAAATGACTTGGAACTGAAGCGAGTGGTGGAGGAAAGAAACTGCACAGAATGGTCAAAGTACACGACTTTTGGGCAATGAGGGCGGGCAGCCAAAACTCAAATGCTACACTGCAGGAATCTCGCACCCAAAAGAAGCAAATGACAGCCGTAGGATATATTTCAGATACTGAAGAGATCATCAAAGCATCCTGGTCAAACTTCCAACATAATGGTGTGGCGGCATGTAAATAGTCAGAAAGATCACCATTGCCACCAGCTTTGACTGCAAAGGACCTCCCTGGAGGATGAACTCACGTATGTAATGTCCACTGAATCAAAAGAATCGACCACCATCCAGCCAAAAGTGATCTGGACAGTGCAAATGAATGCATTTCGGACCAGGAAAATTAACCCGACTGGAATGGTGACTTCGGTGATCCAAATGCCTGCGAAGACGGCAGGGAGGCTGACACAGAATTCAACAGAGAGGTGCAAAATGGCATCGAGAATCCGGAAACCCCAGAGGAGCCGGATGTGACGGCCGCATTTTATGTTCCCTGATTGATGCTGCCAACACGCAGGTCGAAAAAAATGGTGAAATACATGTTGATGGCGGATAATACGATGGAAACGAGCGGGAATAAGGGGAACAAAGCAAAATAGGACAGAATGCGTCAATGTATTTCCACCGGGGTTTTTTTTTGTTTGACAGAGAACTTCATTTAGGGAAATATTATGGGGGAATATTGAGGAGTCGCATGTGAATATTGGGTAATAAACTGAAATATGGTGGGCAAAATGAATCATTTGGCAAAATGTATAAATTTTAATAGAATGAGAGCGACCAGTGCAAGAATATTACTGGGCTCAGCTTTGCCAAAGGGCCAAGTCTCAATCAATCAGAAAGGCAACCAATAAGTTCAAATAATTGTGAATTCAATTATCCATGGCAGCAGAGTTTGAATGAACAATACATTAAAATGAGTGTCAACGGAGCATTAACAATTTTTGTTGATGTAAGTAAGGTGATTGAAATTTGATTTGGTCGCTGTCATGCATAACTGAAGTATTGGCAGCCTTCAGAGGCAAAAGAGAAACTAGCACAGTCACTGCCTCATTCTGAGAATAAGCGCCAATGGAGCGTCAACAATTGTTGGCCTTGCACCTTATGTAAATGAAGCTGTGATTGGTTACAAACATCTACAAATTCAGGATTGGCCGGCTTAGGAAGCACAAACAAATGCGACACGCTCCCTGCTCTATCCTGAACATGAACGTCAACAGAGTATCAATAATTTTTGGTCGTGCTTCTGGGGCAATATAAGTGGTGATTGGTTGTAGACATCCATCAATGAGGCATTCGGTGCCTTTAGAGACACAATCACTAGTGACATACTCCCTGCCCCACCCTGAAATTGAGCCTCAATGGAGCATGAACGATTTTTGTTCTTGCATCTTGGGTAACCTAAGTGTCGCTTTGTGGCAATAATTCATATACAAAGTAATGGAGGCCTTTTCATCAAAAACAGTGCATGACAGATAGGTTACCCCATCATGAAAATGAGCATCAACTAAGTATCAACAATTTGTGTCTTGCATATTGGGTAATCAAGGCATTGCGTGGATACTTGAGCTCATAAAACAACTATTGACTGCCTTTATAGGCAAAAAAGCAACATACAAAAAGAAACACATGGATTATGAAAGAATTGATATTGCAAACAGCAAAACATGCAAAATAACATTATTGGATGTCGAATAAGCGATTTTGATATTATACTATTATCAACCAGTACAAACAAGAGCATTATATCAATCAACAGATGGACCCGCTGGGCCTCCCACTGACATCCCGCCGAATTCAGACAGGGCGGGAGGTTTCCATCAAACCTGACCCGAATTGACGTTAAGAGTGTGTCGCGACCCGCACCGCTGATTTAAAACAGTTCAGTTTCGAACTATACCAGGGCCTGCTGGGATGGCCGGGAACAGTTGCTGACACTCGCTCAGCAAGTATTTCGCTGTTCGTTGGCTGCGGATAGTATGTTGAATACTTTTGCAGAATCACTATTGTAACAGCCTTGAAGGGCAAGATAAGACTGTGTCTTCTCCATATAGGCAAGACCTGTACACCAGTCATTGTGCTTGCGCATCTGGCAAATGTAACTGACTCTGTGGGTATATCAATATCGTTCATTCATATTGCAAATGTGTAGCCAGTCAGAAATATCGGTCTGGACGTTGTCGCCAGAACCCATTCGCACAATTGACTATCATCAATGTCCTACAAGATGCATCTATTCATATCCGAAATGTATTACACCCTGTTGGATGGTTTTCTGGAGCTCCTGGACTCCATTTGGATACCATCAAGCCTTAACCTTGATCAAGCAGATGGAGAATTGCTTCTTGAACAGCATCTGCTCTTTCAAAGGGAAACGATAAATCTTTCTCTCCAGCTGATTCACAATGCCGTCCATATCAGTGATATTGCAGGTGGTGCCTTCAGTCTCAACATTGGATACATGGACCTGAAATTACACACTGTTGTCGGCTGTCATGTTTGGAGTCTCATATACCACTTCACCTGCAGCAGTCATCATTGGTCGAAGTGATTTGGTGAACCTGCTTGCAGGACCGATCGCCCTAGTCCTGACTTCCTTCATTAGTTGTCACCTATGATGCTGGAATCATTTATCATAAGGCTTGCGTTTGGCAGGTTATACCTGATGGATATTTATGCTCGACTCGCTCATTTACCCTCTTCCACACTGCATCTGATCATGTGGATGCCGCTTGTCAGGCTATATTCAGTGGCACCTGATATTGCCGTCAGTGCATTGTAGTATCTTTTTGAGCCCTGTACACCTGAACCTCCACTGGCACACGGATTTTATGAATCATTTGTTCTGCTAACCGAAGGGATTCTCTTGTGAATTATCAACGACTTTGGAATTTGCAGACTTCGACATTTTCTGTTCTCGATAAGTGCCCTTATTCTTGTAAAACTGCTTTAGTGTATTGCCTAGTGCTGTGAGGGATAGATCAGACTCAGTTTGTTGCCTAACAAGTAGAGTAAATTCATATCATGCGCGCGCTGCTCCCATTACCATTTCATCTGAGGCAGTTTCAACCATAGTTTTGCCGTCATTCTTTGGAGTAGTCATAAAGTGTATCGCAATTCACTGCCAACGTTCTGATCATGCCCCGGACCACTTTACCACGCCTGGGGCAGTGTTTCAATAAAATGCATTGTTTAGAGAAGCTCTGAAGGCCCAGATATCGTGGTACTGATGTGAATCTATTGTCACAATGATCCTTGACAATACTGGCTTTCAGGTATTTGATCTGCCAGTACAATAAGTCTTCACCTGAACTCAAGACCAGCTGATGCAATTCATCAGGCGGCCAAAGCCGATAGACATTGTGCAGAGCATATTGCCTGAACTGGCACCGGATCGGATGAACACCAATAGTGTATGGAACCTCGATCTGAGTTTCGTCCACAGGCTCCGATTCAACATGCTGATATCTTGAGTGGTCAAGAGGTCAAACAATCGAGAACCCCATTGGTGCACCTTTGTCAATATCACACATCCAGCACAAGGCATATGAGACTGGAGCAATCTTGACTAGTGCTGGATAATCTCTGACCGAGGCAGACAAAACAGAATAACATTGTCTTTAGAATCTATTAGCACTATTCCAATTCAAGCCGGGACCAGATATCTCACGATTCCATAGTCGGGACAGCTCAGTTTCAACCCCTGAATCCCATGTGTTGTCACAATATTTGGCACCTTTTGTGGTACTGGGGATCAACCCCACAAGAATCCTGGTGCGCTGTTTTGGTGCATAGCAGATATCTTTTGGAATAGTCCCAATTGTGATATTGAGCGGCCGGGTATGTTTATCGGCAGAACATTTGGGTAAGTGAGTCTCGTCGGATATACAAATGACTACCAAATCCCTCGCTCCAGCAGGAAGCTGTTATTGTGTATACCATCACCAATGGCCGGTGTGCATCTCACTCTATATTCGGCGACATTCCCATTCTGCAATGCACACCTGTTCAATATCCAGGTGCACCAGACCTGGATGTTGTGCCAAATGTAACTGTATGCATTTGAATATATCCCTGTAGAGTAATGTTCCAAAGACATGCGAATGATCTTCAATTCAACTATCCTTGTTGAGCCTAAAATCAAGTTCAGAGGGGAGCGCTGGGAGGGCATCAGCTAATTGAAATGATTCGATTGTGAAGTTGTCTAGTCAACTCCTTAGATGGCGAATCATCCACATTTGCATTTGCTGGCCAAATGATTGACCCTGTCAAAAGTCATGTGCTGACTGAAATGGATTCCTCGGATTACATTGTTCTGAGTACTCTCAATGATTGTTGTACAATCCCGTTGCTTTGCCATATGCATTCCCCCTCTCACATTTACCACTCCAACAACCTCCTTCTGAGCCTTTGTCTTTGTTGAATCAGGGGTACATGCCAGATCAGGCTTCTAATGTACTATAGTTTCGTTGTAGCGAGTATCTTCTGGTCGAGGTGCACCAGGAACATTGTCCATGGGTGGATCATTGGTTGACTAGCTCATTGATGGCCATTTAGATGCACCAACTGAAGTCAAACCATAATGGCTCGGCTTGATCCCAGCCTGCAGGTGGCAAAATCCTATCAGGTAATAACCATTCAGTTATCAGTATTGGGTGATGTTGTTGAGAGTCAGCCTCAAGTCAGTTCTTGTCAAATAATTTCATTTTGCAGATACAGCACTTCACATGTGTCTGGTGAGTGTTAACAATATTTGGGAAATGGTAAGTGTATATGTATTAAAGATGAATCTCGATGATGCTTCCGGTGGTGATTTAAAGCCTCAGGAATCCTGGTTGCATAGTGAGCTAACTCAGTTTAGTGTATCACATTCACAGCTGCATCGCATGCCACCAAATGCATGGTGGGGGTAAATAATGACACCTTACTGTCAGTTCTCTTCATAATCCAGGATATATATATCATATTACGCACAACTGTCATGCACGTTGTCTGCTAAGAATCAGTAGCAGAGAAGAGGAGGTTTCTTTTGTCATTACTGCAATCACAACAATGGGCCTTATACTACAGCATTGCAGCATTGTGAGTTATACCTATGCTCCAGCCTCTGAGCAGCTGTTAATGAAGGTAGATTATCTTAGTACAATGAATAGGTGAGCTTCCTGGCAAGCTGTATGCCTGAGTAATGATTATCAAGAACGGATAGGCTGGTAGAACGGTTGCTTTCGGAAAGATCCTTGACTGGAGTGTGGATCCTAAGGTGAACAATAATATTTAGATGAGGAGCTCAATAGAATACAATCACTGTTGCTGCTCAACCCACAGGGTTCCTTTTCAATGAGATTGCAACGTCGTACACATACAACTTGTATGTAGTATCCCTAGTTGTGCTAACCTTCAAACTGGATATTGTTCTTGTTGAGTTCTTGCAGATATCATATCATATATCTTCTACAACCTTTACAGTAATGAAAGCATACAAAGCAGAGCATCTGTCCAATGCAGTATTGTATCAAGTCGAGTGACATCAAAGAAGGGCAGGATGTATGCGACGAAGGTTCCTTTTTCTCACCTAGGGTAGATTCAGGGATTGAGGGTGTGGTGAAACACTACAGATCGTGACAACAGAATGGCATATAAGAAGTCCTTCATTCTGCCAACGGTCACTACTGCCTGCAATATACCCAACCATACCCCAATTTATTCTATATCATATCTCGCATCTATGGTAGTTTACATCAATCGTTGTTACCAGAGCATGCCGAAGAACAAATCCCCACTGACGACAACAACTATGTCTCCATCAGGCGGCCTATATGGCTTGCAATAATGCCCTGAGGACAATTCAGAATCTTGGATAATTGTTCACCAACTGCAACTAGCAAAAAAAAGTCAATTTGGGAAACACACCAATCAATATCATCTGCCACATGGGGATGGTGATCTGCCTTTACAGCAGCCATTTCCAGGTGCTTGGTAGTTTTATCATTATTCTCCATTCAACATGACACATAGTTGGCAACCAACCACTAGTGCAAGCAATGGATATCAAAGTGATGGGCCACAGTAGGAAGCAAACGACCTCCACCTAGGTGGTTATGGCAGGTCTCGAATGTTCCCCCCCCCACATATTCCAGGACATGGGCCATCATCTCCAGTGGAACCGACAGTACCCCCACGACCACCGGGAACCAATCCAGTCAATCGGCCTACACCTCCCAGCCAAGCTACTCCACCTGAACCTCCTTCCACTGCAGCTGGGAGATCCCCAATTAGCCTCCCAGTGAAAACATTCCAGCCAGCTGCGGAACTGTGGAAAACACATGTCACACAGATTGCTGACTTGACTCCGGTGAGAGCGATTTCTGACACTGAACATGATGCAGATACTGTGAGCAATGATTCATTGGACCTGGGAAGAGCAGAAGGCAAACCTCCAATCAGCCTGAAGCAAACCGAATATTCATTGAAGCAATTTGCCAAAAAGATGGGGCAGGGCAACTACAGTGTGGTCAACAGATGGAAGAAAGTATGGGTGGATGGCTTTTGGGAGAATTAGCATCGGTCTGGTATCCAGGGGGCAGAACTGCTTGAATGAGCTTCGAGATGGACCCCTGCAGTAGGACAGAGTGGTGGCAGATTTCTTTGCAACATTTGAGAACTGGGTGCCATTGGATAACTGTGATAATGCTGAATGGACTTGGCATCAGTGAGTTGTGATGTTTTTGTAGGACTGTGCAAGCTAAAGTCAGGAGGAGAAGAAAAGGTAATGCGAGGAAACAAGCGACTGGAGATGGATTTGGGATAGGGCACAGGCAAAACATCACAAAGTAACCTCCCAGAGTTACCAAATACAACATTCTTCATTGTGATTCGCTAGGTGTCAAATGGCAAAGATATCATTGTATCCCCCAAATAACTCAACGCCTCCAATCCAGATGTGAGATACTGGGAGGAGCCAATTGATTTCATGGAGAAGAATGGAGACCCAAAAGAGCCATACCTACTAACATCGATGTTTATGGTTATTTCGGAGGAGGACAAGATTGATGAATAGCGTATGGGAGTATATTCACACGGGCAAATGATGAGTGACTCCATATATGTCCAGATTTTGTACAACTGTTGCCTTTCAAATGGTATCAAGTTGAAACTTGGACACAATCCAAAAAAATCCAAATTTACATAAGGAGAGCTATAGTGAAGGAAATTGCCGAGCAGGTAATTAGACCGGCAAAAGTAATCCCCATTTGCTGTGTTAAGGCTAGATGTACCCAACTGCTAATCATTATACCAATAGACTTTGGAAGGTTCTAAAGAGGGCGGAAGAGAGAAGGATGATGGGCGAGAAAATGATACTTAGATTAATGAAAGATCTGATTGAAAGAATATAATTGATCATATTTCTTCCATATATATTCATTTGAATTGTTGCTAGTCTGTGAAATACATGACACTGTGATCAATTTCAGAAGCACCAGAGTATGAGCCCATCAGCCCAGCTTAGATTAGAGCAACTGAAAGAGATCATTGAGGATGAAAACAACACTGACAAAGGTGCAAAGAAAGGATCAGGAGCAAGTGGAGAATGGTGAGAAGGTCCGCGATCCAGATTATCACAGTTCAGCATTGAATACTGTTCTCCATCCACTCAACAATGAATTTGAACACAAGTGTGTTGCTGAGGAAGTCAGGCTGCTTAATGCCTGTCTGATTCGCCAATTGAAAGCTGACCGAGTTACTGGCAACATGTATTCAATTCCAGGCCTGCCTAGAACTAAGATACTGGTGCACCAGGGTTGGGCAATATGGTTCATTGTGAGGAGATGGGTTTGGGATTCAGATATGCCAGGAGTGGTGGTGGCAGATGAAATAGGTATTGGCAAGACATTTACCTCAGGGGCGGCAGGTATGATATGCAAATTGCTGACTGCGAAGGATGTTATGGAGTTGCCACTGTCAATTTTGTGGGGGAATACACCTGGAGAGTGTCTGAATATTGCGCAGAATGACTACCCTAGTATTATAGGTGAAGAGTGGAAGTGGTGTCTATTGCAGAGACTGAATTAGAGTCATTGTCACATTTTAGAGATCCAGACAACTCCACCTCAGGGGCATCCGGCCCTTACTTTAGCCCTTGAACCTGTCCTGGTGGTTACAATGCCCAGGGTGGCAGAGATATTCAAGAGTGTCATCAACGAGATCACATATGGAACGAATTTCCAACTGGTGTAGCTGTTGCACTCCGACAATATGAATCTAACCCACAAGGATCTGAACACATGTAGTGACAAGCCTGACAACCAATGGAATATACACCTTGTTTCAAATAATCCCTTATCATCCAGAGCGAAACCATCATGCAACAGCCAACTCTCATACTGTTCATGCAGTTTTGGGAGTTTTGATGAGTCCCATCAGTACAAGACTAAAAACAGTGTGGGCTGGCAAATTGCGATGCTAGGATGAATTGGATTCAAACTTCAAGTCACAGCTATGCCAGGATTCCATTCACTCTAGAACTGGTGTTATCAGACAATGTGGCTGTTTTCAGATGCACCTGAAGAACCCGAGGATTAAACACTGATGGAAAGGCATGGTGCAGAGGCATTGTATTCCATGGTCTAGGATGTGATGGAAAATGTCCAGACAGAGGATGAAGAAGCTTAACGTGATGCGGCTTACCACATAATACAGATTGCAAAGCTTTGGAAGAGCAGGAGCTGGTCGGATTCAAAACTAGCCAATGGACAACAACTCATTTGAATACCAAAGGATAATGCACTGGTCATTGACATTGAGTGGAATAAGGACACGTAAGCAAAACTGAAGACCCTGGCAGAGAGTTAAACTTGACAGGGTCTTTCAGGAGCATGGAGGGTTCACAGATGGCGGCCAGGTTGTTTGCATTACTGTTGGACGACACCGAGGATCGCAACAACAATTGTTGCCAATGGTTATTTGAATGGCCACTCGAAACTGAGGTGGATTCTCTGATTTTCCGAGAGCTGACAGTGACATTGGTGCCAATGCTTAACAAGAACCAGTGAAGTATACAGAACCTGACCAATACAATACAACAAGACAGGTGCCCCTCCTGGAAAAAGAGAAAAATGAAAATCCACTCCCCAGTACACCTCATCCACAAAAGGCCATGCTATTTTGTCCTCTTCCTGGCCAAGTTCATCATTCAAAGTGGTGGCTAACCATGTATTTTGCAGATTGTGTGGATATATTCCACATGTACGCCTATATGGGCAATGACTAATGCACAGAAATGCAGCTCAAATCGAAGGATTCACAAAATCCCTCTATATTTGTAACCACACCCAAAGTGGGCAGGACTAGCCCAGATTCTTCCAGTAGCAAACAATGCAGTAATACCTCAGATGTTCTGGGTATTGAATGTGCAGCGGCAGGCATTTGCACAAGATGTCCACCTAGGGCAAAACAAACTACCACAGAGATGGTTACAGGATACAGGTCCTGCAAGCTATCATAACTGCAAGAGTGATCTCCATCAACAAACTGGAGTGGCCCAAATGTGATCCCTGCATAGGTTCATGGGTCAACTGAACATCACAACGTCGATAATTCACTGGCTTCTGGGTACTTCTAAGCACGGTACGAAGCAGCTGGCACCAAATGGAGACATGTTGCAGTCCTCAGAACCATGATCCTAGAATTTTCGGATGCTTCATCGAGGAACATCTCTTTGGACATAGAACCAACATAATCGTCTTAACTGATACAAATAGTCAAAAAGGTCATTTGTAATACACACTATACTGCATAAATAAATTCTTTCTCTGTCATTTTGAAGTGAATCAAGGTTCAGAATGTGGAATTGTTGTTTCTTAAATCCGAAATGGCCAGAGTGGAATGTCATTAGCGCTCTTCATTATTATTAATGACCAATATGAGATGAAGTCAATTGTTAAGCTCCATTACAAGTTCCCGGCTGGCCTATCTCATAATTAATGCCATGAGTCAAATTTTGTGAATGATACAGCGCAGGGCATTGAAGCATTTGTCAGTTGCAAATTGGAAGTGCATTGGAAACCACAGGCTACATACGTATTTTGGAATGAAAGGAATGGATAATACATAATTCAACTACATTCAAGTTCACCGGAGAATACTCAGCATATGTCTTAAGTCTCATTATGACAGATTGAGCACTGCATATTTGCCAATCCAATCTGGCAGTACAGTCAGTGGAGGTGACAGTGCGAAGCGGTATCTGAATACGACACACCACCTTGCTAAGTCGCGGCAACGCCGCAGCTTCGGCTGCCACGTTAGCGAAGTTTGGGTGCACCAGAGAATCCTCAGCAAAGGTCTTCAGTCATGTTATGACTGATTCAGTACTGCATATTTACCAATCCTATTTAGCAATGCGACACCCTAGATGATATAGATTATGTCTGTCAGGGTATGATACAAAGCTTGCTGATTCGTAGCAAAGCCTCAGCTTTTCCTTGCATATTATTGAAGCTTAGGTGCACCGGAGAATCCATGGCATCTATGTTGAGTCATGTCATGACAGATTCAGTACAGCATATTTGCCAATCCCATGTGGCAATGGGACAGTCCATGAGATATTGAGTTCTAGGGTCAGAATCTCAGAGATGGCTGGCTTGATGGTGGCAAAACTGCAGGTTTAGCTGGCATATGATCAATGTTGAGGTGAACCAGAGGATCCTGGGCATATTGTTATGACAGATCCAGCAAAGCATATTTGCAAATTGCATTTGGCAATAACGACGGTCTAGATCTGAAGTTGTAGCCAATGACATGATTGCAACCGTCATGTAGTACTGCTCTGAAATTTGCTAGGTGACCATCTGGATGATGAGCAGGTATGTGAAGTAGATAATGGAGAGAGTATCAAGGAACTGAGTAAGGAAGAGGATTACCAAGAAAATGTGCAACGTGAGAGCCATATAGCAGAAGTGGTGGAAAGTGCAACTGAGCAGAGGAGAGCAGCATGTGTAGTTAGGAATGACAGAAAAATGGCCTGCAGTTTTACATATGTAGAGAGGATAAACGATCATCAATGAGAGAAATAGGAGACTGGGGAATGTATCCTGGGGTGGAGATGAACCAGTAGTTATGACCCTGGAGGTTCTGGAGAGCTCACAAAGTAGAAGTAATAAACAAACGAAAACTATTAAGAAAGCAGTTGTATTCATCAAGCGACTGGCCAATGTGAATCCTACCAAAAGCATGGCTTCAATGGCTTCATACAATGCGAAACCACCACAGGAGAATGCACTGGCCCCCAATTCTGCAAACTACAATGTCCTCAGAAGATGTCTATACAATTATTTAATACTTGACACTTTGCAGAGAGAACCTTGCCAACTGACAATTGTACTACTACCACAGCCTACATGGGTGTCAATCCCCAGCATGGAATGAATTGCTGAGAGGACCTAAGCCACAACAAAAGAATTTGATATTTCAAACATTCTAGAGCTTTTTGGGCTGAATGAAATGATTGAATACACTGAATCCAAATTACAGCTCATGGTGATTGGTCTGATTTGGGAAAACTCACAATATTCAAGCCTGCTAGTGTTCAGGGAATTGACATTTCTGTACCTATCATGTAAGCAATATGTGGATCCGCACTCGTTGTTTCAGACAACTCATTGTGTATAAAATACCAAAAATGTGGCAGAAATCATGATTCTGGATGTTGTAAGAACATCATCTTCTCTGTCAATGGTGAAGCACAGGTAAAATTCATTGCTACTGTTTAGGGGACAAAGATATATTCTTCAGCAGTTCAGCACATATATTCATCAGGTTAATGATATGGTAAGTGAGATGGTTGCTGCTTGATTCAATAAAGGGTAATTGAAGCGGTATTCACAGAGATGTGTTTGGAATTGGTATGGTTTGAATGGCAAATATAAACAATGGAGTGGTAAGTCAACAGTAAGGTGGTATGTTTGATGACTGTATGAGGTTTATCCCACAAGAAAGAGTACAGATAGTCTCAGTTAGCAATGAAACATTGAGTTGAAACAGATGGGCTATCCAAGGTAGTAAGGATGTTGCAGGGAAAAGGTGTAAACTGGCAATATGAGTACAATGAGGAGAAATTGCTACTATTCAAAGAGCTAGGGAGGAGGTTGGTAATAGCAATAGGTGATCTGAGAGGGGAATATTGTTGATGATGGGAGTGTAACAAACTGTGATTTGGCGACTTGTGCATCAATATCTGAACATGACATTTGTCTGGAACTTGGCTATATTCAATTATTTTCCTCACACTTTGACTTCTAGAAATGCAACTTGGGCTGATACTCAAATGTAGCCATGGTCCATGCGCAGTAAACATGGCTTATTCTGACAGTGAACTCTATACCCTTGTTGGATGTAAGTGGCTGAGATATTGGACTTGACTGGAGAAATAGAGCGGTAGGTGGATAGCACTAGTCATGTTAAGGTGCCATGGTGCTGCATTGGTGCGGCTCTGCAGTAGGCTTGCATAGTAGTCAGTGCTAGTGAGACTGGAGCTTGATCATCAGTAACATTCTCTTCTATATGTACAGAGAGGCTATTTGCCCACATTGGTAGCAACACTCAACTTCTGACAGCATTACAAGCATCAGAAGCTATTGAAACACAATGCACAATGACTGATTCTGGGGAGAGAGTGGAAAGGTTGACATAAGGTGCGACTCTGCAGAGCATAAGGACAGGAAAGGAGAATGGCCATACGCATGCAATTTAGTGGATAGGCGGGAGGATAGATATCCCGCAGGTAGACAAAGAATAGACAATCTTCACTTCATACTACCACCTTGTTCACAACGCTCACAGAGGGCTTCGTCTGCACCGCTTGTGTGCCGGAGCCCAATTTTGATATGAGGAACAACAGTTAAAACGATCACAGATGACATTCTGACAGCGAAACAGAAGCATTTCGCTCCAAGGAAACACCATAACAACAAACATGATGACTACTGCTCCGTACTTCAACCCTGCTGGAGGTCGAAAGAATGATGCTTTAGAAGCAGCGTGTATGTTGCGGGCTTCTGGGGCTAGTGGCATCGGGCAAGGGTTGTGGCCAGAGGAGTTCAGCATCCCCAAACAGTGGAACAATGACCACCAGGCCTGCCAAGAAGAGATCATTAGTCACCCGCTGGTGGTTGAGCAGGAGGACATACCTGACATGGTCACTAATTGGTTCCATGCAGTCAAAGTTGAGTGCCTCACAACATGATCAGAGATATGCCCTGAATGCGTCAGAATGCGGATCGGGCATGGGATGCCGTCGCTGATGAACATATCATTTCCCAGAGGCAACTGGATGACAATGTGCAGGCCCTTGTGGTGAAATGGGTGGAGTGCGGCAGATTGGCGCAATGTGCCTCTGACGACATACCAGATGATGTGGTGCCATTGCTGGCTGGCGATGCAACCACCAATGAGATCGTGACGCTGCAATTAGAGATCACCACCCACATTCCGCTGAATGAGTTGATGCAAGCAAATCTGGGCGCAGCCTTACAGGAAGTCAACAAAATAAAACAAACATTTGCAACCACTGATGATGAGAGAGATATGATCAGTGAACCCATGGAGTCGGCGATGATGGAACTGAATGACCCAAACGAGGCCGTAATTCCAGTGAATGCCAACCTCGCCACCCAACAGCACTTTTCAAACCAACTCCAGCCACTGCATATTCATCTTCAAGAAGACATGATTGCCAAATTATGATAGTATGAGAACCGTAGGCGCCGTCACCTCCTGCCTCTTTACCCCGCACCGCCTCTTTGGACCTCATGCTCAAGGGTTAAGCTTGACAGATGAGTTTGGAATTTCATTGACAAAAGGTTGGGCTGCCGCAGCACTGCATCTGTTTCGCGGCAAAGCTGCAGTTTGGGCCAACCACCAGTTTCTGGCGCATAAAAGTGCAGGCATAGCATCAGAAGACATCTCAGCTGGAGTCAAACAGGCCTTTATCCCTCCCGATGCTGCGGCTAGGTTGAACTGGGATTGGAAGTCACTGTGAATCAGAGGTGGTGAGCATGTTTCCACATTTAATGAATGTTTCTGAGTGCTTCAACGACAGCTAGAACCCCATACACAACTCTCTAATGAGCTCCTTCATGACTGAACCCAGTTCAAACTTGAGAGCATCCCATAATCAGCCAAGGCCTTGATTGAGAAATTGGGAACTCAGCCTGCAGCGTTGCTCAATGATGCAATGGAACACGACTCACAAGTGGATGCTATGCATAACTCAAAGAAACAACTGACACAAGTGGCTTCTGAACGAATTGAACCCAAACGGATAGCAGGCTGCTGGGGAGGAAGCAACAACCTGTGCTGTCACGCTTGCAGGGATGAGGACCACCCCCCCTGTACGTACCCAACCGAGGAGACGGTCTATGCCGCATGGAAAGAGAAGCCAGCGGCCGTGAACAGAGGTACAGAGAAGAAAGAGAAACACAGGGAGGAGAGGCACAGGGGTTTCTGTGGTGGTCGTAAGAAAGGCAGCTATGGAGGCGGAGGTGGAGGAAATCAACAGAGCCTTCATTTAGCACAGACCTCAGAAGGAGACAATGACAATGCCAAGGTGACTGAAGTGAAGGAAGTATCCGACAGCACGAGTGATGATGGGAATTCGGATGGTTCGGGCTTGCGAAATCACAAACCGAGTGATTAGGTGTGAATCCACTCCCGAAAACTACAACTACTGCTCTGTCCACTGTGGAAATGTTTACTCATCATCAGCTGCTCCCCGGCAGTGGTAACAATACCATAGGTCTTCTCTGTTTCGACTGAAAGCTTTGGTACATAACGAATAATCCCAAATACAGGACTTTTGCAGCCAAAACAGCCAAAGATGACGAGGCATCAGAAGATTAAGTAAAAACACAGACCGTGGAAAAGTTAAGAAAGAAGGGTGCAGTGTTAGAGGAGAGGGCTGGTGGCTGGACGATAGTGGAGACAGTGAATGAAATGGTAGAAGACGGCATTGAGAGCCGGCAACTGGGAAGCCTGGAACTCAAACAGGGGGATGGTGGCTATGCATACGCAGCGTAATTCACAGTGTACGATGTGAATGGATTTGACATCATCCTGAGCGAGCGCTGGGTCCGCAATTGTAATTGAACTTATCATAATGATCACCGAACAAACCCAATGTGGATATCTCAAGGTGACATGTCATGAGATGAGAGCGACAAGGCAGCATGCATCCATTCCCTTCATTGCCTTCAGCAAGACAGCAAAGCAGATAAAGACACCATCAAAGAAGCCACCTAGGTTATGGACATCGAAATTATGGGCAAGAAACAACCCTCCCGCATTGATTACTGAGTTTTGGCCACGGCATTCATAGTTTGAGTGTGGTACGATAAGACCGAGCCAGCACAGCCGCCAGATGAATTTCAATATGTGCTTCCTGTCTTTGAGAATTGTGCGTTATTCACAGAAGCAATGTATGATACCACACAGAGTAAACTGCAATTTAAGATCAACATATCACCAGAACATGATAAAAAAGCCCCATACTGCCCTCCATATCGCTTGTTTTCCAAAGAAGAGGCAGAGTTACAATGTTTATTTGAGAAGCCCTTACACAATGACTGGAGAAGCCCGAGTAGCAGCCATTATGGCTCCCCAGGCTGATTCATACCTCAGAAAGATGGTGGATTGAGCATGCGCATCGATTCTCGGGCAGTTAACCGCATTACAAGCAAGGATCAATACCCATTAACCCACATTGCAAAGTGTGTCCAACAGCTGGGGGGTTAGACATGCATCTCAACGATTGATTGAGCCTAGAGTTATCATCATATTTGAATATGCACCGGCGATCATCAAAAAACTGCATTCTCAACCATATATGGACTGTATGGGTGGACTGTGCTTCCTTGTGGACTGGCCAATGCACCAAGTCCATTCAGGCGAGTGATGAACGGCATGCTAGCATCCAATCCTGGGCTACATATGTTCTTTGCCGTTTATTTTGACGATGTATTGATTCATAATGTGACAAGAGCGGAGCATCTCAATCGTGTACGGATTGTGTTGGACCTGGTGCAGACAGCTGGCTTGAATCTGAAAACATCAAAATGCAAACGGTTTTGTAATGAGATTAAATTTTGCATATTGCAGATAAAACAAGAACTTGTGCGTACATTGGGTTCAATGACGTGAGCAGTGTCCAAATGGCCTCGGCCCCAGAACACGAAAGAACTTCATGGTTTCACCTGTCCAATTGGCTATCACCACAAGTTCATACAGCACTATGCACAAATATGATATAGCCTTGCCGTTCAATCGGATGTGCACAATGAGGAAGAAAGTTAAAATGGGAAACTGCCTCCGTGAGCCATGGCTCAAGGTCGTGGGTACAGCGCAATTTCTTCGAATGGGGAGGCAGTGCAGGCCTTCGAAATGTGGAAAGATGCAATTTGCAAGGCTCCGATGCCTGCACTCCCTGGGGAGGGGGGCGAGTATGTACTGCATTCTGATGCATGCAAGTATGCAGTTGGAGCAGTAGCATCACAGAAGCAACAAGATGAACAGACCATATTCATCGCCATTTGGAGCAGAAAGCTGAAGAGTGCAGAGATGCAATACCCAAAATACAACAGAAAACTCCTAGTGATTTGTGGCACAGTTGAGAACTGGCACCGCAACCTCCATTGCATCAGAGATTCCATGGTCTATACAGACCTTGCCTCTCTAAGACATATACTGACAAAACCTCGACTCACAGCATGACAAATGGAGCACTTAGCAACTTTACAACATTATACATATTAAATCTGGTACATCCGAGGTGCGAACAACCAGGAGGCTGATACACTGATGAAACGTCCGGACACTAGCCAGGAATGCTGTCAAGCATCATGATGTCGACTCATGCAGTTGGTAGTGCAGGACTCGACAGAGTTGTTACGAGAAGTCGCCGCTGACAGCAAAGACGACAGCTGGTGTCAAGATATGGAACAAATACTACTGTCCAAGGATAGATAAGAACACCGGCCAAAGGCATCTGCTCAGGCCACCGTATGTAATGCATGGGCTCGCAGCCACCATTTCTCCCTAGTCAACAGCCCACTTCACCTAGAGCTTCAGAAGCAGGACCCTGCGAAACACAAAGACGAGCAGCGTCAGCTCTAAATTCTGACACCCCTATGAAGCAGAATCCTCTCAGAAGCACATGACGCTGTGGTGGGAGGCCATGCTGGAGCAGCAAGGACGTATATGGCGGTGAGACAGCACATCTTCTGGCCGGAGATGTGGAGAGGAGTGAATGACTAGACTAATGGCTGCACCACATATGCACAAGTTAATCAATGGGCTGGGAAAGTAGTGGGCTTGCAAACAAGACTACCAGTTGCAGGAGGCCTCTGGGAGCGTGTGGGGGTAGATTTCATTACTGAAGGGCCAACATCTTTCTGAGGAAACGATTGCATTGTAACCTTTGTGGACCACTTCTCCACACGAGCCCATTGGATACCCTGCACTAAGACCATTGACACCACGGAGTGTGCAGTGTTATTCTTAGAGGCCATCATATGACGTCATGTTGTCCCCCAACAGATTGTTAGTGACAGAGATACACACGTCTACGCACTAATCGGCAGATCGAAGCCTGTTTGAATTGGACCTAGGATACACACCATCTATTCCTTTAGATTTCGTGATGTGCCAATGGCGGCTGGATGAAATGCGGAGCCCAGCAGGCGCAGTAGTCTTTGATAGATTGGAGGCCTCGGTGCTAGATGCCCAGGGCCGCCTCCTCAAGGCACAAGATAGCCAGATTGCAGAAGCAAACAGGAGCCGAAGGCCATGCACCCATGAGGCGGGAGATGTCATGATGTTGAGTACTGAAGCCCAGCTGGAAATGATGCTGGCAACGTTTCCGGACCGTTGCTTCGGGTCCAGGTCCAGGTCATACCCAAACTGCTGCGAAATTGAGGATCAGGGTTGTCAATTCACCTGAACCCTGAATTCAGGAATGGTTCAATCCACATCTCCCAACCCATCTGAAATTGGCGGGTTGTCAGCGCGTTGCGCAGCGGGTCCATCGGTTGATTTATACAATGCTCTTGCTTTCCCAGTTTGATGATGGTATCTTACCAAAATCGCGTATTCAGCAGCCAATAATCTCATTTTGCATGTTTTGCATTTTGCCATATCGATTATTTTGGATTCCATGTTTTTCATTTTACATGTTGTATTTTTGCCTATGAAGGCAGTCATTAGTTCTGTTATATGATCATATGTCCGGAGCAATGCCTTGACTACCCAATATTCAAGACCACAAATTGTTGACTCTCCACTGACACTCATTTTCATGATAGGGTAACTTATTTGTCATGTACTGTTTCGGTTGAAAAGGCAGCCAATCCATTCTATATGATTCATTGCCACAAAGCGACACTTAGATTAGCCAAGATGCAAGACCAAAAATCATTGATGCTCCATTGACGATGATTTTGAGAATTGGGCCGGGAGCGTGTTGCCATTGTCTTTGCCCCTATAGGCGGCCAATACGTCATTTATCGATGTTTACAACCAGTCATCAGTTACATTCCCCAAGATGCATGAGCAAAGGTAGTTGACGCAGCATTGACGCAGATTTTCAGGATTGGGTAGGGAGTGTGTCACTATTGGTTTTGCATCCAAAGGTGGCCACTACCTCGTTTATGCATTTTTGCAACCAATCATCAGTTATATTACCAAGATGCAACTCCAACAATCGTTGACTCTCCGTGGACGCTCATTTTCAGGATGGGGCAGGGATCGTGTCACTGTTGTTTTTGCCATACATAGCAGCCAATACTTTATTGATGTATGTTTGCAATCAATCGCCACTTCGGTTACCACAGATGGAACACCAACAATTGTTGACAGTTGGTTGACTGTAATGTTCAGAATGGGGGAGTGACCATGTCACTGTCTCTTTTGCCTATACAGGCTTCCAATATGTCAGATATACATTACAGTGACCATAGCACCCTTCAATGACCGTACTTACAGGACCAATAATCATTGATGGTCCGTGAGCTCTCCATTTGATGTATTGTCCATTCGATATCGGCCGCCATTGGTAATTCCAATGATAAATATTTGAAAGTATTATATCCCTTTCTGCCTGATCAAACTTGGCTATTTGGCAAAGCCGAGCCTAGCAATATTCTTGTCCTGGTCGCTCTCATTTTATCAAAATTTATATCTCATGCCAAATGATTCATTTCGCCCACAATAGTTCAATTTATAAACCAATATTCGAATCAAACTGCCCAATTATCTCTGATAATATTTCTCTAAATGATACTGTAGGTCAAACAACATACAGAACCTGGTGAAAATACATTGACCCATTCTGTCCTACCGTTTCTTGTTCCGTTTATTCCTCCTTGATTCCATTGTATTGCCTGTCATCAACACCATTTCAGCCTGTCTCTTTGACTTCCATGTTGGCCGAATCAATCTGGGAAAGTTTGGTGTGGCACTCAAATTTTGACTGCTCTTGGCTTTCCGGACCCTCAATGCCATTGTCTCGCTCTATATCAGATTCAATGTCTGCTGCTCAATCGTCTTCGCTGTCATTTGGATTTTCCAAGTCGCCACTCAACTTTAGCCAATTTTCGGTTTCCGCAATGGTTTCAGGTGCACCGTCCTCTTCACTTTCAACTGGATAACAGTCGATTCTTCTGATTCTGCGGGCCTCTACTATTTGAGTTTGTCTTGCAGGGAGGTTCTTTGCAGTCCAAGCAGGTGGTAAATGTGATCTTTCCCACAATTCAAATGCAGCCGCGCCATCAGGTTCCAAAAGTTACCACGATGCTTTGACAATCTCTTCCGTATGTGACATGTATCATATGGCAATCATCTGTTTGCTATGAGCGCGAGATTCATTCTGTGTAGGATGTAGGCTTTGGCTGCCCTGCCACATCTCCAAAATGTTGCACACCTTGGCCGTCTGTGCAATTGTCTTTCCTCTGCCTCTCAATTCATTTCCGAGGCATTTTCTGTGTTCATTGTATCAAATGCTGGGTCATCGCCTACCGATATCCGGTTATTGGCTCGAGCATACAGCCTGACCGGGACTTTTTTGTGAGGGGTCATGCGTGTGGTTTTTGACTGCCTCCAGCCAATCACATCTCGCCCAAGGCAAAAACTGGCCTCCACTGCAACACAATGTGATATGAGAGAGAATTTATCACATGCAACATAGGAGAGATCAGCGAACTTTGAGAGTGTGACCGCTTGTCGCATCAACCCGTCGGTGATATCTGGTATTGAAAATGTACTGCTAATCTCCATTGGGTCGGGGTGGTAATCACTGAGATGAGGATTAAGTTGCCACCAGTTCTTAGGCAATTCAGGTGTTGAATTCAAATAAAGCCTGGCCGCAGTCAATTAGCGTGCCACGTAATTTCTTGGGCTGGGTGTCACTTCAGCCACATTTTCACGTGGTAAGTTTTTCTCATCATCACTGGAGTATTCATATGGATCAATGGATGATTCACTGGATCCTGAAGCCTTTGCAGAGGTGAAGAGATTGTTGCTTGGTATGCTTGCAGGTATAATGACCAGCACACATCTATGTTTGGCACAGTATACAATCTCCACATGCTTCAGAAATTCCTCGGGGAATTGGGTAGTGTACAATGTCTTGTCCTCAGGATTAATATCCATTCCCTAGTCCCACTTCCTAAATGATTGCCACTTGCCAAAAGGATGGATGATATATGCTGAAATGAGAAGTTTACCCATCATTGGAGTCACTTCAGCATAATAATTGGACAGCTTCTGTCGCACTATGTTCACTGTAAAGTACAAGTCTTCCTTCCATGGAGTAAACTTCTGTGCTCAAGCTCTCATAACGCCATCCATATGATCAGGCATGTCATTGTAAACTGTGACAATGTGATGCAATGTGACTGGATCCTCTTGGACATCCACAGGGTGCAGTATCGGAATGGCCTCATAACCTCCATGATGTTCTTGACAATCGTCCGTTCATCCTGTGTTGTGAAGAGTGGCTGCTAGTCACTGTATTCTGGATTCTAGAGCCACTCGCACATGAACTCTCGTAATCGGTGGGCTCGCACAAGCAACTCCAGTGTCCAATGCCGACGTGTCTTCACATACAGAATGGGTAGTACCGTGATGTGGACAGTGGCTTTTTGAGAGTCAAGGAACTCAGTTGACGACCAGGTGTCAGCATAATCAATACAGCAAGAATTCTCTGCTCTATGAAGGTTAGATGCAGGACTTTCATAATATCTTGAAATACGTACTGTCTCAATTATCTTCGCTAAACCTGGACTCATAGCCGACACCTTGTCGATTCTAGCATTGCCCTCTTTCCGAAGTCTTTGACTCTTCCCAATGTCTATGCTTTCATTCTCTCCAAATTGCTGATTGCACTCATGGGCTTCCCAAGACTTGGTGCAGCCTTTCACACTGAGACTGCTGATGAATGCACCTAAAGCCAGCTGTATGATGTGCACCATGCATGTAATGTGGTTCCTCAATGCAGGCCATTCGATTCCCGAGCCCTCACGGGTTGATTGCAGCTCACAAGTCATCGAGTAATCTGAGACAGCTTTATCAGTCATAATTCCAAGCAAATGGCCGCCAGTAAGCTCAACACAATCAAGAACGTCCTTCTAATGTACGGCTAGCGTTGCTCCAGTATGGTGGCCCTCGACCTATCATCGTTAGTCTGCTTGCGAAAATGGAAAATAAGAGGAGATCGACCTCGTCCAATGCGAGTTGTACCTCATGCAATGTCTAATTTCGATTGATATACCAAGGAATGACTGACGGTATGGCTAATATGGTAGTTGATGTCCACTCGGCCGATGCTAAACAAACATTATTTCGTGACAGCAATTGCTTCCTAATTGAATCCACTGTCAATGGGTATTCTCTCTGGCAGATGTGGCTGAAGGTGGTGGTGTACAGCAGCAGTAGGTCACTTTGTGATGATTTATATGACCGTCATCACTCTCGATTCAATATAGGGTTCCATGGAATATGAGCCGATACCAATCCTAACATGAGGTAGCAAATCCACGTGTCTTGGTGAAATTCAGAGAATTCATACTCCTTTGCTGCCAGTTTGGAGCATTTTGTCTGTCAATTCTGTTAATATGAATCAAACTTGAATGTCCAATAGGAATTTCATTTGCAAAATTAATATTGTAATTCCTCGACTTCCTTGTCTCCTCAGTATGGCCAGAGCTGATTCTTCGACCATCGAAGTAGTCAATTCAGTAACTTTCGACACTGTTATTTGTTTTACGTTGCGATGTTAGCTTTTGCCAGCAACTGTTTCTCCATTGAGCTGGTCCCATGCTCTAATACATAGCAAAGGACTCGATGACACACGATAGATATGATGCTAGGGCTCCTGGTCTCCTCAATTCCACACTGTACATAAAATTGCCACGAAGGAGCATGTCTAATATAATTCCGGGCAATAGGACATTTCGAGCCTACATCGAGTCAAGACCAGAAAGCATCAAACATGATTGGCAAAAGTATGGTCACTCAAATCACGAATAAAGACACCTTCATTTTTTAAAGAGATCATTACCTCTACTAATGAGGTATTGAAAGATTTTGAATTCAACATCACAGGAGGTATTTGATGGCTGGGTAATCCGACTCCAGCGACCGCCGAACATTTCATCATAGTAAAGTACACTGTGGGTTCAAATAATATTGACTCCAGAGCTTCATGCAAAAAATGTCAGATCTGTGAGAAATTGCATGCATATTTGTGAAGTTGGATACAAGGACTTATTGAAACGACTGACCGTGTAACAGTCAATTTGAGATCAATACAATGCAGTTTATTGCAGTGTAGCTTACTAGCCCCCCACGAAAATTGTTGACCCTCTGGCAGCGCCGAATAGTCGGAGGCGGATGCAATATCGTCAGCACCATTTTTGCCCATAATGGCAGCCAATAGGTTCATTATGGGTCAATGCCATTTCATAGCCCTGAGATGATCCAAGATGCAAGACCAAAAATTGTTGAGACTCGGTTGACGCTCATTTTCAGCCGGTTGTACCGATATTGTCAGTGGGATTTTTGCCCATAGAGGTGGCCGATACATTGATTATGGGTTAATTCCTATGCAAAGCGTATTCAGCTTCCATGGTGCAGGACCAAAATTGTTGACACTCCGTTGGTGCTCATTATTAGGGAGTGGCCGCGATATCATCCATAGCATTTTTGCCCATAAAGGCGGTCGATACTATGATTATGGGTTGATGTGGTTGCATGGCCCCTTGATTATCCAAGATACGGGACCATCAATGGTTGACACTCTCTTGACGCTCATTTTTAAGAGGTGTTAGCGATATGGTCGATACCATTTTTGCCCATAATGGCGGCCAAAGCTTTGATTATAGGTTAATGGCGTTGCACAGCAATTTGATTATCCAAGATGCATGAACGAAACTCGTTGACGCTACGTTGATGCTCATTTGGCGGAGATTGTAGCATTGTCTTCGCTAGCATTTTTGGCTTTAAAGGCAGCCAAGACAATGTTCATATGTCACAGTGACGAAGCCTTTATTTGATTATCGGACTCACCAGACCAGAAATCATTGACTCATCGTTGACACTCATTTCCAGGATGCGGCCACAAGTGTGTAACTTTCATTTTTGACTATAAAAATGGTCAATTCAATCACTTTGGAAGGATGGGACAATGCTGCACTTTGTTGGCCGAAAATGTAAGACCAAAAATTGTTGATGCTCCAGTGATGCTCATCTTAGTGACATACTCACAGTCATTGGATGATCAGCAATTGTATGTAATAATGCATAGGGTCGTTGTTGGCAGCCAATGAATCATTTCCATCTATAAACATTAGCATCCCAAAGCTTCCAAGCCTCTCAATTTCTGATCCACTACTAGACAGGTTATCTGAGCGAGGAATGAAGTCGGCCTATCATGTTAGAGTGCTTTCGGCCGGCAATTGACCGCATGTAGATCCATACACCAGTTTTCAATATATATAGCCCGACTTCGTCACCTTTTCTCATCCAGCTCATTCTCTGCAATTTCGATGTCCTACCATAAGCAATTCTCAAAATCTCAATCATGTGAACCAGGTCTGTGCAGAGAGTTGTGCATTTGGATGCATGAAGGAATGCAGCATGATGGTCTTCAATCATCCCCATCAGCATTGTGCTGTAACTGCTCCATCTATGACTCGTATAACATCATGGACTTTAATTATGTTACTGCGTTTCATCTGGAATTTAGTTTTAGTTTTCTGACTTGACAGTAACAGGCGGGATAATATCAAGTTTATTGGTTGACATCCAATGCGATTTGGGATCTAGAACACTGGCATGGCCCATCCGACCCTTGCACATGCACAGACAAATCTGCATATCTCACTATTTGGTCGCTGAAATCAAGTAAACGCTGACACAAAGCAAAATGGGTACACATATTACTTTTCCAAGAGATACATCGCCAGAAATATCAATTTGCCTATTCACTCCTCCAGCGATGCGGGAGCCGTCACCATGTCTTTGTGCAAATCTGAGTTCTATCTGGTCATTAGCTTGGGACGGTATATGCAGGGGTAAAAGCTTATGACTTGAAACGGCTTTGACTACTGAATTGTTGACAAAACAGGCGGTGCGTCAGGCGGGAGAGATGGAATGAAGTTGTCTGTCTGGGGTTCCCGGGAACCAAGCCTCCCATGACTACTCCCTAGATGCGAAGTCACTTGCAGGATTTGCGATTTTGCGGGGATGCCATCCAGAGTCTCCATTGGCTGACCAAATGTTGTTGGTGCAGATGAGGCTGCATCATCTTCTGTTTGCCGTAGAATGACCAGGAGAACATTCAATTCGGTTGTCCCATATTTCTTATCTCTCTCACAGAAGTAGTCGGCTGCGTCTCCCCAGCCGGGTGGCGTCAATTCGTCACGTGTCATCTGCTTCTGCCAAATTTGCTCAGTCTGTTGTTGGACCATGTTAGAGATTGTACCCACACCCAGCCGGGTTCGTCATCTTTGCACAGCTTGCCCAGGTCTGCATCTTCTTCATCATCATCCTCGTCTTCCCCATCCTCCGCATTGCCCGAACTTGCAAGATCGCTCAGACTATCTCTGATGGTGTTGATCATCTCCTCAGATGTTGTTTCAGGATTTGTGGTTGTCAATTCCGCCATTTAAGTAATTCTCACGTCTTCCTGCTCCACCTTTATTGCTGTCTCTGCATCTTCAACTCGCTGTCTTGCCACAGCGGTCTCTCTATCCACATAATCCTCAATCCATTTCTCCTTCTCATCGTTGCTTACCAAGTGTGATTCTCATTGTTTGCCCGCCACCAGCTTCTTGTTGTATCGGTAGCTGTGCAATGTTCCAAGGGCTCGGACCCTATCTGGTTCCAAGCCGCTCTTGCCATCCTTCGCTCGATGACGTCGTCAGATGGAGCACTTTGTCAATTTGCCGTATTTGCCTGCCGGTACTGGAGAAAGGATCTTGTTCTGAGCATTGCGCATTTGATTGTTTGTTGACTTCGTTGAGGGGCGAGATGTTAGATGTTGCAAGATACGGACCATATGGAGGCAAGCTGCCTCTTGTATGACGATGTTGGAATGCTTAATCGACTTGAACAAAACACAATCTGTGTTTTGACCGTCACTACATTGGGAATAGCAATGCTAACCATACATCATTGCATGATGGTTAGTGTCTTTTCCATGTAAAATCCCGGGGATTTTTAGAGATGAAGATCAGCAGACGTCCTGTCTGTCCAAGCATATACTGTTTACATCTCCCAAATACACGATTTCGGTAGCGGTTGACCTCGAATTCTACCTCTAATCAAACACGCCACATCTGACTCACTTGGTGGAAATCACAGGACGGTTGGAAAGCCGTGCAACTTGCAGCTATACGCGGCAGGATTCATCTTGAGTGGAACATGCAAGTTGGCTGTTACACATTCCACTCTGAATAGATGATAAGTATATATTCCTCAGGACTTCCCACTGCTTTTCATTATCATCTTCCTCAGGACATCCCACTTCTGTTCGTTATCATCATCTCTTCACTTCCACACGAGCGAATCATAGCTCCACAAACACCTCAGCATAGTGCGAGTGGATCGGAATCGAGCAGAATGACGGGCGCTTCATCCAATCCATCACCCACTGAGACCCTACTACAACGCAGACAGCACAGAGTTCACTGCGACGCTGCAAATGCAGCCACCGAAAATAAGACCATGGACGCACAGTTACAAATGGTCTGCAGAACTGGAAGCAGTGAGGATCAGAATCAGCACGCGATCCCATATAGGTGTAGTCGTATTGAGGTCGACGGCCGTCAAGTAACCATATATCATACAGCTGGAGTTCATGAACAGCTGCGTTACCAATTTATATCCACCCATAATGGGAAACCAGCATGGTCGACAGAAGTATTCGTCTGCACATTCCGCGAAATCGAACATCATGATGTTGTCAGCTCGGGAATTCTGGACGACGGATCTTGTGATAAGCATCCCCAAGAGTGGACGAAACAGGCTTCGACCACTGTAGAGGATGCTACGGAAGCGTATATTGTAGAGGTAATAGCCGAATCTGATATGTAGAGGCAGCAACCATTTTCGTCTAGGTTGTCAACACGTATGCAACTATGTCAAGGCAAGGAGGTCAGGTACAGCTTCAACAGTCCGACATGAGCCTTGCTTTGAATATGGCCAAAATGGCCAAAGGAGGGTTTTCGTGCGCCATGATTGAGGAAACGCAATATCTGATCAAAAACCTCACGCCGAAGTCCAAGAAAAGAAGAATCCGGGAGTTGAGTTTCCTGGGTATGTCAGTGTGAGCTGCTAGGGAATAACACCCGGTTATGCTTCGGGAAAATCAAACGGACCACTGCCTGCTTTGTAAAATTGGCTCAGCATAGAATGCCAAGACACGCTGGATGCGCAAAGCACTGGTGCACCTCCAGCAGAGTGACTTGGCAAGCCGACACGAAAACCAAAGGCACATCCACCAGGAACGCTGCCTGTTCACCCCAGTGACAATGAGGGAGCTCCCACATCCTAAATTGAAGCTGTGCCACCCGGATATGGGTATTTAGATCCTCCCTGGCCCAACGCTCAATTGTTGAATCTTGATGCATATGCGAAGGATCACAAGCTTGATAAAGATTTTAACCCAGATTTGCCGACCAATAAAGGAACATCCACTGGTTAGTAGACTATCTGCTGGGTGGTAATGCAGCTAACATCCATTATGCAGATGACAGCAGCCTATTCAGCGAACATGACAGTGCAGACGAGCATTGATGGAATGGAACAGGATCTTCGAGTGTATTATTATATACAATTCGTGAACACTTTCACGTATATTTTCAAGGAAATATTTATATGTATTATTAAAGAACAATGTAGTGATGAAGGAGAAAGTACATGAAGATGGTACAAAGGCTGCCAAAACACCATCAATGATATACTATGCCAAATTAAAAGATAATATGATGTTGACACGCCCATGGCAAAATGAGCATCAACGGAGCGTCAACGATTGATGGTCTTGCATAATTGGTAATCTGCGTGGCGATTGGTTGTTGCCATTCATAAACGCGGTATTGGCTGGCATTATAGGGAAAAGAGAGCGCCACATGCTCCCTGCCCCATTATGTAAATGAATGTCAACAGATTGTCAACGAATTTTGGTCTTGTAAGTCAGGTAATTCAAAAGTGATTTAGTCGTTACTATACATATACAAAGTATTGGCTGCCATTAGAGGAAAAACAAATACCGTCACACTCCCTGCCCCATCATGAAAATGCGTGTCAACGGAGTGTCAAAATTTTTTGACCTTTCTTGATGTGTAATGAAAGTGTGATGCATTGATCATTGTCCATATACGATGTTTTGACAGTTTTTCCAGGCTAAAACGCTCATAAACTCGTAGTTGCAGCATTGTAAATGAAAGACGTTGTTACTGTCTGGGAGGCTCTCACTGGAATGTTTCTTGCTTATCTGCCCTGAGAGGCTGCCAACTCCTTCTTAATGGAGGTCTGTGATCACATGTCACTTAGATTACCCAAAATGCGATACTTTAAATCATTGACACTCAGTTGACACTTAATTTCAGGATGGAGCAGGGAGTGTGTCGCTTTCTCCTTTGCCTATGATGGAGGCCAATACCTGCTTTATACCTATCTGCGACCAATTGCCACACAGATTACCCAAGATGCAACACCAAATATCATTGACACTCCTTTGACACTCATTTCAAGGATGGGGCAGGGAGCGGGTCTGTCCATTTTTTGATTATTATGGCGGCCAGTACATCCAAAAAGAACAACCATGTACCATCGTTAATATTTTGCGACTAGCAGTAGGACTTCTGAAGGTGACCATAAATAGAGCAACCCGAAATGCAGAAGCCGAGATTGGACCTGACCGGTCTAGCCAAACCAGGCAAAACGGGCAAGTTGATAGGTGCGGGTCCGGGTCTGGACCACCATGATCCAGCGGGATCAGAGTTTGGACGGGTCAGGAACCGAACCGAACAGATTCTTCAGTCTTAACTTGAACCGCCGGAAGGTTACCCAGAATCCGTTGCTAACAATAGCTTTATATATACGTGAGCCAAGACCCTGCTTAGCGGAAGCTGCACCATCCGTGGGCTGCACCCTATAATATCACTAGGTTTGGCTTGACTAAATGCAGTTGAATGGAAATTACATGCAGGTATGATGATCCACAATACAGTAAACGCCAGCAGAATCATCAGGCACACTGCAGATCGTGCACAAGAACAGCCTCCACCTCCTCCTCCTGTTCGAACTGTAAGAGATATTGATGGCACAATCCAACATTCTTATATGGCAGAAGCGATTACCTCACATAAGCTGGCACCAGGCATCAAAGGCGTCTACAAATACCAATTGAAATGAGAAGGCTATGACGACAATGAAATGACTTGGGAACCAGCTGCCAGTCTCCCAAATGCGAAGCAAATGCCTCATGAGTACAAAAAACATCACGTATTGGGAGAAACGAAGGTGAAAAGGAAAAGGAAGAACTATGGCCGCAGAGTCGATGGCCATTTTTTCTGGGTTACAGTTTGTTCTGGAGTCAATGACAAGTGGGTTGATTGTTTTGTTTTCGAGAAGTATCTCGAACTTTGTAGGTGGGATGCAATCTGGAGAGAGATGAACAGTTGACATAAGGTGCGGCTCTGCGGAGCGCAAGAACCAGGAAGGGCAATCTGCATATCCAAGGAATTGAGTGGATCAGTGGGGTAATAGACATCACTCGCTTAGACAGAGAATAAACTATCATCCCTTCATACTAATACAATTACCCAACTTTCAACATTGCTGTTTCATTGTAATATGCTCAAAGTATAAGTTCTTGTTCTTTGTGCACTTCCAGCTGAGTTTATATAGCACATAGTTTGTGGAGTTAGTTTTACATATATCAGACTACTTACCTAACTCAGAACCATGATTACTAAATTCACATCATTGTATGTAGACAATTGAAATACCTCTTCACATGTGCAGCATCTGAACCGAGATCATTGTAACTGCATATGAAAAAATATATTATGCTGCAGTTGCCTTTCATAAACATCATACTCATATATACTACAATCCAAATAACAACTATGACATCCTTCATTAAAGCATTTCATAATATATTAGCTACTACGAGAGAGTATGTAGTGGCCCTCAACATCAATTGGCTTCTGTGTGAATTATTTTTTTACCATTAGTATGTTGTATTTTATAAGTATGACTTTCATTTGCCCCGTACCATCCATGGACATTTGCAGGTATTAATATTAGTTTCACTCATATTGTTTCCAAAATTATAAATTGCTGATATTGGTAAAAGCAGTTTCCAATCATTTGGTTTGAGAGATATCCAGACCATTGTCCAATATAGCTTTCAAGTCCATAGAAAGTTTAGGAAACATCACAAGTTCTTTACCTGAATTTAATATCTGCATATGAATTTGCAGAGTAGGTAAAACTCCAATGTGGATGGTTAACCAACATAAAGTACCGAAAGATCTGGTATATTGAGAATGGTAATATGTCACTAGCAAAAGCTGGTGGTTTCGGTTTCTTTTACCACAACCCCTCCGTCAACTTGTTAATCTGAATGTTAGTTACTATGATATTCACAAGACTATGATATGGAGTTCTGGAGATTAAGCACAAGTTATAATATTAGCCATTATTAATACTGTAAGCACGATATTAATCACCACTACCATCAATTTAGCTCTATTGTACCTCTTATTACAAGTTCCAAAGTATCTTCTGATATTATTTCAGTCAGACTTAACAGTTTTCCATCCAATCATATTAACCATATTCGATGATTCTGTACCTGTTCCTGTATACATTTCGCAGCACTGCATGTCATCCTGCCAGGGTTATTGTCATCAGTCAGCTTTTCTGCAGTCATTCTGTCTGTATTTGGATTATTATCATTGTTCAAATGCTCTGGAGTATGTAAATTCTCTGCACCATTTCCAATCGATTTAAGTATCTCCTCAATACGTAATTTTACTGTTCCATATACTATTCCTACTATTTCAGTATTCAAATCTCTCAAGATTGAAAATACAACTTCAGCATCCCTCTATCTAGTTGTGGTTGATTACCCATCTAGAAATTCTTGATCTCACTTCTTCTTCTATTTACTTTTGAAATATATATCTTCCTACAATCCTATCACAGGCTGAGGATTTGAATAGCAAAACATAATGTACCAAGTACTAATACTGTCCCTACTTTGTAACCAGACTGGTTAAAATTATCTTGCTGATATTATATAAGGAATTTATTTTGTACTTTATCCAATTTGCCAGCTGAAAGCAGTGAACAATGCATTGTGAATATTGCAATTATCATCTGAGGCAGATGATGAAATGTTAAATTTAAGCCATTGAACCACAGGGTGTAGACCCCACACTTTTATGGTGAGTGCTGTGGGGTTTTACCAAGTTGGGCAAAGCAATATAAACTTGCTGACAGTTGATAGATTAGAAATTGTAGGAGCAACTATTCAATATAAATCAACTTCTACTCTCTATTGTATATACAATCTCTACAAACTGGATTATACTTAACCTATAGATACTAGTCATGGTGCAGCTCCATGAGCTGACATCTGAGTGATCTCTGTCAGCCAGTATCATAGCCATCTCAGTCAGCTGGTATCAGGCCTATTTCTGTCAGCCCATATGAGAGCCTGCCCTGTTAGCCCATATGAGAACCAGCCCTGTCAGCCCATATGAGAGCCAGTCCAGTCAATTTGTATGAGATCTATGTATGCAATACTACCCCCTCTAGCTATACTCTGCGGAGCAAGAAGCAAACAAACAAACCAATATATAATAATGAAAAACAACCTGTAATTTCCATAGTAGCCTCATTGAAATCCTGTTTGAGAAGTGAACAGGAAATGAGTACTACCACAGCCTGAGGATCACCATCCATATAAACAAAGAAATCCAAAAGACAAAAGACAAGTGATACAACCTTAAAATCCTATGTTGACCACCAATTACCATAAACCCATTGTGTACATGAACTTTGTATGCATATCATTAGTAAGTGCTTTCTTGAGTATGTTTGACATATTCTCATCTGAGTGAACATAGCATGAACTGACTATTTGGCATTGGTACAGATCTCGACAGTTATGATAGCAAATATTGCTGTGGTTTTTTTGGGCTTTGATGATTCCCTTGGTGTAAAGAGTGATAGCTCTCTGATTGTCACAGGTGGTTAGTAGCAGTGGTAAGTTCTTGCTGTGAATTTCTTTCTGTAATTAAAGTAACAATTTTACTACACTAGAGGCATCTGAGCAGGAGATAAACTGGGGCTTCAGGGTTGACATGGTGATTACACTGGGGTTACAAGACTGTCACAAGATTGCTTCACATTTGCTGGCCAAAATCATATGGCCTCCCTGGTACTTAAAGTCTGCCCTATCATTGACCCAATTGGAGTCTTAAAACCCTGTGAAACTGTAGCCAATGTCAATGCTGATGCTGATGCCAAAGTTGATGCCATTGCCATTGAAGTGTAGTTTAAAATCAGCTCTATATTTGAAATGCTCAAGAACTCACTCAGCAGCAGTCATATGACTAGCAAATGGCAATAAATTGTAATGAGAAAGAGCAGCAACCACATACAAGATATCTGGCTGAGTAGCAAATGCTGTATATATTAGTGATCCCATGACTGCCTACTATATTGGAATATCTTCCAATTACTTGTGAACATAATTCTTGGCCAAGTCACATTTGACTTTGCAATGAATGGGTGTCAAGACAGTGTGGGTGTAGTTCGTGCCAAGTTGCCCAAGAATTATGGTGATATTGGGTGTCTGACAAATCTGACACTACTACCATCACAGTGAATCTGTTAACAGAGAACTGGGCATTAAGGGCCCTTCGTTGTGATTTCATATTTCTCCAAGAGTGCCACTTGACTTCAATTGCAGCTTTGCTAGCAGCCTCTCTGTATTACATTGACATTTTGTCAATATACTAAAATATCAGAATGCTGTCACTGCTGATATAGATTTGGAAATCCGCTAAAGACAATTAGAATTGAAGGGTGTATAGAAAGGATTGAAAATTGACATTCCATGACTACGAGGTTGTTTATGACCACAGAGAGCATTCCTGAGTCTGATGATAATGTATGGGGCGTGTTTCAGACCACAGAGAGCATTCCTGAGTCTGATGATAATGTATGGGGTGTTAAGGCCACCTGACAATTCTTCTGGTAGTGATATAGATGTCATCACTATCCATTTCGAGATTTAGTAAACTGGTAACTATGTTCAACCAGTCCATATACCACCTGGTTCATCAGATGAGACAGATCAGATACCAAAATGTAGTTCGATTCCCAACAGAGGCATGAGTCTCACCAAAATCTGTGTGCTTGTATCCCTTTATGACTTGCCATGTGTTATAACATGTGGAGCAATCATGGATGTGTGTAGTCTTGTAAACCAACTTTCAGCCGGTCAGCTTATCTCACAGTTGCCATGCTGGATGGCGGTCAAGAGTGGGGAAGATGTTACTCACCAGAATAGATGTGCTTCCTTCAACAGTGACTCATTTCCAACAATCTTGTTGAGGGCATTCCATGGTTTCTGTATGGGTGATTAAGTCTTCTGTGGATGCCGTTAGTACTGCAACGGAGGCTTTGTGTGGGCATTTTGTGTCACGACTTACTATAGGTGGAGTAGAGGTTCGAGATTCTGGCTATTGCTGGTAAGACATCTCGATTGTGGCTGCCAAACACGGGGCAATCTGATCCTCTCTGGGAAGATGCTGGATGTCGGGGATGTTTTATGTATCTGCTGCCAAATGCTGGGCAGTCTGATCCTCTTGGTAGTGATGTCAGAGGCGGGTCTTTCCTGCCTACTGGTCAGAAGCTTCATGCATGTGAGTTGTAAATATCTTACCTAACTGCAGAGGTTGACTATCTGGTTCTTAGAAAGGCTTATCTCTGGACTCAATTTCTTCCATATCTTCCATGTCGTCTGGTAGTCCAATCTTGTTGGGATTGAACTCATTACATTCATGCTGGCTTGAAGTGGGTGCTATACTCTCTTCATAGGAGACAACTTGTAAATGGGTATTTACACTCTCAAATCCAGAATTCCATATCCTCTACAAAGTGTTCAGATTGTGTTTGCGGCATATCATAATGTGTGGCTTTGACATTGGGCTGAACTTGAGCTGCTGGCTTTGAACATCTGCAATGCCTTTATTGGCATAGCATCCCAATCGATGTAGGTTGTGGAAACAGGCTTGTTATAATATTTTGTTACCTCCACCATCTGACATTGGTTTGCGATATCCATGCAGTATCTTGGATCTCATATCGTGTGGTGCTTAATACCAATCACTGTCATTTGTTATCATGCCATCATTTGGCAATCTTTCATGGAGATAGACTGTGGCATTCACTTCATCTCCCTTGAACTACATGGAAGTCTATACGTCAATCATCATCGCCCAGGCCATATCAGTGACTGTATGCATCACATGCTCTGCTACACCATCCTCATGGTGAACATATAGAAGACATGGCTTGCATGTAGTACTGCAGGTCATCAGGTCAAATTGGAAGTTCTTGATGTTCTATTCACCCAGTCCATTTTCACACTGGAATTGTTTAATTGTGTATCCTGTTGAGTCTACTTGGGTCTGAAAGAACTAGTAGGCAGAGATGTAGGTCTCACCTTTCTAATTTTGGAGCTACATTATGGATGTGTTCCTTATATAGTCTTCCATAAATAGTATATAATACAAATTATCTCAAAAGGTCAGTGTAGAGAGAGAACTTAACACATTCAAATATACAAGTGCAATGTGCATTGTAGTACACTTGCCTGGCACTCTAGTGAAACTTTGCTTGTACTTTGCCCGAATGCAGACTGTGCATGTCGAATCATGATGTGAATATCGATTGATCAGGGATTCAATTACAGCGGAATTCATATAGATTAGTCGTTGTAGCGATAGTCTTGACTCTGAGAATGCAAGAGATGTTGAAGTGAACTTAGATTTCGATGCGAGAGATGCTTTGGATCGCTCGATTGTAGGCTCCATTGTAGGTTTCAATGTAGGCTTCATCGGTACTCTCCAAAATGAGCTGTCCCTGTTTTACTATATCCCGTCCTTGGTAATCAATACCAGGAGAGCAGTTGCAAGAACTATGGTATTCATAGCATTGATTGATCTTCCAGTGAGGGTACACAAAGATGACAAAGTAACAGCGCATTTTCCATTTCAACAAACAGTCTGATGTCTGCCTAAATCCAATTATATAACCGACAGAAGGGATAGTCGAAAAGTTGGTGTATAGAGGACTCCTACTGAGTAGCCCTGTATGCCATTGACGAAATCATAATATGTGGCAGTGACTGATTTGTTGTCTTAAAATTCAATTCCAGTAGAAAGTGAGAGTATATTGAGTGTTGTGAAGATTCTGCAGTTGTTCCATAAGTGCTGTGATGCTCCAATGTTGATTGACCTACTTCAGACTGGTGGAGGTGACAGTTGCTAGTGCATATGTGGTTCATCAGAGGGCATCACAGTCTCTGGTTGTAGTGAGAGCTACTGTAGCCATTAATTACTTCACTCTCCACTATTCCTGTATATGTTGGTAGAAGATGCAATTGTTAGGGGTTCTCTTCTAGCAGCGGTAATGATACATGAATGGATTGTATGCAAGTACATGTGATTATTCGTATAGAGATATGAGGTCATATGCAAAACACCTGCTTGTGAG